>Ga0209163_1000760_pt1 | contig 48594 bp, 43 predicted proteins | sample MTBAKSrepl2MetaG_FD_187457 | JGI IMG/M metagenome (GOLD analysis project Ga0209163, IMG submission 187457) | Enrichment culture microbial communities om Arthur Kill intertidal strait, New Jersey, USA, that are MTBE-degrading - MTBE-AKS2 (Arthur... | ecosystem: Environmental > Aquatic > Marine >...
TTCAATTATTTACACAATAGGAACTAGTATTTCTCAATTTATTTCTTATTTTCTTCCTTTAGGTAATCTCTTTATTTATTAACCGATTTTACATCTTTTCGGTTACCTTTTATTTTGAGGCAACTGGTGATCTTTTATTCCAGTTTGAGATAATGATATTCGGTTGTTTTACAATTAAATAACTTTTCATAAATTTATTACCTAGCAATTAAGGTAAAGCGGATGGATAAACAAGTTAATTACAATTCAATCTCCAATTCTTATGATAAACGATACACTGCAAGTCCACTGCAAGGTCTTGCCCAGGAATTTTTAGACTTAATCCAAAAGGAGCATCCGGTTAACATTCTCGAGATTGGATGCGGAACAGGACATTGGTTGAATTTAATTTCTTCTCCGAATGCAAATCTATACGGAATTGACCTATCACTTGGAATGCTGCGGAAAGCAAATAAAAACAACAACAAACTAAAATTAGTCAATGCAAAAGCCAACCAATTACCTTTAATTAAATCTCACTTCGATTTGATTATGTGTATAAACGCAATACATCATTTTGAAAATCCGCTTGGTTTTGTTTCCTCTATCAAAAGTCTTCTTAAACCAGAGGGCCGATTCTACATAGCGGGTCTTGACCCCGCAGACTTGAATATCAAATGGTATTTATACGATTATTTTAACAATGCTTATGAATATGATTTAAAACGTTATCCAAAGTTTGAAGATCTAAAACAAGCTATCTCTGAAAATGGATTTGCAGGGATAACTATTAAAACGCTCCACATAATTTCCAACATTTTTATTAATGATGAAGTTTTTACAGATACATTTATTGAGAAAGATCAAGCTTCTCAACTAGCCATACTATCCGATGAAGAATATCAAATTGGTATCGCTAAAATTAAAACAGCAATAAATACCGCGAACATGAATAAAACAGAACTCATTTTCCCTGTTCATTTGATTTTCAAAGGTATCACAGGTACAGTTCCAGTTTAACAAATAATTATAACCAATTATTATAGTGAACCGAGAATAACCTGATACGTCTTATTGCTTAGAAAATAATTCAATCACTAGGTGAGCTTAATGATCACATTTATATTATGGCTTTTTCTTTTAATTTGCTGCTGGCCGGTTGCTATTGCCGCACTAATCTTATACCCTATTATTTGGCTGCTTCTTTTACCATTCAGGTTAATAGGAATAACGGTAAAAGCTGTATTCGATTTGCTTACGGCAATTATTACATTCCCTATCCGGTTATTGAGAGGCCCGGCGGCTATAAAATAATCTTACGATTACTGCGACCATTTTTTTAGAAATGTCATCATCTTATTTAAATCATAAGATTTCTCGAATTCCAAGTCGCCGGTGTTTTGTGAATGTAAAAATTCTCCTTCTTTACTTAATACAAAAAGATGTGGATAACCGGCAACTTGCGGATACTTTGAAAGTACTTTTTCGTTTTTGTTCTCCGGGCTGTAATTTATTTTTACAACAATGAAATTATCGTGTAAGTAATTATTCAACTCATCATTTTCTTTTATGAAAGCATCAAGTCTATGACACCAAATACACCATTCCCCTCCAACATCGAGTAAAATATTTTTATTTTCTTTCCCGGCCTCAATAACAGCAGCAGCAATATCCCTGGCTGCGTCTCTCGAAGGGTCGAATTTTGCCGCCGATTCATAATCGTTTTTATATTTATTGCACCCTGTTAAAATTATAAGAGTAATAATAACCAACAGAACCCGTCTTAACATACTATCTTGTACTCTTCCCATTTAATCTCCGTTGAATAATATGCAGAAAAAAACGTCATAAAATATCAAAAAACAGGTTAAAATGATCGATTTATATTTCATGACCTATTACCAAAATATGATTGAAACTCTTAATACGGTTTATATAGATTCATAAAAATGATTATATTAGCAGAGAATTATGTGCAATGGGAAACGACTGACAATGGGCGATAAAGAACAATTGGGATATTTGGTAAACTTAGTTGATGATGAAGAGGAAGAAGTACGCTCTGAAATTTTAAAAGAATTATCAAACTACGGAGTTTCTCTTGAAGAAGATTTGAAAGAATTTTCAGACATTATGGCCCCCGAAAAAATTGGTCTTATCAAACCTATCTTAGAAAATAACAGGCGTAATTGGTTGAATTCTAATTGGGATAGTTGGTTCGACTTGGAGAGTGAGCCGGCAAAATTAGAACTTGCATTAAGTCTAATAGCGCAATTTCAATACGGTATTAATTATCAACCGTCAGTAAAAAAATTGATTAACCAATTAGCGGATGAATTTAGAGTGGCTGCCCCTTTCGGCACCGAGATTGATTTATCTGATTTTCTCTTTGACAAAAAAAATATTCGCGGTGATCAAAAAGATTATTATAATCCACTAAACAGTAACCTGATATATGTTATTGAAAATAAGAAAGGTATTCCCATAAGTCTTGCCGTTTTATTGATTTTAGTGGCCGATAGACTTGGATATGAAATCGAAGGGTGTAATTTCCCCGGGCATTTTCTGGCAAAGATTAGATTTGGAGCAGAAATATTATTGATCGATTGTTTCAATAACGGTAAACTAATTTATGAAAAAGACGTTATGACATTAGCCAGCGGATCGGCAGAAACAATTCTTCGTTTGGTAGAACTCAAGACCAGTTCAACCACAATTATTAGGCGTGTTATTAACAACCTGATTAATGCTTACAGAAATACGAACGAGATCGGAACGAGTGATTTTTTTAGAGAACTTCTTAGTAAAACACCAATGTAGAAAAAAAACTTAGGAGAATAAAAAATGACTTTTATAAGCTTTGTTGTTCTTTTGGTAATTGCCGCAATATGCGGCGCTATTGGGCAAAGCCTTGCCGGTTATTCACTAGGCGGTTGTTTTGTTTCTATTATAATCGGATTTTTAGGAGCATGGCTTGGACCATTGATAGCGCGTGAACTGAATCTTCCCATGTTTTTTACTTTATCTATTCAAGGTCAGCAGTTTCCAATTGTCTGGTCTATAATCGGATCAACACTGTTTGCACTAGTTATTGGTATGCTGACCCGAGGGCGAAATAGCGAATAGTATTTCTTTCTTAAACATACTTTATATTGCCTCAGTTTTCTGCTTGCCAAAATTTCAATTGAACTAATCTTTCCTCAGTTTGGTTGATTATTTTATTATGTAAAACTCTTATAAAGTTAAATTATGAATCAAAATGCGGAACGTAGCCCAAATAAATTAATATCGGAGAAAAGCCCATACCTTTTACAGCACGCATTTAATCCTGTTGATTGGTATCCATGGTCGGAAAATGCATTTAATATGGCCGCTAAGTTGAACAAACCGATCTTTCTCTCCATTGGGTACTCAACATGTCATTGGTGTCATGTGATGGAGAATGAATCTTTTGAAGATGAGTATGTCGCTTCTTTATTGAATGAGCATTTCATTTCAATTAAAGTTGATAGAGAAGAAAGACCCGACATTGATAATATTTATATGAAAGTCTGCCAAATGGTAACCGGGCGAGGCGGCTGGCCCCTTACCATTCTTATGACCCCGGACAAAAAACCCTTTTATGCCGGGACCTATTTCCCCAAGGAAAGTAAATTCGGTAGAATTGGTATGATTGATCTTTTAACTCAAACAAACAATTTGTGGGTGAACAAACCGGAAGAGATTCTACGCGCAACCGGTGAAATTTTTAATGGTATTCTAAGAATTAGTGAAAACAAAATCTCAGGTGAAATTGATCATTCAATATTTAGCAAAGCTTTTTCCGAATTGCAAAACCAGTACGACGATATTCACGGCGGATTCGGCAGCCAGCCAAAATTTCCGATACCCCATAATCTTTTTTTCTTATTGCGCCAGTGCAGAAAGGGCTTTTCCGAAGATGCTTATCCTATCGTTGAAAAAACTCTTGAAGCAATGCACAAGGGGGGTATTTATGATCATATCGGATATGGCTTTCACCGCTACTCAACCGACAGAGAATGGTTGCTTCCCCACTTCGAGAAAATGCTATACGACCAGGCATTGGTTGCTATGGTATATACGGAAGCTTACCAGTACAGTAAAAATGTCTTATTCAAAAATATTGCCGAAGAAATTTACGAATATGTTTTGCGTGATATGACTTCTCACCAAGGGGGCTTCTTTTCTGCTGAAGATGCCGATAGCGAAGGTGTGGAAGGAAAATTCTATACTTGGAGCTCGGGTGAGTTAAAGCAATTATTAGACAAAAACGACGCTGATCTTTTTATGCTTACTTACAATATTTCGGAGGAAGGCAATTTCATTGATGAGACGGCTCATGAAAAATCAGGACTCAACATACCTCATATTACAAAAAGCATAAGCGAGATTGCAAAGGAGCATCATTATAATGACCAACTCCTTATTGATAAATTATCCGTAATAAAGAAAAAGTTGTTCCATTACCGTGAAACCAGAGTACACCCTCTGAAAGATGATAAGATATTAACAGACTGGAACGGTTTGATGATTGCCTCTCTTGCAAAAGCAAGTGTTGTATTCGGCAATCAAAAATTGCAGGACGCCGCGGTTGTAGCTGCCGAATTCATTTTGAGAAATATGATTACAAAGGATGGTTTATTGCTTCACCGGTATAAAGACGGTTCTACCGAAATTAATGCTAATGCAGATGATTATGCATTCTGTACATGGGGATTATTGGAATTATATGAATCAACTTTCGACTCAAAATATCTTGAAGCGGCTGTTTCCTTAACGGAAAAATTCATCCTTCATTTTTGGGATAATGTTGACGGTGGATTTTATTTCACTCCCGATTTCGGGGAGAAATTGCTGGTTAGGTCCAAAGAAATTTACGACGGTGCCGTTCCTTCTGCCAATTCCGTCGCATTATCCAATCTTATTAAATTATCTCGTATCACTGCATTAACAAAATATGAAGATTATGCTCACATGATCAGCAAAGCCTTCGCGGGAGATATTTCACGCATGCCTTCGGTATATACACAATTTTTGTGCGGTTACGATTATTCTACAAGTCCCTCAATCGAAATATTAGTAACCGGTAAACGGGATTCAAAAGACACAAAAGAAATGATCTCAGCTATTAATTCATGTTTCATCCCCAATAAAATAGTTTTGTTTCTTCCCACTGATGAAAACAATAATTCTATTTATAAATTAGCCCCTTATACAAAGAAATATAAAATGCTTGATGGTAAAGCTACGGCATTTGTCTGCAGAGATTATGAATGCAGCATTCCAACAACCGATATTTCCGTTATGATGGAATTATTAAAGTAGCTTTTCCCCGGCAGGAAGTATTTCCGACTTTCAATTATTTGCGATATAGATTATTTTAGCGGCACTACTAATAGGTATTTATAATGAAAAAGTTTCTCTTACTTGCTTTGCTTGCCTGCATAATCACAACTATTTCTAATTATTCACAGCAAACTCAAGAAATTACTCATGGGTTATCGGCGATTGATAAAAACAAATTGATGCAGACTGTTGAATATCTTTCGTGTAAAGATTTAGGCGGGAGATTATCGGGCAGCGCGGGATATGACACAGCGGCAAAATTTATGGCCGATCAATTTGCTTCTCTCAATTTGACTCCGGCAGGTGACGATGGTTTTATGCAGTATCTTAATGTTGAATATAATGAAATAGGTTCACCATGCAGATTGGCGGCAATCAACAGTAATCTGACTAAAACAGAATATAAACTCGGCAATGATTTTGTCTGCAGGGGATTTACAGGTTCCGGTGATTTAACCGCCCCGGTAGCTTTTTGCGGATACGGCATTTCTAGTCCCGATCTCGGTTATGATGACTACTCCGGGATTGATGTTAATGGTAAAGTTGTAATGGTATTTAAATCAAACCCAGCTTGGGAAATGGGCGGGAACAATTGGGGAACCAACTATCCTCGCGAGAAATCATTTGCAGCGGCAAACCATGGAGCCGTTGGCATTCTCTTCGTTTCAACTCCCAATTCCGATCAGGTGCAAAAAACAATCGGCAGTGTCCTTGCGGGGGATGGAGCTCAAAACGAATTATTCCCTCAGCTTCACATCGATCTACAGACAGCAGAAAATTTCCTTAATGAAAGCGGGTTTACATTGAGTCAACTTCAGTCGGCTATAGATGATTCAAAAAAACCATTCTCTATCTCCCTGGCCACATCCGCTGAGATCGAGGTTCATGCAGTTTATACAAAAGAACGGAGAACCGAAAACGTAATGGCAATTTTAGAAGGGAGCGATCCATTACTTAAAAATCAATACATCGTTATCGGGGCGCACCTTGATCATGTAGGAAGCCAGGCAAACAAAATCTTTTTCCCCGGGGCGAATGATAACGCATCTGGCGCTTCTGCTGTTCTTCATATTGCAAAAGCATTCGCGGGTAATAACGTTAAAATTAAACGCTCAATTATCTTTGTCCTATTTGCCGGGGAAGAACTTGGATTAAACGGAGCATTTCATTTTGTTAACAATCCCCCGGTGCCTCTCAATAGTATTACTGCAATGCTGAATTTGGACTGTATTGCACACGGCGACAGCATTATGATCGGCGGAGGAGGTTTGTCAAAAAAATTGTGGAATGTTGCTTTTGAAGAAGATAAAAAACTTGCCAATATGATGGTGAATAATACTTGGCCCGGCGGCGGTGCCGATGCTACTCCCTTTTTTGAAAAGGGAATCCCTACCCTATACTTTGTAACTACTAACAGTTACACACATCTACATTACATGACTGATACTCCTGAAACACTAAATCCTGAATTATATGAAAAGGTGGTAAAATTGTGTTACGCTACTGCATACCGAATTGTGATGGGAGACTATACACGCGAAGAGATATATCACCAATAGATAAATTGTTGATTTTATTAACAGGCTTGTTGAAACGACAAACCTGATTTTTCAGATTGCTCGAATAACTATTTACTTTTGAGTATACTTTTATTACTAAGGAAGTATTGAGTTTAACCCGATAAATATTTTTTCTTTCAATTTGTTTTGTAACCCGTCGAAGTACGTTTCCCTATTTGCGGATGATGTAATAATAAAACGTTCACCCATTTCATAGCCCATAATTTCCACTAACTCACCTGATTCATTCTCAACCGTTAATTTATAAGTCGGAGCCGGTAGTTGATCCGGGGTAATATCATCAAAGAAAGAATTGCCCGAAATATTCCCGAGCTGCCTCAAATACCTAACTGCTTTTGTTGAATCTGAATTGACGAAATTCGCAATCCAGCCATTTTCAACTTTTATCATCTGGAATGAACTGTCAGCCGGGTAATCAAAAGATAATTGCTTCCATGATTCAAAATCACTATTGATTATAGAACCGTCTCTAAAAGTATTGGCCCCTTGATTGAAACTCATTTCAAGAAAGCCGTCAACTTCATAAATGTCTACATCATTTGCCAGTCTTACAAAAGTCGACATACTTCTCGGCTGCTGCTGGTAAGAAAATCTACCTATAATCAAATCCAGAGTTATATCCCCCTCTTCAACAACTTTTACCCTCGTAGCAGTCGAATCGACTTGGAATTCGTTCCATTTGCTTTGATCTCTTGCCGCCAATCTTTTAGGCACAATTGCCAAAAGCTGGGCAAATAAGCCTGTAATTTTTTGAGCCGGGACGAATGCGCTTTTTTCTTCAGACAGCTTTACATACCAATCATCGTTTTCTTTATATAATTTTACTTCATCATGGTTTTGAGATTTGGGATACATCATTATCTCGGTTACAGCCGCGGTATCAATATCTACCAAAACTTCCCGGAAGGTTCTATCATCTTTACCGTTCCATAACAACATCACACCAAAAATTACGACTAAAACCGCAAAGATGATTCCCAACTTACTATTTGTGAATTTATTAAACATAATCAACCGACATTAATTTATTTCTTAATTTTCTGCGAACCTGGAAACGGTAAATACCGTAAGCAACAATTAATAAAATCGGTACAAGGAAGTTGAAATATTTTAAAAATGTTTTTGTCCCGTCTTCCAAAGTTTGATCTATGGGTCTCGATGTAACGCCTTTAGTTCTCAATTCAACTAGACCGGTGTCATCCGATAACCAATCAAGTGAATTTACCATAAGGTTAATATTATCTTCCTGTAACTGCTGTGCATTTTGTCCTTCTCCGTTCACAACAAAATCCCCGTCGCTGAATACAACCATTTTTGTGTTCGAATTTCCTTCAATAGTCCCCTCAACAGAAACGGCTATGGGTAGACGCGGAATTGTAAAATCCGTAGCTCCCCATCTCTTCGAAATATCGAAATAAACCGGAGGCGCTTGTACACCCGATTTTTCGGATGAATTAGCGAGCGGTATGACACTTATCGACGTATCCCTTGGTGTAACCTTGATCGGGCTTACAAACGGGAATACAACGGCTTCCAGGCCCTCTGTGATGGGGTGATCGGCAAACTCCGTGATAATAGGTATATATGGAAATCTAACCGGGGTATTAAATGTAAAAGCCCCCTGCTGCTGCTGAACCATTACCTGGCTGCAATTTATATCGATAAGAAAACTTTCTTCAACTTCCACACCGTATTTCTTCAGCCAATCGGAAAGACCGGTATATAATTTTTCACCGGCGCCGGTCTGCATATTTCTATCAACTGTATTCAGCGCTAATAATAAACGCCCTCCCCCGGCAAGAAAGTCATCCAAATAATTAAAGAATAGATCAGGTAAAGTATCCCTCGAACCTACAATTGCAAGCGTATTAATATCCGATGGAACTCCTACAGTATCGTAAAAATTTATTGTAGTAACTTCATGAATGACCGATAGCGCTCCTGCCAGTTGGCGCATTGCCTGTAGTGACGGTTCCCCGTTGCCCTGCAGGAAAGCAACCTTTGGTCTCTCCTTAGCCGATAATTTTTTTATGCTGGATGATAATGCGAATTCCATTGCGGAACCGGGTTGAAGGAACGGGATAATGTCTTTCTTCTCCCCCAGTTGAACAACGGCGCCTAAGTATGCCCTTTGTTGTTTTACCTGATCTCTTTCTCTCACATTGATCATAATAGGTTGTATACCCGCCTGCTGCGCCTGCATTTCCGTTTCTTGATCAATATTCGGGTTAAGGAATTCATAAACAACTTGGCCGTCGGAGTTGTTTGCATATTCTGTTAGAAGATCCTTGAAATCGGTTCGTACTTTTGCAATATCCGGAGGAAGGTCTTCTGAAAAATAGGCATTTACAGTAACCGGGTTATCCAGCTCGGACAATATGTTTTTTGTCGCCTTGCTTAAACTGTACCTTTGATCCGCGGTAAAATCAAGTCTTATAAATATCCGGTCGCCTATTAGATTCACTAAAATTACAATGCCGAATATTAATAGTAGTGTTGTTTGTACTTTTTTGCGTGTTAACATAATATACCGTTAGTCTACTATATTCCTTTTTGATAATGCTGTTTCAGCCGATACTAATCCTAAAAAAGATATTGATAAGAAATAAAGAATATCTTTCGTGTCTATCACACCCCTTGCAATTGATTCGTAGTGAGTTGAGACGCTGAGATAATTAAGAATATTACCTATTATACCCGTAAAATTATTTGCCAGTATGTCGAAAATAATTAAGAAAAATACACCGATTAGTAATGACATTAAAAATGATACAACTTGGTTGTTTGTGATACTGCTTGCAAATAATCCTATACTTATATAAACCATACTCATAAGGAGCATACCCAGGTAACCACTCCATACAGCCCCGTGATCAACCGGGCCAATTGCCCAGATAGTAATATAGTAAGGGATGGTTAATGCAAGAGCAATAGCGATCAATATCAGGCATGACATAAATTTGCCAAACACCACCTGCCAATCTGTTACAGATTTTGTAAGGAGTAATTCAATTGTGCCGCTCCTTTTCTCTTCGGCAAGCATTTTCATTGTTAATGCCGGTATAAAAAAGAATAAAGTCCAATATGCCACTGAGAAAAAGGGTTGTAACGTAGCCTGCCCGATAAAGAAAATATCCGAACCGAAAAGCCATGTAAAAAATCCGCTCAATCCTAAAAATACAATAATCATTATGTAGGCAGTGAGGGAATCAAAAAACGACTTCAGTTCTCTTTTTGAAATAATCCAGATTTGTTTCATTTTAAAATCAATTTGTTGTTAATTGTCTGAATACATCTTCCAGTTTTGTTTCAATAGGCGTCATTTCAGTTAACACCCATTTCTTTTTAACGCATAACTTAAAAATATCTTTCCGCGACGATTGATCATTTTTGCTGTTAACTATAAAAGTGCCGATCGAATCATTAATAGGATCAACCAAACCGACAGATTCAAGTTTCTGCAGCTCCGTTATAATCTTATCGTTGTCCGGCGCTTCGGAGATTTGTACTCGCAATATTTCCTGCCCTTGGCTTTGTTTCCGAAGAGCATCCGATGTACCGTCTGCAACAATTTTGCCGTCGTTGATTATTAGGATTCTATCGCATGTTGCTTCAACTTCAGGCAGTATGTGGGTGCTTAGAATTACAGTTTTCTCACGCCCCAATTCTCTTATCAACTTCCTTATTTCCACAATTTGATTCGGATCCAAACCGGTTGTAGGTTCATCCAAAATCAATATTTCAGGGTCATGAATCATCGCTTGAGCCAAACCTACTCTTTGCCTGTATCCTTTTGATAATTCACCTATCTTTTTGTGCTTTTCAATATTAAGTCCGCAGACTTTAACCATCTCTGCAATTCTAACAGGAATTTTTTCTTTTTCAACACCCTGCAGTTCGGCAATGAATTCCAAATATTCCAGAACTCCCATTTCATGATAAAGAGGATTGTTCTCAGGTAAATAACCAATCATCTTTTTAATTTTATTTTGATCTTCATGAATGGAAAGTCCGTTTACTTTTATATCGCCGTCAGTAGGCGCCATAAAGCATGTTACGGCTTTCATCGTTGTGGTTTTACCCGCCCCGTTTGGGCCAAGGAAACCTAATATCTCGCCGGTTTTTACCTCGAAGGAAATATTGTCTACAGCTCTTTGCTGGCCGTATTTTTTTGTAAGGTTTTCAACAACTATACTCATTTCGTGTAATTATTTGTTTATGAAGAGTGTGCAATTTATAAAGAGTTAATATTTTTTTCAAGATAAATAATAATCTGTCTACGTAATTTCATTTTTTTTTGGATTGCTCAGTGCTGTCCAAATTGCTTAGTTGTTACTTGCAAAGACGGAAACCTCTTTATATCGTCCCTGACGGGACTTTCCATTCTTTTGCAGAATTTTTTTATAGACATTATGTACCTACGGGACAAAAGATTTATCTTTTTAAGTAATAGTCCCCTTTGAGGACAAAATATTTTTAAAAGAACAATTACATCATTAATAAAGTAGCCCCTTTAGGGACGATTAAAAAATTGTTTTGGACAAACATTATCCGGTTACTTTAATACAAATTTACGGTTTTTTATACAAACGAAGTTTTTGAATGGTTTCAATTATTTTTAAGAAAATATTATACCATGCATAAATATAAAACACCCAACTTCATGAAAAAGAAGTTGGGTGTTTTTAAAGCAAAAAAAAGCCCCTCTGTTCGAGGGGCTTTTGAAAATCTACCAAGTAATTTCTTACTTAGCTAACATCATCTTCTTAATTGAAACAAATTCACCAGCTTGTAATTTGTAGATATACATACCAGTAGTCATGTTTGAAGCATCAAACTGAACTTCATGGTAACCGGCTGACATATTTTGATCCAATAATGAAGCAACTTCCTGACCCAGGATATTGTAAACCTTCAATACAACGTTAGTAGCTTCAGGCAAGCTGAATCTAATTGTTGTAGTCGGGTTGAACGGGTTAGGATAGTTCTGTGATAATGAGAAATCTGTAGGTACGTCTAATTCATCTTCAACACCAACTGCAGTAACTGTTACTGTAGCTGTTGTTGTAACAACATTACCTTGACCGTCTGAAACCTGGACAGTAATAACATATGTACCGTTTGAAGTAGCAGTCCATGTTAATACACCGCCGTCGGTAATTTCAGCGCCGCTAGGAATCGGGGCAACGATTTCAAATGTTAACGCATCGCCGTCAGGATCGGTAGCTGTATATGTAAATGTAAACGGAACAGGAATTTCCTGGTCTGTTAATACATCAACAAATACCGGAGGTAAGTTTGTTAATGTTGTAACCGTAACTACAAATGTATCTGTTAATTCGTCGCCGTTGGTATCAGTGTAAGTAACTGTTACGTTAGCTGTACCGTCTGCAACGCCTGTTATTGTTAATTCTGAACCAGCTAATACTGCAGTAGCAACTGCAACGTCATCAGAAACAGCGCCGTAAGTAACTGCGCCAATGCTTCCGCTTACGTAGTCTGCTAAGTCGATAACAACCGGGGTACCGTTTGTTTCAACGTTTTGGTCTGCAATAACTGTGTTGGCAAATGTAGATTCATAACCAACTGCAAATAATTGCTGTGGTTCAAGTGTCCAACCTTGAACGCCTGCGTGAACAACAGTAGGATCGCCTGCTATTGAGTAGAATGAACCTATGAATGTTCCGGGGATTAACCAAGTATTAAGAACGTTTGTTAATCTGTATAATGCTCTGATTTTAGTAATATCACCGAATGTGAATCCGCCTGCTACTAATGTAACTGTCGGGTTCTGGAACGGAGTTAATAATACTGCGTTAGCAGCATTATAGAATCCGGCTAACCAGTAAGCAGGTGTAAGTTTATTAACTGTAACACCACCGTTTGTAATACCACCATCTACAATACCAACTTCACCAACTGGAGCTTCATCAACATGCTGAACGCGGATAACACCAAATTGTGCAGCAGTTAAAGCAGCTCTTGTAGCAAATCCCATTGTCAATGGTCTATAGTTGCCATCATCTGTACCCATCGGGAATACATGATTGATAGCAGCAGCAGGGTTTGAATCTAAGTAGAAGTGTACATTACCAACAATGTAACCGGCTACTCTAGCTATTGGATTAGGAATAGCTGCAGCAACTAAGCCCATTTGAACTGCAAAGGCTCCGGTTCTTAATTGACCGGCTGTAAGAGTTAATGTAGCTTTACCGTTATTATCATCAAGAGCCAAGTTTTGAGCTAAGTCAACACCGGCTGCGTTGTTGATAGTAACAAATTCTACATTAGGTTTATTTGTATTGATAGTTTGAGCTTCTGTACCTGTAAAGTTAAATACTGATCCAACAGGTTGATTTAGCGCACCTGATGTTAGAACAGCATGTGCCCAAGTAAAGTCACCCTGGAAGAACCAGTCATCGCCACCAGCCATGTTGAAGTTATCGAATAATGCACCAACTGTGAAATCACCAAGAATTGTGATATCATCCATAGCTGTGATAGCAAATGCACCGTCTGTACCTGTAAAGCTGTCGAATGTCCAATCAGCTGTAGCTACGTCAGGTGTAAATGTTACAGCGTTAGCAGTTGTTTTAGCGATTTCAAGATTTGGCCATGCTGTGGCTTTACCTTGCAATTGAGCTGCAGCGCCTGTAAGTTTCAATTTACCGGCAACGCCTGTTGTCATCGCGCCGTCAACATCCCAGTTACCGCCTGCAACTGTTAATGTATAATCAACAACATCTAAAGTACCGAACAATACCTGACCGTTACCGGCTAATGTAACATCGTTAGCTAAGGAAACTTTCTTGCCAGGTGAGTTTTGTAAGTAAGCAACAATCTTACCATCATTTGTCCATTCAGGACCTGCTACCAAGTCATTAACAGTGTTCATATACTGCAATGTTTGGTTAGTGCCCCATACCGGGTTACCGGTGATGGCGCCTTCAGCTCTGATAATGGTACATAATGTTTGAGTAGTTAAATTACCGCCGGCAGCTAAAATACCTTTTGATAAGTTAACTGTACCGCCTGTTAAGACAGTAACGTTTTTATCTAAAGTATAAGTACCAGTACCGTTAGCGATTAACTGAGTTAATACGTTCGGTAATTCAAATCCGGCTTGAGTATCGGCAGCGCCGATGAATTCAACTTCAGCCGGACCAACTGCTGCGAATGTAGCTAACACACCAGCATCTCTGATAATTCTATCAGTTCCGCCAGCCATGCTTAATAGACCATTGTGTGTCAATGTTCCTAAGCTTAGTAATAAGTTAGCAACTTGCCAGTTGTTTGCAATACTTGTAACCGATACGCCTGCAGCGTTGTTGATACCAACTCTAGGCATAATCAAGTTACCGCCGGTAATAGATAGAGCTTGAGCAACTGCGCCGTCAAAAACTATTCTACCGCTAGCAGTACCTGCAAATGTAAATGTAGGACCGCCTGTAAATGTATTTGTAGCACCTTTTAGGTGTAAACTACCTATGCTTGTTGTTGGGAATACCACTACTGCTGTACCAGCTGCAAATGTAGCATTACCATTAACTGTACCGCTACCGTTACCGTTAAATGTAAAGGCACCGTTAGTTAATGTAAGTGTAGCTCCAATAGACAAGTTATGTACTATTAGATTACCAGTAGCTTGAGTGTAATCTCCACCAACTGTGAAATCATACCATGTGTCACCGGCAACGTTAACAAAAGATAAGTTACCAGCTGTTTGTGTTACGTCGTCTGTTACGGTTACAGATTTTCTGAATGTACCAGTACCGATATTAAATACAGCATCGTCACCGATTGTTGCAGGAGCGCCTGTGCCCCAAACAACTGTACCAGCGCCACCAACAGATGTAAAGTCACCTGTTAATGTAGCAGGACCATTCATATTAACTGTACCGGCAGCGCCTGCAAAGTCAGCTTCAAAGTTAGAAACAGAACCTGTTCCTTCGATATCATATGCTGTAACGTTGTTTATGTCCATAATTAATTTACCGGCGCCTGATACGGTACCGTTAATTAACATTTTATCGCCGGCAGCATCGCCGTCTGAATCAACTACGAAATTGTAGTTGTTTAAGCCGTTTGTCATTGCCAATTCACGGTTAGCGTCAACGGTCAACTTACCGTTTAGCTGAGCCATTGTAGCTGTCAATGTTACTTTACCGCCTGTTCCTGTCAATGATAAATTGTCAGTAACGCCGCCAGCTTGGGCAACGGTATATTCACGGCCTGTAGTAATATCAGTTTGGTTTGTGTAAACCAAGCTAACTGTACCGGCTAGAGTTTGATTAGCTATTTCAATAGCACCACCGCTTCTAGTAATAGTACCACCGTTTGCTATAGTTAAGTTTGTACCACTGATACCATTACTTGTTAACCAAAGTTTGGTTACAGTTAAAATATTACCAGTAACATAAACTGATTCTTTTCTTTCATCAACTTCAGCAGCACCACCGCCGTCACCAGTAAGAGCAGTTACGTCAGAATCTGTACCGGCATTTGCAACTTCCAAATTAAGAATTGCCAAAGCTTGGCCGGCTAAATTGATATTTTGTGCGTTTGCGTAAGTATCAAGATCACCAGTACCATTAAGAATTACTCTTGCGTTTGCATCAACTGCAACAACAATAGAAGTAACACCGGCAGGAACTGTAATGTCACCGGATACATATAGATAGTAATAGCTTGTTGCACTTGCAGCATTAACATTAATAGTAGCTGCTGCGTTAGCGCCTGCTAAATCTGAAAATGTAATATTTCTTAATTGACCGATCGGTGTGCTTGCGTCGTTAAAGTTAATAACGTGAGCAAGATCGTCATTAAGTAACAAGTCTCGAGCGCTCATGTTGCCGTAGAAGTTAACGGTCATAGGCGTATTACCAACTGTCAGGTTATCAAAATCCAAGTCGCGGGTGAAGTTTGTTACGCCGTCAAATCTCCAAGATTGACCGAATGTAGCGCCTGCGCATCTAGCGTCGTTACCAACATCAACCGGACCGTAGAATCTAAGAGCAGGAGCACCGGCATTAACTGCTGAAGCAATGATGTCGTTTCCAACTGTATTTTGTGCAGTGCCTTTATAAGTATAAAGACCGGCATTTGAAAATAAGTCGTTACCAACTGTTAAAGCACCGTCAACGTTCACGTCGCCAGCGCCTGTAATCATATCATTTCCTACAGTACATGTACCATCGATGTCTGCATCACCAGCACCGAAAGTAGCATCGCCTGTAGCTAATGTAACAGCCAGATTACCGTTAATATCAATAGCACCGCCTGCGAATGTACAAGCACCGCCTTGAACTGTTAATCCGTCAGCTTTAAATGATGTATTACCTGTAAGAATGAATGTACCAGCAACGGTAACTGTACCAGCATCTTTGTCAATTACAGTTCCAGCACCGGTACCGTCATCAGCAAAGTTACCATTAATAGTTACGTTGCTTGTACCGTCAAATGTAGTACCGTCGGCCATTGTAAAGTTACTTGTAACACTAACATTAGTAGTGTTCAAAGTCAATGTACCGCCGTTAACAGCAACAGCACCGTTGATTAACTGTAGTGAAGAAGTAATCATTTCACCATTTGTTAATGTAAGGTTATTACCAATGGTAATGAGTTGTGTAAATGTATAAGTTCTAGCGTTGCCGCCATCATTTACAACCAATTGAGTGTTGATAGCACCGGCACCGTCAGTAACTACGTTACCAGTTGTAACACCAACTGTGAAAATACCTGTACCATTGATGTTACCGCCAATTGTACATGTAGTTGTATGGTTAGCGCCTAAGGTTACATTATTATCGTTACAATTGAAGTTACCACCTGTAAAGATGAATTGGTTTGTAACTGTCAAAGTAGAAGCACCACCGCCGCCATCAACAAAATTAACAATACTACCGGCAGGTTTGTTGATTGTAAATCTTTCAATATTAGTTGCGGAAGCACCAGGTACTGTTAAATTAACATTACCGATTGTACCTGCGGTACCGCTCATGATAAATCTACCTGTGTTAGCTGCAGAACCGTCGAGTATAAAGTCGCCGGCTAAAGTAACGCTACCAGGAGTTTCTAAATTAAAACCATCCAAATCCAAAGCTGCGTTCAATGTAATTAAACTAGCTGTAACTTGGCTGATGTTTAAGAATGTCAAGTTAGAACCTAAATCTGTTGCGCCGTTGATTACGAGATCCATAAAAGTACCGGCACCGGAAATAACACCGCCGGCCATCTGGATTTGGTCACCAGCTGCACCAACAATAGCACCGTTGTTAGTAAAGTCATTACCAACTGCAATGTCGATATTGTTTGTTTCTAAGTCTAAAGTAGACCCGGCACCAACTGTAAGATCGTTAACAACAGTCATGTTGGCAGGTAATGTAAGAGCGCCTGCTGTGGTGACGTTAACATCCATAGGATTAGCATCACCTAAGTCGTTAGCAGCATAAGCAACATTACCGGCATAAGTGAAGTTCCAAGTAGTTAGGCCTGCGTTTACATCAACTTGTGCATCCAAACCGGTATATGTGTTGGAGAAACCAATATTAAGAATACCACCGTCAGCCAAAATAATATGACCGGCTGTGATATCATAATCACCGGATAGGATTGCTAAAGTATTATTAACAGTGATGTTTTCACCAGCACCGTAATTTGTCTCTGCAATCTTAGTGTCTGTAGTTGAACCGGTGTTTAATGTAAGATCATTTACAGTAACACCAGCAGCACCATTCACATACAATTCCACTCTTTTTGTGAGTGTAACTGATTCAGGATAAATACCTGCAACGATTTCAATTAAGTCACCGTTGACAACTGCGGGATCATTCAGCATAGCTTGGATGGTCGCTTTCGGACCAATATTACCGCTGACAAACGCAGCAGCTGTACCAGACCAAGCATCATTACCGCCACCAGTACCATCAACATAGTAAGTGGTCTGTGCAAATGCATTGCCGGAAAGCAGCGTCACAAATGCAAGCAGAAAAGTGAATTTTAAAAGGTTTTTTAGATTCATAATTTACTCCCTATTGAGTTGGAAAATAAAAATTTGCCGTTTTTAAAAAATTTGTAACAAAGAAAATTTAAGGTGGTAAGTTTTTTCTCATACATTAGTTCCCTTAATGACTTGTAAAAAAATGATGTTTTATTTGAATGTGATGAATCCTGATTGATTTGCATAGCTATCATTATTATTAAAAGCCCATGAATATATACAATACACTTAACGATGTCAAACAATCCCCCTTCCGAAGGTGATGTAATCCACAAATAACTCCGCAACACAGCCTAAAATAAAAATTTGAATTTATGTTGTCAACAAATATTTTGCCTTAGAGAAGAATTTAATTTTAATTTAATTTTGACAATAAAGAAAAAATTCTCTCAAAATTTGCTCGTCTTAGCACAGGTTTAATCTTTAACCATCTAATTTTGTAAATGAATAACTGCAATATAAAAAAAAAATCTTGCATTCAAATACTTTTTTTAAAAAAATAATAATCTATTTATAGGGTGTGTTCCCCCTCAAACTAACCTTTTGAGGCTCTTACTTCGGTAATACCTTTATTCCCTGCAATAATAACATAGTCTGAAAGACCAATAAATAAGCCATGTTCAACAATGCCCGCTCTATTATTCAATTGATATACAAGCTCTTCAGGATTTTTTATTTCACCGAAATCAGCATCTAATATAATATTCCCCTGGTCGGTAATTAATTTTTCCCCTTTACTGTTTACGCGTAATTTTATTTTTGCATTAATAGATTCCAAAAATATTTTTTCCGGGTTAACTGCAAAAGGAATTACTTCAACAGGCAGGCTCCATTTTGTTCCTAGTTTTTCGGAGCGTTTCGATTCATCAATAATTATAATAACGCGTTTACTTGCCTGGGCTAAAATTTTTTCTCTAAGCAGTGCGCCCCCTCCGCCTTTAATTAAATAGATAGTGCGGCATCTTTCGATCGATAAATTTTTATTCTTTGTTGATGAATTGTATTGAGATACTTCGCCGGTTGAAACGGAGTTATTATGATTTCCGGATATACCGAAAGCCGCCTCGTCTGCGCCGTCTATAGTTAAATCAATAACGGGATATTCATCCAAAGTTGATAAAGGTATATTTAATTTTTTCGCTTCCAATTCTGTTTGAACCGAACTTGGAATTCCAACAATGTTTTTTAATTCACCTGACTTAATCAATCGGGCAATTTTTTTGAGAGCAAATAACGCCGTACTTCCTGTTCCCAACCCGATCACCATTCCCGATTTAACGAAAGTAACGGCATATTCAGCAGCTTGTTTTTTTAAGTCGTCAATGTTCATTCATCTCACCGTACTTAAGATCATTCTCAACGGTAGTAATAAAGATAGAAACACGATAAAGCATTTGATTCCATAGAGTGTATTTTTTTTGTGTAATTTATCTTGCCTGGTATATTGCGCGGATTGTATGATTATTTTATTGATAGAAAAATTCATGGAACAAATTAACATACAGCAATAGAATTATCAAGCATTATTATAATGCGTTCAAATTGCGGAGTAGATTATATAGAGTCCTCTGAAAAACGGGGCTTGTTATTTCTTCCGAAAGTCCGAAGGACTCCAATGGAGAATTCCTTTGGAAGAAACCTGTTCTTTCGGATTAGAAGTATTAAAACGGTAAGAAAAGATTCCTCCTGACTTGTGACAATTAGTATGATAGAGAGATAGGAGTAAGAATCTTTTGAAATTAAGCATTCAACAACTTTTTTTGTAGGTGTATTTTTTCTAAATCAAATAGAAATACAAAGCATGACCGCGAAGCGGTCAAATATCTGTAACTCAGGATGATACCAAAGAGATTACCGATGCCGTAGGCATCGAAGAATGCACAAATTATTTACACCATAATCTCATTACTATTATATTTACTGTCAACCAATTATTGGAGAAATATATGTCGGGTACATTTCACCAAATCTATGTTCAAGTAATCTTCGGAACGAAAGGAAGAGAATACTGTCTTCCTTCCAGTAAGAAAGTCAATCTTCACAAATACATAACTGGAATTGTTCAAAATAAAAATTGTAAAATGATCTGTATTAACTCCGTTCCGGATCATCTCCATTTTTTTATTGGATTGCATCCGGCGGTTTGTATTTCGGATTTAGTCAAAGACATTAAACTTGCGACAAGTGAATTAATCAAAAACGAGAAATGGGTCCCCGGCAAATTTTACTGGCAGGGCGGTTTTGGAGCTTTCTCTTATTCAAGGTTGGATATTAAACGTGTCTGTGAATACATCGGAGCTCAGGAGGAGCATCACAAAAGAACTACTTTTAGAGAAGAATATGAGGCGTTATTAAAAGAATTCGTAGTCGAATTTAATCCAAAATATTTATTGGATTGGGAATAGTCATTTCTCTTCAACCGCTTTGCGGTTGGATTCTACTTTTTCTTTAGACATGTTTCATATGTTCAACTGCTTCGCAGTTGCTATACTTTACAGGCAATATCGATTTATATTTTTTTCTGTTTTGTAAAATTATTGACCAAACATATGGCGTACAACCACGAAGAGAGTGAATGTTTGTAACTTTGGATGATCTTTTTGTCATTAGCATTTTAAACCATGCTGTAATTGTGCCATTAGTATGGCAGACAAAAATAAATCTACTTAATATTATCCATTTCCCAATGTTTTTTTCCTCCTAATGGATGCTGTCACAAGTCAGGAGAATTCCTTTGGAAGAAACCTGTTCTTTCGGATTAGAAGTATTAAAACGGTTAGAAAAGATTCCTCACCCGCCCCGGAATTATAATGTTAAAGTTCTGCAAAAAACCCGGCAATGCAGGCAATCAAATTTTTGAACTAAAAAACCAGGCTCAGTTTGTTTCTCCCGATACACAAGTCTGCCGGCAAAGCAAGATCGGGATCGCAAAGACAAATTAAAAAATTTTTCAGAGGTTCCGACAAATTGCTTTTCCATTCTCCCTTCATGCCGGGAAAACCTCGTGGTCTGCATGGAAGAACGAAGACGTGTACTTCAAAGATTGTAAGAAAAATAAGTTGAAAAGCCATTAAGATGGAAGATATTTGTTGCGATACAGATAAAGCATTCTTGTTATTCGGTTTCTTTATTCATAAATTTTGGTTAATTAAAAACAGATAATTATCGGAGTACGAATAATTAAATGGCATTTTGGAATAACAACCACGCAGATCGTCAATATGATATCCGCCGCGATCAAAAAAAACAAAAGCGCACTTTTATTATTGTTTTCGCTCTTGTCACTTTGATAGTATTAAACGTTGTTATGTACCTTCTCACAAACGTTTAGTATTCGCCTTTCCCAGCATTATAATTGTAACATTAAACGCAGAAAGAAAATGATTATGAACAAAAACAAAGTCTATATAGAAACTTATGGATGCCAAATGAATTTGGCTGATTCAGAAGTGGTGATGGGAATCCTTAAAAGTAACGGTTATGAAGCAACCGAAGATTTGAATAAAGCAAATGTTGTATTGCTCAACACATGCAGTGTTCGTGATAATGCCGAACAAAGAATTTACGGCAGGCTGGGTAACTTATCCGAATTGAAAAATAAAAAAAAGGATACGGTTATAGGTATACTCGGCTGTATGGCCGAACGGCTGCGCGAAGATTTGATAGAAAAGAAAAAAATTGTTGACCTGGTTGTTGGTCCCGATGAATATAGAAGACTTCCCGAATTTATTGATACTGCTTTTGCAGGGGAGAAGGGAATCGGCGTAAAGTTATCGCGCACGGAAACATATGAAGATATTATCCCCTTCCGCGAAGAAGGCATCTCCGCTTGGCTTTCTGTAATGAGAGGATGTAATAAGTTCTGTTCATTTTGCGTTGTTCCTTATACACGCGGGCGCGAAAGAAGCAGAAGCTTATCCAGCATTGTAGACGAAGTGAAACAACTCTCCGACAGAAACTTCCGCGAAGTAACATTGCTTGGGCAGAACGTGAATAGTTATAACGACAGCGGCAACGACTTTGCCGACCTGCTGGCTGCTGCGGCAAAGGTAGATTCCAATATGCGTATCAGGTTTACTACATCGCATCCGCAGGATCTATCAGATAAACTTCTTTACACAATTGCCGAACATAATAACATATGCAACTACATTCATCTCCCTGTGCAATCCGGTTCGAACAGAATATTGGAATTGATGAACAGAACTTACACAATAGAACATTACCTCGGCTTAATAGACAAAGCCAGGAAGCTGATTCCCGGCGTAAGTTTTTCGACAGATATTATTTCGGGATTCCCTTCGGAAACATTCGAAGATCATTTGATGACTTTGGACGTAATGCAAAAAGTCCGTTACGACGGCGCCTATATGTTCAAGTATTCCCCGCGCGAAGGAACAAAAGCTTATAAGATGGAAGACGATGTAACCGAAGATGAAAAGGCGAAAAGACTTAATGATATTATAGAATTGCAGCAGTCTGTTTCTTACGAAGTTAACCAGGAAACAATCGGTAAAGAGGAAACGGTTTTGGTTGAAGGATTCAGCAGAAAATCGGATGAATATTTTTCAGGCAGAACCGATACTAATAAAGTTGTTGTATTTCCTGTTGCATCAAATATAAAAGTTGGCGATTATGTTAATGTGAAAATCAACCGTGCTACTTCCGCTACATTATTCGGCGGCATTATACAGGTTGAAGTTCTCCCGAAAGCGGAAACAAAATTGAAATAATAAACTTGGAATGAATATGAAATTCCGGAACCTATTTCTTTCCTTTATTTTTTTCTTCGGTATGAAAATTACTGCTCAAGAAACGGACATTGTTCCTTATCTTAAAATGATCGAAAGCGGCAATGCCCGGTCAGTTCAAAACTCTTTACCGAAACTAAAATCGGAAAATCCCAACGATCCTTCCCTTATGTTCCTTGACGCGGTATTAACTCCTAAAGGCGAAGAAGCTCTTACTAAATATGAAAGTATTTATTCATCCTACCCTGAAAGTAAATATGCCGACGCCGCACTTTACAGGGTTTTCTCATACTATTATTCAATGGGATATTATACACGGGCGGAAGAATATTTAAATAAGTTAAAAAATGATTTCCCTTCTTCACCCTATATAAATGCCGCCGATAGAAATATCCCCGATACCGAAGAAGTGGCTTTGCAAACAACGCCTGCTGCCGAAGCTTCCCCGGTTAACTTAGGTGACTTTAATTTTACTATCCAGGCCGGCGCGTTTTTAAACATTCATAATGCCATGAATCTAAACAGGAGGTTCGAGGCTGACGGGTACTTTTCTAAAATTAACACTAAAGAAGTCGGGGGAAGTATATTGAATGTAGTATTTATCGGAAGGTTCAAAACCGAATCCGAAGCCCCCCCCGTTTTGACATATCTTAAAGATAAATATAATTTGACGGGAAGAGTGGTTCCATATTCAAAATAGAGGTTCAACTTGGAATTAATATTTATCGGGACAGGCTCCGGCAAAACAAGTCTAAAAAGACATCACACGTCAATCTTAATCGTAACTGAAAATCATTCACTATTAATAGATAGCGGAGACGGTACTTCCGCCGCTTTATTAAAACAGCAGATCCCAATTAATCAAATTGATTCAATTTTGTTCACACATCATCATGCGGATCATTTTGCAGGGCTCCCTTCTATTATAACACAAATGAAACTTAATAAACGGGAAACGGATTTAATGATTTTTACCCATGAAGCGCTCAAAGTTTCGCTTGAAGCTTTTTTAAACGAATGCCACCTATTCAAGGAAACCACCCGGTTTAATATCAATATAATCGGTTATAAGGACTCCGAAGAATACATGATCTCCGGTAAACTATCATTTATGCCAAGGCGGAATTCTCACATAATCAAAAAACCGAATCTTGAAAACTACAGCGATACCCGTTTCGTATCGTGCAGTTTGATGATAACGGCAGGTAACAAAAAGATTCACTACACATCCGATATCGGCAGCGAAACCGATTTATATCTTTTTAAAGAAGAACAAATAAATTACATGATAACCGAAACAACACACATTTTCACTGAACAGATTTACCGGGCATTTAAAGATCTTTCGCCAAATATGTTGTATCTCACCCACATAGGGGATGAAATTGAAACTTCCTTAAATAACTGGCATCTGAATCTTCCCGATTCCGAAAAAATTTTCATTACTCAAGACGGCTTAACCATTAAATTGTAATTTTTCTTATTTTATATTCATCATAAATTTTCGTAATGTAAGGAAACTTAATAATTCGCCGACGGAATTTTTCAAGTAATTTATTATGACTGTAGATCAATTTCAAAAAAGGTTCGGTATTATCGGCAAATCCAAAGAGATCAAGGATTTGGTTGATATAGTAATGCAGGTGGCTCAATCCGATATTTCAGTCTTGATTTCGGGGGAAAGCGGCGTTGGCAAAGAAATATTTGCGCGCGCTATTCACGGTTTCAGCCGCAGGGCAACAAAACAACTTGTTAGTGTAAACTGCGGCGCAATTCCCGAAGGAATTTTGGAAAGCGAATTATTCGGCCACCAAAAAGGATCTTTCACCGGGGCAACAGACGACCGGAAAGGTTACTTTGAAATTGCAGACGGGGGAACTCTATTCCTCGATGAGATTGCCGAGATGCCTTTAACTACACAAGTGAAACTTCTTAGAGTACTTGAGACTAAAGAATTTATGCGCATCGGCAGCGAAAGAGTTACTAAAGTAGACGTTAGAATTATTGCCGCAAGCAATAAAGATTTACAAAGAGAAGTTGATTCCAAAAAATTCCGCAATGATCTCTTCTTCAGGCTGAAAGCCGTTTCGCTCCATATTCCTCCATTAAGAAGCAGACCCGAAGATATTGTTGCATTAACAAATCATTTTCTTCAACATTATTCAAATACGAATAACATCCCGGAACCTAAAATTACAGGTTCGGCATATGATATTTTATCAAGCTATTCATGGCCCGGCAATATAAGGGAATTAAAGAATACAATTGAAACGGCAATTGCTCTAAACAAAAACGGTGTGATTGATGTTCGCGACTTTTCAAACCTCATATCTGTAAGCGATCGTTACGGCGATAACCGGAACCTTCCAATGCCGATGAATAAGTCAGCCGAAACCCTGGATAGGGAGATGATCTACCGCGCGTTAATCGAGATAAAAAAAGATTTAATGGATCTCAAAAGCGTTGCTTACCGTTACGGCAACGAAGTGCCCCACGGGCAGGAAACTAAAGTTGACGAAATTGTCCCGATTGAGAAACTTGAAAAAAACGCGATTATAAACGCTCTGAATTTTACACGGGGCAATAAACGCAAAGCCGCTAAATTGCTCAAGATCAGTGAACGGACTTTATATAGGAAAATCAAAGAATATGATATACAATATTAAACGCTATTTAATTTTATTGTTTGTTACCCTAATACTAGTTAATTTTTGCTGCTGCAGTTATTCTTTTACAGGAGCGTCTGTTCCGGAGCATTTGAAGTCTATTGCTATTCCGGATTTTGTAGATCGCAGCGGTTCTGGAGAGCCTGATCTGAGGGTAGAGTTTACTAATGAATTAATTCAAAAGTTTATCGACGACAACACATTACGTGTTGACGAAAAAATTAACGCCGATGCTTTACTTGAATGCACGGTTTCATCTCTATCAGACTCACCTACCGTTGTAGCAGGCGGAGAAAATGTTTCCGTTAGAAGAATTAACATTACTGTTAGAGTTGTCTACAAAGATCTTGTTAAAAGAAAAACTCTTTTCGAAAATAACTTTTCAAACTTCGGTGATTACGACAGCACGGGGGATATTATCGAAGGACGAAGAGCGGCTATTGAAACTGCAGTTGATAAAATCACGGAAGATATTTTGCTTGCCGTGGTTTCTAACTGGTAATTTTTTCACTAAATTTTTAATGCTATTATGATATTCGATTATTTCGTTTTATCCAGCTACATATTTTCCCTCGTAATACTCCTGATTTTTGCAAGCCACGGTTTCGTGATGTTATACTATCACAGAAAATACGACTCAAACGAGCATATATTTTCTAAAGATCCATCCACCGATAAAAAGGTTACCATTCAACTACCATTGTTCAATGAATACTATGTTGTTGAAAGATTGATAGAAACAATTTGCCAAATTGAACACCCGAAAGAAAATCTGGAAATACAAGTCCTTGACGACTCTACAGACGAATCGGTTGAACTTGCCGCCGAAGTAGTGGCACGAAAACAAGCCGAAGGATTCGATATTAAACACATACACAGGAAGAACCGGTCGGGTTTTAAAGCAGGTGCCTTAAAAGAAGGATTGAAAGTAGCCAAAGGTGATTTCATCGCCATATTCGATGCCGATTTTCTCCCCAAAAAAGATTTTTTGAATACAACGCTTAAGTACTTTTCCAATAATAATATCGGGATGGTTCAAACCCGCTGGGAACACCTAAACGAAGATTATTCGATACTAACAAAGATTCAGGCTCTTGCTTTAGACGGGCATCATGTGATTGAACAAACCGTAAGAAACAAAGCAGGGTTTTTTATTAACTTTAACGGCACCGGCGGAGTATGGAGAAAAGAATGTATTGTAGATGCCGGAAATTGGCAAGCAGATACATTAACCGAAGATTTGGACTTGAGCTACCGCGCTCAATTAAGAGGATGGAAGTTTGTCTATTTGCGCGACGTTACAACTCCCGCTGAATTACCTTCAGAAATTAATGCCCTTAAAGCACAACAATTCAGATGGACAAAAGGAGCAATTGAAACCGCAAAAAAAATGCTTCCCCTGGTTCTCAAATCGGATCTCCCTCTAAGAGTTAAGCTGCAATCAACTTTTCATCTTACCAACAATTTTGTTTTCCCGTTTATTTTATTGGCGGGCATATTAAATGTGCCTTTGATATTTATTAAAAACAGCGGGCCGTATAATAATATTTTCAACTTCATGGCGATTTTTGTTACCGCGTTTATCAGTTCTTTCCTTTTCTATCTTTACGCACAAAAAGATATCCATGAAGACTGGCGGAAAAAAATTGCAATGTTCCCTCTTTTTATGGCAGGTAGTATGGGATTCGCAGTTAATAATTCACGCGCCGTTTTCGAAGGACTCTTGAATAGAAAAAGCGAGTTTGTAAGAACACCTAAATTTAAAATCATCAACAAAGAAGATTCTTTTTTGAAAAATAAATACATGCTTACCACTAAAGTTGATAAATCCGCTATTGTTGAATTGATACTTGCTGTTTATTGTTTTATAGGTGTTGCCGCTTCGCTCTACTTTTTGGAAATTGCGGCTCTACCGTTTCATTTGATGTTCTTCTTCGGGTTCGGAAGCGTATCTTACTTATCTCTCAAACATTCGTTTTTTAAAAAGAAACGGTTGGCACATTGACGCAGGAGAATAAAGATTTTAAAGCTGACAAGATCAGTTTAATTTATGAATTTAATAACAGCTCGCCTTTGTTTGTGCGCGTTGCACAAACATGCCTTGTAAGAATGGAAGTAGATGAAGCTATTTCAATTCTGGAAAAGGGATTGGAAACATATCCGAATTACCCCAGCGCTTATATTGTTTACAGCAAAGCTCTTGCAATAAAAGGAGATAATACCAAAGCGGTAGAGATTCTTACAAAAGGGAGTGAATTGATTAACTCCAAATCCACTCTCGATTACTACTTAAAAGAAATTGAAAAAATTTCGGTTGAGTATTCGGGTTACATCGGTTCGGTAGGTGAAGATTTCGTCCCCGGTAAATTAACCGATGAGGATATCGCAAAAGTTGAAGATACGGTTGATAATTTTAAGTTTACCGACCTGGAAAAACTCACCGAAAAAGTAAGCAAAGCAAAAATGCCCAGGGTTAGCGGAATGGTGGAAATTGATAATGAATCGGAATTTGAATTCGACGAAAACAAAATTATATCGGAAACCCTTGCCGGTATTTATTTTGCCCAGGGTAATTATGAGGAAGCTATCGAATTATATAATGAATTGAAAATTCAAAATCCCGGAAGAGCCGGTTTGTTCGATCAAAGAATTTCCGAAATTGAAGAGCTTATTAGAAATAATAATAATTAATTACCGCTCGCATTTTACAACTTCACTAATCAATATGACACGGCAAAAAAAACTTTCGCAAAATTTTTATTCACGCAATGTAATAACCGTAGCCAAAGAATTACTGGGGAAAACCATAGTCAGAAAATACGGTAGTTCTATTCTTTCCGGTATGATTGTGGAAGTTGAAGCTTACGACGGATCGGTTGACCGGGCAGCACATACATTCAACGGCAAAACAAAAAGAAACGAAGTGATGTTTGAACAAGGAGGATTGCTTTATGTTTACTTCACTTACGGCGTTCACTTTTGCTGTAATGTTGTTACCGGTAAAGCCGGTCTTGGAAATGCAGTACTAATAAGAGCAGTTGAACCTCTTGAGGGTATTGATATAATGGCAAAGAACCGTTTCAATAAAACTGATCTAACTGAAAGTGAAAAAATAAATCTTGCAAACGGGCCTGGTAAAATTTGCCGGGCTTTTAACATAGACAGGCGGCACAACGGGGTAAACTTAACAGGTAGTGAAATATTTCTACTCTATAATAAAAAAATCCCGAAATCGGATATAGCGGTTACAACAAGAATAGGAATAAAAAAATCGGTAGATTTACCCTGGAGGTTTTACATTAAGAACAACAAGTTCATTTCAAAGAAATGACTCAACCTAAGAAAATATTAATTGTTCGTACAGACCGCATCGGCGATGTTGTTCTTTCATTACCTATGGCTTCCTTTATTAAACGCCGCTACCCCGGCTGCAAAGTGACTTTCATGCTGCGTGAATATACCAAACCTTTAGCAGAAAGCAATCCTGATATAGATGAAATAATTTTACTGAAAGAAAACAAAGGACGTGTTTCAATAACCGGGAATGCTGCCCTGGTAAAAAGCGGATATTACGATACATGTATTGCCGTATACCCAACATTTAGAATTGCGCTCTTCCTTTTTCTATCCGGTATAAAGAACCGTATTGGAACAGGCTACCGGCTCTATTCCTTTTTGTTCAATAAAAAAATCTACGAACACCGCAAACACGGCAAACATCATGAGCTGGAACACAATATTAATATGCTCAAAATGATCGGTATAGAAGAAAGGCCGACACCGCAAAGTGTACCGTTTAACATACATAGTAATGAGAAAAGTAGACACATTATTGAAAATGAGTTTGATTCAAAAAAAATAAATACCCCATTACAAACCGTAATTATTCACCCGGGGAGCGGAGGAAGCTCTATTGATTGGCCTTTATCGTCATTCCAGGAATTGATTAAATTGATGGCACGCGAGTTGAACATTAACATACTAATCACAGGCGGAAAACACGAATTTGAAATGTGTAACCGCTTGGTTGTTCATAAAAAAATTGAAAACTTCGCGGGACGGTTCGATTTAAACGAATTGATTGCTCTAATTGATAAATCGGATTTGTTGATTGCCAACTCGACAGGACCTATCCACATAGCGGCGGCGCTGGGTAAACACGTAATAGGGTTTTATCCAAAAATTAAAGAGTGCGCACAAAAAAGATGGGGACCTTATACTTACAGGAAAATAATTTTCGAACCGACGGTATGCAACGGAAACTGTAAAAAAGAAACCTGCGAAAAGTTGAATTGCATGAACAGCATTAATGTGAGAGATGTATTTGAAAAGATAAAACAAATTTTGAATGATAATCTTCCGGAGAATTAAATGAAAAGTTACGGGAAACTTATTGCGATAATAATTTGGGCCGCACTGTTTATAAATGCAAACGGTCAATCGACCGAATTACGCAAACTTGAAAACAATGCTTTTGATGTAGGTGAAAAATTAATCTTTGATGTTAAATACGGTTTTGTTACTGCAGGTATTGCGGAAATGTCGATTCCTCAAATTAAAAAAATGTCGGGGCGCGATGTTTATCATATCAACTTTACCGTTAACTCGGTGCCGACTTTCGATCCATTTTATAAAGTACGCGACCGTTACGTAACATACATGGATGTAGAAGGACTCTTCCCGTGGCGCTTCGAACAGCACTTGCGCGAAGGCAAATACTCAAAAGATTTCTCCGCATACTTCGATCAAAGAAGAGGAATCGCTAAAACTTCCGAGGGTTCTTATGAAATTCCGCAATTCGTTCATGATATAGTTTCCGCTTTTTATTTTGCACGTACTTACGATTATTCGAATTTGAAACCGGGCGATTTATTTCACCTTGAAAATTTCTATAAAGACAAAGTCCATCCGCTTGACGTAAAATTCCACGGAAGGGAGACCATCCAGGTAGGAGCCGGAACATTCGACTGCGTTATAATCGAACCCCTCGTTAAAGAAGGAGGTCTCTTCAAACATGACGGCGACATTATCATATGGCTCTCGGATGATGAATTAAAAGTGCCTGTAAAAGTTAGGACAAAAATCATAATCGGTTCCGTAGATGCAGAGTTGTCTTCTTTCGAAGGTTTGAAGGGAAAATTGACTTCCCGAAAATGATTTTTTTCTTTAATGCATGAAATTCTATCTAGCCGGTGTTTAGAAAATCCGAATAATCCATTTCTTTAGTTAAATGCTATTATTAGCAAATATGCCCCTTTTTTTATATTTTGCGATTGCATGAATAATGAAAATGGAAACTCAAATTTAGACGAAACACACGGCGAGAATCAATCGCCGGAATCACTTCTTCGCCCAACTATGTCACCTTTATCAGCGGCATTTTTCGGTCTGGCAGCGGTATTCATTCTTTATCAAATTGTTGGAAGTCTTCTTACATTGGCAATATTCGGAATGGATATTGAAAATGCCGATGTAAACGCCATGCGATTGATGACTATGGGAGGACAGGTTTTATTTATACTTCTGCCTGCGCTTTTTTTCGCAAAGTTGATCTACGAAGATGTTACTACCATAATAAGAGTTAAACTTCCCGGTATAAAAGAAGTCGCAATATTTACACTCGGATTGATAATACTTACTCCCCTGCTTCAGGAATATCTTTATATCCAGAATTACATAATAGAAAAGATGGCTGAAGCAAGCCCGTTTATTCAACAGATAAAAGACTTTCTAAACGAAATCGATAAACTGCTTGAACAAACATACGGAAGCCTGCTGAAAGCCGAATCCGTTTATGAAGGAGTATTGATTATATTGGTTGTTGCCGCCGCACCGGCTGTTTGTGAGGAGGTTTTTTTTAGGGGATATGTTCAAAAAAGTTTCGAACTTAGATATAAACCCTTCTGGGCGGCATTAATTACCGCCCTGTTTTTCGGTCTTTACCACTTTAATCCTTACGGATTAATCCCTTTGATTATGTTAGGATTGTTTATCGGCTATTCGGCTTACATGAGTAATTCCATTTTCGTACCTATGATTTTACATTTTCTAAATAATTTTATTGCTGCAATTGCATACTTTATACTTGGCGACCAGGAATTAATGGATTCCAAAGTTGTTGATATGGCAAATGTGGAGAATCATATTTTTAATTTTGTAATTCTAGCTGTGGTTTTTTTATCCCTTATTTATTTTGTAAATAACTACTATCATTTTTTTGCTAAAAGCAAAAGGAGGCAGGTATGATTTGTCCTAATTGCGAATACGAATATATAGACGGCATCAAAAAATGCCCCGACTGCGGCGCCGAATTAATCCCCAATGAAGAATTCGAAGGGAACTTAGTTCATCCTTCCGATTGGGTGATAATCTACACTTGCAGCGAAGACTATAAAGCTCAAATGCTAAAATCAGTTCTGGAAGGAGCCGATATTGAAGCGTTGATACTTGGGCAGAAAGACAGAAACTTTCCCGGTGTTGGTGATTTGGCAGTGATAAAATTACTGGTTAAAAACTCCGACGCGGAAGAAGCAATTAAAATTATTGGAGACAGCGACTAAACAAACAATCCATCCATAAATTGTAAATAGACATGAGCGGAAATAATACCGGGATTAGAGCTGCTGTAGCTGTGTTTTTTTTACCAATGCTGGTTTTAATTACATACTATGGTAAAATACCTTTTCTTTTACTTGGCTTGATAATAGGATTGGTTTCTTTTTACGAATTTAACTTTTTAGCGCAAAACAAAAAAAGTTACCCGAATTTAATACTTGGACTTCTATCCGTCTTTGCTATTATTCTAAATGCCTATTTTGGCTTTATCGGTTTCTTCCATCTTTTCATTATTATTTCTATCGTTATATCGCTTGTGGAAATGTTTAGAAATTATAACTCGGCTATCTTAAACATCGGCTCAACATTTTTAGGCATATTTTATATCGGGTTGATGTCGGCTTCAATTGTGAGTCTGCGTGAATTTTACAGCGGCTCGGAATTAATGTATTCGCAGGGAGCCAATGTAATATTATCCGTTCTGGCATCAATTTGGATTTGCGATTCCGCAGCTTTCTTTATCGGTATCGCATTCGGCAAGCATAAAATTTTCCCGCGCGTAAGTCCTAAGAAAAGCTGGGAAGGTTCTATCGCCGGATTTGTTTTTGCTATCATTACAATGGTGGCCGCTAAATATATTTGGTTGGATTTCTTCACGATGAAAGATACAATTATACTCGGTGTGCTGATCGGTATATTCGGTCAAGCCGGTGATTTTGTGGAAAGTCTAGTTAAAAGAGATGCAGGAGTTAAGGATTCTTCGAACCTTTTGCCCGGTCACGGCGGTATGTTCGACCGTTTCGATTCATTGCTGCTTACCGCACCGGTTGTTTATTTGTACTTAATATTCTTTATATAAGAAAGGCTTGATTATCGAGTAATTGCTACAAAAATAACCTATAACGCAATAATTAATTTTATTAATTATCAATGGGGTTAATATGAATAGCAATAACTCATTTAGTATTTCATTTCTTTTACTATTCTTTATCGCAATTTTCAATTTGTCGTTGGCGCAGAGTGGCGCATCAGTTCCTTTTCTGAATTTACAACAATCACCTCTATTAGTCGGCGCTGGTAATATTGGTGCCTCAATTATTTCATCAGACCCAGCAGGATTCTACTACAATCCAGCCCAGCTTGGAAATTTCTCGCGTAAAAATACATTCGCAGTATTTTTCATGCCTGAAAAACTAGAATGGTTCCCAAATTATTATCCTAATCGCTTTTTACAATCTCATAGCGCCGCAGTAGGTTACAACTTTCAAAATGATAATTCAGATATACCATTATCTATTGGATTTGGTTACATTCATAATAAAATTGATTTTGGCGAATTATTAAGACTTGATCCTGCATGGTATGGCTCTTTGGGGGGACCAAAAAGTTTTGATTCTTTTGATTGTTTTAGTTTTGGTGCAAGTTATGATTACTATCTTCAATTCAATGTTGGTTTTGCCCTAAAATTTTTCACAACAAAGCTAAGTCATTTGGGGAATGGTGAAGAATTCGGCCGGGGTGAACATAAAGGAACAGCCTTTGATTTTGGAATGATGATAATAACTCCACTTAGTCGATTATTATTTAATGATGCAAAATTTTCTTTCATAAAAGATTCCGAATTGAAACCGGAACTCAATATGTCAATTGGATATTCTATAACTAATATTGGGAAGAAAGTCTATTATTTTGATGCTTCTCAAGCAGATCCGTTACCAAGAACTACAAGATTGGGATATTCACTTACGCTTGGATTAAAATTGTTATACAAAGATTTGACTATAGACGCCCTCAATTATTCCCTAACCATAGAGGCAGAGGACCTCTTATTTAGAACAACTAATGTCGATAATTTCCAATACCAATCATTATTGGGTGATATCAATTTGTTCAATCATTTGATTAGGTTGAGAAGTGACAGTAATGTTATTGTCCACAAGGGACATATTATTAATTTTTTTGAAACAGTAACATTATTATATGGTAGTTACAATGATAATTACTACAAAATTATAAAATCTACTGGTTTCGCTTTATCAACAGAAGGAATACTGAGATTAATAGATTCATTTTATGACAACTGTATTTTAGACTATATTAATAAGCATATTGTTATTGAGTATATCAATACCGATTTTTATATAGGTACTACTTTTCAAAAAAATATGAAGGGAATTTATTTTTATTTGAAAAGTATGGAGATTTAGAATAATAAAAATTCGTCGTTAATTTATTTTGTTTGATTCATTGCTTCTAACTGCATCGGTTGTTTATTTGTACTTAGTATTTTTCGTTTAGCTGATTCTAATAAACTAAAAGAGTTATTAACGTACAATATCCGCAAAAATTTCCAGATTAAAGCTATTTATATAGGAAATAATATCTCCATTATGTTTTAATTCTTTATTCCCTTCTACTTGTCAATATCCTTCAATTCAATCCATTTTAGGGGATAGCTGTCTTTATCAAAATTCATAAATAAAACATCCATGCGGGCTATATGATGTAAAAGACTTAATCTTATGAAGACTTATCGGATGCAATATCCGACACAACAGTTGATCAGCTTCAAACCAGTAAAAATCTAATTACGAACAATTTCCGAAACAGGGTACTTGAAGATAAATTTGTGTTCATAAAAGTTGCGTCTGCATTATTCTTACTCATCTCAGAAATTTTAGGATGATTAATATCAAAGCAATTTATAATCCACCTTTTGTATTTTTGCGAAAACTGTATTTTTAGTATTTTAATAAAGAGGTGAGAATTTTTGATTAAAATGAGGTTAGCTAATAACCAATTATTTAATAACCTAGAAAAGGTTGCACATGAAAAAAGTAAAATTTTTTTTAATCCCCATTATTATCGCAATATTAAATATTGGGGGATGTTCCGAGACTACTGAACCTTCAAATGGAGACAATGAAGAGGTAATTGCAGCGATGGCTGAAGCAGATCAACTGATCGGCTTATTAAGTCAGTCGGGGGGTTTCGAAGCAGTAACAAATGTGCCTGAAACCGCAATGGGCTATGCCGATCTAAATTTAAAATTTCCCGGAAAGTTTTTGGGTAAAACACTAAACACCCCAACACGAACAGATCCAATGCTGGTTTTTATGTACATGTTTTTCCCTAAAGGGACATACACCTACGACGGAAATCAATGGTCTTACGACGAATTACCCGATGATGAAGTAATATTTACTTTCCCTTATGATGATCCGGAGACCGGTTTATCACATACAGCTATTCTTCGATATTATGACTTTCAGATATCTGCTGTTCTGCTTACGACCAGCATGGATATTTATGTAGACGGAACACAAATGGTAGAAATAAACATCCAGCTGCAAGGTACCGGTTTTCTGGACATGATCGGGATAAACCAACCTAACATAACATCGATTAGTATCATCGGGTTTGTTGTTGATGATTCCGGAACTCAATATAACTACAGCATGACTATTACCGAAACTCAAATCACACTTATGGCAGGCACTGATGGGAACACACCCATAACAATTATTTTAGAGGGAGATGTCTTAACATCAAGTATGAACCCGATACCATCACCAAAAATTATTGACGATATTAATTCAAATTCATCCAACGATCCCGAATCTATTACATTAACATACGGCGATTTGGTTATACAAATTGATGATTTGAATGCCGAATCAGGAGATATCGGGTATATTACTTACGGCGGAGTTAGAGTTGCAAATATTACCATCATTGACGGGAATACCTATTTAATTTGGAATGACGGAACTCAGGTTTTAATAAACACGTATATACCCAATACCGCAGGAATGGGAGGAGAATTTATATAATATGAAAGATAATTTAGTTAGACTGTAATCTAAGTTGCTTTATATATTCGATCTCGATTTGGAAGACCGGCAGATAGATTTATTGTGAGAGAAAGAATTAATCCTTTTTTCCCACCGATTATTTTATGATATTTATTGAAATTATCGGGGGATTTTGAGATGTATAAAAAACTATTAACATCTGTTTCAGCTCTTGCATTTTTATTATTATACTGCTGCAACAGCACTAATTCATCGAATTTTATTTTGCTTTCCGAATCGGAAAAAGACAGCCTTACACTTGTAAGTTTGGAAAAGATCGATAATTCTCTTTTCTACACAATGACATACTACGGCGATTATGGATTCGCTTCCCGCGTTGGAAAAGGGGGCGGGAATGTTCAATCATCAACACAAAAATATTCAGCGAGTAACGGCTGGGGATGCACATGCTTTTCAGCCCTTGCAAATAATAACTCAATATTGGGAAGAAATTTCGATTGGGAAAGTTCGATACCCCTGCTTCTTTATACCGATCCTCCGATAGGTTATGCTTCCGTGTCTATGGTCGATCTTGAATTCCTTGGTTACAGCAGAAACAATCTTCCCGATGATTTGGGCAACAGGTCTGCATTATTGAATACTCCTTGGTGGCCCTTCGACGGGATGAACGAGAAAGGAGTTGCAATCGGGATGATGGCAATACCCAGAGCCGATTCTCCGTTTGACGCATCTAAAATTACAATAGGTGAAATTGAAGCAATAAGACTGGTTTTAGATTTTGCGGCTTCTACAGATGAAGCAATTCAATTACTAGGTGAATATAATATCAGGATGGAAACCCCTCCTATCCATTATCTTATAAGCGACCAATCCGGCAGTTCCGCCATAGTCGAATTTGTAGATGACAAAATGATTGTAATTAGAAATAACGAAGCATGGCAAGTTTCAACAAATTTCATTATTTATGGTTCCGGCGCTCAGGAAAATTCTGCATGCTGGAGATATAACTCTGCTTATAATATGCTTCGAAATGCCGACGGGAATGTCTCGGCCGCACAAGCAATGAATATATTGCAGAATGTATCTTCATCAACAAAATGGTCGGTAGTTTATAATCTAATGACAGGGGATGTTGTTACCGTTACCGAAATGAATTATAATAGACAAATAAAATTCAACATAAACGATTTTAGCAATTAACTCTAATATGAATCAGGACAAAATAACAAAACATATTGTATTGTTTCTCACTCTACAGACCGTATTAATTGATTTCGATAAAATCGATAATCTTAAATTCAACCAAATTTTGGATGACTTTTACACCGACTTTAAGACTCTCTTAATTGATTTCGCTGTTGGGCGTTCATTACATGTTAAAGAGGGAGTGATAATTACATGGGACTTGCAAAGCGGCGTATCAAATCTTAATTGTCTTCGTCTACCTATTGCTTTTCAGCAATTGATAAATACCAAATCGAATTATTACCATTCAAGATACGGCCTAACGCCGAAGATGTGCGCAGTAGAAAACATTTACGAATTCGAAGATGTTGAATGGCAGTGGAGAGAAAAAGCGCATATAAAGGAACATCTCTCTGAATTAATAACACTATCGAATTTATCCAAAGCATCAGGTAAACCGTTTTTAGTATCGGGTAATGTAACCGACGAATGCATGAATGAAAATCATTTCGGGAAAATGTCTCTCGAATTTATTGAGATGCCCACCGAAGATTTCCCTATCTCGGTTTTTAGCGTTGAAACAATCCAGCGCAAATCATTGTTGCCTAATTGATATTGTTAACAGAGCTTTTGGTGAGCGTTGGAATTTCTTAAATATATTTTCACTAAGTAAGATGGTGCGATGAGTTTAAAAACCGGCGCGAAAAATATTTATGACACACTCCCCCATTCATTAAGAACAGTGATCCGTTCTGCTCTTCCAAAATTTTTTACTGAACCCTTGTTTAATAAACTCCCCTTGGATGTGCCGCAATCTCTCCATATCGATCCGGCAAATGTGTGTAATTTCAAATGTTCATTCTGCCCTACCGGCGACCCAGAGCTGCTTAAAAAATTCAATAGGCCAAAGGGGATGATGAAATATGAATTATTTACAAAGATAATTGACGACCTTAAAATCATGGTAGATAAATCTGGACAGAAAGTTGTTGAACTCCATTTGTATAAAGACGGCGAGCCGCTGCTAAACAAACGCATTGGAGAGATGATTGCTTACGCTAAACATGCCTCTGTTGCCGAATCCATTCAAACAACAACAAACGGGGCATTGCTCACTAAAAATAAAACTGACGAAATGATTAATAGCGGTCTCGATGTTATCAGAATCTCCGTAGAACATGTTAACAATGAAGGATATAAAAATGTAACACGGAACTATGCCGATTATAACGAGATTGTTGAAAACGTAAAATATTTATATAATGAAAAAATTAAATGCGGCAGCCTGCTTAAAATTCATTCGAAAATTTTGGATGTCCAACTATCAAATGAAGAAAAAGGAAAATTTATTTCCGATTTCAGACCTATCTCGGATAAAATAAGCATAAACCAACTAATGGGCTGGTCTAATTCCGATGTAAAAGATTTCACTCTAGGTGTTGATGTTGACCGTGGCATGGGGGGCAAAGCGCGGTTGCGTCAAAAGAAAATATGCCCGGAACCTTTTAGATCGCTCGCTATTAATTTCGACGGTAAAGTCTCCGTCTGCTGTGTTGATTGGAGCTACGGAACAATCGTGGGAGATGCTGCCGAAGTATCGCTTTATGATATTTGGAACGGTCAGAAGATGGCACAATTCAGAAAAACACATATTGAGGGGAGACGTTACGGTATCAAGGCCTGTTCCGATTGTCATTATGTTCTCGGGTTCCCTGATCATCTTTATCTTGACAACAAAACGAAAAGGCTCCAACAGATATATTCACGAACAGGGAAGATTAGCCGTGAGCAAAAAGCAAAAATTTGAAGCTATATTAATTGAAATGAACCGTGGCGGCGTAGGTATCGAAATCCCTTTTAATGTACCTGATTTTTACGGTACAAAAGGTCAAGTTAAAGTAAAAGCAAAATTCAACGGTTACGAATACCGGGGCTCTATAACTCCTATGGGGGGCCATCATATTTTGGGGGTGCGTAAAGATATCCGCAGCGCGATAAACAAAGAGGTTGGTGATAAAATTCAAGTTGAGCTGGAAGAGGATAAAGAACCCCGCATTGTTGAAGTTCCGCTTGATTTTCAAAATGCGTTGGCTAAAAACATAAAAGCAAGTAAGACATTCGAAAAGTTTGCATACACCCATCGTAAAGAGTATGTAAGATGGATTGAAAGCGCGAAGAAACCTGAAATCAGAAATAACCGGATCCAAAAGGGAGTAGAAATGATCGCTGAAAATAAAAAATTTTCATAGCATAAAAAAAAGGGAGATATTATGTTAAAAGAACAATTACTGAGTGAAATCGAAAGAATTCATACTTTTTTCAACAATACAATTGAAATTTTTTCGGAAGAAGATTCGTCGTTCATTCCTGCCGAAGGCGTTTATACAACAGCGCAGCAAATAGCTCACACCGCACAAACGGTCGATTGGTTTATGAAAGGAGCGTTTGTTAATAATCAATTCGATCTGGATTTTAAAAAGCATGACGCTGAAGTTAGAAACGTTACATCCCTTACAGCAGCCAAGATAATGTTAAATAAATCTTTTGGCTTCGCGAAGGTGCTAATCCAATCTAAAAGCGAAGAAGATATAACTTCCCCTCTGCCAGCCGGTCCAATAATGGGGGGAGCTCCAAGAATGGCTGTTGTTGGTGCAGTTGCAGATCATACTGCTCATCACCGTGGTGCGCTGGCCGTTTATGCAAGATTGATTGGCAAAGTACCTAAAATGCCTTACGGCGGATAATTACTTAAATTCAAAATGAAATAAGAATTTTGTAAAAAAATAATCTTATCCTGCAACATTTACAGTGGCTCGGGTGTCTAATTTGCGTTGTTTGTTAGAAACATTGGCGAACATTTGGGGGCGGAGCAATGCAAATATTATATCGATTAAAGTCGATGGTTTTTCTTTTCATCCTATTTTTAGGATTATTCAATTTAAACCGGCTGAGTGCACAACCCAACGGCGAAGGCTTTGTTGTTGGTAAAACTTACAGATTAGAATCAAAAGTATTAAATGAAGAACGACAAATTTTTGTTTACCTGCCCGATGGATATCATCAAAGTAAAGCTAAATATCCTGTAGTCTACCTCGTTGACGGATCTGCACATTTCCATTACACCTCCGGGATGGTAAGAGCACTTGCTTCAATAAACAAAATGCCGCAGATGATAATAATCGGGATATTAAATAAAGACCGTTACAGCGACTTTGTCCCTTATCCAATAAGCTACTTTCCCAACTCTGGAAATTCGGAAAAATTCACCCTCTTTTTGGAAACGGAATTATTCCCTTTCGTTGAAAAATACTATCACACTGAAACTCACAGGGCATTGATTGGCTATTCTTTAGGCGGACTCTATTCAATTTACACATTAGTTAATCACCCCCAACTATTCAATTCTTATATAGCAGGTAGCCCGGCTTTGTTGCACATAGATTCTTTAATCACCGCTACATTCGGAGAAAAATTAAAATCTAATCCGAATATTCCAAGATCGTTTTATTTTACAATCGGCGGCAGGGAATCTGATGCAATTAAAGATTGTACTTATAGATTCAGAGATATACTTTCATTTAATGCGCCTGCTACTTTAAATTGGACTTTCAACTATATGGAGAACGATGATCATTCCTCACAGGTTTTCTCTTCGTTCTATGACGGCCTGGTTAAAATTTACTCTAATTGGGAAGTCCCAATTAATATTGCAAATAATGGTTTTGAAGCAATAAAAAATTATTATGAAAATTTGTCATCGGAATACGGATATAAAATCCATTTGAATGCAAACCTTATAAACTCGGTTGTAAAAAGATTAATTACACTGACACATTTCGATAATGCTATTAATATTCTAGTAAAAGCGGCTCTATTATTTCCCCAATCCCCTTCTCTTCGGAACAATTTAGGCGTTGCTTATGAAAAGAATAATCAGTTCGAACTTGCCAAAACCGAATATGAAGAAGCCAGCCGATTGGCCGGTATCAACAAAGATCCCTATTTCAGCATTTACACGGAAAATTTAAAAAATATCATAGCCCGAATAAATAATAAAAATGTTAGAGAAAATTACGAAGCTCAAATTTTAGAGGATTGATTTAATCAAATTATTTAATCTTTCCCTATGCGCTGCAAATTTCCACTTGCAATAATCTGAGAATATTCTTTTCATGTTAAGGAAATCTATTTGTTTTTACCAAACAGTGGGGATATGCTATGTTCAAACCTTTAAAAAGAATTATTTTATCAATCTTCATGTGTGCTTCGCTTTTTATTTCAACTTACGATTTAAAAGCGCAGCCCGGCGGCGAAGGAATTGTAATAGGAAAAATATTCCAACTCAAGTCGAATGTCTTCAATGAAGAGAGAGGAATTCTTGTTTACACCCCGACCGGTTATAAAGATAGCAACCAAAAATATCCTGTACTTTACCTGCTGGATGGATATGATCATTTTCATTATGTAAGCGGAATGGTTTTGGCGCTATCCCGCTACGGTAAAATTCCGCAGATGATTGTAGTGGGTATTCAAAATCCTCACCGCAATAGAGATTTCACACCAAAACCTGTTAAAGACTTACCCAATTCAGGTGGGGGCGACAAATTTCTTCAATTTGCCGAAAAAGAATTATTCCCGTTTATTGAAAAAAACTATCGCACCGAAACTTGCCGTGTTTTAATGGGGCATTCATTATGCGGGATGTTTTCAATTTACACTTTGCTGAAAGAAACCGATATGTTCAAAGGGATAATTGCAGTAAGCCCCGCAACAAATATAGACGACAGCTATCTTTTGAAATATACTTCGGAAAAGTTGACAAACGGAATTGATTCTAATAACAAATTATATTTTACGGTAGGTGGAAAAGAACTTAAGTCAAATGTTGAATCCATCAAGGAATTAGAAACCATACTCAACACCGATAAACCGGAGGGATTGGATTGGAATTTTAAGCAGTATGATGAGGAAGGTCATCATTCAGTTGTATATATGTCCATCTTTGATGGCTTGCAGTTCATATTTAAGGATATGATTATACCTGAAGAAATTTCTAACGGGGATGCAGATGAAATAATTGACTATTATGAAAACATTTCCGAAATGTACGGCTATCAAATTCCTGTTCCCGAGAATACATTGAATGCAGCAGGTTATAAACATCTGCGTGAAGGCGATTTGTACGACGCGATTGAAGCTTTTATGAAAAATGTTGAGTTATACCCGAATTCGGCTAACGCACTTAACAGTTTGGGTGAAGCTTACGAAGCTAACAACCAACCGGATCTTGCATTTGAATATTATAAAAAAGCTTACGAACTGGGGATTAAGACAAGGGACCCAAATTTGTTCTACTTCATGCAGGATTATGAAAGTATTCAAAAGAAAATCAAGAACAGGTAACTCTCCCCCATTTACGGGAAATTACTACACTGAATTTTTTACGGGAATGTAATATATTCCCGCATGTATTTTACTTTCAAATTATCTTTTAGTCGCTTCACATTGTTAGACTAGTAATTTTAGAATAAAATTATGGGTGGTTTAATGAAACTTTTTTCAATTCGTTCGATATTATTCATCACGTTATTTGCTATTGTTTTAATTGCAAATTCTAGCGCACAGGAACTGCCTGTAAAGATTAATGAGCAGTTGAAATCTTTACAACGCGATAACGAGAATCTCCAGCACCGGCTTGATGCGATCGAAAAATCCATCGATGACGTTGTATGGTTCCAGCGAGTCGGTTACGTAGCGTTTATCGATAAAGTATACATGACCGGTCCGCCTCTTGCTCACGAAAAAAACCCGACAGCCCAGGGAGCCGGGAATCCTACAAAATTCTGGTCATATGTTTTCATACCCAAAGGTATTGATTACAACAAAAAATATCCTTTGATGGTACTTCCGCATGGAGGTGTGCATAGTAACTTTTCCACTTACTACACTCACATTATACGTGAACTTATGGCGCAGCAATACATTGTTGTAGCCGCCGAATATAGAGGAAGCACCGGCTACGGAAAAGGAATGTATGAAAAAATTGATTACGGCGGTCTTGAGATTGAAGACGTAGATGCGAGCCGTCAATACATGCTGGACAATTACAGCTTTGTGGATGAAAACAATGTCGGTATTATGGGATGGAGCCACGGCGGACTTATTACATTAATGAATCTATTCGATCACCCCGATAACTACAAAGTAGGTTTTGCCGGTGTGCCTGTTAGTGATTTAATCGCGCGTATGGGTTACAAAGATGACGAATACCGTGATTTATACTCCGCCGATTATCACATAGGTAAAACAGCCGATGAGAATGTGAACGAATACAGAAGAAGATCACCCGCATGGCAGGCGCATAAACTTCAGACGCCTCTTCTGATTCACACAAACACTATCGATGAAGACGTGAACGTGCTGGAAGTGGAACACCTGATCAAAACGTTGAAAGCAGAGGGGAAAAAATTCGAGTACGAAATTTTTGACGCGATACCCGGCGGCCATTCATTCGATAGGATGGATACAAAAACCGCGCGCGAGATTCGTCTTAAGATTTGGAAATTTTTAGCCAAACATCTCAATCCACCGAAAAAGTTTAATTCGGTTAAGGATATGGAAATCGCGGCTTACAGATAATTTTAGAGTGTAGTTCACCTAAGGGGTGGGCTACACTTAGCAAAATTTATTGCTATACCCATAAATTGATTTTGATTAATTAAAGGAATAACCTTAGAGATTTTCACACTTACCAAATTTCAGGGAACACATGACAGACATCAAACTTTTCCAAGCATTTATGAACAGTATGAAAAACAGATACATGTTTGTTGACAACAACCATATTATAAAATACATGAACAAACCGGCGTTAGAGCATTACGAAGGCGGCGCAAAACTTCTCGCCACTTCAATCTTTGATTGCCATAATGAAGACTCAAATAAAATGATTAAAGAGATATATGCCAAAATGCAAAACGGTCTTGATGAAGAATTGATAACCGATGATGAAAAGTACCGCATTTATATGAGAGCGGTTAGGGATGACGAAGGAAACTTGTTAGGTTATTATGAAAGATATGAACCGCCGAAAGATAAATGATTTTTGAAACCCAACTTCTTTTAATTGAAGTTGGGTTTCTCTCAAACAATAGCACAACAATAAGTTAACTAGGAATGGAATACAATTATTACATAATCATTATTGCTACATTATTAGGTGCGTCGGCGGTTTTTAATTTGATCCTTTATTTCGGATTCAATAAAAACTCCGCCTATCTCCATCTGTTTTTTTTCTGTTTATCGCAAATGTTAAAAGCACTTTCGGAACGGCAATGGATACTTAATAATTTTGATGAATCTTATGTAGGTCTTGCATTCGCAATACATGTAATATCGTTCGTGCTAAGCGGATTCTTTTTAATTGCATTCATTTTGAAAAAGTTCGAGATAAATAATTTCAAAATACTCTTCTGGCCGTTTTTCTTCCTCTCTTTTGTATTGTTGTTTACAAATCTATCCAGACCTTTAATGGTAATAATGATTGCCTACTCAGGCGCATTGGTGTTGTATGCTCTTTATAAGAAATTCGAAGGAAGCGTCTATAGCCTCGTAGGTATAATCGGTTTTGCTGTGTGGACATACCTCGGTTATTTAGGATTTATAAATTCCGGCTACCTGCTCGGAGTTGTATTTTTTGTTTTTAGTATGAATCTTGCATTGGCAAAACAAATTGCAAGACAAAACGAACAGCGCAACCAGGCATTGATTCGCGCATCGCGGCTCGAGTCTCAAATGCTCAAGAAAAATATTCAACCTCACTTCATTTTAAATTCATTGACATCATTACAGGAACTTGTTGAAAAAGATCCTCAAAAAGCAGTTGACTTTATCGATTCTCTAGCAGAGGAATTTCAAGTCGTTTCAAAAGTCTCAGGTGAAAGGCTAATCCCGGTTACCGATGAACTTAAAATCTGCGAAGCGCATCTTAAGATTATGGGATTTAGAAAGAGTGCCGTGTTTGAATTAAGAACAAAAGGCATAACAGGTGATGAAATGGTGCCGCCTGCAATATTCCATACGCTTGTTGAAAACGGACTTACTCACGGCTACAGCGATAAGAACAAAGGATATTTTGAATTAACAAAAGTAAAACTAAATAATGGAATTAGATATATATTGTTTAACAATAGCGAATCAACACAAGATAAATTCGAGAAAGGTACAGGTCTTAAATATGTTGAAGCCCGTCTCGAAGAAACCTACCCCGGCATGTGGCGATTAAACGCATCACCGGTAGAAGACGGATGGAAAGTTGAAATAGAAATTTACAACGGTAAACTGAAATGAAGATATTAATTGTTGAAGACGAAGCGTTGGTGGCGCAAAGGATAAAGCGTTTCACTGAACAAATTATGGGAAATAAAATTTCTGCTATCTGTGTAAAAAATACTTTGGAAGGAGCCGGCTTATTTATTTCCGAAAATCCAATTGATCTCTTATTACTAGATTTAAATTTAAGCGGCAAAAACGGTTTCGAAATTCTCCGGGAAGTTACAGCAGAATCATTTCACACAATTATTATTTCGGCAAACGTTGATAAAGCGCTGGAAGCATTTGAATACGGCGTGCTCGATTTTGTCGGAAAACCGTTTACAATTGAACGGTTGCAGAAAGCATTCAACCGATTTTTTAATGTAGATAAACTTTCCGCCTTCCCCACGAAATATCTTTCCGTAAAAAAAGGGGATAAACTTTTACTAATAGATATTGCAAAGATCGAGTATATAAGAGGTTCCGGTGTTTATACTGAGATAAATACAACCGATGGAGATTCATTCCTCCATAACAAATCATTAAATAATCTTGATGCAATTCTCCCTTCTAATTTTGTCAGAATTCACAAATCTTATCTCGCCAATATTGATTATGCCGAGTATATTAAAAACCATGGTGCGGGTAAATATGTGCTCATTTTACAAAATAACATACAAACCCCTGTCAGCCGCAGTAAATACAAAGAGCTGAAAAGTTTGTTAGGTTAATCCTTTCGGTTCATGTCATTCACAAAGCTATAGTGCAGTTCACAAATCCGTTGTGCAAAATCATCTAACCTCATGTTAAGTTGCTGCGTCACAACAACAAACTATGGGGGATGAATGAAAAATGCCGCAATTATTTTGTTTGTAATCATCGCTGCTAATTTTACATTAGCTCAGAGTAATGATGCTGAAAAAGAATCGATCAAAAAAGTTATTCAAGAATCGTACATCGACGGCGTCTTCAACGACGGCAATGCTGTTGCCGCAAAGAAAGGTGTTCACTACGACTGTGACATTATTGTTTTCGAAGATGGGAAAATGAGAAAAGTACCGGCTTATTCTTATGTCGAAAGAATTGAGAAAAAGCCAGGGGGCTTGTATCCCGGAACAAGTTGCAGCTTCACCGAAATAAACGTTACCGGTTATGCTGCAATGGCTATTGTTGAAATTTACCGGGATAACGGTTGGCATAATTATACAGACTATCTGAGTCTTTACAAATTCGAAGATGGATGGAAAGTCGTTTCAAGAATTGCGTATAGTTATCCGAAAGATTAATAACAGAAAAGAATCATTAACTAGTTAGAGGTATGTTATATGAAAAATATCATCGTATTATTTTCAATCTGCGTTCTGCTTACCTTAACATTGAAAGCACAGGAAAATCAGGAGCCGGAAAAAGAAGCAATCAAAAAAGTAATTGTTGACGCATATGTTGACGGACTTTTTAACGAAGGCAATGTAGAAAAAATTCAAAAAGGGTGGCACAAGGATTGTGATATTGTTGTTTTCAAAAACAATGATCTCCAAATTGTTGAAGCTGCAATGTGGGTTGAAAGATTCAAGAAAAATCCTACTCCCCTTTTCCCCGGTACAAAATATGATTTTACTTACATTCATGTCACCGGTTATGCAGCAATTGCAATAGTAGAAATTTATCAGAACGGCAAGCACATTTATACCGACTTCATGAACCTCTACAAATTCGACGACGGGTGGAAGATTGTGACAAAGACTTATTATGGCTACCCTAAAGATTAATCTCTTCTCAGGGGGCTGTCTCAAAAGGTCATTTGTCATCACGATACCGACGAAAGTCGGGAGAAGTGATCTCGTTTTTGTAATGAAATCGAAAGATTGCTTTCCCGTAAAAGGAACGGGACAGGCAGTCGTAAACTCCTCGCAATGACCCAATTTCGACTTTTGAGACAGCCCCCTTTACAAATCTACAAGTTCTCCTCTTGATGAGCTCCACCTCAAATAAATAAGGCTATTCCCATAAAACAACTTGTTAGTATAAGGGAATAACCTTATATAATGTTCGAATAATTCAGGATATAGCCTTATGAATAGATCCAATCGAAAACTATTGATAGAACAAATGGACAAAAAATTTGATAAGTTCTCGGCAATAAATGAATCCGATATCCCGCATAAAGGATGGATTCACGCAATCAGAACCGCCATGAATATGTCGCTTGCCCAATTAGCTAAGCGGCTTAATAAAACGGTACCTACTGTCAAAGAGATCGAAGAACGGGAAGAGACAAAAAGCATCACTCTTAATAAATTGATGGAAGTTGCCGAAGTTTTAGGATTCCGCTTTGTATATGGGTTCATCCCGAAGGAATCTTCATTGGAAAATATGATAGAAAAAAGAGCTAATGAAATTGCTCACAAAATCGTGATGAGAACCTCTCATACAATGAAGCTCGAAGACCAGGAAAACAGGCAGGAAAGATTAGACAAAGCAATTAGTGCCCGGGTTGAAATCATCAAGCAAGAAATACCGAGATATTTATGGGATTAGATTTGGAGTTCTCCAACGGCCAAACACCCATAGATGAAGATGAAAAAGAGGAGTTGCTGATCAAGTCTATTTCTACTTTAGGAGAATTAGATGAATTCGAACAGCATAATGTAGAAAAGGCAATTGAGTGGACATTAAAAAGAAAACTTTCCGCCGATAAAATTCTTACCGAAGATTTTGTAATTGAATTACACAAAAGAATGTTGGGCCATGTTTGGAAATGGGCAGGACAATTCAGAACCTCAAATAAAAACTTAGGTGTTGATAAACTCGAAATCCGGGTTGAGTTGCGTAAACTGCTGGACGACTGCAAATTTTGGATTGATAGCCAAACTTTTTCGGAAGATGAAATAGCGGTCAGGCTTAGTCATAGGATAGAAAAGATTCATCCTTTCACAAACGGGAACGGCAGGCATTCACGCTTGCTGGCGGATATTCTTGTAAGCAATGGATTTAACAAACAGCATTTCACTTGGGGGAGTGTTAACCTGGAAGGACCGAACCTGGCGCGCGAAGAATATTTGAGTGCGTTAAAAGAAGCTGATGAAAATAATTACAAACCTTTGATAACTTTTGCAAGAAAATAAAAGAGCGATTTACCATCTTCAAATCTTAAGCAACGCGGCTCATTATAAAATTTTAGAAATTGGGCTTCCCTCTTGAAAACTAATGTAGCGGGGTTCGCCAAACTTGAAAAAGTAGGATGAGCCAATTTATAGAAACCCGGCTGTTATGTTAAAAAGCAAGCTAATAGTCAGAAAAAGTTAGACGTATTCTACACTATAAAATATAGTTCAACAAAATAGTAATACCTTTTTCGCAGACTTGCTAATAAAAATTAAGCTG
>Ga0209163_1000762_pt1 | contig 48132 bp, 59 predicted proteins | sample MTBAKSrepl2MetaG_FD_187457 | JGI IMG/M metagenome (GOLD analysis project Ga0209163, IMG submission 187457) | Enrichment culture microbial communities om Arthur Kill intertidal strait, New Jersey, USA, that are MTBE-degrading - MTBE-AKS2 (Arthur... | ecosystem: Environmental > Aquatic > Marine >...
ATGCGTACTGGAAATTCCATCGGGCGCAAGAGCGCAACCGAAATCACGACTGTCGGTATGCCGCTTGAGGCTGGCACCTTGGCCGCGGTGTCGTTCCAAAAGATCTACACCCTATTCAGTTGTTAAGGATCTGCTTATTTGTGATATAAAAATCACTGCAACAATGGAATAAATAGCAATCTTCTGGCAGAATATTTGAGTTGACGTGAAACATGTTTTGATGTTTCCATGATCATAATGGCCTACACCACTCAATGCCAACGTAGGCTGTCATTCAACCAAATTGTTTGTGTCGTTTGATAGGGATTATTTTTGTGCCATCGTTAAAATGAGTTGATTCGCACCTCCTCCGAAGAGATAGAAACTCATGCTGTTCCAGATAGGAAATGTGGTGATGTGGGTACAAAACCGATAAATCAATCCATCTCCCGCAGATTCCGCGCCGAGTTGGCGGGCAACGGGGATATGGGAGGAAGCTATGAACTGCGAAATAAAAAGGGTGCTGCCCGTGTTATGTACGGCCCTGTTCGTATACACTCTTATCCATTGCGGCGGCATCGAATCCAGTGCGGCGGACGGCAGCGAGCCTCGGATAAAGCGCACGGTGGTGATGTCGGGACTCAGCGAGCCATGGGATCTGGCGTTTGCGCCCGACGGAGCCATGCTGTTTACGGAGAAATGTCGTGGGCTGTCCGTGCGGACCTATGACGGAGAGGTCCGGCGCTTGTTCGGTGCGGCGGGCTCCGTCCTGGAGGCAGATGACTTTTTCTGCCAGGGGCAAAGCGGTATGCTGGGCCTCGCGCTCGATCCGGCGTTTGCCGAAAATCGGTACGTATACGTCTATATGGCGTCAAATATCGGCGGGGCCAAAACCAACCGCGTCGTGCGCCTCACCGTCGATGAAGCTTATAACACGGTTGCCAACCGCAAAAACATTGTCAGGGACATTCCGTTTAAGCAAACATTCAATTGGTGGGGCCGGGCGGGTGCGCACAGCGGCGGCCGCATTCGGTTCAGCCCGTTTGACGGTTTCCTGTACGTCGCCACCGGAGACAATCACAACGGGCGGCTGCCGCAAGACCTTTCCCGCCTGGGCGGCAAGGTATTACGGATCGACCGCGAAGGTAAAGCCGCGAACGGCAACAATACACCGCCCGGAGGTGATCCGCGTATCTTCACCTATGGACATCGCAATATTCAGGGCATTGCGTTTCGCCCCGGCACGGGCCAGCCATTTGCCTGTGAACACGGCCCCGGCCATAACGATGAAGTGACGCCGCTTGCAGCGGCCGGAAACGGCGGCTGGGACCCCGCGCCTACCAAAGGGGTGTCGTGCGCAAGCGATTATTGCGGTTACAGGTCCAACAAGCCAGACGGCAGTCCGACACCCATGACAGATCTCGACCGGTTTCCCAATGCGCTCAAACCGTCGTGGAACAACCGCGGAGTTTCCGAAGGAATGGGGCCTTGTGTTTTTTTGAACGACCCGCAGTGGAAAGCCTGGGAGGGTCGTCTGGCGGTGGGATTCCTGCGGGGCACACGCATCGAGCTTTTGCAGATGGATGCAGAGGGCATGACGATCCAAACAACCACTGTCCCCGATCTACCGCCGCAGCGGATGCGCTCACTCGTTTTGGGGCCGGAGGGTTCCATTTATGTCGCCACCGACGCGGGCGAAATCTGGCGACTGGAAAACGTTTCCCAGAGGGGCAGGGAGATGTAGGAAATCGTAAATTGTAGGCGCACGCAGTACTTGAGCATCCTGTGTCAGGAACTCGATTCATTCACGGGTATTGGGGTTAAACGATGAGCGAGGCAGACAACTCGATACCGACGGCGACCCTGAACAAGGCAGGGAGAGCGCTGCCGACGGCGAAATGACCGGGACGAGGACCAAGGCCGGGCGAAACCTGCAAGGGGTCAGCCTCCTGCCTGCCGTATCTGCGGCAAAGGCCAAATCTCCTCTTGACACACCTCGCCCCCTCTTGTCATAGTGCTTGCGTGCGTAGAAAAGGTATTTCTTATCCCTTCCTATCCCTCACATGGCCTCATGGCGAGCAGGCGGCGATCAGCTCCTTCCTCAACAGGCGGTGCAAGCACCGTCCCCATGTGATCACCCGAATGAAAAACGTAAGCGCGAAGGAGGGTGGGGCAGACGCACTTTGGGAACCCTTACCCCGACCCTCAACCAAAGGGCGAGGAGGATGTGGAAAATGGTACGTTGTGACCGCACAAGGTGTACAACCCCCACGTCTCACGCGCAGTGGCCTATCCCGTCCAACCCGAAGGGGGACCGGATCTTTTTTCTGAAAGTCTCCCCAATGACTGTTCTGTCAAGCATCTGGTCTTTCGGGAAGAGAGCACTTGGTGACCAAAGGAGGTGAAACAGCATGGATTTCCAGTTCATTATGCTCAAAAGAGAGCACCACATCGCGACTTTGACCCTGAATCAGCCGGACAGAAGAAACGCCATTTCCCCCAGTATGGTCCGTGAGATCCATGCGGCATTGGAAGATGTGGACAACGACGACGACCTGCGCGTAATGGTCCTCACCGGCGCGGGAAAGGGATTCTGCGCCGGTGCAGATGTGGGCGGTTTGACCGGCGGCAACGAGGAGGGAATGGGGACGGCGAGTGGCCCCGAGGAGATGCGGCGGTACCATTCCCGTGTCGTGGGAAAGATGGTCCTCAGGGTCCAGAAGATGCAGAAGCCCACCATCGCCATGGTCAACGGAGTCGCCGTGGGAGGGGGGTTCGATTTGGCTCTGGGATGTGACATCCGGATCGGTTCTCCCCATGCAAGGTTCATGAACGCGTTTGTGAGAATCGGGCTCTTTCCCGGCTGGGGGGGCACCTGGCTCTACCCGCGTGTCATGGGGCTGGGAAAGGCGCTGGAATATCTGTTTACCGGCGATTTCATCGAAGCCGAGGAGGCTTACCGCATCGGAATTCTCAATCGGCTGGTTCCGGCAGACGAACTGGAGGCGCAGACGATGGCCCTGGCCATGCAGCTTGCGAAAGGCCCTCCTATCGCCCTGCGATTGATGAAGATGCAGGCCTACAAGGGCCTGACCATGGACTTTGAGACGGCCCTGGAAATGGCCGCGGCCTGCGAGACGATCACCCTGTCGTCCGAAGATCACAAGGAGGGGGTTTCCGCATTTCGTGAGAAGAGACAACCCCTGTACCGGGGCAGATAGCGCAAGAAGGGGCAACGGAAACCCGCGGCCCCAAGCGTGGAACCGCCTCTTTTCTCGATCCTCATTTGGGGGGCCCGGGGGGAGGTTCCATGCCCAAGAAGGAGGCCGGCGCATATGCCATGGGAGTATGGTTACCGGTTTTTCGGGAGAGGGCAGAGTGCGATGGGTCTTGGGCAAGGTCCTCGGGGGCGGATCATCGCAGAGAGCCGCGTTCGAAGTTCGGGTAGGCCCAATGCGGGGCGCCATAACCCCTTTACAACACAGGGTCGAAGCGATAGGCAGTGTTTGTTTTGTCGGCCTTGATCATCGTTGCGGCCGCGCAGGACCGGGAAGCCGTTTACGGAGTCCTGTCTCAATTGAGCCTTTCGTAGGGTGGGTATTGCCCAGCAGTAAGGACGGTGTTCCACCAGTGGTCGAACGTGGCCGGAACGATGACCAAGGCCGTTTTTCCGCAAAAGGGATGGGCTCCAGTAGCGGGACCCCGTGGGTGCAAAGGAGGCTTGCCGGCAAAACGATTGGAGACCGATTGGGCGGGGTCGGGTTCCCCGTGCGTGGCCTCCGGGCCGACCGTGCGCCGAGACGAAAGCCGAAACAGGACCCTGGAAGACCGGGCGAAGCGCCCGATGCACCAACCGGTGACGGGAAACCCCGATGACGATGGAGTACCCAGGGTTCCTGGCGGCACTGGCAGCACCGCACCCCATACCAGGGGGCGGTGCCGCCGCGGCCTACGGGGCAGTGGTGGGACTGTGCCTCCTGCGCAAGGCCTTGCAGGTGGAAGGGCGGCGCAAGGGGGCTGGGGCTTTGTGGGCCGCACTCTTGAAGAGCGTGCTTCGGTTGGAGACGATTTTTCTGCGGCTTTTGGAGGACGACGGGAAAGCCTACGCCCGGTGGGCAGCAGCCCGATCCTCGGGGCAAACCGCCGGGGCGGTTCAAGGTGCCCTGGAAGAGGCGGTGGCGTGTCCTTCCCGCATGATCGACGCGGCCGTGGAAGGGCTTGCTCTTGCCGCCAGGGTGGCGAAGGAGTGCCGTGGGCACCTTCTGGGCGATGTTCAGGTGACGGGGTGCCTGTTGGAGGGAGCGGCCCGAGGGGCCTTTTGTATCGCGAGGGCGAACCTGGATCTTTCGCAGGATCTGCCGTGGCGGGAAAAAGCGCTCGTTGTCCTGGAAAGATCTGCACGGTCGGCGGCGGAAGCAGCCTGGGTTCTGCAGTGCGCAGTCCAGGCCCGTAGCGCAGGGCGGTAAGGGAAGCGGGTCCGTGAAATCCCTGTTTATCATTGACCGGTATGTTTTCAGGGAGTTTCTGGCGCCTTTTTTTGTGACACTCCTTGTGCTCAGCGCCATTTTCCTCATGACTCGGATGCTCGATCTGACCGACCTTGTCGTGACGCACAGGGTGGGGCTTCTCGCCGTGTTGCGGATGCTCCTTTACTCCCTTCCCTTTTTCCTCATCTTCGTGATACCCATGGCGGTCATGATGGGTGTGCTGCTCGGCTTTCTGCGTCTTTCCGGCGACAACGAGATAATGGCCCTCCAGGCGGGAGGCTGGAGCCTCCATCGGCTCTTGCGCCCGGTGCTTGCGTTCTGCTTGCTGGGCGCCCTTTGCACGGCGTTCATGTCTTTCAGGGGGCTTCCCTGGGGAAGGTGCGCGTTCAAGGTCCTCTTGGTGGAGGTGGCCAGATCTTACATGAACATCGCTCTCAAGGAAAGGACCTTCAACGACACCTTCAAGGACGTGACCCTTTACGTGAGCCGAATCGACAGGGAAACGGGAGTCCTTCACCACATCTTCATAGCCGATCGGCAGATGCAAGGCACTGTGAGCACCATCACGGCGGCCCGGGGTGAGCTTGTGGCCGATCCGGACAAGGATTTGTGGGAGCTGCGGCTCCACGAGGGGATCATCAACCAGGTGAACCGGCGCGAGAAGACAGTGTATTCGGTACGCTTTGAAACCTACGCGTTTCGCCTCAATCTGGCCAAGATGCTGGCGTCGGTGACTCAGGGACCCAAACACCAGGAGGAGATGACCTTCAGGGAACTGCAACGGTTTTTGGAAGCGGCCACCGTGAAAGACGACAAGTACTACCTGGCGCTTCTTGAGTATCATAAGAAGTTTTCGCTCCCCTTTTCCTGCTTCGTGCTCGGGGTGCTGGCGGTTCCCCTGGGCATGGCGTCGCGCACGGCAAAACGCAGCTTTGGGGTGGGGCTGGGACTTGTCTTTTTCCTGATTTATTATCTTTTTCTTTCCGCGGGTTGGGTTTTCGGGGAAGCCGGACTCTACCCGCCGGTCATCGGCATGTGGGTTCCCAATGTGGTCATCGGCGCCGTGGCGTGTTTTCTCTTTGGCCGTGCCGCGACCGGCCGGTCCGTGCAGGCTCCCTACCCCTTGGCCGCGATTCTGGGAAGGGTGCACAGGCGTGCGAAGCACCGTTAGAATACGCGGTCTGCACGAAAGAGCGCTCCTTAGCGGGTGCGGGGAAACCGGAAGCTCATGAGCATCATCCATCGATACGTAACGCAATCGGTGTTGAAACAGCTTGCCGTGATCCTGGCTGCGGTGACGGGAATCTACCTGACCATCGATTTCTTCGAGAAGATCGACGATTTTCTCGATGCCAAGCTCCTCCTTTCCAGGGTTGCAACCTACTTTGCCCTCAGGATTCCCTTCGTGGTCGCACAGGTGACACCGGTGGCGATCCTTCTTTCCGTGCTCGTCTCCCTGGGGCTCATGGTAAAGCACAACGAGGTGACGGCCTTACAGAGCGCAGGCGCGCATCCGGGCTACCTGCTTCAGCCGATCCTATCCATCGGTGCTGCCGCCGCCGTGGGGCTTTTCTTCTTCAGCGAGGCGGTGGTGCCGTTCGCCACTTTGCGCGCAGATACGATCTGGCGGCAAGAGGTGCGGAAGGAGGATGCGGTCACGGCAAGGGAAAACGACATCTGGATCAGAGGAAAGGGATTCATCGGGCGCATTGAGTACTACCCGGCACAGGGAAAGACCGTGCACGGCGTTAGCCTGAATTTCTTCGATGAAGGGTTTCGGCTGGTAAGAAGCCTCGATGCAGCTCAGGCGGTTTACGAAACGAAGGTGTGGCGGCTGCAGGAGGTGATCGATCAGCGTCTGTTGGGAGACGACTACGTGGTTTCCCATGTGCCCGAGCTCCGGGTCTCCCTTGATCTTGCCCCTGAAGATCTCCAAGGGGTGGTGAAGCCTTCCCAGGACATGGGGTACAAGGAGCTTGCGGCCTACGCAAAGCGGGTGGAGGAAGAGGGCTACGATGCCACGGTGTACCGGGTGGATCTTGCGGCCAAGGTCGCCTTTCCCCTGGTGTGCCTGGTCATGGCGGTTGTGGGTGCGGCCATTGCCCTTCGAAGAAAAGGAAAGGACGCCCTGACGCTCGGGGTCGTCATGGGGATCGCCACGGCCTTTGCCTACTGGATCGTCCACAGCCTCTGCGTTTCGCTGGGCCATGCGGGGTTGTACCCCGCCGTCCCCGCCGCCTGGACGGCCAACCTTGTTTTCGGAGCCTTCGGGATGGTGCTCCTGCTGGGTGCCCTGTAAGCTGCCGCCATGTCCGCATCGCTGCACCTACTCTATAACCTCGCTCTGGGACTTGCGGGCGCCGTTGCGGCCCCCCTTGTTGTGGGCGCCTGCCTGGGCATCGAGAAGCGCAGACGCACCTTCGCTCCCCGTATGGGTTTGGGGAGACTGCCCGAAGCCCTTCCTCGCCCCAGGAAACCGGTATGGGTCCATGCCCTGTCGGTGGGAGAAGTACGGGTTGCCCAGGCGCTGGTGCGGGCACTGGACCTGCACGGGCACCCGGTGGTGGTCTCGGCCTCCACCATCACGGGAAGCGCCACCGCGGAAAGACTGCTGGGAGACAGGGTGGGTGGGATTTGCCCTTTTCCCTACGATGTGCCTTGGGCCGTACGGCGGATGGCCGGAAGGGTGGACCCAGGGCTTTGCGTGCTGGTGGAAACCGACCTGTGGCCCAACTTCCTGTTCGAAATGCAGCGGCGCCAGGTCCCGGTGGTCCTGGCAAACGCCAGGCTTTCCCCCCGGACCTTTGCCGGTTACAGCAGGTTTTCCTTTTTCATGACCCCTGTTCTGGGAATTCTTTCCGCGGTGGGTGCCCAGTCCCCGTGCCAGGCGGAAAGATTCGCTCGGCTCGGAGTCTCTCCCGAGCGTATCCACGTGACGGGGAACCTGAAGTTCGACCAGCGGGTGGAGTCATTGAGCGCGCAGGGAAGACAGTGTCTGCGCCAAGCCTTGGGCGTGCCCCGGGGAGCGCGGATCTTGGTGGCCGGCAGCACCCACGGGGGAGAAGAAGAGCTTGTCTTGGAGTACGCGCACCGTCACAAGGGGGCGGCGCAGGCGCTTTTCTGTATCGTGGCGCCCAGGGATCCGACCCGGGCAGTGGCGGTGCGGCGCCTCTTTGCCAGGCAGGGCTTTGCCACAGGCCTTTTCCCCAGCGGGCAGATCCCAGGACAGCCGCCACCGGAGGTGGTGGTGGTGGACGCTCTGGGCGTGCTCGGGCAGCTTTATGGGCTAGCGGACCTGTGCTTTGTGGGAGGGAGCATGGTGCCCCAGGGCGGGCACAATCCTCTGGAGCCGGCAGCGCATGCGAGGCCGGTGGTGTTCGGTCCACACATGGAGGATTTTCCCGAGGTGGCGCGGATGTTTGTGGAGAGAGGGGCCGCGGTGCAGGTGGGAAGTGAAGGGGAGCTTTTCTCCGCCTTCGACTCCATTTTGGCCGACGGGTGCAATGCCACGGTCATGGGGGAAAAGGGGATGGACCTGATCCTCCACAACAGGGGGGCTGTGGAAAAGACCATGTGCCTGCTGGAGCGCTTCCTGCCATGAACCTCAACGTGCGTGCAAGGCTGGCCGCCTGCTTGTGGACCGAACGTCCTGGGGCCTGGTGCCGGGCGTGGAAAATGCTTCTTTTCCCGGCCTCCTTGTGTTACGGGGCTGCGGTGCGCATTCGGGTGCTTGCCTTCCAAAAAGGACTCTTACGGAGCAGTCGTCTTCCGTGCAAAGTGGTCTCCGTGGGAAACCTCTCCCTGGGAGGCACAGGCAAGACCCCCACCACCATTTACATGGCGGAATTGCTTCAAACCATTGGGTGCAGGGTGGCCGTGGCGTGCCGGGGGTACGGGGGGACCTGCGAAAAACAGGGTGCCTTGGTGAGCGACGGGCAAACGCTGTTTCTGGGGCCCGGGGAGGCGGGAGACGAACCCTACCTTCTGGCCCGCAAGCTCGCAGGGGTTCCGGTTGCCGTGGGAAGGGATCGGGCCCGTGCCGGAAGGATGTGTGTGGAACGGTTCGGCTCCGAGGTGCTCGTTCTCGACGACGGGTTCCAGCACCTTGGCCTGCGAAGGGACCTGGATCTCGTGCTTCTGGACAGCCGCCGCCGTTTGTGTTCCGGTCGGCTGTTTCCCGGGGGCTTTCTGCGCGAGCCGGCGTCCCACCTGTCCAGGGCGGACGCAGTCCTCTGGACACGTTCCACACCCGGGGGGAGCGGTGCCGGGGAGGAACTTCCGTGCCGGCTCGTTTTCCACAGTTCCCACGAGCCCGTGGCCCTGATGGTGGGGAAGCAGGGTGTCTGGAGGGCGCGGCAACTTGGCAAGGGAGCGACCTGCGATCCGGAGTGGCTGCAAGGGCGGCGGGTACTTGCTTTTTCAGGTATCGCCGACAACGATGATTTTTTCCGGACCCTCGAAGGGCTGGGCGGCCGCACCCTTGCGAGGCTGGCGTTCCCGGACCACCATCGGTACCTGGCTTCTGACGTGGCGCGTATCGCCGATGCGGCCCGGGATGCCGGGGTCGAGGGCCTGGTCACCACGGAAAAAGATTGGGTGCGGCTGCCGGCTGGCTGGAGGGTTCCTTTGCCCCTTTTCGCACTGCAAATCCGTATAGTCGTCCACGAAAAGGAGCGTTTCGAGGCCTTTGTGAGGGGGGCGCTTTTCGGACCATGAGAGCCCATGATGCCTGAAACACCGCCAAGGGGCATGAAACCCTTGCGGGTGACCGCCTTTTTGGACGGCCGCCCCGGCCATGGTAAGCAGACCCTGGGAGTGCTCCATGCCCTGTCGTGCCGGACCCCGGTAGAGGCCGCCTGCAGGGATCTGCCCCAGCGGACCCCGTGGGGTGAGACCCGGCTCTGGGGCCTTTTCTTTCTGTCCGCCATGGGGGCGGGAAGACTGCGGGCCCCCTGCGCGCAGGCAGGACGGCCTCCGGATCTTGTCCTGGGTGCGGGAACCAGGACCCACCTTCCCATGATACTGTGCCAGCGAGGAAGCGGTGCCAGGGCCGTGGTCTGCATGACGCCCGGATGGCCGCTGCTGCGCAGGATGGATCTGTGCCTGATCCCCTGGCACGACAACCCTGCCCCTGCCCCCAACGTTTTCGTCACCGTGGGACCGCCCAACACGGCCCGGGGGGACGGGGCGCACCTTGCGGACCGGTGTCTTGTTCTGGTGGGAGGGGTGGATCCCAAGAGTCACCACTGGGATTCCCGGGCGACTCTTTCCCAGATAGAGACACTGGTGGATCGCGGACAGGCAGCGCTCTGGACCGTCTCCTCCTCCCCCCGCACACCCGGGGAAATGGTTCCTCTCCTGCAAAGGCTTGCAGCCCGCAGGGCCAACGTGCGGTTCTTCAAGTCCGAAGAAACGCCGGCCGGCTGGATCGAGGATCGGTACGCCGAGTGCGACTGCGTGTGGGTCACTGCGGACAGCGTGTCCATGGTTTACGAGGCGCTCACCGCAGGCTGCCGTGTGGGCATCTTGCCCGTGCGCTGGAAGCGCCGGGACGACAAGTTCAGAAGGGGCCTGAACCTGCTGGTGGAAGAGGGGAGGGTCCTTGTCTACGACGCATGGCTGCAAGACCCAAGGAAGCTTCCTCCGCGGGTGGTATTGGACGAGGCTTCCCGATGTGCGCAGGAGATTCTGCGAAGATGGTGGCCGGACCGCTTACGCTAGTCCAGATGATCCCTTCCCTTGAGACCGGCGGCGTGGAGCGTGGCACTCTCGAGATGGGTGCCCACATGGTTCGAGCGGGGCACCGGTCCCTGGTGGTGTCCGGTGGCGGCAGACTCGTGGCGCAGTTGACGGCGCAGGGAAGCGTCCATATCCGCCTGCCGGTGGGCGCGAAGGACCCACGCTGCCTCCTGTGTGTGCCCAGGCTACGCAGGTTGCTCATCGAATGCAGGGTGGACGTGCTCCACCTGCGCTCCCGTCTGCCCGCCTATGTGGGATGGGCCGCGGTCAAGAGTCTTCCACACCGGAAAAGACCTTCCGTGGTCAGCACCTTCCACGGCATTTATTCGGCGAGCCCTTACAGCGCCGTAATGACCAAAGGCGATCGGGTGATCGCCATTTCGCACTTTGTGGCCGAGCATATCCGCAGGCACTATGCGGTGCAGCAGCGTCGTTTGGTGATCATACCCAGGGGATACGATCCCGGGGTTTTCGATCCGGCCCGTGTGTCCCCCCAGTCGTTGGATTTCCTGAAAAGGAAATGGGGGCTGGACAAAGACGGCGGCCCGGTGATTCTCTTGCCGGCCCGGTTCACCGCCTGGAAGGGCCACATGTTGCTGCTCGATGCCTTGCAGAGGATCGACCATCTGTCGTGGTGCGCGGTGTTCGCGGGCGAGGTGAATGAGAATCCGGAATATGCCCGGGCCGTTGAACACAAGGCTCGGTTCTTGGGCCTTGGGGATAGGGTGCACCTTGTGGGACACTGCCCGGACATGGCCGCAGCCATGACCCTGGCCCACGTGGTGGTGTCCGCGTCCATGAAGCCGGAAGCTTTCGGTCGGGTGGCCGTGGAGGCCCAGGCCATGGGGCGTCCCGTGGTGGCAACCGCCCACGGCGGAAGCCTGGAAACCGTGCGTCCCGGACGAACCGGCTGGCTGGTGACCCCTTTTGACCCCGAGCCCATGGCTGCAGCTTTGCAGCAGGCCCTGGAAGACGGGTCCCGGACGCGGGCCATGGGCCGGGATGCGGCGGCGTGGGTGGCGTCTCGCTTCAGCACCGAGAAGATGTGTCGGCGCACGCTATCCGTGTATGGGGAAGTGACTTTGGAGAAGAAGGCTTCAGGTGTCAGGTGTCAATAACCTGAAACCTCCGGCCAGGCACTTACAAAAGACGCGTACTGCCGCGTCCCTTGAATCCAGATGATGAATAGGGCAACCAAGATGGAAGCAGCATGGCTCGTGTGCTGATCCTCAAGATGAGCGCCCTGGGCGACGTGGTGGTGGCGGCCGCCCATGTGGAGCGCATACTGGAGCACCACCGGACCGATGAGGTATGGCTTCTCACGGGCCCGGAAGCGGCCTGTCTTTTTACCCACCACCCGCAACTTCGCACCGCGGTTCTGGATCGGGGCAGGGGCCGGCCGTGGCAGGGCACATGGGCGAGAGTCCTGTGGGTGCGGCAAAAGCGGTTCGCGGTGGTTTATGACTTGCAAGGGAACCGGACCAGCCGCAGGCTGGTGCGGTGGAGCGGGGCTGGACGAAGGGTGGGTACCCAGCCCCTTTCCGTCTATGATTTGCATCCGACCCTTCCCTACGATCGCGACACGGCGCAGAACGTCTTTGACCGCCTGAACGAGACCCTGGTCTCGGGGGGGGTGCCACCGGCCCCGGCCGCGGTCTCTTTCCACGTGTGTGGGGTAGACCGAGCGAAAGTGGAGGGCTGGCGAGTGGATCGGGGCCTCTTGGCGGGGGGATTTGCCTGCCTCCACGCGGGTAGCAGCCCGGGTTGGCCTTCGAAGAGGTGGCCCCGGGAGAGCTTCCGCCACCTGGCCCTGATGCTGGAGCAAAGGGGGCTGCCCTGTGTCTGGGTGGGAGGCCGGGCGGACCGCGAGGTCAACGGCTGGCTGGCCCGCCGTGTGGGGGTGGACGCAACGGGGCTCTTTTCCCCGGTGCAGCTCTACGAACTGGCCCGGACCGCCCGCCTTGCCGTTGCCAACGATTCGGGACCCATGCATCTTTTTGCAGCGGCCTGTATCCCCGTCTTTGGCCTGTTCGGGCCCACGAGCTGGATCCGGAGTCACGGCCTGGGTCAAAAGGATCGGGTCGTGCACGGCAGCGCTCCTTGCAGTCCGTGCTTCAAGGGCAGATGCCCTGACGGAAAGGGCCACGTGTGTCTCGGGGGGATCCCCCCCGAGGCCGTCATGGAGAAGATATGGCAGCAAGGGGTGGTGGAGTGAGTCGACGCGCATCGCCCCCGTCAAGGGATTGGTACCATGAGCTTTCGGATATTGGGCGGGGCCCGGTTGCGGCCATGACCCTGGGGCATTGAGATGCCGACGGTCCTATGGTGGGGGCGCATGGACCCCGACTATTCGCGCAACCGCATCGTGCGTAGCCTCTTTTCGGACCTGGGGTGGACGTCGGCGTGGTACCGGCCTGCCGTGAGCCGGGTCGGGTGGCTCACGGCGGTTGGGGCCCGCCTGGTAAAACCGGACCTGGTGTGGGTTCCGTGCTTCAGGCACACGGATGTGGCTTCCGCCGCCACCTGGGCGCGCAGGTGGGAGGTGCCTTTGGTGGCGGATCCTCTGATTTCCGCCTACCAGAAACAGGTGTGGGAAAGGAAGAAATGGCCCAGGCAGTCCGCGCAGGCGGAAAGAAAGCGCGTGTGGGAGTCGGCCCTTCTGTCCAAGGCCGACAGGGTGGTGGCGGACACCCCTTCCCACGCCGATTTCTTTGCAGAAGTGCTGGCCGTGCCCCGGGAGAGGATCCGGGTGCTCTACGTGGGGGCCGAGGACGGACTGTTCAGCCCGGCCCCCCCGCCGGCCCCCCATCCCCCGTTTGAGGTGCTCTTCTATGGGGCGTTTCTGGAACTGCACGGACCGCTCACCATCGTGGAAGCGGCGCGCAGAACCCAGGATTTTCCGATTCGCTGGGTTCTTCTGGGGCAAGGTTCTGCCCGAAAGGAAGCTGAAAAGGCGGCAAGGGGTCTGAAAAACGTTGTTTTCGAGCCGTGGATCGACTATGCCCGCCTTCCGGACCGTATGGCGAGGGCCCATGTGGTCCTGGGCGTTTTCGGAGACACGCTGAAAGGCGATCTTGTCATTCCAAACAAGGTGTTCCAGGCCATGGCCATGGCAAAGCCCGTGATCACCAGGCAGGCGGGCGCCTATGCCCATACTCTCGCCCGGTCCGGGGTGATAGGCTGGGTGCCGCCGGCTGATCCTGTTAACTTGGCATTACGGGTCACGGAATGGCTTCGTCGACCCGGCCGCCTCGCTTCCCGGGGCGCCGCGGCCCGACGGCTATACGATGCCTTTTTCGGCCCCCCCAAGCTCCAAGAGATGCTGGGCGAGATTGTGGGACCGGAGAGGGGAAAAGGTGGCTGACCGAGGATGGGGTATTTTGAAAGCTGAGGCTCTGGTTTACCTGTTGCTGAGAAGCTTGTTGAGGGCTTTGGGCGCGTTTCCCAGGCTGTGGACGGCAAGGCTGGCCCGACCGCTGGGGCTGATGTGGCACCATGTGGACGCCTACCACCGACGCATCGCAGGGGAAAACATGGCCTCCGCCTTCGCAGGGGAGCATGGTGGCGCGTGGGTGGCAGGCAGGGTCCGGGCCAACTTCGTGCAGCTCGTGCGGGTGATGCTGGAGCTTCCCTCCCTGTATCGCATGACGGCGGGCAACGTGGATGCCTACGCCCGATTGCGAGGCGCCGAGAACCTGAAAGAGGCCGTGGCCCGAGCAAAGGGCGTCCTCATTCTCACGGCGCACCTCGGGAACTGGGAGTTGATGGCCCTGGCGGCCTCCTTGCGGCTCCATATCCAGATCCACGTGGTGGTCCGTCCCCTTGATTTTGCGCCTCTGGACAGGATCCTCTCCGAGCTCAGAAGCCGCACGGGAAACGTGGTGCTCGACAAGGACAAGAGCGCGAACGCCATCGGCGGCCTCCTGCGGGAAAACCGCATCGTGGGCATCCTGCTCGATCAGAATGCCTCCTGGTACGAGGGAGTCTACGTGCCTTTTTTCGGGCGCACCGCTTGCACCAACAAGGGACTGGCCCTTTTTGCCCTGCGCTACGGGGCCGCGGTCGTTCCGGCCCACAACGTGCGAAGTGCCGACGGGCGCTACACCATCGTGTTGGAGCCTGCGCTGTCCCTCATCCGTACAGGCGACCTTCGCAAGGACGTGGAGGTGAACACGGCCCTTTTCAACACGGTCATAGAAAGGTGGGTGCGCACGGCTCCCGAACAATGGTTATGGATCCACCGAAGATGGCGGATCAAGGACATCCCCGACAGGGCCCGGCGCAAGCTGGAGACAGACGCCGTCAGGTGATGGGCAAAGGGGTGGGGAGCAGTTCGAGGCAAGCCTCTTCCACCTGGGTGGGACTTATCCGGTTGATGTCGGTGCTGCTGCGCAGGAAGCGGGCTCTGGGAGCAAGAGGACGCACGTTGTCTGGGCTTCCTGTGGAAAAGAGGGTGACCACGGAACAGCCGAGGGCCGCTGCGAGATGACCGGGACCGGTGTCGTTGGAAACCACGAGGCCACAGGGGCCGAGGGAAGACACGAGACCTTCGATGGTTTGGTGGTGGAAGTGCTCCCAGCCGCACCGGTCGCAGGACGCCCGGACAGCGCCCAGGAGCCTCCCCTCCTCGGGGCCGGTGAAGATCCGTATGGGGTATCCCTTAGCCGAGAGCCTGCGGGCGAGCTCGAAGAAGTGCCGTTCGGACCAGCGTCGTGATTCGGTGGAGGCTCCGATGTTGAGGCCGACCAGGTTTTCCCTGCGTCCGCTGTGGGCCGCGGGGAGTGCGGGAGGGGGAGTGGGAACGGGAAGGGGAAGGGCCCAGGCCTCGGCAACGGCCTTGAGAAAGAAGAGACAGCGGTGGTCCTTTGCCCAGTCTGCCCCGACGGGCAGGTTGTAAACGTGTTTACGCAGGGCTGAATTTTTGATACGACCAACACGCAGCGGCGCTCCGGACAGATAGGCGAACAGGGCGGTCTCGCCGAAACCTTGGAGGTCAAAGGCCATATGGAAACCTGCGGCGCGCAGCCGCAGTGCGAGGCGCAGGGCCTGGACCGCGGCGCCGGGCAGACGAGGGGGTTTTGCGAACGCGCGGCGGTCTATGGATTCCACCGTGTCCACATGCCCCGAGAGCAGAGCGATGGGTGCGAAAGCCGCATCGGTGAAGTAGGTGATCCGGCAGTCTGGAAAGTGCTGCTTGAGAAGCCCGAGGGCCGGAAGGGTCATGACGACGTCCCCCATTCCGGACCACCGAATGACAAGGAATCGCTTTCCCATGAGCGGCAGCCTTCTCCTTTCCCCGGACAGCGCGGAGCAGGGGGATCCTGCGCGGCCTTGTCGGAATCAGCGGATCTCCTGACAATGGTTTTGGTCACGCCCCAGCAGGGACAACGGGGACGAAGGCACACGTGATACCTCGACGACCGGTAGCGCAGCCAAGAACATCGTCAGGAAGGCCCTGGCATGGAGCATAGGCCACGGCAGGTGGCGATGCAAGCCCGGTCTTGAACCGGCACGGCAAGGAGGACCATGAACTGCCTCGTTACGGGAGCTGCGGGATTCATCGGCTCCCATCTGTGTGAAAGGCTCCTGCAGGACGGCCACACGGTCAAGGGGATCGACTCGTTTTCCGACTACTACGACCGCAGTCTCAAGGAAGGCAATGTCGCGGCCCTGAAGAACCATTCCCGTTTCAGCCTCGTGGAAGCGGACCTTCTGGAGACGGATCTCGACGCTCTCATGGAAGGGATGGAGGCGATTTTCCATCACGCGGCCCAGGCGGGGGTCCGGTCCAGTTGGGGCAAGGAGTTCCACATATACGTGGAAAGCAACATTCGGGCAACGCAGGCATTGCTCGAGGCATGCCGTTACAGGGAGCTTTCCAGGTTCGTGTACGCCTCCTCCTCCTCGGTTTACGGAGACACCCGGGACCTTCCCATGCGGGAGGATTCCAATCCCCAACCGGTTTCGCCTTACGGCGTCTCCAAGCTGGCTGCGGAGCACCTGTGCTACTTGTACCACAAGAATTTCTCCGTTCCGACCGTTTCCTTGCGCTACTTCACCGTTTACGGGGCCAGGCAGCGTCCGGACATGGCGTTTCACCGTTTCATCAAATGGGCCCTCACCGGCCACCCTCTTCAGCTTTACGGTGATGGCGGCCAGAGCCGCGACTTCACCCACGTCAGCGACATCGTGGAGGCCAATTGTCTGGCATTGTACGCGCCGGTGGTCGGCGAAGTACTCAACATCGGAGGCGGCGCCCGATTTACCATGTGCGAGCTGCTGGAGTTGTTGGAAAAAATCATGGGCAAGCGCTTGAGTGTAGAGCGGCACGCAGTACAGAAAGGGGACATGCGCCACACCGGCGCCGACATGACCAAGGCGCACCGACTCCTTGGATACAGGCCCCGGGTACCCTTGCGGGAGGGGATCGTGGATGAGTACGAGTGGCTCAGACGCCTGCACTGCGGGCCTCGGGAGTCAAATCGGGCGCCCGGGTCCTTACCATGATGAAGGGGGTGTGTGATAACTCCTCAGCCGTTTCGTGATCGGGAACGCGTGTGGGATTTTCATACAGGCTCTGAGAGGAGGATTCCATGGCTGTCAGCCAAGAGCTTCTGGACATACTGGCTTGTCCCAAGTGCAAAGGGGACATATACCTCAACGAAACACAGGACGGACTTCGGTGCGATGCCTGCAAACTGCTGTACGAGATTCGTGACGATATTCCCATCATGCTCATCGACGAAGCCAAGCCCATCGAAGACTGACGAAGGGTTGCCGGGGCAGATGCCCTCGTGTGAGCGGGTCGACGGCCAGCCGCCAGGCGGAAGCGCAAACCGCGGATGAGCCGGCCCGCGACCCCAGAGCCGGCAAAGCTGGTGGTGGGCTCCTTCACGGCCCACAAGGAGCTGCTGGAGCCGGTGGCCCGGATGCTCGTGGAGCCGTTCGGGCCGGTTGACATGGTGAGCGGCTGGTTTTCCTTCCATCACACCGACTACTACCGGCAGGAGATGGGGGCGCCGCTTTTCAGGAGGTTCCTTGCCTTCTCGCGCCTTGTTCCCCAGCACTATCTTTCCGGGGTGAAACAGATCACCAACCGGTTGGAGGGGGTTTTCTCGCAGCCGGGGGGAAGGCGCGTGAACATCGATCCGGGGATCCTGGTGACCCAGCGTTTCGTACTGGCCTCAGGCAAAGACAGCCCCCATAGGATATGTCTGGGAAACGGCATTTACGCGGACCTGACCCTGGTTTTTCGGCACGGAGAATACGAGCCGCTGCCCTGGACGTATCCGGACTACGCGGAGCGGTCCATCAGGGCATTTCTGGGCCAGGTACGGAGAAACTACCTTCATTCCATGGCCCTTTTGCGCACGGGTCGACAGGGCGCCGGGGGCATGGGGGTGGCTGACGGTATGGGAGGGCGTGCCCCATGATACGGAGCATGACGGGCTTTGCACGTGCGGAGGTGCAGGCCGATGGATGGGTGGCCGTCGCAGAGGTCCGCTCGGTGAACCACAGGTATTGCGAGATCCTCGTGCGGCTGCCGCCGCCTTTTGTGCCGCTGGAGGAACGGGTGAAGCGAGCGGTGCGCCGGCATGTGGAACGGGGACGCGTGGAGGTGAGCATCGGGCTTCGGGACGAAAGGCAGAGCCCGGACCGTTTTGAGGTGAACCTTCCCCTTGCTCGTTCTTATTACAACGTTCTGGTGCGTCTGAAGGAGTCACTGGGCCTGGAGGGCACGATCGACGTGCAGAAGCTCGCACGGGTGGACGGCGTCGTAAGGCCGGCATCCCCCGGCAGCGATCTCGAAGCGCAGTGGGGGGTGATGGAAGCGTCCCTCGAGCGGGCAATGGAAACTCTGGGGGCCATGCGTCTGGCGGAAGGACAGGCGTTGTGTCAAGACCTGTGCCTTCGTCTGGGTGCGTTGGAGAATTACCTGGACAGCATAGCGATGGAAGCCCGAGAGGTGCCGGCTCTGTGTCAGAAGCGCCTCTTGGATAGGGTGCGGACTCTTCTCGAGGGGAGCGTGGAGCCGGATCCGGCGCGCCTGGCCCAGGAAGCGGCCTTTTTCGCCGACAAGGCCGACGTGAACGAGGAAATCGTCAGGCTCCGGAGCCACTTGCATCAGTTCCGACAGATCATGGAGACACAGGCCCCTGCGGGACGTTCTCTCAACTTCATGGTGCAGGAGCTTCTCCGGGAGTACAACACCATCGGCTCCAAGGCCCAGACCGCGGCCCTCTCCCATCTCGTGGTCGCGGCCAAGTCCGAGGTGGAGAAACTCAGAGAGCAGGTCCAGAACGTGGAATGAACGGCTCTGGGCAGGGAAAGAGGCCGGGATCGGCCGGGGTGGAAAGCAAGGAGGGGATCGGGGATGGATCCGCGGGGTGCACAGAAGAAGGCGCAAGTTTCGGGGTCCACGGAGCCCATGTTGAACATCGGATTCGGCAACACCGTGGTTGCCGAGCGTGTGGTGGCCATCGTGACCCCCAACTCGGCCCCCATGAAGCGACTCAAGGACGAAGCCAGGGATGCCAATCGTCTCATCGACGCCACGTGCGGACGCAAGACACGGGCCATCATCATCACAGACAGCAGGCACGTGATCCTTTCCGCCATCCAGGCCGAGACCATTTCCCTGCGTTTCGCGACGCTGAGGGGGAAAAAGGAGGAGGCTGATTGGTGACCTCGGGCCAGGCCGCTGATGGAAAGATGTTCGTGCTCTCGGCCCCATCGGGGGCGGGCAAGACCACGCTGTGCAAGGCCCTGTGCAAGAGGTTTCCCAGTGTCGTCTATTCCATCTCTTACACCACACGGCCGCCGCGAAAAGAAGAGCGGGACGGAAACGACTACCATTTCGTGAGCCGGGAGGACTTCCAGAGGGGAATCGAGGCCGGTAAGTGGGTGGAGTGGGCGAAGGTATACGGTCACTACTACGGGACCTGCGCACGGCTGCTGGATCAGGCCCTTGGCCGAGGGGCACACGTTCTGCTGGACATCGACGTTCAGGGCGCCATGCAGGTGCTGGCGCGGTATCCGGAAAGCGTGACGATCTTTATCATGCCCCCCTCGCCGGAGGTCCTGGGACAGCGTCTTGCGGCAAGGGGTACGGACGATCCCGAGACCGTTTCCCGCAGGCTTGCGCATGCCCGTTGGGAGATGTCCCAAAGCCTCCGGTACCGGTACGTGGTGGTCAACGACAAGCTCGATCAGGCCCTTTGCGAGCTGGAAGCCATACTGCTCCGACACGGAGTGCCGCGGTGACCCCATGGGAATGAAGACGGAGTTTCTATACGGAATTCACCCTGTCCATGAGGCCCTGCGCGCTGGAAGGCGCAGCGTCTACCGCATCTTCATGGCCCGTGGGAGACAGAAGAAGGCCGCACAGCCCTTGCTCGGGCTGGCAAGGGAAAGAGGTATCGAGGTGGAGTCTCCCGAGCCCTCCTTCTGGTCGGGGGCCCCCCGTCCCCACCAGGGCATAGCGGCCAGGGTGAGTCCCTATCCCCTGGAAAAGCACGACGCGCTGATGCAGAAGGTGAGGGGTTTAGGGGACCACGCCCTGGTCCTGATGCTCGACAACATCGTGGATCCTCAGAATTTCGGTGCATTGGCGCGCACGGCCCTTTGCGCCGGTGTGCACGGGGTTTTTTTCCCGGAGGATCGATGCGCCGGTCCCACCCCCGCCGTTTCCAGGGCATCGGCAGGGGCTGTGGAGCACCTGGCAGTGGCTGCAGTGGCCAACACCGCCAGGGCCCTCGGGTTTCTCAAAGAGGCAGGGTTCTGGGTGTTCGGACTCGACCCCCGCGCAAGCCGCACGGTCTACGAAGCCGATTTCAGGTGTCCCTTGGCCCTTGTTGTGGGAGGAGAGGACAAGGGGCTCAGGCCGGTGATCAAAGGACTGTGCGACGCGCTTGTATCGATACCGGGGCAAGGGCCCGTAGGCTCCCTCAACGCCTCGGTGGCGGGGGCACTTGTCCTTTACGAAGTGCAGCGTCAGAGGGGGTGGCCGGGGTGTGGGACGTGAAGCCGTGGACGTTCCCAAAGGCAGGTTTTCCCGGTGGCGGGTCCTGGTCCGAAGTCGCGGGACGCGTCAAGGCAAGGACGGGACGTCTTGCCGCCGTGCTCTTGGACATCCTGTACCCGTGCCGGTGCATGACCTGCGGCTCCTTCCTGGGACCTGACAAGGACCTTCCCCGCCCGGAGTGGGACCTGCTTTCCTTTCCGCGGCTTCTTCACCCCTTTTTTTGCAGACGATGCGCGGAAGGTTTCGTCCCGGTGGTGCCTCCTTTGTGTCCGGCTTGCGGTCTGCCCTTCAGGAGCCGGGAAGGAGAAAGCCATCTGTGCGCAAGGTGCATCGAGCAGGCAAACCGCTTCGGGCTGGCCCGGGCCGCGGGCGTTTACGAAGGCACCCTCATGGAGGCGGTGCATCTTTTCAAGTACGCGGGCAAGACCTGCCTCGCCCGTCCCCTGTCGCTTCTGATGAAACGCACGTTTTTGGATAACTGGGCACAGGAGGGGATCGATCTGGCGGTTCCGGTGCCCCTGCACACCAGGCGTCTGCGAAAGCGCGGGTTCAACCAGGCCGAGCGTCTGGTCCGGGGCTGGAACAAGACCGGCAAGGAGCGCGGGCCGTTTCCCCCCGTGGCCCCTCTTGTTTTGGAACGCTCCCGGTGGACCCACCCCCAGACAGGGCTCGGGGTGCGGGAGCGGGCCCGCAACGTCCGCCATGCTTTCAGGACCAGAGAACCGGAGAAGGTGCATGGAAAGAGAATCCTGCTGGTGGACGACGTTCTGACCACCGGAGCCACCGTCAACGAGTGCGCCAGGGCGCTTCTGCACGCCGGCGCGGCGCGGGTGGACGTGCTCACCCTTGCTAGGGCGCCGAGGTAGGATTCGAGACATGGAGAAGGTGCTGGAGCTTTGTCGCTGCGTGGAAAGGGTGCGTGACACACAGGGAAGGGGGAGGTCGGTAGTTTTCACCAACGGGTGTTTCGATCTTCTGCACGTGGGACACGTGCGCTACCTGACCGCGGCACGCGGCTATGGGGACTTTTTGGTTGTGGGACTCAACTCGGATCGATCCGTGGTTTCCGTCAAGGGCCCCCTGCGCCCCATCGTATGCCAGCAGGAAAGGGCCGAGGTGCTCGCCGCGCTGGAGTGCGTGGACTGTGTGACCATCTTCGACGAACCCGATCCGTACCGCCTCATAGACCGTCTGCGTCCACAGATCCTCGTCAAAGGGGCGGACTGGGCGGAAGGTGCCATCGTTGGCGCGGACCTTGTGAAACGATCGGGCGGCAGGGTGGTGCGCATCCCGGTTTCAGAAGGCAAGTCCACCAGCGAACTGGTGCGGCGGATCGTCAAACGCTATGGGCGGCTTAGTTCTGCGCAGGTATTGCCGTGAAGGGCGGGGTGCTTCTCGATGGGGCAAGCGCAGGCGGTGTGCGAGGATTGGAAAGCCTCGCCCTGGTACCAACCACCCAGGCAGGTCTCCCCTATTACCGGTTCGCAGCCCTGTGTGGTTTTCCCGAAGTCACCCATGGCATATTCACACGGTGGGGCGGGGTGAGCGGGGGATGCTACGGAACCTTGAACGTCTCGGCAAGGGTGGGAGATGAACCATCCAACGTGTTCCGGAACCGACGACGCATCGCGGCGACTTTGGGGGCGGAGCGTCTGGCCTTCGTGGACCAGGTGCATGGGGACCGTGTGCTCGCCTTGAGGTTCTCAGGGGAAAAGCAAGGTCCCCGCATATGGGAGACGGGGCAGCAGGCGGACGCCGTGGTGACGGATCGGCCCGGACTGCTGTGTGCCGTGCAGGTGGCGGACTGCCAATCCGTGTTTCTCCATGACCCCCATCGGAAGGTGGTGGCCGCAGTGCACTGCGGGTGGCGCGGGAACGTCCTGAACGTGGGGGCGCGCGCCGTGGAGGCCATGTGCCTGGAGTTCTCCTGCCGCCCCCGGGATCTGACGGCCTGCATCGGGCCTTCTCTCGGACCTTGCTGTGCGCAGTTTGTGAATTTCCGCACGGAGTTTCCCAAAGGGTTCCGGAAATACCGTGTGGGACCGGATCGCTTCGATCTGTGGTCCTTGACGAGGGACCAGCTTTGCCAGGCGGGCTTGCAGGAGGGCAGGGTGCACATTGCCCGGGTGTGCAGCCGCTGCCGCAGCGACATTTTTTATTCCTACAGGAAAGAGGGCGTCACGGGACGCTGTGCCGCGGTCATAGGCATCGGAAGGCCGGGAGAGCGGAGATGATCTTCAGACACGTGCTAAGGGCTCGTGCAAAAATGACTTCCCATTTTGATGCGCCGATCCATCACGCCTGGCCGCGTTGCCCGTCGGTTAAATGGCCAGCCATGCGCGCGCCTCGACACCTGAAAAGGGGAACTTATTATTGCACAAGCCTTAAGGCAGGGGAATGGGACAATGCAGGCTCGCGATGTGAAGGCCCGTGTTCTTTCCAACCGCCCAGTGGGACCCGCCACCTACCGGATGGCTGTCGAGTGCGCAGACCCGGCACGCAGGGCACAGCCGGGGCAGTTTGTCATGATCCGAGTGACGGACCGGGCCGATCCCCTCTTGCGGCGGCCTTTCTCCGTACACGGACGCGGCGGCCCCGGTTCGGAACCGACACAGGTGGAGATCCTCTACAGGATAGTGGGCAAAGCAACCCGTCTGCTCAGCGGACTTGTTCCAGGCTGTGGAGTCGATGTGCTCGGGCCGCTGGGCACCGGGTTCACCATTGCGCAAGAACCTTGCACCGTTTGCGTGGTAGCCGGTGGGATCGGTGTGGCTCCCATGGTGTTCCTGGTGGAGGAGCTCATGCAGAGAGGTATGGCTCCGGATCGGTGTCTGGTTTTTCTGGGAGCGAGGTCAAAAGAGGATCTGCTGTGTGTGGATCGCTTCATGCGGTTGGGTGTAACTCTGCGAGGGAGCACGGAGGATGGGTCATGGGGGCACCGGGGTCTTGTCACCGCGCCTCTGGAGAAGACCTTGCGCGAAGGGCGGGTGCAGACGGTATTCGCCTGCGGTCCCCAGCCCATGCTGCGCGCCGCGGCTGCCCTGGCCCATCGTCACCATGCGGCCTGTCAGGTTTGTGTAGAGGCGGTCATGGCCTGCGGGGTGGGAGCATGCCTGGGGTGTGCCGTACAGGCCCGTAACGGCGGATACTTGCATGCCTGCACGGAGGGCCCGGTCTTTGACGCCGCGGATCTCTGGGCGCAGTGAGGGGCGGGCGGGTCCCTCATTCCACTAGAACGCTCTGCCCGGGATATATGGTGGAGTCCTTGGTGAGTCCGTTGAGCATCAGGAACCGCTGCAGGGGCATGCGGTGGTTTCGGGATATGGTGTAAGGGGTGTCGGCGGGTCTCACTATGTAAGATGCTGCGGAAGTTCTGGCCATTCGGGTCTGCCCCGGGATCTTGAGAATCTGGCCGATATGCAGCTTTGTGTTGCGCATCTGGTTGGCTTCCTGGATACGCGACACGGTCGTCCCGTAATGCCTTGCGATGTTCCAGAGGGAGTCCCCTGCGCGCACCGTGTGGGTGAAAAGCTTGCCGGCGTCTTTTTCCTTCGTTGCGGGGGAGGGAATCTTGGCCCGGATGCTGGTGCTCGGGATCTTGATTTGGGTTCCCGTTACGATGAGATTCTTCCTGGCGATGTTGTTCAGGGCGACGATCTGTTGGGTGCTGACCCCGTAATCCCTGGCGATGGACGAGAGGGTCTGCCCCCGTAAGACCCGGTGGTAGCGGTAACCGTCACGAGCTGCCGCCGGCCTCGAGGCTACTGCGGCGACGTATTCGGGTATGGCCTCCACATCGGCCAGAAGCCGTTCCAACTTGTCTTCGGGTACCCGAAGCGGGTAGGGCTCCGGGGGTGTCACCCCGCGGCGCAGCTCCGGATTGAGGTTCATGAGCTCGCTTTCTCCGATGCCCAGTCTTGCCGCCACGTCCTTGAGGCGGAGCTGCCTTTCGATTTGGGCGGTTCCGTAACGTATGGGAGGCTCGCAGGGCGGAAGGTCCATGCCGTACTTCTCCGGATTCTTTACGATGTGGAGGGCCGCCAGGAAGCGGGGCACATAGCGGGCAGTTTCCAGGGGCAGTCGTTCGTACAGATCCCAGAAGTTATCAAGATAATTGACGTTTTGGCCCTGGATGACCCTCAGGACCCTGCCCTCGCCGCAGTTATAGGCAGCCAGCACGGTGGTCCAGTCGCCGAACATGTCGTGCAGTTCCTTGAGATACTCGATGGCCGCCGCGGTTGATTTTTCGGGATCCATCCGCTCGTCCACGTAGCGGTTGCGTTTGAGGCCGAATTTGTACCCCGTGGAGGCGATGAATTGCCACAGCCCGAGGGCCCTCGCCCTGGAAAGGGCCGTAACGTTGTAACCGCTTTCGATAAGGGGCAGAAAGGAGAGCTCCGTTGGAAGCCCCGCGGCTTCAAGGGATTCGACTATCTGGGGCCGGTACCGCCCCCCGCGCTGGTAAGCCCGCAAGAAAAAATCACGTTCTTTTCCGGTGAAAAGGGCCAGTTCCTGTTCCACGTGGCGGTTCAGGACCAGGGGAATGGCGTTGTGGTTTCCGGTGACGACGGTCTGGCGCGAGGCATAGATCTCTAATATCCGCTTGGCGATCATGAACCGGAGATCTTCCTTCTGCTGCATCAGTTCGGGGTCTTCGTCCGCGTTCACTTTGAGGGTGAGGGCGTAGCTGCGGTCCAGAGCGTCGAGGGCCCTTTCAAGCTCCCCCTTCTGCCATTCCTCCTGGGAAAGCTCACACAGTGCCAGGGCCTCATCCAAAAGCCTCTGGGGGCTCTTGCCTGAGGTTCGGGCGTGTTCCTTCCGCCCGGTTCCGCTGTCGGGGGGCGGATCGGCATGGGAGGGCGCGGGGGAGCGGAGGCTGGTGGGAGGGCCCGAAACGTCTCTCTGGCCTGGATGGTACGGCGGCTGTGCATCTTGAGAGGGAGAAGTCGGTTGGGGTGGTCCCTTTGCGGTGATGGGGGGCCGGGCCTGAGAGGGCAGACACCCGGCGCCCAGGAAGGCGGCGAGTGCAAGGATCAGCGTTGCGTAAGCGAGTTGCTTCATCATACGAGTTTTCCGGCAAACAGTGTGGTTACGATCCACGTGGGGTGAGAAAAAGTTTGCGTTCTCTAACAGTCTGTGGTCTCCTTGTCAAGTCACAGGGGCTGCGCCCGGACTGCGGCCGGAAAGAATTTTGAAAGGGGGCCACGGGTAAAATCGGAGCATACTGCAGGATTTCGATGAAATTGCATCAACGGTGGTCAAATTGAGAACTATTCGCCGTTAATAGCGGTTTTTAACGTTTTTTAGCCAATTATCGGAATTGCCTTTTGGCAGATTAGCCATTAAATAAAGAAATTTCGGAATCGCTGTCGGGTGGAGAGCCCGAAGGGCGAAGACGAACTGCGAGAAATAATCAGGAGTCCGGCATGGCCAGCGTAGCTCAGCTGGTAGAGCTACTGATTTGTAATCAGTGGGTCGGGGGTTCGAGTCCCTCCGCTGGCTCCAGCAAGACACGGTAAGGTGGGGTTCCCGAGCGGTCAAAGGGAACAGACTGTAAATCTGTCGGCAGCGCCTTCGGAGGTTCGAATCCTCCCCCCACCACCATTCTCGTCAGAGCAGTATGTAGGAGACACCCAGGGCGCCTCGTACCAAGGGGAATACCGGAAAGAGCGCTCAAAACGGGGCCGCCGGGTTCTATCCCGAATCGGGAAGGCGCGGGCTGTGCCCTTCGGCACCAGCGCGGGAGCGTGGATCGGGGATAATGGGGCCGGGACCCCAAGTACCCAACAGGGTGCTTCGTTTTCCCCGGGTTCCCGGAAGGGGCTGGGTGGTTGATCGCACTACATGTGCTTGACCTTAATTATTTGCAGGCGGGCGCTTCACGTCTCACAACAGCGAACCCCGGGAATAAGGCTTTTCAGCCTCGCGGGCGGGAGTAGCTCAGTTGGTAGAGCTCCAGCCTTCCAAGCTGGATGTCGCGAGTTCGAGCCTCGTCTCCCGCTCCACCTTCCCTTGTCAGACTATATAGGAAGGAAGGGGTCTTTTCGGGGTCGGATGCCGCTGCAGAGCCCGAGAAAACAGATCGTGCCCACGTAGCTCAGTAGGTAGAGCGCTTCCTTGGTAAGGAAGAGGTTCACCGGTTCGATTCCGGTCGTGGGCTCCAGTGGACCCTGACACCCTTTGTTTCGGCGGCGGGTGGGGGGAAAGCGCGTGTGGTGCGCTGGCAGGTTCGAGGACGGTACCACGGGAGGAAGGGAACATGGCGAAGCAGAAGTTTGAGCGCAAGAAGCCGCATGTGAATGTGGGGACCATAGGTCACATCGATCATGGCAAGACGACGCTGACTGCGGCGATCACCAAGCAGCTGGCCAAGAAGGGGCTGGCGCATTTCGTTCCGTTCGATCAGATCGACAAGGCGCCCGAGGAGAAGGCGCGGGGTATCACGATCGCCACGGCGCACGTGGAATACGAGACGGCTAATCGCCATTACGCCCATGTGGACTGTCCGGGTCATGCGGACTACATCAAGAACATGATAACGGGTGCGGCGCAGATGGACGGTGCCATTCTGGTGGTGGGTGCGGACGACGGGCCGATGCCCCAGACCAGGGAGCACATATTGTTGGCGCGTCAGGTGGGAGTGCCGTGCATAGTGGTGTTTTTGAACAAGTGCGACATGGTGGACGACGAGGAGCTGATCGAGCTGGTGGAGTTGGAGCTGCGGGAGCTTTTGGACAAGTACGAGTTTCCGGGAGACGACACGCCGATCATACGAGGCAGTGCGCTCAAGGCCCTGGAGAGCGATGATCCGGACAGCGGGGATGCCAAGTGCATATTTGAGTTGATGGAAGCGGTGGACAGATTCATCCCCGAGCCGGTGCGTGACGTGGAAAAGCCGTTTTTGATGCCGATAGAGGATGTGTTCAGCATATCGGGAAGGGGGACGGTGGTCACGGGGCGAGTGGAGCGCGGGATGGTGCACGTGGGCGATGAAGTGGAGATAGTGGGGATACGGCCCACGCAGAAGACGGTGTGCACGGGCGTGGAGATGTTCCGCAAGATACTGGACGAGGGGCGAGCGGGCGACAACATAGGGGTGCTGTTGCGAGGGACCAAGCGAGAGGATGTGGAGCGAGGTCAGGTGGTGGCTGTGCCCAAGTCGATCACGCCGCACACGAAGTTCAAGGCGGAGGTGTACGTTCTGAGTAAGGAGGAGGGGGGGCGTCACACACCGTTTTTCAATGGTTACCGGCCGCAGTTTTACTTTCGGACCACGGACGTGACGGGTGTGGTGACGCTGCCCGAGGGAGTGGAGATGGTGATGCCGGGTGACAACGTTGCGATCATCGGGGAGCTGATCACGCCCATAGCGATGGAGAAGGAACTGCGGTTTGCGGTCCGGGAAGGGGGGCGCACGGTGGGGGCGGGCGTCGTGAGCGAGATCCTGGAGTAGCGGCGGCGGGCGGAAGGAAAGCATCATGATAATGAACGAAAAGATACGGATCCGGCTCAAGGCCTACGATCACAAGCTGCTCGACCAATCGGCATCGGACATTGTGGAAACGGCCAGGCGCACCGGGGCAAAGGTTGTGGGGCCCATACCCTTTCCCACACGGATCAACAAGTACTGCGTGCTGCGTTCGCCCCATATCGACAAAAAATCGCGGGAGCAGTTTGAAATCCGCACGCACAAGAGGCTCTTGGACATCCTGGAGCCTACGCAGCAGACCGTAGACGCCCTCATGAAGCTTGATCTTTCTCCGGGCGTGGACGTAGAAATAAAGGTCTGAAAACGTGCGGCGACTACTGAAACACAGGCGTTCCAATGATGTTCTTGGTCCTCGCCTCAGGGGGGACGAAAGGGAAAAATGTGAGGCAGGCGTGTGCAATGTACGTTGTCGCGCTTTTCGACCATCAACGCCGCCAAAGACATCTTTCGGAAGGCGGGAGTATAAGTAAGGAAACGGTAAGACCATGTGCAGAGGACTGATTGGGAAGAAACTGGGGATGAGCGGAATCTTTTCCCCTGACGGCGATAGCATTCCGGTCACGGTCTTGGAAGTGGGGCCTTGCCTGGTGACACAGATAAAGACTGTCGCAACCGACGGTTACAACGCTCTGCAGTTGGGATTCGGCACCCGGAAGCTTTCCCGTACAAACAAGCCTCTTCTGGGGCATTTGAAGAGAAGTGGCGGCGGTTCCTTTGCACTGCTCAGGGAGTTCGCGGTGGAGAATCCGCAGGACTACGAGGTGGGCCAGACGCTGACCGTGGAGATGTTCAAGATTGGAGACCGCGTGGACGTCACCGGCAAGACCAAGGGCCGGGGATTCACGGGAGTCGTCAAACGCCATGGGTTTCATGGAGGAAAAGACACCCACGGGAGCATGAGCCATCGGGTGCCAGGCTCCATAGGCAGCAGCGCATGGCCGTCCAGGGTCATAAAGGGAAAGAAGCTGCCGGGCCAATACGGAAACGCTCGAAAGACGGTGCGCAACCTGCAAATCGTCGAAATTCGGCCGGAGAACAACCTGCTCTTTGTGCGGGGAGCGGTGCCGGGAGCTCGATCCACCTGTGTGGAAGTCAAGAGACCGAAATTCGACCAATGAGGAGCATCTCCCCAGATAGGGATTGCCGGCAATGGAATCTTGACCCAGGCGCAGTGGAAGGCAGAAATGCTTAGTGAGGCTTTCTCGGCGTATGGCGTCGAACCTTGGACCTCTGATCTGCCAGAGACCTATTCTGAAGGGATGTGGGCCCGAAGGCGGGCGACCCAACGGAAGGGTGGGCGAAAAGGAACGCCGTGCCAGGATAGGCGAGGCTGTGCGCGTTCGGACCTCCGACCGGTGGACGCGTGGGGGGTGGCACCAAGCGGGGAGGGGGCTTCTTTCCGTGCCCCGAGAGGAAGACAATGGCGCTAGTAGACGTACTGAACATGAACGGTGAAAAGGTTTCGGAGATGACGCTTTCCGAGGCTGTGTTCGAGGTGCCGGTGAAGCCGAGCGTGTTGCACGAAGTGGTGACCATGCAGTTGGCAAGCAGGCGTTCGGGGACTGCGAGTGTGAAGAATCGTTCGGATGTGAGTGCCAGCGGCAGGAAGCTGTATCGGCAGAAGGGAACCGGGCGGGCCCGAAAGGGGGACAGAGGGTCTCCCCTGATGCGGGGAGGTGGGTCGGTCTTCGGGCCCCATCCCAGATCGTACGCATACAAGGTGCCGAAAAAGGTTCGTAAACAGGCACTGAGAATGGCACTGTCGGTGAAACTGGGAGACCAGAAGCTCACCGTGGTGGAGCACATGGACCTGGAAACGATCAAGACCAAACGCTTCGTCGGGGTGCTGGACGCCCTGGGGATGAAAAACGCCCTCATCGTGACTCCGGGTCGTCTGGACCATCTTGAACTGTCGGCCCGCAATGTACCTCGTGTGAAGGTGCTGCGCAGCGAGGGACTCAATGTCTATGACATCCTGAAGTACGAAAACCTGGTCCTTCTCCAAGGAGCGATCGAGGGTATCGAAGGGAGGCTCCTGGCATGATCGAGTACTCCATCATACGCAGGCCTGTTACCACCGAGAAGAGCACCCGCCAGAAGGACGAGGCCAACCAGCTCACCTTTGAAGTGGAGCGGCGCGCGAACAAGATCGAGATTCGCAGGGCCGTGGAGAAGATATTCAAGGTGAAGGTGCTTGGTGTGCGCACGGCCTCCGTTACGGGCAAGAAGAAGCGTAGGGGAAAGGTTATGGGGAAGCGGCGTGACTGGAAAAAGGCTGTCGTGACCCTGGCACAGGGAGAGCGCATCGAGTTCTTCGAAGGGGTGTGAGCAAGGAGGACGACCCATGGCGGTCAGGAAGATGAAGCCCACGTCGCCGGGCAGGCGTTTCCAGGAGTACGGGGGCATGGAACAGATCACGCGAACCAGCCCTGAAAGGAGTCTGCTCAAGGTCCTCAAGAAGACCGGCGGGCGCAATGTAGACGGACGCATCACCAGCAGACATCGGGGGGGCGGACACAGGCGGCATTACAGGCTGATAGACTTCAAGAGAGACAAGATAGGCATTCCGGCCAAGGTCGCCTCCATCGAGTACGATCCCAACCGATCGGCTCGTATCGCCCTTCTGAACTATGTGGACGGGGAGAAGCGATACATTCTGGCCCCCGTGAAGCTGGGGGTGGGCGATGTGGTCATGGCGGGTCCGGAAGCAGACATCAAGCCCGGAAACGCGCTTCCCTTGAGCCACATCCCCCTGGGTACCCAGATCCACAACGTGGAGCTGAAGGTGGGCAAGGGAGGCCAGATTGTGCGCAGCGCCGGGACCTTCGCCCAGCTTGTGGCCAAGGAGGGCAGGTACGCGCAGGTAAGGCTTCCGTCGGGGGAGGTGCGGCTGGTACTGACCCGGTGTATGGCCACGGTGGGCCAGATTGGAAACGTGGAGCACGAGAACATTTCCCTGGGCAAGGCAGGACGAAGCCGGTGGTTGGGGCGCAGGCCCCGGGTTCGGGGCGTGGCCATGAACCCTGTGGACCACCCCATGGGGGGAGGCGAAGGCAAGTCCTCCGGGGGCAGACACCCCTGTTCGCCGTGGGGAAAGCCCACAAAGGGTTTCAAGACACGCAAGAACAAGACCAGTGATCGCTATATCGTAAAGAAACGGTCCATAGGGCGGTAGGGCCACAGAACAAGGCTCGATGAAGAACTTCTGAGAAATAGGTGAGAAGGTTATGCCGCGGTCGTTGAAGAAGGGTCCTTATGTGGAACCGAAGTTGCTCGGCAGGGTGCGACAGAGCCAGGAAAGCCAGAGCAAGCGCGTTATCAAGACATGGTCCAGAAGATCGACCATCGTCCCCGAGATGGTGGGGTTGACCATGGCCGTTCATAACGGCAGGAAGTTCATACCTGTCTTCCTCACGGAAAACATGGTGGGACACAAACTGGGCGAGTTCTCTCCGACGCGTACCTTCTATGGGCACGCCGGGAGCAAGAAGACGCGGGTCAAGAAGTAGAAACGGCAGGCTTTCCCATGTGATGTTTGGCCGCGTGAAGGTTGGGCATTCTCCACGACGGGCAGTCGGCACTCGGGGGATGGGTTCTGCTTCACCGTTGCGAAATTTGGCAGGGGAAGACCTACGTGTCAGGAAAATACGGGGGCCGTTATGGAGGCAAAAGCAGTGGCGAGGTACCTGCGTGTATCTCCCCGAAAAGTGCGCAGGGTGGGCGACGTGGTCAAGGGCAAGCCGGTGGAGCAGGGCCTGGAAATGCTTCGGTTCATGCCCCAGAAGCCGGCCGCCATTCTACGGAAGATCGTACAGTCCGCGGCATCCAATGCGCAGGAGCACAAGGGTTTGGATGTGGATCTGCTCGTCATACGCAATATCATCGTGGAACAGGGACCCACGCTAAAAAGGTTCCGGCCGCGGGCACAGGGAAGAGCGGCGCGCATTCTGAAACGTACGAGCCATATCACGGTGGTTTTGACCGAAGGACTCTGAAGAGCAAGGAGGGCGGTTTGGGTCAGAAGGTAAACCCCATCGGTCTGAGGCTGGGAATCGTCAAATCGTGGGATTCTCGATGGTACTCCGGCAAGAAGTATGCGGACTATATATTGGAGGATTACAATATCCGCAGATTCCTGAAAGAACGCCTTTCCCACGCCGGCGTCTCGAAGGTGGAGATCGAACGCTCGGCAAAGCGGATACGACTGAGGATCTATTCCGCCAGACCGGGCATAGTCATCGGGAAGAAGGGCTCTGAAATAGAACAGCTCAAGAAAGAGCTTGAGAAAATGACATCCCTGGACGTGCTCATCGACATCCAGGAGGTGCGAAAACCCGAAATCGACGCGCAGCTCGTGGCCGAGAACGTGGCGCTGCAAATCGTGCGGCGCGTGGCCTTCCGCCGTGCCATGAAACGGGGGGTGACGGCTGCCATGCGGTTCGGGGCTCAGGGTGTGAAAATCATGTGCGCAGGCCGGCTCGGGGGAGCGGAAATGGCCCGTCGGGAATGGTATCGGGAAGGCCGGGTGCCGCTGCACACGCTGAGGGCCGATATCGATTACGGTTTCAGCCAAGCCAAGACCACCTACGGCGTGGTGGGGGTGAAGGTTTTTATCTTCAAGGGGGAAATCCTCAAGAAGGACAGTTTGGGGGCTACCCAGGCCGCCTGACGGGAGAGACCAGATGCTAAGTCCCAAGAAGGTAAAGTATAGGAAACAGCAGAAGGGGCGCATGAGGGGCGTGGCGCGCAGGGGCTGCAACCTCAATTTCGGAGAATACGGCTTGCAGGCCGTGGAATGTGGAGCCTTGACGGCAAAACAGATCGAGGCTGCACGTATCGCCATGACGCGGCACGTGCGAAGGGGGGGCAAGATCTGGATCCGGGTTTTTCCGGACAAACCCTTCACGAAGAAGCCCGCGGAAGTCAGGATGGGCAAGGGAAAAGGGGCGCCTGAGGGGTGGAAGGCCGTGATCAGGCCGGGGTTCATGCTGTATGAGATGCAGGGTGTACCCAGGGAGCTCGCGGCGGAAGCCCTCCGACTGGCGGCGCACAAGTTACCGATCAGGACGCGGTTTGTAGCGCGGAGTCAGACGATATGAAGGCAAGTGACGTGCGCAGTATAAGCAGGGAAGAGAGGGTGCAGAAGCTGGAGGAACTCACCGAGGAGCTTTTCAATCTGCGATTCCAGCATGCCACAGGACAACTGGAGAACACCATGAGGATTCCTCAGACCAAGCGAGAAATCGCCCGGTTGAAGACGGTGATCAGGGAAATGGACCGCTAAAACCCCCGGCAGGAAAGCGCTGTTTGCACTATGAAAGAGCTCGGTAAAAGAAAAAGGATGATCGGCACGGTTGTCAGCGACAAGATGGACAAGACCATCGTCGTTTCCGTGGATCGTTTGGTGAAGCACCGCCTATACAAGAAGTACGTGAGGAGGCGGGCGAGATATGCCGCACATGACGAGCGCAATGTGAGCCGAATCGGGGACAAGGTCCTCATCATCGAGACGCGGCCCTTGAGCAAGACCAAGAGATGGAGGGTCAGCCGTGTCGTGGAGCGTGCGCTCTAGAACCTAAGGACAGGTGCAATGATTCAAGCAGAGACGAGATTGACGGTCGCGGACAACTCAGGGGCAAAAACGGTTTATTGCATCAAGGTCCTGGGGGGCTCCAGACGCCGGTACGCGACGGTCGGAGACATCATAGTGGTTTCTGTCAAGGAGGCGGTCCCCAACTCCAAGGTGAAGAAGGGCGATGTGCTGAAAGCGGTCGTGGTGCGCAGCAAGAAGGAGGTTCGCAGACAGGACGGGTCCTACATCCGTTTCGATGACAACTCCGCGGTTCTGATAAATCCCCACAAGGAGCCGATAGGGACCCGTATCTTTGGTCCTGTGGCCCGCGAATTGCGTGCCAAGCGATTCATGAAAATCATTTCACTGGCTCCGGAGGTCCTTTGAACTCCTCTGGGACTTGGGGGAAGACATGGTGAAGAAGACGTGCCACATAAAGAAGGGGGACCGGGTCAAGGTCATTACCGGAAAGGAAAAGGGCAAGATCGGCAATGTGCTCAAGGTGATGCTCGAAAGGGACAAGCTCATTGTAGAAAGCCTCAACATGGTGAAGCGGCACACCAAGGGAGGAGGCCGTACTCGTCAGAGCGGCGTGGTGGAAAAAGAGGCTCCGATTCACTTGTCCAATGTCATGTTGATGTGCAACAAGTGCATCAAACCCATGCGGATCAAAAAGCGTGTGCTGGAAGACGGAAGAAAGGTTCGGGTCTGCGGTCAGTGCGACGAGATCATAGACGCTTAGGGATCCAATGGTGGAGGATAAGGAATGTCAAGCTTAAGGGCGTTGTACGAGAGCCAGGTGGCTCCCTCTCTCCAGGAGAGTTTCCAATACAAGAACGCCATGCAGATCCCCCGGTTGGACAAGATAGTGCTCAACATGGGGATCGGCGAAGCGATCCAGAACATCAAGGTGCTGGACGCCGCGGTGGAGGAGTTGACGTGGATTGCAGGTCAGCGGCCGGTCGTGACCCGGGCGCGCAAATCCATAGCGGCCTTCAAGTTGCGCACGGGCATGCCCATCGGATGTATGGTCACCCTTCGCCGGAAGAGGATGTATGACTTTTTCAGCAAGCTGGTCAATGTGGCGCTGCCCCGTGTGCGCGACTTCAGAGGAGTTTCCCAGAAGGCCTTCGACGGGCACGGTAACTACTCTCTCGGTATCCGCGAGCACATAATCTTTCCGGAGATCGACTACGACAAGATCGACAAGATAAAGGGGTTGAACGTAAGCATAGTGACCACGGCCGGAACCGATGACGAAGGAAGACTCCTGCTGGAGCTTCTCGGAATGCCCTTTCGGAAATAGGCGGATCGCGCTTGTTGCGCCGTGGCGGGTGAACGGGGGGCCTTTGAGGTCGGGGCAATGGAAGGCCCGCGTTGCTACATAGAAGGAGGGGAGTTTTGGCAAAAAAAGCTCTGAACGTGAAGGCACAGCGGAAGCCCAAATTCGAGGTGCGAGGTTACAACCGGTGCCGCATATGCGGCAGGCCTCGCGGGTTCATCAGGAAATTCGGAATTTGCCGTATCTGTTTTCGCAACCTTGCCTCACAGGGTATGCTTCCGGGTGTCGTCAAGTCGAGCTGGTGAGTGAAGGATTCATTGGGGAGAAGTCACATGGGAATGACCGATCCGGTTGCCGATATGCTCACGCGTATCCGCAACGGCATTAAAGCCAATTTCTTCAGGGTGGAAGTGCCTGCTTCGCGGTTGAAGGTAGAAGTGGCCAGAGTGCTCAGAGACGAAGGCTACATCAAGAACTACAAATTGGTAAAGGACCGCAAGCAGGGGGTGCTGAGGCTCTACCTCAAGTATGGGAACAACCAGGAACCGGCCATCAGGGGGCTTGAAAGGATCAGCAAACCCGGCCGACGGGTTTACGTGGGAGTGAAAGGCGTGAAACCTGTCATGAGCGGGCTGGGAATCTGCATACTGTCAACGTCCAAGGGAGTGCTGGCTGACCGGACCGCAAGACGGCAGAATGTGGGAGGCGAGGTGCTCTGCACCATATGGTGAGCACGTCCCGGCCGCCGACGGCCATGGCGAAGGGGCAGGCCGTACGCGGCCTGTGGGCGGGAAGTGCCCGGCGGCCTGTTGCGCGGCGGGGAGGAGATGCATATGTCTCGGGTTGGAAAGAAGCCGATACAGATACCGAACAAGACAACGGTGACCTATGAAGGTGGAAAGGTTACCGTTCGGGGCGAGAAGGGTTCCCTGGCAAGGACTGTACATCCGGATGTGGACTTGCAAATCGTCGATGGGACCATCGTCGTGCAGCCCGGTAAAGATCATCGCACGGCACGGGCCCTCCAGGGTCTGACAAGGAGCCTTGTGGCGAACATGGTCGTCGGAGTGAGCCAGGGATTTACGAGGGTTCTCGAGATAAACGGCATAGGATACCGGGCAGAGGTGGATGGAGAAAAGGTCACCCTGGCCCTCGGGTACTCCCATCCCGTCGAGTATCGCCTGCCCGAGGGGGTCACAGCCGGGGTGGACAGGAGGAACCTCTTGACATTGCAGGGCATTGACAAGGAGCTTCTGGGGCAGACGGCCGCCGCCATTCGCCGCTTGAGACCACCGGAACCCTATAAGGGCAAGGGTATAAAGTACGCCGAGGAGAAGATTCACCGCAAGGTGGGCAAATCGGGAGCAAAATAGGTTCCCCCTGTGAAGGGCGGTGCCAAGAGCTGATCGGGAACGCACCATGAGTAGAATGAGCCTGAAGAAAGAGATGCACCTGAAAAGGAAAAGACGGGTGCGTAAAGGGATCCTGGGAACGGAGGATCGCCCCAGATTGACGGTGTTCCGTAGCGCCAAGCACATTTATGCGCAGATTGTGGTCGACACACAGGGCCGGACCCTGGTATCGGCGTGCAGTGCGGAGAAAGAGGTGCGGGAGCAGCAGGGCTTGGAAAGCAAGGTCGCTGTGGGGGAGTATGTCGGTAAGCTGCTCGCCCAAAGGGCCAGGGGTAAAGGCATAACCAAGGTGGTATTCGACCGCAACGGTTTCCTTTACCATGGCCGGGTGAGAGCGGTTTCCGCCGGTGCGCGGGAAGGCGGACTCGACTTCTAAGCTAAGGAGGCCTGTATCTTGTTGAAGCAAGAGAGCGAAGAGAGGCAGTATATCGACAAGGTGGTCCATATCAGCCGGGTTGCCAAGGTGGTCAAGGGTGGCCGGCGCTTTTCCTTCAGCGCGGTGGTGGTAGTGGGCGACGGAGAAGGCAGCGTGGGCTCGGGGCTGGGCAAGGCGGGGGAAGTCCCCGAAGCGATCCGCAAGGGCGTGGAAAACGCAAAACGGGCCATGACCAGGATTCCCATCGCGAACCAGACCATCCCCTATGAGGTGATAGGCAGATTCGGGGCGGGACGTGTCTTGCTAAAGCCCGCTGCACCGGGAACCGGGGTGATTGCCGGTGGAGCCGTGCGTGCGGTGGTCGAGGCCGCGGGAATTCAGAACATACTGACAAAATGCATGGGCTCGCACAACCCGCACAACGTGGTCAAGGCCACCTTGGAAGGGCTGCAACGGCTGCAAAGCCGCGAGGCGGTCGCCGCCAGACGTGGAAAAAAGGTGGATGAACTGTAGACGGGGGACCGACCTATGAGCGGATCAATAAGAGTGACGCTTGTCAAGAGCATGATAGCGAGGCCGGAGAAGCACCGCAAGGTTTTGCGGGGAATGGGACTCAACAAGGTGAACAAGACGGTGGTGCTCCAGGACACCCCCTGCACGCGGGGTATGGTGAACAAGGTGCGGCATCTTGTCCGTGTGGAGGAGGCGGAATGAAACTGCACGAGTTGTCCCCCCCTAAGGGTGCGAAGAAGGCGCGGAAACGTGTGGGAAGGGGTGTAGGTTCGGGCCAGGGGAAGACTGCGGGAAGAGGGAGCAAGGGGCAGAAGAGTCGCTCGGGTGGAGGTGTGCGTGTGGGCTTCGAGGGCGGGCAGATGCCCATCCAGCGTCGGCTTCCCAAGCGAGGGTTCACCAATATCTTCCGCAAGCAGTGGGCGGTGGTCAACGTCCGGGATCTGACACGGTTCGAGGCCGGATCCGTGGTGGACGCCAGGGCAATGGTCGATGCGGGCCTGGTGCGCAGCTCTCGGTTGGGCGTGAAACTGCTGGCCCAGGGCGAGATCAGTCACCCCCTCACCGTGAAGGTGGGCCGCTGCAGCAAGGCGGCTCGTGAAAAGATCCAGGCGGCCGGCGGCATCATCGAGGTGGTCTGAGATGGTAGGCGGCGGTTTTCAGAACCTTTTCAAGATCCCGGAGCTGAAAAAGAGGGTCCTGTACACACTGGCCCTGCTGACGGTTTACCGCGTGGGAGTACACGTACCCACACCGGGAATCGACGCGGTGGCGCTTGCGTCCTTTTTTTCACGGGCCAAAGGGACCCTGCTGGGTCTTTTCGACATGTTCTCAGGCGGGGCCTTCGAGAGGCTTTCCGTTTTCGCCCTGGGGATCATGCCCTACATCAGCGCGTCGATCATCTTACAGCTCCTCACGGTGGTGATACCGCACCTGGAGCGACTTTCCAAGGAAGGGGAGCAGGGACGCCGGAAGATAACCCAATACACCCGCTACGGCACCGTTGTCCTGAGTATCATACAAGGACTGGGCATCAGCATCGGACTGGAGAGTATGAGCGCCCCCGGAGGGGCGCCGGTGGTCCTGATGCCCGGTTGGGGCTTCCGGATCATGACGGTGATCACGCTCACCGCGGGGACGGCCTTCATCATGTGGCTGGGGGAACGGATCACGGAACGGGGGATCGGAAACGGCATTTCGCTTATTATTTTCGCCGGGATAGTGACGGGAATACCCTCTGCAATTACAGACAGCTTCCGGTTGCTCAGGACGGGCGAGATGGGCATTTTCATCGCGCTGATGCTCTTGGTGCTCATGGTGCTCATTGTGGGTTGCATTGTTTTCGTGGAGCAGGGCCAGCGGAGGATACCGGTGCAATACGCCAAGCGCGTTGTAGGCAGGAAGATGTACGGAGGACAGAGCACCCACCTGCCCTTGAAGATAAACACCTCCGGGGTGATCCCGCCCATTTTTGCCTCCTCCATCATAATGTTCCCGGCCACGATCGCCACTTTCATCAACATCCCCTGGATCCAGGATGTTGCTCAGACCATGACTCCGGGAAGCTTGCTATACGAGTTGATTTACGTGTGCTTCATCTTCTTTTTCTGCTACTTTTACACGGCGGTGACGTTCAATCCCGTGGATGTGGCGGAGAATTTGAAGAAATACGGAGGGTACATCCCGGGCATCCGACCCGGGAAGCGGACGGCGGATTACATCGACAGGGTGCTCACGCGAATCACCCTGGGAGGGGCCATCTATGTCTCGGCCGTCTGCGTGCTGCCCTCCGTTCTGGTCACCAGGTTCAACGTCCCCTTCTACTTCGGGGGCACGGCGCTCCTGATCGTGGTCGGGGTGGCCATAGACACCGTTGCCCAGATGGAATCGCATATGCTCACGCGGCACTATGAAGGGTTCCTGAAAAAAGCGGGAAGGACCCGCGGCAGATACTGAAAGCGGTGACGGCCCTGGGGACTTAGGGACGCAGGGTAACACGGGGCTGCCGTACGGGGCGCTGGGACGGGTACCAGGAAGAGGAAAGGGCGAGAACAGGCTGTCGGCGGGTTGTTGGTGGGGCTTGGGTAAGAACCGGGTGCGAGGTGGCCTCTTTTTGAAGGGGCCCGACAGGGGAGATGGGGCATGCCCAAAGAAGATGCCATCGAAGTGCAGGGTGAAGTGGTAGAAACCTTGCCCAACGCGATGTTCCGGGTCCAGTTGGAAAACAAACACACGATACTGGCCCACATCTCGGGGAAGATGCGGATGCACTTTATCAAGATCCTTCCGGGCGATAAAGTGACGGTGGAGCTTTCGCCATATGATCTGAGCAGGGGAAGGATAACCTACCGTGCGAAATGACGGTCCTACCCTGGGTTCTTTGGGGTGCGGGAGCGGGATGGCTTGGCCGAAAAAGGAAGAAGAAGAGCAGGAGACTACGGTGCGACTGACCGCAGACGTTCAGCCTCCTGCGCGTTGCCGCGGAAACAGTATTCGGGAGGACCGGGTTTTTTCAGCGGTGCGGCGATTGGAGAAATGGCATGACGCAGTCTCGGCAACGGGGATGGGCAGAGGTGAGTGAGGACTCTGACTAGTTCGCGCCGGGAGGTACGCCCGGCGAGCGCTGGGGCGGACCCGCTGAGGACGCGGGTGAATGAGGTGATGAGAATGAAGGTCAGGGCTTCTGTGAAAAGGATCTGCAACAAGTGTAAGATCGTAAGGCGCAAGGGCGTCCTGAGAGTGATCTGCGAGAACAAGCGGCACAAGCAGAGACAGGGATAGGAGGACAGAAGGTTTGGCACGAATCGCTGGCGTTGACTTGCCAAGAGGAAAGAGGATTGAGGTGGGCCTGACGTATATTTACGGGATCGGACGGGCCACGTCGAGTGGGATACTTCAAAGACTTGACATCGACACGAACACGAAGACCGACGACCTTACCGAATCGCAAATCAACGATATCCGGAAGGTGATCGACGGGGAGCTGAAGGTGGAAGGTGAGCTGAGGACGGAGGTGTCCATGAACATCAAGCGCCTGATGGACCTCGGCTGCTACCGCGGACTGCGACACCGCAAATCCCTTCCGGTGCACGGACAGCGCACCAGCACAAATGCTCGAACCCGCAAGGGACCACGCAGGGCGGCCGTGAAGAAAAAGGGAGCAGCAAAGAAAAAGTAAACTGGGGAAAGTGACAGCGAAATGGCCAAGAGACGAGTTGCGAGAAAGAAGGAAAAGAAGAACATTCCCAGTGGAGTGGCGCATATTCAGTCGACCTTCAACAACACCATCGTGACGATAACCGACCCGGGGGGGAACGTGGTTGCGTGGTCCAGCGCGGGGGTGCAGGGGTTCAAAGGGTCCCGCAAGAGCACGCCCTTCGCAGCCCAGATGGCAGCTCAGGACGCAGCCAAAAAGGCGATGGAGCATGGAATGCGCAACGTGGAGGTTTACGTGAAGGGGCCGGGAGCGGGAAGAGAGTCGGCCCTGCGTTCTCTCCAGACCGCCGGGTTCAACGTTGTGATGATCAAGGATGTCACCCCGATTCCCCATAACGGATGCCGACCGAGGAAGAGGCGCAGGGTGTGATGTTGTATGGTTGCGGCAGTTAACACAAGGAGGGAGTTTTGTCACGATACACTGGATCTGTGTGCAGACTGTGCAGACGGGAGAATCTGAAACTCTTCCTGAAAGGAGACCGTTGTTATTCGGACAAATGCGCCTTCGACCGGAGGAGTTATCCGCCCGGTCAACACGGCCAGCGCAGGGGGAAAATATCGGATTACGGAATCCAGCTTCGGGAAAAGCAAAAAGTGAAGCGCATGTACGGGCTGTCCGAAAAGCAGTTCCGCCTCACTTTCGAGAAGGCGGACAGGGGCAAGGGCATTACGGGCACGAATTTGCTGGTTTTGCTCGAACGGCGACTCGACAACGTGGTGTTTCGGCTGGGATTTGCCAATTCACGTGTTCAGGCGCGGCAGCTCGTGAGGCACAGCCATTTTCTGGTCAACGGCAGAAAGGTCAACATCCCCTCTGCTCTGGTTAAGTCGGGGGACACGGTGCAGGTCCGGGAGAAGAGCAGAAACATTGCAGCCGTGGCCGAGGCCGTCAATGCGGTGGTACGCCGCGGCATCCCGCAGTGGCTGGACCTGGACAAAGAAAACTTCAAAGGGGTCGTTAGGGCGTTTCCGGTTCGTGAAGACATGACCATGCCGATGCAAGAGCAGCTCATCGTGGAGCTGTATTCCAAGTAGCACAAGAACAGGAAGCAAATACCCTTTCCGGAGGCGGCGGCCGGCCGGGTGCGGCGGCGTTGGCGGCCGGACATGTGCCGGAGATGTCAAGGGGCACCAGATCTGTGCAAATCTTTGGAGAAGCAAGATGTTGTCAAATGATACGGCGTACATGAACTGGCGCGATTTGATCAAGCCCGAGAAGGTTCATGTGGAAAGCACTGCGACCTATGGAAAATTCGTTTGTGAGCCTCTGGAGCGCGGTTTCGGGCTGACTCTGGGCAACGCCATGCGGCGTACGATTCTGTCTTCGCTGCACGGAGCCGCCATCGTCTCGGTCAAGTTCGAGTCCGTGGTGCACGAGTTCAGCGTCATACCGGGAGTGTTGGAGGACGTTTCGGAGATCATATTGAATCTCAAGGAAGTGCGCCTCAGGATGGCCGAAGCGGGACCGAGGACCCTGACGCTGGAGGCGAAGGGGAAAAGGACCGTGCGCGCGGGGGACTTGGTGAGTCCCGATGGGAGGGTGAGGATACTGAACCCTGATCTGCACATCGCGACCCTGTCTGAAGAGGCGGAACTGAAGATGACCCTCAGGGCCATGGCGGGAAAGGGCTATCTTGTTGCGGAAACGAACAAGGACGAGGATGATCCCGTCGGCACGGTTCCCATCGATGCGGTCTTCAGCCCCATAAAACGGGTGAATTACTCGGTAGGAAACGCTCGGGTGGGACAGAGGACCGACTACGACAAACTCACTTTGGAGGTGTGGACCGACGGCAGTATCACGCCCGAGGAGGCAGTGGCCTTCGGGGCGAAGATTCTCAAGGAGCAGACCTCGATTTTTGTGGACTTTGACGAGGATTCCGAGCCGGTAGTGCAGCACCCGGTGGATGACACCGAATCCCTCGCATTCAACGACAATCTATACAGAAGTGTGGACGAGCTCGAGCTGTCCGTGCGCAGTGCCAATTGCCTGAAGAATGCCAATATTCACAAGATTCACGAGCTGGTTCAGAAGACCGAGGGCGAAATGCTCAGAACAAAAAATTTCGGCAGAAAATCGCTCAATGAAATAAAGGACGTGCTCACCGAGATGGGGCTCTCCTTCGGCATGAACCTGGAAGGCTTTGTTCCCCCGGTGGAAGAGGCAGTGGAAGAAGAGGATACATGAGACACCAGAAATCCGGACTCAAATTGAGTCGCACAGCGAGCCATCGTGAAGCCATGTTTCGGAACATGGTCACCTCACTGTTGGAGCATGGCCGCATACGGACCACCGATGCCAAGGCCAAGGAAGTGAGGCGGTGGGCGGACCAGATGGTCACCCTGGCCAAGAGAGGAGACCTGCACGCACGGCGACAGGCCCTTGCAGTCGTAAGAGACAAGACGGTGGTCCACGGCCTCTTTGAAACGGTCCAGGAGCGTTTCGGAGCGGTAGAAGGCGGCTATACGAGGATAGCCAAGGTGGGCCTTCGAAAGGGCGACGCTGCTCCCATGTCCATTGTGGAACTGGTGGAGGCGGCAGCGGGCCCGGAGCCAACAAAGAAGTCGTGGCTCAAGCGGGAAAAACCCTCGCGTCCCGAGGTGAAAGGACCCGAAGAAAAGGAACGGGCGGCACCCCCACGCCCCTCGGTCGCCGACGTTGCGGCGGTGCCTGAGAAGACCGTGAAGACCGAGGAAATGCCCCTGCGGGAAAGGGCCGCAGAAGACCTCCAGGCAGGGCCTGACGAAGTCGAGGCGCCGACCGGCACTGCCGGGCAGACGGAGTCGCCGGAATCAGAAAAGGGGGTCGAGAAGTGATGCCCTGTGGGGCTCGGGCCTCACGTGGCACAACCGCAGGGCTTGGGGTCCCTTTGGATCCCCGCCAGGGGATGACGTTTCTACCCATACCTTTTTTTTCTACCCATACCCTTTTTTATGGCAAAAGCTTCCCCGTGACCGGGGAATGAGGGGGAGCTTCGAGCAGGGTTGCCTCGGCCAGCGCCCCCGGTGCGTGGCCTGGGCAAGGGAAGCAGACCGGAACGTAGTTGGCGGTCAGGCCCTTCCATCGGTCGCCGGGACCTTCCCATTTGCCTTCCACGATGATCTGCTCGGTTCGGCCCACCATGGACCGGTAAAATGCCGCCCTCTTTGCCGCCCCCAGTGCCCTCATCCTTGCACTGCGCGCCTTTATGGTCTGCGGGTCGATTTGACCACGGTAGCCACTAGCCGGTGTGCCTTTTCGCGGGGAAAAGGGAAAGACGTGCAGGTAGGACAGGGGCAATGCCTCCACAAGGCGCCAAGTGCTTTCGAAGGCCCGGTGCGTTTCCCCGGGAAAACCTACGAGAATATCCGCACCCACGGCGCAGTTAGGAAGGAGCCCGCGAATATGGTGAACGAGCTCTTCGAACAGCCTGCCCGTGTATGGGCGGTGCATGGCGGCGAGGACGTCGTCGTCCCCGCTTTGGAGCGGCAAATGCAGGTGGGGACATATGCGCCGTGAAGAGGCCATCAAGGCAAGCAACTCCGAAGGGACCTCATCGGGCTCCAGGGAGCTGAGACGAATGCGCTCCAATGTGCAGGTTTCATCCACAGCCCTCAAGAGCCGGTACAGGTCCCATGGTGGGGACAGATCCCTGCCCCAGCGTCCCAGATGAATCCCAGTGAGGACCACCTCGTGGTATCCCATTTCCTGGAGAACTTCCAAGTGCCTGAGCACTTCTTCCACAGGCATGCTCCGGCTCCGGCCGCGGGCGTAGGGAACGATGCAGTACGTGCAAAAAGCGTCGCACCCGTCCTGGATCTTTAGAAAGGGGCGGGCGCGCCGCCCCAGGACCGTATGGGTGGGACCCTGGAACTGCCTTTGCAGGGCGATATCGTCGTGCAACACCACAGGAGCGCACCCGGTGTGGGGAACGGTGAGAAGCTGGGGTATGGAGGGCTTGTGTACATTGTCCACCAGATGGTGGATTCCCGGAATCCGGACAAGTTCCTCAGGAGCTGTCTGTGCGTAACAGCCCGTCACAACGACCCGGGCTTGGGGATGCTTGCGCTGCATCTGCCGGATGGCCTGACGCGACTGCATGGAAGCCCGCCCTGTTACGCTGCACGTGTTGATGACGCACAGGCTGGCGGAGCCACCTTCGGCCGTGTCCTGCCAACCCGAGCGGCGGAGCTGCTCCGCGATCGCCTCGGACTCGTACTGGTTGACCTTGCAGCCCAGCGTGAAAACAGAAAAGGACGGCAGGCCGGTCCTTGTCTCCGAAAGGGGTTGCCCCGGAAGAATCCCTGCTTGGGGATTTGCCTGCCGGTCGGGCTGTTCACTGGGCAATAAAACCTCCTCCCATCACGCTTTCTTCCCGATAGAAAACGGCCCCCTGGCCGGGGGTCACGGCGTTCTGTGGTGCATCGAAAAGAACGAGGGCGTCGGAGGGCCCTGTGGGGATCAGCATCGAAGCCGCTCCTCGGTGGCGGTAGCGGATCTGCGTGACCGCACGGATTGGTTCGTTGGGAGCACTTGCCGTCCAGTTTATCCCGGTGACCGTGCATCGGGAGGATAACAGATCCCTTCGGGTTCCCACTACCAGGCGATTGCCCTGGGCTTCGATGCGCACCACGTAGTAAGGCTCCTTGGCAGGGCACCCGATCCCGCGCCTTTGCCCTATGGTGAAGGCGTGGAGCCCCTGGTGGGTGCCGAGCAGATTCCCGTGGATGTCCACGATGGGCCCTGGGTCGAAGCGGAATCCAGGCTGGTCTGCGAGAAACTGCGCGTAGGTTCCCTCCTTGACGAAGCAAGTCTCACGACTCTCCTTTCCGGCAAGACCGGCAAGTCCCCTGACTCGGGCATATTCGCGCACCTGGGATTTGAACAGTGCCCCCAGGGGGAACTTGGCGACTGCGATCTGTCGCCGGGAAAGCAGGGCAAGGAAATAGGATTGATCCTTGGCACGATCCGCACCCCGCAGGATGCGACAATTCCCCTCAAGATCCTGCTCGATCCGTGCATAATGTCCCGTGGCGAGAACATCGGCCCCCAGTGCCCGTACCCGCTCCCAAAGCACCCCGAACTTCAGGAAACGGTTGCACAGCATGCAGGGATTGGGGGTTTTCCCCTGCTGGTAGGCCGCCACGAAAGGCACCACCACTCGGTCGTGGAAGGTTTCGCTGCAGTCGACGGTTTCCAAGGGAATGCCGATTTTTTCGGTGGCCCGCCGCAGCATATGGGGTGCAATCCACCCATGAGTGTCGTATCCCGTGAAAAAATGAACCCCGACAACCGCCACCCCTTCTTCCCGGAGAAGAGCGGCTGCCACGAGAGAGTCGATTCCTCCGCTCATTGCCACGGCGATGGTCTGTGTCATGGAAATGCCTTGCCCACCGACAACCGATTACCCTTTACGTGATGCTTACGAACCATCTATACTGCGGGCGGTCACAAATTGCGATTTCCTACATCCCCCCCGCCTTCTGGGAGAGGGCCGGGGTCAGGGCATAAGAAGCGCGAGTCTTGTGGCCGCGAAAGGTATATAATGCCAGGCACGCTTGCCGTCAACACGACCCAATGTGTCGGGCCGTTGCGGTGACTTGCCGCAGCAGATCCCTTGCCATGCGGAACGTGAGGGGATAAGCCTTTGCGGGCAGACCGTAAATGAATGGCTGGCCGTAAGGCGAAGGGGCTTAATCTTGTCGGATGGCCGCCCGAGGGGGACGGGTGCATCGGGGCGCCAAGGAAACACCAGGACAAAGCGTACGGAAGGGGGCAGGAATGAAGAGCTTTCGGAAGGAACTGTGGTTCGAAGCTCCCACAAGAAGAGCGTTCATAAACATCACCTCTCAGGTGGAAAAGTGTGTGGAAGAAAGCGGGGTGACCGAAGGATTGGCTCTGGTCAATGCCATGCACATAACGGCCTCCGTGTTTATAAACGACGATGAATCGGGGCTGCATCATGATTACGATGTTTGGCTGGAGAAACTGGCGCCCCATGAGCCCGTTTCACAGTACAGGCACAACGTGGGAGAGGACAATGCGGATGCCCATTTGAAGCGACAGATCATGGGGCGGGAAGTCGTCGTGGCGGTGACGAACGGGCGGCTCGATTTCGGCACCTGGGAGCAGATTTTCTACGGCGAGTTCGACGGACGCAGGAAAAAGAGGGTGCTGGTGAAGATAATCGGACAGTGAGATCCGGGATCACAAGCCGATTGTTTTCCGTTCTGAAAAGCGGCCTCGATAATCGCTCCGTCCCCTTGCTCGCACTTGCTTTCCCTTCCTGGAAGATGCTCGGGCTGAGGGGGAGACGATGCGGGCGAAACGGTGATCGAGGCTTTCATCTTTCACGGGGCACCCGTTTTGCGAAGGCGAACCAGACTCGTCACCGGCCTGCGACGAAGGGGCCGTAGCCCGGTGGCAAGGGATGGGTGCCGAGGGGGTCAGGCGAGACCATGCTGCAACTCGATGAACTTATCCGTCGCGTCATAGAAAGGGTCAACGTCAACCTGCGTGAGCAGGGCCTTGATGTGGAATCCTACGCCCGTGCCGCCGTACAGCCGGAGAAGCTTCTGCGCTTCTACGCGTTCTACGGCCTCACGCCGCATCACCCGCTTCATTTTCGTTTTCGCCATTCGAGCCTGGCCGGAAGCTACTTTCTGGGCAAATGCCACGTGGATCATTCGGTGGTGTACAAGAGCGACATTCGGGGAGACGAACTGAAACCCTGCGGGGCGGTTGTGGACTACCAAGGACTTGCCATACCCGTTTACACCGACGAGGTGATCCGGATCAGACACAGTTACCTCATAAAGACCCTTGTGCACAACTACTCCCATGATCCGGAGAACCTTGAGGAATTTCGCATCCAGAACACCCTGTCCATGCCGTACGCCAACATCCATGGTTCCCCGGTGGAGGGTTGCTTCTTGGGTCCTTTCAGCACCGTGGATCTGACCACTTTGCACAACTGTGTGGTCGGGGCCTATGCTTATGTGCAGGTGGGAGAGCTCGCCCATCACAGGGTGGCACCGGGTCGTATATGGATCCGCCACGGGGACGCTTTCGATTTCTCGTACAGCTTCCCCCCGGACGTGCTGGCGCATTACATAAGCATGCAAACCGACGAGGGGCCGAGGGGGGTTCTCATGGATTTTGTCGACGCGCGGAAGGAGGATTTTGAGGCGGTGTTTCGGCAGGCTCGTCCGGAGCCCCCCATTCCCATTCCTCACGGGGCCGCGTGCAGCGCCTATGCGGTGGTGGACGACCAGACCCAACTGGGAGAAAATGTTCTGGTGGCCCAGAGGGCCTATCTTCAGGGAGCCTATTTGGGAAGGGGTTCCAACGCTCAGGAGAATTGCTTCATCATCGGTTCGCGTCTGGAAGGGGAGAACGTGACGGCCCACGGCGGCAAGGTCATCGGTGCCCGATTGGGCAAGAGGGTCTTTGTTGGGTTCAACGCGTTTCTTCGAGGCACCTCCGAACATCCCCTGGAGGTGGGAGACCGGACCATCGTGATGCCCCACACCATCATCGACTTGCAGGAGCCCTTATCCGTGCCGGCAGAATGCCTGGTATGGGGGTGTATACGCAAGAGTGCCGATTTGGCCGAAAACAGCATGTCCCTGGAGAGACTGCGCGAAATCAGAAAAGGCGTGATCAGCGAGGGCACCATGCGTTTCAGGGGCGACGGGGCCGAGTTCGTGGGTGCCTTCGAGCGGCGGATCGAACACATACTGGAGGCCAATGGGGCCTATTACGACGGAGAAAAGTGCATGGGTCACGCCCAAAAAGGGCAGCGCATTGCGTTCAACACCATCGAACCCTATAAAGAAGGTGACCTGATGGGGATCTATCCCACCATCGACATCCAGCCCTGAGAAGGCATTGATCGTTCTTCCGGTCGCGCCACCGTGGGCACTTCCCGCGCTTTGGGCTTGTGCAAAAATGAGTTCCCCTTTTCAGGTGTCGAGGCGCGCGCATGGCAAGGCGCGAGGAGGGCGAATGGCTGGCCATTTAACTGACGAGCAACGCCGCCAGGCGTGATGGATCGGCGCATCAAA
>Ga0209163_1000777_pt1 | contig 47406 bp, 37 predicted proteins | sample MTBAKSrepl2MetaG_FD_187457 | JGI IMG/M metagenome (GOLD analysis project Ga0209163, IMG submission 187457) | Enrichment culture microbial communities om Arthur Kill intertidal strait, New Jersey, USA, that are MTBE-degrading - MTBE-AKS2 (Arthur... | ecosystem: Environmental > Aquatic > Marine >...
AGGTGGACGGTCTGTCGGACCAGATGGGGTTGACCCTGCCGGACATGCTGAACGGCCTGCCCGAGGGCAAGATCAAGGCTCTATGGGTGTTCGGCGAGAATCTGGCCAACACCGAGCCGGACATCCGCCACGTGGAGCACTGTCTGGAGTCCGCCGAGTTCCTGGTCTGCCAGGACATCTTCCCCACGGAAACCACGCGTTTCGCCGACGTGATTCTGCCGTCGGCCGCCTGGAGCGAAGACGACGGGACCTTCACCAACTCCGAGCGCCGGGTGAACCGGGTGCGCAAGGTCTCACCGGCGCCCGGTCAGGCCAAACCCAACTGGTGGATTTTCCGGGAGTTGGCCAAACGTTTCAACCACGAGTGGGCCTCAAGCAGTTCCCAGGAAATCTGGGACAACGAAATTTCCGTCCTGGTGCCTCAATTCGCGGGCATCAAATACCATCGGATCGAAGCCGACGGCTTGCAGTGGCCCGTGCCGGATATCGAGCATGAGGGCACGTCGTTCCTGCACAAGGACGGCTCCTTTTCCTGCGGGCTGGGCGTTTTCCACGCGGTCGAGTGGACGCCGCCGGCCGAGGTGCCGGACGACGAGTACCCGTTGGTGCTTTCCACGGGCCGTCGTCTGTTCCACTATCATACCCGGACGCAGACCGGCCGGGCCGAGGGGCTGAACTATCTGCTGGGTGAGGAAACGGCGGATATTTCGCTCGCGGACGCGCAGGCCTTGGGCGTTGAGGACGGCCAGCAGGTCAAGGTCTGCACCCGCCGGGGCGAGGTGGTGGCCAAGGTCAGGGTGACCGAGCAAGTGCCGGCGGGCATGGTCTGGATGTCTTTTCATTTTCGGGAGACCAACGCCAACTGGCTGACCAACCCCGCCTATGACCCGGTCAGCATGACCGCCGAGTACAAGGCCTGCGCCGTGCGGCTGGAAAAAGTCTGAGAGGGCTCGCAGGCCCACGGCAGGACGCTTCCTTTGATGCCGGAAAACCGGACGGAAGAGACCCTTAACGGCCTCTGATGCCCGGTTTTTTTTTGGTCGGTTCGGAAGGGGTTACTTTTTTCTTGTGCAACATACCATTTTTGATATAATCGCTTCCGATTAAGTTAGGTGAGATTTAATGAGCGATATCGAGGAGTTGACATGGACCTGCAAACAATGACCCTGAATGGCCAAAAAGTTGAGTTTGCGCCCGGCCAGACGATCCTGGAAGTGGCTGAGGCCAACGGCATCGAGATTCCCACGCTCTGCCGTTTGAAAGGCGTCCCCCCGACCGGCGCCTGCCGCGTCTGTCTGGTGGAAATCCGAGGCGCGGAAAACCTGGCCACCTCCTGCAACACGCCCGCCGGACCGGGCATGGTGGTGGAAACCGAGAGCGAGGACGTGGTCAAGGCCCGGCGGCTGGTGATCGAGCTGATGATGGCCTCCGGGGAGCACAACTGCATGACCTGCGAAGCGAATGGGGATTGCGTTCTGCAGGACCTGGCCTATCGCTACGGCGTGGAAGCGGTCTCCTTCCCGCGAACCCCGGATTATGACGCAACCGAGGACGCCAACCCGCTCATCATCCGCGATTTTTCCAAGTGCGTGCTCTGCGGCCGTTGCGTCCAGGCCTGCAACGAGGTGCAGGTGAACCTGGCCCTGGCCTTCCGATATGATGGGGCGAAGTCGAAGATCATCACCACGGTAGGCGACGTGCCCTTGGAAGAATCCCGTTGCGTGTTCTGCGGCGAGTGCGTGCAGGCCTGTCCGGTGGGGGCTTTGACGGAAAAGAAGGCCCGCCACCAGGGCCGGTCTTGGGAGATGACCAAGGTCCGCACCACCTGTCCTTACTGCGGCGTGGGCTGCCAGCTCTGGCTGCACGTCAAGGACGGTCGGATCGTCAAGGTCACGGGAGTGGAAGACGGCGCGCCCAACCAGGGCCGGTTGTGTGTCAAGGGCCGCTTCGGTTACGATTTCATCTACTCCGACGAACGGCTGACCACCCCGCTCATCCGCAAGGACGGCGAGCTGGTCAAGGCGTCCTGGGACGAGGCCCTGGACTTGGTGGCCGACAAGTTCAAGGAGGTCATCGCCAAACACGGACCGGACGCGGTGGCCGGCGTTTCCTGCGCCCGCTCCATCAACGAAGACTCCTACAACATGCAGAAGCTTTTCCGGTCGGTGTTCCGGACAAACAACATCGATCACTGCGCACGTACCTGACACGCCCCCACGGTCGCCGGTCTGGCGGCTGCGTTCGGTTCCGGGGCCATGACCAATTCCTTCGCCGACTTCAGCAAAGCCAAGCTTTTCTTCGTGATCGGGTCCAATATGACCGAGGCCCATCCCGTGGCGTCGAGCTTCCTCAAGCAGGCGCGTCTGGGCGGGGCTGGGTTGATCGTGGTGGATCCGCGGGCCACGGCCCTGGCCAAGATGGCCGATATCCACGCCCCCCTTCGCGTGGGTTCGGACGTGGCCTTTATCAACGGCCTCATGAACGTGCTCATCACCGAGAATCTGTACGATAAAGACTACGTCCAGAAATGCACGGTTGATTTCGAGAAGCTCAAGGCCAAGGTCTTGGAATATCCGCCCGAGCGGGCGGCCGAAATCAGCGGGGTGGACGCGGATATGATTCGGGCCATTGCCCGGCGCATGGCCGAGGTCAAGCCGGCCATGCTCATCTACACCCTGGGCATCACCGAGCACACCTCCGGGGTGAACAACGTTCTTTCCTGCGCCAACTTGCAGATGCTCCTGGGCAACGTCGGGTTCGAGTGCGGCGGAGTGAATCCGCTTCGCGGTCAGAACAACGTGCAGGGCGCTTGCGACATGGCGGCTTTGCCCAATGTCTATCCGGGCTACCAAAAGGTGACGGACGCGGCCGCCAAGGCCAAGTTCGAGGAGTTCTGGCAAGTGGACGGTCTGCCGGACCAATTGGGAATAACCCTGCCGGACATGTTGGAAGGTCTGCCCACGGGCAAGGTCAAGGCCTTTTGGGTGTTCGGCGAGAATCTGGCCAACACCGAACCGGACATCCGCCATGTGGAGCACTGTCTGGAGTCGGCCGAGTTCCTGGTCTGCCAGGACATCTTCCCCACGGAAACCACGCGTTTCGCCGACGTGATTCTGCCGTCGGCCGCCTGGAGCGAAGACGACGGGACCTTCACCAACTCCGAGCGTCGGGTGAACCGGGTGCGCACGGTCTCGCAAGCCCCGGGTCAGGCCAAACCCAACTGGTGGATTTTCCGGGAGTTGGCCAAACGTTTCGGCCACGAATGGGCCTCAAGCAGCGCCCAGGAGATCTGGGACAATGAGATTTCCCAAGTGGCCTCTCAATTCGCGGGGATCAAATACCATCGGATCGAAGCCGACGGCCTGCAGTGGCCCGTGCCGGACATCGAGCATGAGGGCACGTCGTTCCTGCACAAGGACGGCTGTTTCACCTGTGGGCTGGGCGTTTTCCACGCGGTTGAGTGGACGCCGCCGGCCGAGGTGCCGGACGACGAGTACCCGTTGGTGCTTTCCACGGGCCGTCGTCTGTTCCACTATCATACCCGGACGCAGACCGGCCGGGCCGAGGGATTGAACTATCTGCTGGGCGAGGAAACGGCGGATATTTCACTCGCGGATGCACAGGCCTTGGGCGTTGAGGACGGCCAGAAGGTCAAGCTTCGTTCCCGCCGGGGCGAGGTGGTGGTCAAGGCCAAGGTGACCGAGCAAGTGCCCAAGGGCATGGTCTGGATGGCTTTCCATTTCCGGGAGGCCAACGCCAACTGGCTGACCAACCCGGTTTATGACCCGGTCAGTATGACCGCCGAGTACAAGGCCTGCGCCGTCCGGCTGGAAAAAATCTAGGGAAGATTAACAAGAATCCGCTCGCGGATTGCTCTGGCGAGCCTGCTTCAGTACTGGGAAGCCCGGATAAAAGGAACCGAATACACGGATTCCCTTATCCGGGCTTCTCGGTTTCGATCCTTTTTTCTTCCGCAAACGGCGTATTTCGAGCGCCGACCTCGCGTCACTCCTTTTCTCAAATTGACTTTTATAATTCTATCTGCAACAGTATAGTGCCTTGAATATTATGGTACAGTGTCGTGGATTCGGTTGACTGCTGATGTAAACTGGGTATTGGTTTACCGCATCGGTTGGAAAGGGACTGGCCGGGAGGAAGCGATGAAAAGGTTGACCGCCTATTTTTATCAGAATCTGGAGCAAACTTTCGTTCTTTTGGTCCTTGTCTCCATCATTCTCATCAATTATTTCCTGCCTTACAAAATCGCCTTTTTGAACTTCTATTACCTCCCGATCATGCTGCTGGGATATTTCCTGGGCAAAGAAGCCTCGGTCATGGGCAGCATATTGTGCATTTTGACCGTGACCGTTTTTGCCTTGATGCTGCCCGATTCTTTTCAGATGGGTCGCGGGAATCTCGATGTCGCCCTCAATCTGGCCACCTGGGCGAGCTTTCTTCTTTTGGCCGGCGTGATCGTGGGCACGCTTCAAGAAAAACTGTCGGCCCAGTACGAACACGCCCATCAGTTGAACGAGGAGCTACAGCAAAGCCAGGCCAAGTTGGAAAAGGTCAATAGAAACCTCAGGGACTCGAACACGGTCCTGGAAGAAAAAACCCATGAACTGGAAGTGACCAAGGAGACCATCGAAAAGCTGAAAGACAAGGTGGAGGAAGCGCTTTATTCCACCATGGATTCATCGGTGGCCAAGCTCCTGATTCAGGGTCGGCTGCGAAACGAGAAGAAAAATGTCAGCGTCCTGTTTGCCGATCTGGTCGGCTTCACCAATTTTTCGGATGAACACAGACCGGAGGAGGTCATCGAGGAACTCAACAAGTTCCTGGCGGACATGGAGGCGATTATCATCAAATACTGGGGCCACATCGATAAATATCTCGGCGATGGCATCATGTGCGAATTCGGGGCTCCAATCGATTTCGAACACCATGCCCTGCAGGCCGTTCTGGCCGGCATTAAAATGCAGGAGAGGCTCAAAGAGTCCAGCCTGCCCTGGCAAATGCGCCTCGGCATCGGCAGCGGCACATGCATCACGGGTCTGATCGGGGAAAAAAGACGCACCTATACGGCCATCGGCGACGTGGTGAACGTAGCTTCAAGGCTCGAAGAAATCAGCATACCCGGCGGGGTCCTGATCGATGAGGAAACGTATCAAAAAGTCGAAAGTTTTGTCGAGCTGGAGAGACTGAGGAATTTCGGACGGGACCGCCGAGAAGATATCTCGCTGATCGAGTCGATCAAGGCCAACGAAAAAGGCCTGGAGGAAAATCCGGACGATTTTTCGCTCCTCCTGGAAACCGGCAAGATGTATTTTGAAATCAGGGACGTATCCCAGGCCATTCATTATTTCGAAAGGGCTTATACCCTCGACCCGAACAACGCCGAAGTCAAGGTGCTCTATGCCGAGGCGAATTTCAAGAGGGACGAATACGAAAAGATCGAAATCAAGGGCAAGAAAAACAGAATTGCCGTGTACCGGGTCCTGGGCCTCAAGGACATCATGCGGGATCAGAAGAGAATTTCGCAGAAGTTTTACGAGGAATACGGCCACGTCGAATCCATGATCGAGATTCCGGAAGACGTCATTCTGCCCACCGAGGCCCTGGATGGCAGCATCGGCCATTCCAAGATCGTGGCCATCATCTCCTACGCCATGGCCGATCGTTTCGGCCTGACCGAACAGGAAAAGCGAAATGTCCTCCTGGCCGGTTTTTTAGAGGATATCGGGAAGCAGATCGTCCCGCACTCCATCTTGAACCGGCGCGGAAGCCTGCTGGACGCGGAAATCAATGAAGTCGAAAAACACCCCATAGAAAGCGTGAAGATTATCAAATCCATCGGCTATGACATGAACGACGTTCACGAGATCGTTTTGCATCATCACGAGAAATTCAACGGCGAAGGTTATCCACAGCGCATCAGCGGCGAGGCCATTCCGGTGGGGGCGAGGATCACGGCCGTGGCCGACACGTACAACGCCCTGATTTCTTGGCGGCCGTATCGAGAGGGGTGGGAAAAGAAATCGGCCTTGGCCGAGATCGCCAGGGACACCGAGGCCGGGAAGTTCGATCCCCGCTTCGTCGAAATCCTGACCGAACTGATGTCCTGATTTTACCGGACTTTTCCCGCGTCACCCTTTCACCACATCCCAGACAGCCCGTTCTTCTTCCAAGGGTGCGTCTTGTGCGCCGGAATCGCGCTCCACGACCATGGCGGCCTTCCTTTTCGCTTGAGTCCTTTTCCAGGTTCTGCTACTAAGAAATCCCAAGAAAGTAAGAAGGATAAAGGCTGAACCCATGTCTCAAGTACGAACCCGATTTGCTCCCAGCCCCACCGGCCTGCTGCACCTGGGCGGTGCTCGGACCGCCCTGTTCAACTGGCTGCTGGCCCGAGGCCAGGGCGGCGTTTTCATCCTGCGCATCGAAGACACGGACCTGGAGCGATCCACCGACGAATCCACCCGGGCCATTCTCGAAGCCATGGCCTGGCTGGGCATGGAACCGGACGAGGGGCCCTATTTCCAGAGCCAACGCACCGAGCGCCACCTCGAATACATCCACAAACTGCTCGACTCCGGCCGGGCCTATTGGTGCCACTGCCAACCCGAGGAACTAGAGGCTCGCCGCGAAGAGGCCATGCGCCAGGGCCGCAAACCCAAGTACGACGGTCGCTGCCGGGATTTGGGCCTGGGACCGGCGCCGGGAGCTGTCGTGCGTTTCCGAGGTCCGTTGACCGGGACCACCGGTTGGAACGACCTGATTAAAGGCCCCCTGGTTTACGACCACGAGGAATTGGACGACCTGGTGTTGCTCAAGAGCGACGGCATGCCGACCTACAACCTGGCCGTGGTGGCCGACGACATCGACATGGGCATCACCCATGTGATTCGAGGCGATGGTCACGTGAACAACACCCCGCGCCAAATCCTGCTCTACCGGGCTCTGGAAGCGCCCCTGCCCGCTTTCGGGCACCTGCCCATTGTCCTGGGACAGGACAAAAGTCCGTTGTCCAAACGTCACGGCGCCACGTCGGTCATGGCCTACAAGGACCTGGGCTATCTGCCCGAGGCCCTGGTCAACTACCTGGCCCGGTTGGGCTGGTCTCACGGCGACGAGGAAATCTTCAGCCCGGAGGAATTGATCCAGAAATTCGACTTGGCCCACGTGGGCAAATCCGCGGGCGTGTTCGACATGGATAAGCTGACCTGGCTCAACGCCCATTACATCAAGGAAGCCGCGCCCAAGCGTCTGGCCGAATTGCTCGTTCCCTTTTTGGCCGCTCTGGATTTGACCGCGCCCGACCTGGACTACTTGGCTGAGGCCGTGGTCGCGCTTCAGCCTCGGTCCAAGACCTTGGCCGAACTGGCCGAAAAGGTCGCCTTCTACTTGGTGGAAGACGTGACCCTGGACCCCAAGGCCGCCAAGAAGTTTCTCAAGGCGGATGTGGCTCCGGTCCTCAAGGACCTTGCGGAAAAACTTGGGTCCATGGAAACGTTCACCGAACCGGGACTCGAAACCATGTTCAACGAACTGGCCGAAACGCATGGATTGAAACTGGGTAAGATCGCTCAGCCGGTTCGGGTGGCCCTCACCGGCACGTCGGTCAGCCCGGGTCTGTTCGAGGTCATGAGCGTGCTGGGCAAAGACCGGGTGTTGGATCGACTGCGGAAGGCGCGGATTTGGGTGGAAGAACGGTCCGAGGCGGACCAGGCCTGAAAAGTCGTTGACCCAGGGGCTGACGTAAGGTAAACTATATCCGTGCTTGGGGGATCGTCTAGGGGTAAGACGGCAGACTCTGGATCTGCTTACCGAGGTTCGAATCCTCGTCCCCCAGCCAACTAACCACAATTTATCGTATATATAACCGATAGAAAACCACAAGAAATTGTGGTTTTCTTTTTTTGGGAATGGACGCAAAGTGGACGCAAGCGGGCATGAGATGATGTGGGCCTGGTAAGCGACGGCCATGAGTTTTCCCAGAGCGTCCATGATGTTCTGAACGTGCCTGCGGCTGATACACTGGCAGCTGGCTAATGGACATAGACGTCCTTAATGGTCGACTCAGTGAATTCCCGAAGGCCCATCTCGCCAAGTTCGTTGATTTTTTAGGTACACGGATAAAGACGCTCAACAAGGTGGCCAACTTGATCTGATCGTGAACAATGGTCCTAATCGGGAATCAGATGCGCTTCTTGCGGGGATTTTATCCATGGGCTGTCCCACCCATGGAAACAGCATCGGGCTAATTGTCCGAGCTTGCTGACGTGACAATTAGCCCGATTTTCATAATTCTTCTGGCCGGCTATCAGGTCGGCTCACAGAATAACGCGGTACGGCCGCCATCGACCACAATATCCTGACAGTTCACGAAGCTTCCTTCGTCAGAGGCAAGATAGAGGGCCGCGTAAGCGATGTCCTCGGGCAGCCCGGCGCGAGGAATAGGCGTCGCTTTGGCCAGATTCCTCATGAGCTTGGCCATCTTGCGCTCATTGTCCTCCTGCTCCAACCGGTTGGCCACCTCTGAACCGCCCCAGAAAATCGGGGTGGCGATGGCCCCCGGAGAGATGGCGTTCACGCGGATACCGAACGGTCCCAGCTCGGTGCCGGCTACACGGGTTATATGGGTAATGCCCGCCTTGGCCGCCGAATATAAGTATCCCCCCTGCCGGGTCCGGATGGCGGCAATGCTGGAGGTATTGATGATACTGCCAGATTTCTGTTCCTTCATCACCGGGGCGGCATATTTCATTCCGAAAACAACGCTTCCCAGGAGCAGGCCCATGCTGTAATCGAAATCCTCCTTGGTAACGGTTTCCAAAGAGCCACGGCTGCCGCCGCCGGCATTGTTAAACATACAATCCAGCCGGCCGAAACGTTTGACCGCTGAATCAACCAAGCTCTTAATGTCTTCTTCGCGCATGACGTCGGCTTGCTGATAAATCGCGTTCTCCCCCAAACGGTCGGCCAGGGCCTGTCCTTTATCAACCGACCGGCCCGCCAGAATAACCCTAGCGCCTTCGGCTACGAATATTTCCGCTGTAGCCTCGCCGATGCCGCTTGTTCCTCCGGTAATGACAGCTACTTTTCCGTCCAAGCGTCCACTCATAATGTCTCCTTATCGTTTCTTGCTTCTCGCCTCGGATCTTGGGTTTGAAATCACCCGCTGACTGCCGCAAAAATAGCCAGCCCCGAAAATGAAAGATAGCGGCGCCAGCTAAATCCAGCGGCTTGATGCTCGTCCGAACAGGACCTTAATTTCTATCCAACCAAAAGTCAAGAAACGAGCCGACCCCATGCCGCGCGCGTCTGATCGTTCAAGGTAGCCGCGACCATCCTTCTCCCCGCCGTGTCAAGCGCGAGAACGCTCTTTTTTCTTTTTGGTCCAAAACCAGGGTTATGCTCCGGCCCAGGAAAACAGCATCCCCGAACATTCCCTGTCCTTGTCTCCTAGCCAATTAACTATGGGATGTAGGATTTATTGGCGATAGAAAGCCACAAGAAATTGTGGTTTTCGTTTTTTCAGATGATGGTTATTGGATTCGCTAATCAAGCCACGTAAATAGCCATATTGATAAAAAAGGCCAAGCCTTCGAGCCTTAGGCGTCGAGGCGTTCGAGGATTGAATCCACGGCCAGCAAGGCCGGGGCGTCGTCGGGCAGGTTGAGCAGTGGGGTCCCGGCCATGTCCAGGCGGGTAACGTCGTCATCCTCGGGCAGAATCCCGAACAGGTCGAGGCCGGTGCGGGCCGCGGCCTCCACGGCCAGTTTTTCGGAACCCCGCACCCGGTTGAGCACCAACCCGGCCTTCCGCACACGAAAGACGTCGGGATGGGCCGCGATCACGGACCGAATCAGGCCCGCGGTTTCCAACCCCCGGCTGGACATGTCCGAGACGATCAGCAACGTGTCCACCCCGCGCATGACCTGCCGGTTGATCTGCTCCACCCCGGCCTCGCCGTCGATCAAAATGGCGTCGAAATTTTCGGCCAGGGTCTCGATGCCGTCCCTGAGAAAATCGTTCACCGGACAATAACAACCCAGAGATTCCGGCCGGCCCATGACCAGGAAGGAGAACCGGTCGGTCTCGATCAAAGCCTCGAAGAGCATGTAATCCAAGGATCGGGCCAGGTGCTCCTTTTCGGATCGGCCGGCCCGGCGCGCCTCGTGAATGATCCGTTCCCGGACGTCGTTCACCGTGCGTTCGGGTTTGAGGCCGAGCACGCCGGCCAGATTCATGGTCGGGTCCGCGTCGATGACCAGCAAGCGGGTCCGGTCGTCTTGCAGAAGGCGCTTGGTCAGGAGGGCTGTCAGCGCGGTCTTGCCGCTGCCGCCCTTGCCGCAGACTGCCACCAGTCTTTTTCCAGGGAACCGCTTTTCGGCCATGTCTTGTCCTTGCCGCGTCGGGTTCAGCCCCGGTCTTCCCCGAAGCTGACGATCCGGTCGCCTTTGCGGAGCTTGATCACATCCCGGACGTTGTTGCAGACCACCTGCTCCGGGCAGACGCCGCAGTCCTGCTCCTGGGTGCATTCGTACTCGCCGTCCGGGCCTTGTTCAAAGGTTTCGAGCTGTCGGACCTGGTCGCGGGCCGGGGCCGCGAGCCGGTTGAGTTCGTCGATGTCCTGGCGGCCGCGGGTGACCAGAAGGACTTCGCAGCCGGACACAGTCGGGCATTTTTCCCTGAGCACGGCCAACAGCCGGCCGCCGAGCATCTCGAGGGAAAAACCGGTCTGAGCTGCATCCTTGCTGATCCGGGCCCAGATGACATGGGGCAGGCTGCGCACCATGTAGCCGTCGCCTTGAGCGTACAGGTGGGCCGCGCGGTCCATGGACGAAGCGGTTTCCAGGAGTGCGGCCGCGGTGAGGCCCTCGCCCTTGAGGGAGGCCAGCACGATCTGGGCGAAAGGCAGCCGCTTTTCCCCGGTTTCCCGGATGTCCGGGCCGATCAAGGTGACGAGGCCGTCATTGATGAGCGAAGAGTCCAGGGTGGTCAGGGCTACGGAGCAGGACCCCAGGGAGGGATGGCCCAGTTCCAAGTGGGTGTCAGAGCCCAGGACCAGGGAGGGTCGTCCACCGTCCGCCGGGTCCGGAGAGGGGATCGGCGTGGGGCGGAAACGACGCATCTGCTCGGCCTGGGCTGATGCGCCCAGCCAAGCCTTGAGGCCGCGGATGGTATCGTCGAAAAGGTCCACGCGTACGCTTTCGGTTTGTGGGGCCGACGGCGGCGATCTCTCCAACCCGCTGGAGAACCATCGGATATACAAATGATAGGCCCGAGCCCGGTTGGTGTCAAGGGAGGAAAGGGATTGGGACACAGCGCCCTCGTCTATTCACCTTGGGTCCTCGCCAACCTGCGCCACTCGTCAGCCCCCATGGCCTTTCCCCATGTTTTTGGTTGCAATTTTCCCTGGTTGTGTTTTAATTAAGCCCATTATCACGGACTTGAGTGGAGGCGCGCCTCGGCCGCCGATTCAGGGCGGTCGAAACACCGCATCCCAAGGTGTATTCAGGGTCCGGTCACCCAAGACCGACCTCGCCTTGACCGCAAAGCAGAGGAAGATGAACGTCGCCGCGAACCCATCAGTGAGGCTGGTTATGAGAGGAACGAATCGTTTGCGTATCCGTGTATTGATCCTGGGGGTGGTGCTGGCACTCCTGGCCCTTCAGCCATTGGTGCAGGCCACCTATTCGCCCGGTGACGAGTTATGGAATTACCCCACGGGCCGAGGCATGGCCATCAAAACCTCGCCGGCTCTGGATGCGGAAGGCAACATCTATTTCGGCTCGAATGACGGCTACATCTATTCCGTGGATTCGAGCGGCAACTTTCGCTGGGAATATCAGACCGGACAGCCCGTCACCGCTTCCCCGGTCATCAGCCCGGACGGGGTTCTCTATTGCGGATCGAACGACGGATACCTGTACGCGCTAGGCACGGGCACGGGAGAGTACCCGGGCGGCGCTCTTCTGTGGAAGTTCGGCCCAATCGGGGCCATTCAGTCCGCCCCGGCCCTGGGTCCGGATGGAACGATCTATGTCGGCGGCACGACCGGTTATTTTTACGCCCTCAATTACGACGGCTCGGTGAAGTGGTCGAGAAACACGAGCGGACAGATTTGGTCCTCCCCAATCGTGGGCCCGGACGGAAGCGTTTATGTGGGCAACATGGTCGGCCTCGTCCTTGCCTTCACGTCCGACGGTTTCAGCAAGTGGGCGGGTTGGCCCGCTCTGAGCGCACCCATCCGAACTTCGCCCATACTCAATGAGAACGGCGTTCTCTTTGTGGCCGCCGGCACGGCTTTATGGGCCATCGACACCGAAACTAGTTCCGCCACACCCATATTCTTCTTCTACTCGACCATATATTCTTCGCCGGTTATAGGTACGGACGGCCGCATTTATATCACTGGCACAAATGCGGATGATCACCAACCATATCTTCATGCCTTGGAACCCAGCGCGGTCTCGCCGTTATCCCCGGCCTCTGAGCTTTGGAAGTACGGTCCGTTGTCCGCGGAAGTCAAATCCGCGGCCGCGGTGGGGACCACCTCTGAGCCGGACGGAGCCATAGCCACCGTCTATTTCGGCGAGACCGAGCCGACGACCTTTTACGCAATCACGGACCACGGGTCTTATTTCACAGCATATTGGGATCAGGCGCTGATCACGGAAAGCTCTCCCACCCTGGGAACCGACGTGATTTACGTGGGGGACGCCACCGGCACGCTCCACGCCTACTACACACCGGGCACGCTGGCTGAAACGCCCTGGCCCATGCTCCATCTCGACCCCCAGCACACCGGGGCCGTGGCGCCCCAGCTCTTCCCAGCCGATCAGTCCATCGACCAACCCATCACCACGGTCATCACCTACACGTTCAATCAGGCTGTGAGTGGGGTGAACACCTCAACCTTCCTGGTCACGGATTATCAAGGCAACCCGATCGCCGGCACGGTAACATACAACGCGGCGACTTTTACCGCCACGTTCACCCCCACGCTGCCTCTGGACTACGACCAGTCATACATCGTCACCCTGACCGACGGTATTTTAAAAGTCTCGGACGGCTGGCCCTATTTCGAGGCTGCTTTCACCTGGGGGTTCGGCACGGCTGTCGCCAAGATTCCTTTCTCGGAGCGGGCGTTTCTTTTCGGCGTGTACGAGAGCACGGGCGGACCGAGTTGGACCAATCAATCGGACCCGAGCTTTGTCCCGGGCGACAAGAAAGCCGAATTGCACACCCGGTTCGGTTTTGGCCGGGATCTGATCTTCACGGCCAAGGCCGGCGGGTCCGGCGGCAACGCCATTTCAGTGGAATACATACAACCGGCGGGTCCGTCGTCTTTGTCGGTGAGCGTGGTGGGCAGCGCCATTCAGGTCTCTTTGGAGACCAATCCTGACTACAATCCGGCCTCCACGGCCAATGACGTCAAGAACTTCATCGAGACCGACGGGAGCGCCGGGGCAATAGCGGCTCGGGCCCTGGTGGACATCTCGCTGCCTCCCACGAGTGACGGCACCGGGCTTGTGCCGGTCATGGAGCAGCGGTATCTGAGCGGTGGGGGCGTGGATGGTTCGACCTGGCTGGGCGAACCGGGCACCGAGTGTAGTTGGTGGGGAATCACCTGTAATGGGATCGGCGATTCGGTCACCGGCATCGACTTGAACACCAACAACCTTGTCGGCGAGCTTTATGCGCCTTTCGGCGACGTGCCCAACCTCCAGGTTATCAATCTGTCTCATAATCATCTGACCGGCACGGTCGATATCGACGCCAGCGAACTTCCCAATCTGACTGTTTTGGACGGCCGGGACAACCAGTTCACCGGTTCCATACCGGCGAACCTGGCCACGTTCCCGGTCCTGCAGGAACTCTACCTGTCCTCGAACGACCTTAGCGGTCCGATTCCCACCGAAATCGGGACCATGGCCCTGACCCATTTCGATGTGAATTACAACCGGTTGACCCTGCCGGCTTCCGACCCGGACGACGTGGAAGGGCTCCTGGCCTCGATGCCCCCGCCGGAAAACACCTGGCAAAACACCCAGACCGTGCCCCCGACCGACCTGCTGGCCATCGGCGCCACGGACACCACGGTTCAGCTGGCTTGGATCCCGATTCTTTACACGGCGGGTTCGGGCGGTTATGAAATTTATCGGTCCATGGACAACATCAGCTACGACCTGGCCGCCACCACGGCCAACAAGTCGGCCAACACGTACATCGTCGGTTCCGGCGGCGGCGCGGACACGCCCCTTTCCCCGGATACGCCTTACTACTTCTATCTTCGCACCAAAACCGAGGCTGGCGGTCAGAACCAGAACACCCTGTACAGTGATCCCACCTCGCCGATCATGGTGGAATACCATATCCTGACCGTGCAGAAGACCGGCGAAGGAGACGGCACCATCTCCAGCTCGGACGAAAACATCAGTTGCGGGGCCGACTGCTCCCGCGCCTATCCTGACGGTGCGGTGATTACGCTCTATGTAGATCCGGATCCGAATTCGGTTTTCGTCGGTTGGTCCGGCGGCGGCTGCGAGGCCGCGGGCACAGGCCCCTGTGACGTAACCATGGACGATTCCTACCTGGTGACGGCCGAGTTTCAGTTGATGAACAATACCCTGACCGTGACCAAGTCCGGCAGCGGCACGGGCACGGTGGTCAGTCTTGACGCCACGATCGATTGCGGTTCGGACTGCGAAGAGACTTACGCGTCCGCCGCCACAGTCACCCTGCAAGCTTCCGCGGACGCCGGCTCCGTGTTCACCGGCTGGTCCGGGGACTGCACCGGCGTGGGGGATTGCGTGGTCGACGTTGACCAACCGCGCAACGTGAACGCCAACTTCGAGCTGGCCTACACCATCACGCCCACGGCCACGGCTGGCGGAACCATTTCGCCCGACACGCCTCAAACGGTTGTCCTGGGCGGCAGCCAGGGCTTCACCATCACCCCGGACGACAACCATCACATCGTGGACGTGCTGGTGGACTCCGTCTCTCAGGGCGCCATTGGCGGCTACACCTTTAACAGCGTGAACGCGAATCACACCATCCACGCCGAATTCGCCATCGATCAATACACCATCACGGCCACAGCCGGGCCGGGAGGGGCCATCGATCCTTCCGGGCCGGTAGTGGTCGATCACGGCGGTTCACGGACCTTCGATATCACCCCGGATCCCAACTACCACATCGCGGACGTTCTGGTGAACTCGGTCTCGGTCGGCGCGGTGGACTCCTACACCTTTGACAGCGTGACCTCGAATCAGACCATCGAGGTCGAGTTCGAGCCGGACCCGACCCTCGATGTGACCAAGTCCGGTAGCGGCTCGGGCGACGTGGTCAGCACCGATGGCCTGATCGATTGCGGCTCGGACTGCGAAGAGATCTACCCCCTGTCCACCACGGTCACCCTGAACGCCTACCCGGACGCCGGTTCCGTGTTCACCGGCTGGTCCGGGGACTGCACCGGCACGTCTCCCTGCGTGGTCACTATGGACCAGGCACGCAACGTGAACGCCAACTTCGAGCTGGCCTACACCATCACGCCCACGGCCACGGCCGGCGGAACCATCTCGCCCAACACGCCTCAAACGGTTCTCCTGGGCGGCAGCCAGGGCTTCACCATCACCGCGAACGCGAATTATCACATCGTGGACGTGCTGGTGGACGACGTCTCCCAGGGCGCCATTGGCGGCTACACTTTTAATAGCGTCAACGCGAATCACACCATCTTCGCTCAATTCGCCATTGACAAGCATACCATCACGGCCACGGCCGGGCCGGGAGGGACCATCGATCCTTCCGGGCCCGTGGAGATCGATCACGGCGGATCGCAGACATTCACCATCACGCCCCACGCCAACTACCACATCGTGGACGTCAAGGTGAACAGCGCGTCCGTGGGCGCGGTCAACTCCTACACCTTTAACAACGTGACCACGAATCAGACCATTGAGGCCACCTTTGCCATCGACCAATACACCATCACGGCCTCGGCCGGCGCGGGCGGTTCCATCTCGCCCTCGGGAGCGGTATTGGTGAATTACGGCGCCTCCAAGACCTTCACCATCACGGCAGCTGCGGGTCACACCATTTCGGACGTGCTGGTGGACGGCGGCTCGGTGGGCGCGGTGTCGAGCTACACCTTTGTCGAGGTGGGTGCCGCCCATACCATCGCGGCCTCGTTCGACAACCCGGATCCCATGGCCAACGCCGGATCGGACCAGACCGTCTTAGAGGGCGCGACCGTGCATCTCAACGGCTCGGCTTCGTCGGACAACCCGGCCCGGGCTATCGCCACCTATGCCTGGAGTCAGGTCTCCGGGCCGGCCGTGACCTTCTCGGACGCGGCCTCGCCCACGCCGACCTTTGTCGCGCCCGGAACCGCTGTCAATACCACCGTGATCTTGCGTCTGACCGTCACCGACGATGGCGGCGTGGCGGACACGGATGACGTCCAGATCACGGTCCAGGACAACGGCATCGCCGGTTTCGATCCCCCGGCCATTCCCTTCTACTCGGCCTTTGGATTGCCCGCGGCGGTCAAGTCCGTGAGCGGCGGAGCCTTGGTCGGCCTGGGGGTGGTCAATCCCAACGCCATCGCCGACGACACCAACCGCCCCTCGAACCTGCCCTATGGTCTGTTCGATCTCGTGATTAAGACCAACGCGGTCGGCGGCGCCGTGGTGGTTACCTTCGGCTTTTCGAGCCCGATCTCGCCGGAGATGGGTTGGTACAAGTACGTCGTGGGCGTGGGTTGGCAGGATGTCTCCAGCCAGATCGCGATCGATCCGTCCGGACTCGAGGCTTCGCTGCAATTGACGGACGGCGGCGCGGGTGACGCGGACGGCGTGGCCAACGGCATCATCGTGGATCCGTCCGGCCCCGGAGACATGACCAATCCCGGCGTGATCACGGTGGAGGTGCCGGCCGGCACCTCCTCGGCGGACTACCGCGTTGTCTCGGTGCCGCTCCAGGCCACCGAGCCTCTGCCCGCGGACCTGCTGGGGGCGCAGATCGGCGCCTACGACAATACGCTCGCGCGCATCGCCGCCTGGAACGCCGACACCCAGGCCTTCGAGGAATACCCGGCCTTCGCCGGCCCCATGACCCCCGGCTTTGCCGCCTGGTATCTGTTCCGCTACGGCAAGTCGCTTCAGTTCGAAGGCGTGGAGACGCCCACGGTTCAAGGACCGGACGCGCCGGGTAGCGCCGGCACTCAACAGGGCTATTGGTTCACCCTTAAACCGGGCTGGAACATGATCGGCAATCCCTATGGCTTTGCCGTGAGCATCGCCGACACATTCATCGTCAAGCAAGAGGCAAACGAGTTCTATTTGAACAATGCGGGTAACACCATTACCCAGCAGGTTTTCTGGACCTGGTCGAACACCTTGGCCGATTATGAAGCCGGGGTGGTCCTGGGCGTGGGCGCGGGCGGTTGGGTCAAGAACCTGACCGGCAGCGACTGCGAACTCTTCGTGCCGGCCGAGGAAACCCTTGGCAGGGAAGTGGGCGCCGGTGCGCGAGCGGTTACGGATGGCTTGGACAAACCGCCGTCTCCGCCCAGGTCGTTGGAGGCCGAAGATAAGAGCAGTAGCGGCGGTGGCGGCGGGGGAGGCGGCTGCTTCGTGCAGACGGCCGGCCGGCCGCGGCCCAGGGCGCTGGCGCTGTTCGGCTTGGCCTTGATCGCGGGTCTGGCGGCCGTGCTCAAGAAACGCTGACCGTAACAAAAGAACGGGGAGGCCCGCGTCGGATGGGCTTCCCCGTTTTTTCGAATCGGCCGGGAACGCAATACGCGTTCCCGGCTTTTTTGTTTAGGTGAGCACCGCGCCCAACGCCGCGGAGGATACGGACTTGATGTAGCGCTGCATGTACCCGGCCGGCGCCGGGCTGGGGCGGGGCGTAAAGCCTTCGAGACGCTTCTGGATCTCCTCGTCGCTCAACCGAACCTCGATACGCCTTTCCGGGATGTCGATGGTGATTTCGTCGCCATCCTTGAGCGCGGCGATGGGACCGCCGACGTAAGCCTCGGGCGAGACATGCCCTATGCAGGGACCCGAGGTGGCGCCGGAGAAGCGGCCGTCCGTGACCAGGGCCACGCGGCTGAGCCCGGAGGAGAGGAGGGCCAGGGTCACGGCCAGGGTCTCGGGCATGCCCGGACCGCCGCGAGGTCCCTCGTAGCGGATGACGATGACCTCGTCCTCGCCCACTTTTTTCTCCCGGAAGGCGGCCAGGGCCTGGGCTTCGCCGTCCATGACCCGGGCCTTGCCGGTGAAGACCCGCATGTTGGAGGCCACGGCGGATTGCTTGATGACCGCGCCCTCTGGGGCCAGGTTGCCGTAGAGGACCACGGTGCCGCCATCGGGCCGGTGGGGCCGGTCGCGCGGCGGAATGACGCGCTCGTCCAAGACCTCGGCCTCGTCCACGACCCGCTCCATCGTCTGGCCGGTCACGTTCAGGGCGTCCAGGTGGAGGTCCTTGGCCAGAACCTTCATCACGGCCGGGATGCCGCCGGCCACGTACAGATCGATGATTCCGTATGGGCCGTTGGGTCGAATGGCCAGCAGGGTGGGGATGCGTCGGCCGAAATCGTTGAACTTGGACAGGGGCAGATCAAGACCCAACTCGTGGGCGATGGCCGGCAGGTGCAGGGTCGCGTTGGTCGAACCGCCGATGGCCAGGTCCATGGCCACCGCGTTGTCCACGGCCTTGGCGGTCAGGATTTTTCGGGCGGTCAATTCCTCTTCGACCATGGCCACGATGCGTTTGCCGGTTCTGCGCGCCGCGTGCAGCTTCTCGGTGTGAAAGGCCGGGATGTTGGCCGTGCCGGGCAATGTCAGACCCAGCACCTCGGCCAGGCATTGGAAAGTGTTGGCCGTGCCCATGATGTCGCAGGCCCCGCAGGTGGCCACGATGTTGCCCGCCCGCCGCACTTGTCGCTCGGTGGCGTTCGGTACTTCGGCCACGAACCGGGCCTCGAAGGCGCTGGGCCCCCCGGTCAGGAAAATGGTGGGCAGGTCCAGCCGGGCCGCGGCCATGATCATGCCCGGAATGATCTTGTCGCAACTGGCGATGAGAACCAGGCCGTCGAAGAGCATGCTGCGCACGTGGGTCTCGACCGTGTCGGCGATCAGTTCCCGCTGGGGCAGAATGAACCGCATGCCCTCGTGGCCCTCAGTCATACCGTCGCAGGGCGCGGGCACGTTGAATTCAAAGGGCACTCCGCCCGCGGCATGCACGCCCTCCTTCACCTTTTCGGCCAGGAAACGCAGGTGCATGTGGCCCGGGTTCAGCTCGGTCTGGGAGTTGACCACGGCGATCAAGGGCTTTCCTCGAAGCTCCTCGATGTCCGCTCCACATCCCCGGAGCATGGACTGCCGGATCAGGTTGATGGGAAAGTCCCGATCGTCCAATAACGGACCGCTCTTTCGCGTTGTCATTTCGTCTCCTTTGCGTCCATCTTTGGGAGTGAATCATCCACGATTTCGGCCAGGGCCAGGCCGCTTTCTCCGGCTATGGCATATAGAAGATAGGTCCGGCCGTCTTCTTCGAACAGGCAAGGGTCCCGAAGCTGTTGCGCCGGCCCGAAAATGGCGCCGCGAACCGAAGCTTCGAGGGGCAGGTCCGCGCCTTCGTAAGGTTCCTCGGGACGGAGCGCAACCCGAGGCGGGGAGGCCGCCCAGGCCATCCAGTCGGGCGAAAGGTCGATATGGGACAATAGAACGGACTCGGGGCAATCCCCGGCGTTGGTGTAAAAGACCTCCAGTAGGCCGTTACGCACCCGCACCGCCGTGTGCCGCATGTCCCGGGTGAACAGGACCGGGCCACGCTCGAAACCGGTCAGGCCATCCCGCGAACGGTAAAACTTGCCGGGCATGGACAGGGCATAGGTCATGCCTTGCCAGTCAAAGACCCGGAAGTAGGGATTGCCCAGGCGTTCGGGCAGGACGTTGAAGCGCAGTCCGTCCTTGGAAACGGCCACCCGGGTGAACTGGTGTTGAGGTTCGGGATTCGGTTTCGAGTGGCCGTGAAAATACATCCGGATTTCCCGGCGGTCCGGAAGGACATGGACGTCCGGAGAGGCAATGTGGTCGTCGAAATAGGAGTCCTCCAGTTTGAGAACGCCGGGGGCATGAATACGCCAGGGGCCTTCCAGCCGATCTGCATAGGCCAACCGTATGAAATCGCCCTGATGGTGCGCGAAATACAGGTGGTATCGACCGAGGGGATTTGGCGCCCAGTCCGGCACACGGATCAAGGAAGGACCGTTGATGTTACCGGCCAGGATAGGGTCCATCTCGGGCCGGATGATCGGGTTCTGCTGGAAACGAATGATGTTCATGACTTTGGATTTCCCGGTGGGAGTGATGTCTGCTTTTGTAGCAGAGGGGCGTGGAAATGGCAACCCCGCATTGCATGGCAGGGCGAGGCCCTGGGAAGCTCCGGTCCGTGGGCGCCTTGGCGATATCGAGGACAACACGTTTTTTCTTTCTGAAATTTTTTATTAGTAATTTTAATATATTGCTGTAATTTTCCTCGACCGGTCCAGTCCCAGGGCCCGGCTGGCCAAAGGAGAAATTCATTGCATAACCTCTTGGGGTTTGCTATATTCATTAGGCAAGTGAGGTGAATTAAAAACGCCAGCAAGAAAAGCGGCGTGGGCCAGACGAGATTCAGCGCCACGAAAAGGGGACGCCGAGCGGGTTTGCTGTCTGCGCTCAGGTAAGGAGTAGTAAGAGGCAAGTGGTGTTGGGAGATCACGGAAGACGGTTTTGGGGAGACCGCCAGCCGAAGCATTGGGAGACAGTGCAACGAACGATATCTGAGGAGGAACAGCCATGAGGAGCATCGGGCGGGGATTCATTTGGGGAGTAGTATTGGTTTTCTTTCTTTTCGGCAGTACGGTGGCCATGGCCGCGACGGACGAGGAAGTGGCTGCCGCCATTGCAGGCGGCCAGGCCTTTCTTATGAATCAACAGACTCCGGCCACCTATGACGGCACGGGGGCCTATACCGGCGGCGGTTATTGGACAGACAACGAGGAATCGAGCTACAGGGTCTTCGCGACCGCGGCCGCCGTGGCCGCGCTGCTGGATACCGGTGTGGCGCGTACGGACCAGCATATCAAGGACGGCATCAATTATCTCAAGAGCATGGTCCAGGCCAACGGGGCCATTTACACGTCTTCTTCGCGGGCAACCTACGAAAACGGCATGGCTATTTACGCTCTGGCTCTGTATGACGATCCGGGCGCCGAGTTGCTGGCCATAGCGCAAAATGCCTTGGACTATTTTAAAGACAACCAGGTTCTGAATGCCGCCAGTACCGATTATGGCGGCTGGGGGTACAGCCCCGGTTCTTCGTCCGCTGACCTGTCCAATACCCAGTTTGGGGCCATGGGCTTGTACTTTGGGTCGCAGTACTTGGGCCTGCCCATTGCCGGGCAGGAATGGGCGACGGCCTTGTTCACATACTTGAAACGCAGCAGCGCCTGGAACGATCCGGCCGCTAGCGAGACCTGGAACGATCAAAGCTGGGCTTCGGGTAAAAACACCCTGGGCACCCATGGCTATTTTTCATATCAAACGACTTCCGATTACTACAACGGCGGCCCCATGACCGGCGCCGGTATCTGGGCCGCGTACATGATCGGCCAGGAAACCCATCCGATGGTGTCCAAGGCCATTTCTTGGTTTGGGGGTTCGTCTTATACCTGGGCGGTTACAGCCGGCAGCTACTACGGGGGAGGCCTTGGCAGCTACTATTACGGCATATTCGCTCTGGCCAAAGGCCTGGCCGCGGCCGTGGGCACGAATACGCAAATCGGCGGTCACAACTGGGTCCAGGACTTGAAAGACGAAATGGTGGACAACAAGATGCTGACCGCGGCCGGCAAGGACACCGAGAACTATTGGAACATCGTTTCCAACTCCTTGGACGGCGGCACGGCGATTTCCACGGCCTTTGTGTTGATGACCTTGAGCTTCGCCGACCCCAACACGCCTAGCCCGACCAAGCGTATCGCCGACGATCTGGACAACCCCATCAAGGGCACCGTCACCCTGTCCACCGAAAACGGCGTGTTGATCGCCGGCGCGATCCGGCAGCCCGTGGCCAACGCCCAGAAGGGCATCACCGTGCAACTGCCCATCGGCGCCATGAGTTTTACGCTTTTGAACATGCCCGTGGGCGGGTGCACCGACATGAGAGTTGATATACCGGCCGGGGCACTGGATCCGAACGATCCGGAAAGCTTTATCCTCCCGAATGGCAGGATCAGGCCGGGTCTGGCCTGGTTCAAGGTGATAGCCGGGTCCTGGAAGGGGAACGCCAACATTCCCATTCAGATCGTGCTTAACGATCCGAACAACCCGGCGTTGGGCGGGTATATCCTGGTGACGCTGTGCGACGGCGGACCCGGGGATGAAGATGGCCTGGCCAACGGCCAGTTCAAGGATCCGGGTGCCCCCGGCGTGGGTGGCACCGAGCCGGATACGGCCACGACAACGCCTTCGTCCAGCTCCAGCGGCGGCTCTGGCTGCTTCGTCAAGACGGCTGGCAGCCCGGCCGCGGGCGGAGCCCTGGCCTTGGCCCTGGTCTTCCTGCTGGGTCTGGCGGCCTACGTGCGGAGGCGGTAACCTCTGACAGAAACGGGAAGCCCGGTCCGTTCGGGCTTCTCGTCATCACGGAAGGGCCGAAGACGCCGAAGCGTCTTCGGCCTTTTTGCCACCTGCGGTGGCGGCTTTCCGAGGAGGCGCATGATGAGTGATCCGACGTTCGAAAAGATACTCACCCGGTTCGAAGATATTGTCCGACCGGCGCACACGGCCCTGGTCATTTGGGATGTCCAGAACGCGCTGGTGGATCGGATTTTCAACCAAGAGGACTTTCTGGCCCGGACCCCGGTCCTGCTGGCCGCGGCTCGCAAGGCCGGGGTGCCGGTGATTTATTCCAAGATCACGCCGCTGGCGCCTGCGTACGAGTCCCCCTCCCGGACCTACATGATGATGAAGCGGTTTGGCGTGGACGATCCGGCCAAGCTGCCGCGTTTCATGGAGCCGGGCACGCCCGGGGCGGAGATTCACCAGGCCGTGGCTCCGGCGGCGGGTGAGGCCGTGCTGCCCAAGCACACGGCCAGCATGTTCGTGGGCACACATTTCGAGGCCATGATGCGCAACCATGGGGTGCGAACGATACTGTTTGCCGGGATTTCCACGGAGATGGGGATTTCCTCCAGCGCCCGGGACGCGGTCAACCGGGGGTTTTACACCGTGGTGGTGCGGGACTGCGTGTCGTCGCCGGATCGGGAGATGCACGAGGCGGCGTTGCAGATTCTGAGTCGAATCGCCATCGTGGCTCCCTCGGATCAGGTGATGGACGTCTGGGCCTAGACGGGTCCATGAAAAAGCCGGGGCCGTGTCCCCGCGACTTCCCGCCTTTACCAGCGTAGCGAAGCACTGAAAATAAATATGGTGGCCGCTTCGCCATGCCTTGGGCGGCAAAGCCCGGGGTGGGGCGTTTCCCGATCACGGCGTGAGGTAATTTGACGTTGCTTGCGGGACGCGGTACGATCCCGATTATTCATGGAAAGGGGAAAGAAGCATGACCAAGGCGCTCGATCTGTTCAGTCTGAAAGGCAAGGTGGCGTTGGTGACCGGCGGGGGCCGGGGGTTGGGGTATTTCGCGGCCGAGGGCATGGCCGAGGCCGGGGCGGACGTGGCTGTTTGCGGTCGGAACCAGCGGGGCAACCTGGAGGAGGCCGCGGCCCGTTTAAAGGCCCTGGGATCGAACAGCCTGGCCATTCCCTGCGATGTGTCCAAGGAAGAGGACGTATTGCGGATGGCCTCGGAGATGAAGGCCCACTATGGCCGATGCGACATCCTGATCAACAACGCCGGCGTGGGGGCCATGGTTCCTTCGGACAAGATGGCCTCGGCCGACTGGACCCGGATGATGGAAATCAATCTGCTGGGCGCCTTCCAGTGCTGCCGGGAGATCGGCAAGATGATGATCGAGCAGAAGTCCGGGAGCATCGTTAACTTTTCGAGCGAGAACGGCCAGGTGGGGTTTGCCACGGGCATGGCCGCCTATGCCACCAGCAAGATCGGTCTGATCGGCCTGACCCGCTCCTTGGCCGTGGAATGGGGCAAGCACAACATCCGGGTGAACGCCATCCTGCCGGGCAACATGGAGGAGGGCATGATGGAGACGCTCAAGGATCGGGAAAGTCCGTTCTTCAAGCTGGCCGGACAGGCCCTGCTGAACCTCACCCCACTGGGCGGTTTCGGCGACGGCGACGATATCAAGGGAGCCATCGTCTTTTTGGTTTCGGACGCGGCCAAGTACGTGACCGGAGTCAAGCTGGTGGTGGACGGCGGATTCACCATCAACGCCGGTCTCTAGCGGTCGGCAACGCAAAGCGAGGCGCACGGCATGTCTTGGAAGAAGCGGCTGCTATTATACGTCGTCCTGCCGGCTGTGGTCTGTCTCGCCTTGGTCGGAGCCTATTTCTCCGGTCTGCCCTGGCTTCAATCCATTATCGCGCCTAGTATTCCCGGCGTCAGCACGGGCGCCAGCCGGGAGATCGGCCTGCTCGAAAACGTCGAAAACGCCTGTTTGCTGGGCATCATCTTTGTCGCGGCCTGCGGCGTTTGGCGTAAGAAGCTGGCTTTGGAGCGGGTGGGTTTTGTTTTCCTGCTCGTTTTTTCGATCTGGGTGTTTTTAGAGGAGGTGGACTACGGCTGGAACTGGCGCGAGGTATTGTTCGGCCAGCAGCCGACTTCCTTCCGCAACATTCACAACGTGGGGGACACAACCCAGATGATCAAGTCCGTGGTGGACCTGAGTCTGGTGCTCCTGTTCGCCGTGGCGCCGGTGGCCGCCCGTTGGATTCGGTGGCCGCTTTTCAGATACGCGGCCCCGAGCGCTTATTCCATTCTGACGCTGGTGGTGATGGTCCTGGTGCGGAGTCTGGCCCACGGTTTCGAATCGCGGGGGTATGGCCACGGCGGCGCCCTGACCAACAATGTCTCCGAGTTCCGGGAGCTAGTGGTTTACTATGTCTTTTTGCTTTACATGGCGGAGATCGTTTTTCTCCGTTCGCCGCTTCGGCGCGCCGGGCTCGACGCGGCTTGGTATCGCCTGACCTTTGACGAACCGGCTTCCGCGTAAAACCTTGAGCCGAAGCGCATAGGGGCGTAGTCTCCAAAATATGTGGGGCGACCGTTCGATCGCCCCGGCGTGCTTCACAACCCTTAGAAAATTTCTCTTTTGTTCTCCCGATGGTCGATGATGTAAAGAAGCGTGGCCTTTTCGGACAGGGCTTGCTTGATTTCGGCCATCCGGCCCCGGTCGATGTTGTAGGTTCGCAGGTACACCCGGCGGTAGCCCTGGGGGGCGTGTTCGTAGGAGCTGAGCACGCTGGCGATACGGCCGCCGAAGTGGACCAGGACGTCGGTGCAGGTCTTGATCGCACCCGGCTTGTCCTCGATCTGCAAGGCGAACTGCATGCCCCGGCCCATGGTCAGACCGGTCAGGGAGATCAAGGCCCGGAAGATGTCGGTCTGGGTGATGGCGCCCATGACCCGGCCCTCCGGGTTCACGACCGGCACCCCGGAGATTTTGTGTTCCAGCAGCACTTCAGCCGTCTCTTCCATGGTGAAGTCCATGGGCACGGTGACCGGGTTGGGAGTCATGATGTCCTTGATCTTGATTTTCGAGATCAGGTAGAGCAACTCGTGGATTTCGAGGGCCGAGGCGTCCGAGGCCGACGCGGACCGGAGGTCCCGGTCGGTCACCACTCCAACCAGCTTGTCCTTGTCCACCACGGGCAGCATTCGAATGTTGTGCTTCTTTTGGAGGTTGATCGCGTCCAGCATGGAGGCGTTCGCGTCCACGGTGATCACCGCTTTGCTCATCCAGTTCTTGACCAGCATGCCCTCCTCCTTTTCAATCTTATAGCCGTATGTTACCTTCAGCGGCTGGGCATCGTCAATAGGCGAGGGAGGCGTGTCGTTGGAATCTTTTGAACCAAGGGCGTTTGAACAAGACAGTGGCGACGGAACCCAGGCCTCCGGTTGGAGCCGGGTGCTGGGGTCGTTGCTGCTTTTGGCCGGAATCTTTTTTATCAATTTTCTGTCCCGGGTGATCCTGTCGCCGCTCATCCCGACCATGGAGCAAGACCTGGGGTTGAGCCACGGTCTGGCGGGCTCGTTGTTTCTGTTGGTTTCGCTCGGATATTTCGTTTCCACCGTGGGTTCGGCTTATATTTCCTCTGTTCTGACCCATCGGCGGGTGATTCTCCTGTCCGCGGTGGCCATTAGCCTGGCCCTGGCCACGGTCTCCCTGGCCAAGGATCTCACGGGCATTCGGATCGGGCTTCTTTTCCTGGGATTGGCCACGGGGCTGTATCTGCCGTCCGGCGTGGCCACGCTGACCCGGATGGTGCCCAGCCAGCATTGGGGCAAGGCCATCGCCGTCCACGAACTCGCTCCGAACCTGGGTTTTCTGGCCGCGCCGCTTCTGGCCGAAGCGCTTCTACCCGCGCTCTCCTGGCGGCAGGTGCTGGCGCTTCTGGCCGTGGCTTCCCTTCTTATGGGCGCCGTCTTTTTCTTCTTGGGCCGAGGCGGCCGGTTTCGAGGCGATCGGCCCGGACCGGCGTCGTATCGCGTTCTTTTCAGCGAGCCTTCCTTCTGGATCATGACGCTTCTGTTCGGCTTGGGCATTGCCGGGTCCATGGGCGTGTTCGCCATGCTGCCCTTGTATCTGGTGGCCGCGCATGGGCTGAGCCATGGCGGAGCCGACACCTTGGTGGCCATCTCCCGCGCTCCGGCCTGGATCGTGGCCTTGGCCGCCGGCTGGCTCGCCGACCGCCTCGGCTACGGCCGTACCATCAGCATTGTTCTGTTCCTGTCCGGTGTTTTGACCGTGCTCATGGGTCTTTTAAGCGGAACACCCCTGGCCGCGGCCGTCATCCTTCAACCCCTGGCCGCGGTCTGCTTTTTCCCGGCCGGTTTCGCCGCCCTGTCCCGCATCGGACCTGAAAGCGGGCGTCAGGTGGTCGTCTCCCTGGCCGTGCCCGCGGGGTTTATCGTTGGAGGCGGGCTGCTGCCCACCGGCATTGGGCTTCTGGGCGACGCGGGGCGGTTCGGATGGGGCATGGCCCTGGTGGGCGGGCTTCAGCTCGCCGGCATGTTTCTGGCGCTTCGGTTGAAGCGGGGAGAAAATACGGCTTGAGGCTGGGGGTAGAGGTTAAGATTTACGCAGTGCGCGAATGAGACCATGGAGAACCGTGGCCATTTCTCCACTCTTTTATCGAGGGATTGGAAACCAAGATTCTAAGATAGACGATAGGGTCTCGTCCCTCAATATCCGGCGTATCTCTCTTTCAGCCCGGCGATCTCTTTGCCTATCCGGGTCATCACTTCGGCGTCCGAGCGGATTTTCTGCATGCCCTGGACCGTGATCCGCTGCGGAGTGGTCAGCAGCACCAGGTCGTGGGTTTCCTGGGCGACCTTGTTGCGCTTAGCGTCCTGGAGTTCCACCTGAAGGCTGAGGACATGGTCGTAGCCGTCGTTCGCGGGACGGTTCCAGCACCAGACTTCGCCCACAACCCAGCAGTATTCGATCGGATGGTAAGCCTTGGTCATCCACCTACCTCGCGCTACGCGGCCTGGCGGGTCCGAGTCTCGTTTCGGTAACGAAATTCCCGGCCCTTTGGACCCACGGCCTGCCGCATGGTTCGTTTCACCTTGCCTGTTTGGGGACGTTGGCGTTTAGACAAAACCAGTATAGTTTTCCTTGGGCTTGCCTGTCAAGAATGTCGGGCCCGGGTCAGGCGGCCTGTTGTCTTGATCCGGCTTTTTTGCTACACTACGGGCATATTATCTTGCTCCGGACCCAGGAGGCACAAAGTGAACGGAATGTTGAAAGCGGCGGCTCTATTATGTATAGCGGCTCTGTTCGTTTTCGGTTGCTCCAGCGGAACGCCCTCGGACTTGACCACGGACATCGCGGCTCAGGCGCTCAAGGCCGGCCATGGCGATCCCCATTACATCTACCTGAAGTTTTCCGGGATTAAGCCGGATTCGGCGTTGGGCCAGCAGCTCAAGGGTCTTATCGACACGGGTGTCTTTGTCTACGAGTGGGGCGACGTCAAGCGGGTTTACGTGCCCAAGGACAAAGCGGCCGCGGCCGAGTACGCCCAGGGCGATATCCAGATATATCTGGACGGTCAGCTATCCGCCACCCTGGCCGTGGAGAAGGTCTTTTTGGACAAGGTGATCGAGGTCAAGGCCAAGAAAGAGGAAGCCGTGGTGCGCTACAGCGAGCGCATGGAGCCCGCGCCGCTTTACGAGGCCATCATGGCCGATAGCGAGACCAAGGCCGAGGTCGAGCAGGCCCGGACCGACAAGACCATCCCCCAGCCCGGAGAAAAGGAAGCCCGCCTGGTCAAGGAACAGGGCGTCTGGAAGCTGCAAGAATAGCCCCAGCCGCGTTCAAAATAATGCCCCCACGCCGACCCGCTCGGTGTGAGGGCAGTTTTTTTGCCGTCTGACGCCGTCCGTCAGTCTTCGAGGTCCTCCAGAGTCGGTATCTTGGACTCGCAGGGCACCCCGGTCTGGCACAGGCCGCAGCCGTACCCCTCGAAACCGAACGTGTTCTTGACGTAATCCGCGGTCACCCCCCGCAGAAAAGCCAGACATTTCTTCTTGTCGTGGCCGCCCTCCCGGCTGAGAGCATTCACCGGGCAGCGGTCGATGCACTTCCCGCAAACGCCTTGGGAATAAAACAGGCAATAGGCGTGATGGTCGGTGTAGGGCCGAGGCGTGGGCTCGATGGACAGGCGGGCAATGACCGAACCCGCGCGCATGGCCTTGCCCAAAGGCGTGATCATGGCGTCGCACAGCCCGAACGTGCCCAGGCCGGCCGCGTGGGCCGCGTGCCGTTCGGACCAACGCGAGGCCAGGAAGAAGCGCTCGCTGGGCATCATCTTCCAATCCGGGAGCAGGGTCGGGGCCAGGGCCTGGTAGCCGGCCTCTTGGAGCGTGGCCACCACGTGACGGCGCAGGGCCTCGTTGGTCTTTTCGCCGAAGATGCGCGTCCGCGTCCAGCGCTCCGAGGGAACGCGGGTCTCCTGGCGGTGGTCGGCCTTGGTGGCCTCGGTTTGCGGCAGGATGTAGCTGATGACGGTCAGTTCCTCGGCGGGCGCGTTCGCGCCGGGGTAGGCCAGATCAAAGGCTTCAAGCGGGGTCCAGTGAAACTCGCCCACGTGGTCCTTGTACGAGGCGTAGATGGGGTCGGCGCCGTTGGAAAAGCCGACCAGGGCGGTTTCCCAGGCCTTTTCCGTGGTGCCGTTGGCCAGGGAGTTTTCCGGGGAGTTTTGCAAAAAATCCAGGATGGTTTGGGTGATCCAGGCGGCTGAATCCTGTGCTGAGACCGGCATGGACATGGACGGGCGCTCCTTGAGTTCGTTTTTGAGTATCCTATCATGTCTCTAGGTAAAAAACAGCCGGCCGGGTGTAAAAGAATGCGGGCCGCGCCAAAGGTCGCGGCCCGCATTTTGGGAGGAGGGGGGTTGGGTGGGCGCCGGGTCGGATTGGTAAGCCCGACGCTCAGGGGTTATTGGGGTTATTGCCAGCAGGGTCCGGGGCCGCCTTGCCAATGCCTGGCTCGGCCCATTCCATGTCCCCGTCCCTGGAATCCGTCTCCGCCCGGCTGCCAATCCGGGTTTCTCTTTTTATATTCTATAGTTGCCATGAGATGTTTGTCGTTCAGTTCGCTTTGCAGCTTCTGGATGTCCTTGTGCAAGACCCACACCTTGGCCTCGTCCATCTTGGGGCCGGCCAAAGCGGCCTGGAGTTCGATGTGTTTCTTCATCAACTCGCCTCGCAGGGAGGCCGTGTCCTGGAAAAATTTGAAGAAGGGGTCGTCAGGGTTGATTTGCCGGGGAGCCGGCGGCGGACCAGCAGGTCCTCCAGGACCTTGACCGCGAGGGCCGGCGGCCTGAGACGTGCCGACCATCAAAACCACGGCCAGCATCAGAGAGAGGACGAGCAGCGCCTTTTTCTTCATGTGGGGGTGATCTCCTTTCGTTGTTTGACCGCATAGAGAGCAAGCCCCGTGCCACGCCTGCCGAAGGCGCGACCTTGGCTTCTATCTCGTTGTTATTGATTGATAAAAAAAATATCAGGGTCGCTTGATCCCGCGCCCTGATCTTTTTTGGGGCTGGTTAATTTTTTTACAAATTGGCGAGAATCGTTAAAAGATTAGACTGATTCGCCCTGTTCGGGAACGGCCGGCCTCGGGGGATTGCCTTTTTCTCTGAGGATCACGTGTTCCAGCAGCAGAACCAGGACCAGGCCCACGATCAGCCCGTTCTTGAGGATGGGGCGCAGCACGGCCGGCACTTGGGCCATAAAAGCGTCGGGCAGCAGCCCCACCAGAACCCCGACCAGGATGGGCAGCCCGATCACGGTGAAGTCCCGGCCGGTCATGCGGCGCGACGGGTCCTGCATGATGTCCAGGCTGACCCCGATCTGGGCGGCCATGGCCGTGAGCAGGGCCGCGCCCACCACGGGCGAGGGCACGGCCGTCAGCAAGGCGGTCAGTTTGCGCATGAGGGCCAGCACGATCAGGATTCCGCCGGCCGCGGTCAGGGCGTAGCGCGTGCCCACCCGGGTCACGGCGATGACGCCCGGGCTGTTGGAATAGGGCACCGTGCCCACCACGCCGGCCAGACCGGAGAGCACGCCGTTCAGACCGGTTAGGCCAAGCCCCCGGTCCAGCCTTACCTTGACCCGGTCCGCGTTCACGATTGGGGCCACGCTCATCACGCTGCCCATGGCGTTGACCAGCACGGCCAGATAGCCCAGGGCAAAGGCGACCGCGATAGCCAGATCGAACTTGGGCAGCGGACCCCAGGCCGGCCGCGGCAGAGCGAACCAGGGCATGGTCCGCACCGGACTCGCGTCGATACGCCCCAACATGGCGAATAGCAGCGTGCCCAGCGTCACTCCCAAAAAGATGGACAGGGTCTTGAGCCGCCCGGTCAGGTGGTGCGATAGGATCATCATGGCCGCCACCAGGAGCAGGGACAGGGCAAAGACCAGCGGTTCGCCCTCGGGCCGGGTCGGGCTCGCGCCGGTGAGCATGGGCAAGAGGAAGGGCAGGATGGTCAGGGCGATGAGCATGAGAATGACGCCCACCACCCGGTCGGTGAACAGGGGCACGAGAAAGCGCATCAGCCCCAGCCAGCCGCAGGCGGCCAGCAGAACGCCGCCCGCGATCATGCCTCCGGACACGGCAGCCGGGCCGGCTGAGGCGGCCGTGGCCAGACAGAGGAGCAGCGCGGACGACGGGCCTTCCATGAGCGGTAGCCGGTGGCCGATCAGGGTTTGCACCAGGGTGATCAGGCCGCAGACGAACAGGGTGCGCTGAAAAAAGGCGGCCTTGGCCTGGGGGTCGAGATGGAAGAATTCGGCGGCCAGGGCCGAAACCACGGTCAGGATGGGCAGGAAGATGAGCAGCCATTGCAGGGCGTGGAGCAGGGTCAGGAGAGGGGAGAGGGGCTGGTCGAGTTCGTAGTCCAGGGGGAAAAGTTCTTGGGAGGAAGTCATGGCGTTTTGCCCGGGCTAGACCCTGTGGCCGATCACGGCCAGCTTCAAGGCTTTTTCGACCGCTTCGGCCGGGCTGGCGGCCAAAACCACGCCCTGGACCTCGCCAAAGGCCCCAAGCCCGATCACCGGCCGGCCCATCTTGAGACCTAGGGCCACCTCGGACAAGGTGCCCGCCCCGCCGGGGAGCGCAATGACAGCCTCGGCCGCCCGGACGATCACGGCGTTGCGCGCGTGGCCCAATCCCGTGGCCAGCGGCAGGTCGATATACGGATTGGCCTGTTCGGCCCGGTCGCCGGGCAGCAGGCCCACGGTCAGTCCTCCGGCCTCCTTGGCTCCGGCCGCGGCCTCAAGCATGACCCCGCCCAGACCGCCGCAGAGCAGCACCGCGCCTCGCTCAGCCAAAAGCCGGCCGGTCTCCCGCGCCAGCCGGGCCTCCTCGGAATCGCAAGCGCCGGCGCCGCACACGGCCACCAGGGGCCCGCGACGGCCGGACTCGGGCGTTACCACGGGATACCCCGCGACCCTCGGGACTGAGCCCAGCCGTGTTCGCCGACCAGGTCCACGAAGCGGCAGCCGCCCAGGTTGGACCGGGTGAGGGATCCGTTCTTGGTCTTGACCAACCGGAACAGGCTTTGAGACCCGCGGCTCTCGCCCACCGGGATGACCAGGCGGCCGAACACGGCGAGCTGATCGATGAGCGGTTGAGGGATTTCGGGCGCACCGGCCGTGACGATGATGGCGTCAAAAGGACCTTCCTCGGCCCAGCCCAGGGATCCGTCGCCCAGTTTGTAACGCACGTTGTGATAATTGAGCGCTTCGATGATCTGGCGGGATCGGGTCAGCAGGGAGCGGATGCGTTCGATGGTGAAAACGCGGTAGCTCAGCTCGGCCAGGATGGCGGTCTGATAGCCCGAGCCGGTGCCGATTTCTAGCACGTTTTCCTCGCCGGTCAGTTGCAGGGCCTCGGTCATCAAGGCCACGATGTAGGGCTGGGAGATGGTCTGCTGTTCACCGATGGGCAGGGGGTGATCGCTGTAAGCCTCGTGCAGCAGGGCCTGTTCGATAAAGGCGTGCCGCGGCACCTTGCCCATGGCTTCGAGTACCCGTTCGTCGCGGATGCCGCGAGCCCGGAGCTGCTGTTCCACCATCTTCCGCCGGGCGAGGTGATAGTCGTTCATGTTCATGGGAATCTCGGCTCACGGCTCAAGGGATTTAAGTCTGTTCTATCACAGGCTCTAGGCGCGGCGCAAGGGCGCTGGAGCGGCAAAAGAGGTTGACAGGATTTGGAGGTGGGGTATATATTCGAGCCTGTCGGGACGTGGCGCAGTCTGGTAGCGCACCTGAATGGGGTTCAGGGGGCCGGAGGTTCAAATCCTCTCGTCCCGACCAGTTTTTTAAAGGCGGATGAAGGCAGGCGCTTCATTCGCCTTTTTCGTTTACAATGGACACAAAAAGCAGGATGGTGATTCAAAAGCGGATAAGTTTCTCTTCGTTTTATGCCTCGATTGGAAATGGAAGCTTGCTTCGAGATTTTTCTGCGAAAGCTTCACATACTTGTTGCAGGGGAGGAAAACCATGACCGACGACCTGGTGCTGTACGAATCCCAAGACCGCATCGCCATTATCACCCTCAACCGGCCGAAACAGCTCAACGCCCTGTCCGGCCCCTTGGTGGCCGCTCTTCGGAGCGCGTTCATCCGGTTCAACGAAAGCGATGACCGTTGCGCCATCGTCACCGGCGCCGGCGACAAGGCCTTCACCGCCGGGGCCGATCTGCGCGACCCGCCGCGCGATCCCGAACTTTTCGAGTGCATGCCCGGCGTGGGCGTGGACGTGGACAAGCCCATCATCGCCGCCATCTCGGGCTACTGCGTGGGAGGCGGGGCCGTGCTGGTTCAGTTCTGCGATTTGGCCGTGGCCGCGGAAAACGCGGACTTTTTCTATCCCGAGGCCCAGGTCGGATTCTGCGGCGGCTTGATCGCCGGCCTGGTGGCCCGGGTACCGTACAAGGTGGCCATGGAGTTCATGATGACCGGCAAGCATTACAGTGCTCAGCGGGCCTACGAGGTGGGCATGATCAACCAGGTCACGCCCAACGGCGGGCACGTCGAAGGCGCCATGGAATACGCCAGAATCCTTAGGGACAGCGCGCCTCTGGTCTTGACCATGCTCAAACGCTTCATCCGCAACACGGTCCTGCCCAAAGGCCCGTCCGAACAAGCCGGCATCGCCCGCCGCGACCTTCTGGCCGTCTCCCGCAGCCAGGACCAACAGGAAGGCGGCCGCGCCTTCCGGGACAAGCGAAAGCCCGTGTTTAAGGGGGAGTAGGGACTTACGTGAGTTTGAGGGAACCTTTTTTCAAAAACGGTTCCCTCAAGAGAGGGAGGTCTGCCGCATGATAGACGCGCCGTCGATCGAGGAGTTGTTTTCGCTCAAGGGGAAAAACGTTTTCATCGTGGGGGCCACGGCCGGGTTCGGGTTGATCGTGGCCGCGAGTTTCGCCAAGTCCGGGGCGCGGGTGATCCTTGCCGGCCGGCGGGACGGGCGTCAGCAGGCCGAGGAGATCGGGGCCGGGTATGCTAAGCTGGACGCGCGGGACCCGGCGGCCTTCGAGCGCGTGCTTGGGGAGACTCGCGATGCGGTCGGTCCGTTCGATGCTTTGATTCTGAACCAGGGAGCTTACGGTGAGAACTTCATCACCCGCACCGACCCGGCCGTCTGGGACAACATCATCGACACCAACCTCAAGGGCATGCTTTACGGCCTCAAATTCGGCGCTCCGTGCGTCAAGGACGGGGGCAGCATCGTCATGACCTCGTCCATCGCCGGGGTGCGCGGCATGCCTCGCCAGGGCGTCTATTCGGCGACCAAGGAGGCCATTGTCAGCCTGGCCCGCGTGGCGGCCATCGAGCTGGGACCTCGTGGGGTGCGGGTCAACGCCATCTGCCCGGCGGCCATCCTGTCGGATCGGTCGCGGACGTACTCAGCCGATGGGTATTCGTTCGTCACCCAGATGAACCGGGCCGGGTCCGGCCAGGAGATGGTCGGCGCTTTTTCCTTTCTGGCTTCGGACGCTTCCAAATTCGTGACCGGCTCCACCGTGACCGTGGACGGAGGCATGCTGGCCGGGATGAGCTGGACCTTGAACAAGATCAGCGGCGAAAAGCTGGAGGCCATGCGTCGGGAGAGGGAAGCGGGCGAGGGTTGAGAAACGAAAATGCGCGGGCTGGGTTTTGTGAAGCGGAATCCAGCCCGCGGCTACAGTTTTTGGGAAGGAGCTTGAGGGAACCTTTTTTCAAAAAAGGTTCCCTCAATGATTATCCGATCCATTCCTGGAGCGTGGCGATTTCCTCGGCCAGTTCCCGGGTCTGGGGGCGGACCTCGATGGAGATGCTGCCTTGATAATCGAGGTCGCGCAGGCGCTGGATGGCGGCCTTGAGATCCATGGAACCTTCCAGAAGGCCCCGGTGCTGGTCGTAGGACCCGTCGTTGTTGTGCAGGTGGACGTTGTTCAGGATGTCGATGCAGTCGGCCATGGCATTGGCCACGGACCCGTAGTGTTGGTTCGGCGGCACGTTGCGGAGGCCGGGGGTTTTGGCCAGTTCCGCGAAAGCCGTGGCCGGGATATTGGAGTGACCCGTGTCAAAGGTCATGGCCACGGGCAGGCCCTCGCTCTTGAGGCCGCGGATCATGGTGGTGCAGGCGTCGAGTTCGTGCAGGTTGTGGGCGTTTTCAATGGACAGGGTGGTGTTCGATCCCTTGCATAGCGTTGCCAGCCGGGTAAAGGCCTTGGCCTGCCGTTCGGGTTCGCGCGCGGTCTGAAGCCCCTCGGTCGTGCCCGTGGCATGGATCACGGCGTAGTCCAGGTTCAGGCGCGTGGCGACCTCGATGGCCTGGGTCATCTGCTCCATGGCGTCGTCCCGCACGCGCTCGTTCACGGCGATCACGTTCATGGCATAGAAGGGCAGGTGCGTCCCGCTACGCTCAAAGGATTTTAAAAACTCCTCTACCTCGCGGATTTCACTCTCCGCCCATTCCCAAGGATAGGGCGCGTATCGCCGGCCGATGCCCTCGAACACGAGTTCGACGCTGGTGAACTTGTACCGCTCCTGAAGCCTCAAGACCTCTTCCCGTGCTTGGCCGCGGCTTTGGCGGTCATGGTCGATGCCGCTTAAGCAGATTCCGACGTGCATGGCAAACTCCTTGTCGTTCCTGGACTCAGATAGATATTTACCACGAAATACACGAACCATACTAAAATTTTGTTTGTTGTTCGTGTGGTTCGTGTTTTTCGTGGTTTAAATTTTTTCCCTACCAAAGCTTCAACTGCCCGATCACTTCCTTGAGCACCTCAGCCGATTCTTGAAGCTCCTGGATTTCCGCCTCGTCCAGGCCGAGGTGCAAGCGCCGGGTCACGCCGCGTCCGCCCACGATGACCGGGATGCTCAGGCAGACGTCGCTCACGCCGTAAAAGTCGTCGATCCAGGTCGAGACCGTGAGCACGCTGTTTTCGTCCCTGAGGATCGCGCCGACAATCCGAAGCAAAGCCAGGCCGATGCCGAAATTGGTGTAGCCCTTCTTGTCGATGATCAGGTAGGCGGCGTTCTTCACGTTTGCGAAGAGCGCGGCTTTTTCTTCCGCGTTGCATTGCCGCTGGCAGGTCGGGCAGAAATCCCTGAAATCGATCCCGCCGATGTTCACTTGGCTCCAGACCGGCACCTCGCTGTCGCCGTGCTCGCCGATAATGTAGGCGTGGACGTTGCGCGCGTCCACCCGGCAGTGGCGGCTGAGCAGGGAGCGGAAGCGGGCCGTGTCCAGGGAGGTGCCCGAGCCGATCACGCGGCCGGGCGGGTAGCCCGAGACTTTGAGGGCCACGTAGGTCAGCACGTCCACCGGGTTGGCCACGATGAGCAGGATTTTCGGGTCGTGCCTGGTCAGGCTGGGGATGAGGTCCTGGAAGATGGCCGTGTTCTTGCGGACCAGGTCCAGCCGCGTCTCGCCCGGCTTCTGCGCGGCCCCGGCCGTGACCACCACCACGTCCGCGTCCTTACAGTCGGCGTGGGTCCCGGCGTGGATCGCGGCGGGCGGGGCAAAGGGCAGGCCGTGTCCGAGGTCCATGGCCTGGCCCTCGGCCAGGTCGGCGTTCTGATCGATGAGCACGATGTTCGAGGCCAGGCCGCTCATCATCAGGGCATAGGCGAACGTGGCTCCGACCTGACCCGCGCCGACCACGACCACCTTGCGATGGCTGGCCGGTGCCTTTTCCGCGCCGCTCAGGTATTTCGCCGGGTTCTGGTCGAACAGGGCCTGACAAGCCTGGGAACAGAAGAAGTATTGTTGGTCCTCATGCGTGGATTTGAAACGGGTCTTGGTCTCGTCCACGGTCAGGCCGCAGACCGGGTCGTTCGTCATGGCGCGTTCCTCCCGGGATGAATAGGGCGTGAGGAAGGAAAATGGCCTCTTGCCACGCTACGATGCGTTCACAACGATGCTATCCCGCGTTTTTTGGTTTGGCAAGGTCCGGTTGGTTATCCAAGGGGCGAGGCGCAAGCGGCCGGCGCGCTCCGGTTCCAATATAACGGGGTGTTCGGATCGGGACGCGGGGAGAGCGGCGGGCGTTTCCTTCGCGGCGATAGGTCTTGACAAGTTCGGACGTTTGTTCTAATATTTAGGACAAACGTTTGATTTATTCAAGCGACCGGACGAAAGGGGCTCGGATGACTCCAAAATCAAAACAACGCAACACCCGACAACGCCTCATCGAGGCGGCCGGCCGGCTCTTCGCCGACAAGGGTTTCCAGGGCGCGTCTCTTCGCGAGATTTGCGGCCGGGCGAAATCGAATCTTTCGGCCGTAGCCTATCATTTCGGCGGAAAAGAAGGCCTTTACCGGACCGTCTGCGCCTATGTGCTGGAACGGGTCAAGAAACAGATTCCCCTCGATGGCGGTTTGGCGGCGGAGGCAAACCCCGTGGACAGGCTTCGCGCCTTTGTTCAAGGGTACATGGCCCGGACCTGCGATGTGGAGCGTCCGCCCTGGGAGCAGCAGCTCATCCACCGGGAAATGATGAATCCCAGCCCCATCGGCCGCAAGATGATCGCCTCGGCGCTGAGGAATGAAGTGGAAATGCTGAAGGGGATTGTCCGGGAACTGGCACAGGGTAAATCGCCGGACGACCCAGTCGAACTGTGCGTGTTGAGTATCATGGGGCAGTGTCACTTCCACGCGCATTATCGCCGTCATAAGACGGGCGGTCTTGAGTGGCCGCATCTTTTGTCCAAGACCACCGAAGAGGTCGCGGACCACATCAGCCGGTTTTCGCTGGCCGGGATCCGTTCGGCCGGCCGGTGAAGAGGGCAGCGACTAGAGATCGGCTCTGGGGATCGTTTCGCGCTTATTGGGTTGGTTCCATGCAGGCGAAAAAAAATCATATGCCTTTGAGCGAACCTGGGGATTATTCGGCGGCGGCCGGTGAAACATCCCCGGACGCCTTGCTCATCCGCGATTCCGTGGTAGCAACGCTGATCCGGCTGGCGGCGCCCATGTTGGTCGGGGTCTTTTCCATGACGGCCTTCAACCTGACGGACGCCTATTTCGTCTCTCTCCTGGGTACGAAGGCGTTGGCCGCCATGGGTTTCACCTTTCCCGTGGTGCTCGTGCTCAACGCCGTCTCCCACGGCATCGCCCTGGGCGCGGCCGCCATCATTTCCCAGGTTGTCGGCGCGGGGGACAAGGGGCGAATGCGGCGACTGGCCACGGATGCTTCGATCCTGGCCTTGTTGATCGCTATCCCGCTTACGTTGCTCGGCCTGCTGACCGTACGGCCTCTGTTTGCCGCCCTGGGAGCGGGTCCGGACCTTCTCCCGGTCATCCGCCGTTACATGGTCGTCTGGTATATCGGGTTGGTGTTCGTCATGGTTCCGGCCGTGGGCATGAATGCCTTGAGAGCCTTGGGCGACGCGGTTACCCCGGCCGTCATCATGCTGGTCGCGTTCGGAATGAACGTGATCCTGGACCCTCTGCTCATTTTCGGCCTGGGCGTCGTTCCGGGCATGGGGATTGCCGGAGCGGCCTGGGCAACGGTGATCTCCCGCGGCCTCACGGCCCTGGCCGTACTTTGGGTGATGGGCTCGGGGAAAGGCATGTTTCTTTTGAGCATGCCGGACCGGATCGCGATGCTGCAATCGTGGCGCGACATTCTGCATGTGGGGGCGCCGGCGGCCGGTACGCTTCTGCTGGCGCCGCTCAGTCAGACCTTATTCATTCGCATCGTGGCCGTGATGGGTCCGGAAGCGGTCGCCGCGGTCGGCGCGGGTATGCGGCTTGAGGGTTTCGCCTTTATCGTGGTCATGGCCTTGTCTTCGGCCCTCCTGCCGTTTGTCGGGCAGAATTGGGGCGCGGGCAGACCCGAACGGGTGGACACGGGCGTGCGGCGAAGCGTCCAGTTTGCCCTGGCCTGGGGGGTGCTGTGTCTCCTCCTTCTGGTCTTGTTCGCCGGGCATCTGGCCCGGCTCTTCAGCCGGGACCCGGCGGTCATCGCGCACCTGCGGTTGTTCTTGTGGATCGTTCCGTTGGGTTATGGTTTACAGGGCGTGGTCCTGCTGGCCGGGAGCACGTTCAACGCCGTGCGCCGGCCAGGCCGGGCGGTGGCGCTCAGCGTTGTCCATTTGTTCGGGCTGCTTCTGCCGCTGGCCTATATCGGCTTGATCGTCTTCGGGTTTATCGGCGTCCTGGCGGGCGCCGCCTTGGCCAACGCCTCCGCGGGAACGCTGGCCCTGGTGTGGCTCCATGGGGTAAGCGGCAAACAGAAGCCAAAGCAAGGATAGGTCTTATGGATAGGGATTTTTCAGGGGAGCATCCCAGATATCGTTTGCTTCAGGCCATACGCGACCGGGACGCGTGCCAATGCCTCGTGCGAACGGCGGAGATTCACGGCCACTATTGCCCGGGCAGCGCCTTGGGCGTCCTGGCCTCGGTGTACGGTCTGAACCTGCTGGGCACGGGCGATTTTCCGGCCGACGGCCTGGAAAACCTGATGGCCATTGTGGAGATTAACGCCTGCTTCGCCGATGGCGTGCAAATCGTATCGGGCTGCACCCTGGGCAACAATGCCCTGGTCTACCGCGATTAGGGCCGGCATGCCGTCACCTTTGCCTTGCGCGGACAAGACGCGGCAATGCGCGTGCGCGTCCGCCCTGACTTTCGCGAGCACATCCACCGTCTCGCGCCCGAATTTTATCCGCTCATGGAAAAGGTGATCAAGGACAGGGCCGGCAGCGCGACCGACGAAGCGGCGTTCAAAGAAAAGGCGCGGGAAGCGGCCTTTGCCCTGATTGAATTGAAATTTGAGGACCTCCTAGTCGCCGAGACCGTGTGCGTCGCGTTACCCGCTTATGCCCCGATCGTGGAGAGCGCGGTCTGTCCCCAGTGCGGGGAACAGGTGATGGCCACGAAGTTGGTGACGATCGAGGGCGGCGCGAGGCTCTGCCGCCTGTGCGCGGGCGAGGCATACCTTCAGGTGGAGGGTCAAGGCATTATCCTTCATCCGGCATCCGAGAAAGGAGCCTGCGTCGAATGAACCATCATGACGGTAGCGCGAGTGACTCTGCCCCTGGACGCCGGCCGCGCGGTCGCGGCGGAAGCAGCTACGGCATGCAAGACGCGGATGTCGTGTTCGGGGCGATGGGCCTCAAACCCGGGGATTCGTTTCTGGACGCGGGTTGCGGGTGGGGGGAATACGCGCTTCACGCCTCCCGGATCGTCGGCGGATCGGGCGTGGTGTATGCGCTGGATAAAAACGAAGGGCTGGTCAACAAATTGCGGCGGGAGGCCGCTTCTCTGGGGCTGGCCAATATCCAAACCATGGTTGCCGACATTACCGAAGGATTGCCGTTCGAAGCGGACTGTATCGATGTCTGCCTCCTGTCCACCGTGCTCCACATCCCTTATGTAACCGTCAGAGCAAAAGTCTTGTGCGCCGAGATACGCCGCGTCTTGAAGCCGGACGGCCGGTTGGCCATCATTGAGTGCCACAAGCGGGACATGCCTTTTGGCCCGCCCAAACACATACGCCTGTCCTCCGAGGAGGTTCAGGTTTTGGTGGCGCCTTGCGGCTTCGAATTGTTGAACGAGATCGACCTGGGGGACAACTACATGGTTCAATTCCTTTGTTCGGGGTCGGGTTAAAACGCGCGGGCCGCATTTCGCGAAATGAAATGCGGCCCGCGCTGCTCAAGTTTTTGGGAGGGGGTTTGGGGGACCCCTTTTTTTTAAAATGGGGTCCCCCGGGTGTCTTGCGGTTTTACGAATAGCTGCCTTGTTGAGTGGCTTGGGCGCGTTCCTCCTGCGTCATGTTGGCCAGGCGTTCGACTTCGGCCACGTCCAGGTTCAGCCCCTGGGCCACGCGCGTGCCGTAGGCCTTGTCAGCCTTGTAAAACAAGGCGGTTTGGCGCATTTGGATGCGCTTCTGGGCGCTGCCCAGGTGGTCCACGATGTTGCCCACCAGGTTGGCCCTAGCCTCATCCGTCATCACGTCGCGGTAGAGGTTGCCGGGTTGGACAAAGTCGTCATTGGGGAAAGTGAAGGGATAGCGGCCGGCCTGGCCCGAGAGGTCGATGCGGGGTTCGCCTGCGGTTGGGTCGGGTACGGGACCGCCGAAGCTGTTGGGCCAGTAGTTGGGGCCGCCCTTGCCGTTAGCGTCCACGCGCATGAAGCCGTCGCGCTGGTAGTTCTTTTCCGGGGCGTGCTTGGGCGCGTTCACCGGGATGAGGTGGTAGTTGGGGCCTAGGCGGTGCAGGTGCGTGTCATGATAGGAAAAGACGCGCGCCTGGAGCATCTTGTCCGGTGAAATGGCGATGCCCGGCACCATGTTGCTCGGACAGAAGGCGGCCTGTTCCACCTCGGCGAAATAGTTCTCCGGGTTGCGGTTGAGGACCATCTTGCCGATCTTGATGGGCGGGACTTCCTTGTGGGGCCAAACTTTTGTAATATCGAAGATATCCCACTTGAAGTCCTTGGCCTGCTCGGGCGTCAGAATCTGCATTTCCAGGGTCCAGGAGGGATAATCGCCGGCCGCGATGGCTTGGTGGAGGTCCTGGGTGGCATAGTTCGGGTCCACGCCGGCCAGGCGCGTGGCCTCGTCCCGGACCAGGTTCTGGATGCCCTGGTCGGTCTTGAAGTGGTACTGCACCCAGAAGTATTCTCCCTTTGCATTGTACCACTTATAGGTGTGGCTGCTGTAGCCGTTCATGTGACGGTAGCCGTTCGGGGTGCCGCGGTCCGAGAAGAGGATGGTCACCTGGTGAATGGACTCGGGGGTCAGGGAGAGGAAGTCCCAGAACATGTTCGCGTCGGGCAGGTTGGTGGCCGGGTTCCGTTTTTGAGTATGGATAAAGTCCGGGAATTTAAGTGGATCTCGAATGAAGAAGACCGGGGTGTTGTTGCCCACGAAATCGTAATTGCCGTCCTCGGTGTAGAACTTGACCGCGAAGCCGCGGGGGTCCCGGGCCGTGTCGGCCGATCCACGCTCGCCGCCCACCGTGGAGAAGCGCACGAAAAGGTCAGTCTTTTTGCCCACTTGGGAGAGAAAACGGGCCTTGGTCCACTTCGTCACGTCGGCCGTGACCTCGAAGTAGCCGTACGCGCCCGCGCCTTTGGCGTGCACCACGCGCTCGGGGATGCGCTCGCGGTCAAAATGTCCCAGCTTATCGAGGAGATGCGCGTCCTGCAGGAGCACCGGGCCGCGCTCGCCGGCGGTTAAGCTGTTTTGATCGTCGGCCACGGGAACGCCAAAACCCGTGGTCAGCGTCTTTTTGTCTTCCGGCATTTCTAACTCCTTATTTCGTATTTTGGTGAAAGATAACAAAAAGGGTGGCCATTCAGACGCGCCCGAAAGGTACCGCATTTCATCTGGCAGGCCCTGTTTTTACGGTAAGACCAAGCGAAAAACAGGCCATGCGCAGGCCTACTCTGAACCCCAGATTTTCTCTATGGTTCATTATTAGCATATCTCGGAAACGCCAAGTGTCAATCCGCATGAGGGACAAAAATGGAAAAAACACGGGCTTGAACCAAGGATTTTTTTCTGGTAGAAGTTCCGCTCAGGCAAGAGGCTTCCGGGGCGACATCGCCGGTCACCGATGACGCTCCCAAAGTGCATCCAACATGCCGTCAACATGCAGTCAAAGGGTGGTAGAAAAGGCATCCAAAAAACCGGAACCCCGAAACCGCGCCAATCCTCGGTATGTTGAAGCGCCCCACCCCGAATTTTTGAGCGGACCGTCCCGGTCCTCGGACAAGAGATCATGACCCAAAACTACGTCCACGGCTACGACCCCAGGGAAAACACGCGGCTTGAGGACCAGGCCTCCACCCTGGTCGAGCTGCTCCACGCCGACACCGCCTACCCGGCTGGCAGCCGAGTCCTGGAAGCCGGCTGCGGCGTGGGCGCCCAGACCGTGACCCTGGCCCAAAGCAGCCCCCAGGCCCGCATCGTCTCCATCGACATCTCGGCCGCCTCCCTGCTTGAAGCCCGGCAGAGGTGCGACGCCGCGGGCCTGATCCACGTCGCCTTCCAGCAGGCCGACATCTTCGACCCGCCCTTTGCTCCGGAATCCTTTGACCACGTCTTTGTCTGCTTCGTTCTGGAACATCTCGCCCAGCCCACACAGGCCCTCGGCATCCTCAAGGGTCTGCTGAGGCCCGGCGGCACCATCACGGTCATCGAAGGCGACCACGGCTCGGCCTACTTTCACCCGGACAGCCCGGCCGCGCATCAGGCCATCGCCTGCCAGGTCGAACTCCAGCGTAGGTCCGGCGGCAACGCCATGATCGGCCGGCAGCTCTACCCGCTGCTCACCGAAGCGGGCTTTCGCGGCGTCCGCGTCTCACCCCGCATGGTCTATGCCGACGCCAGCCGCCCCGAAATGGTGGACGGCTTCACCCGCAAGACCTTCACGGCCATGATCCAAGGCGTGCGCGAATCCGCCCTCGCCGCCGGCCTGATCGACCCCGCGCTTTTCGACCAAGGCATCCGCGACCTCTACCGCACCGCCGAACTGGGCGGCGTGTTTTGCTACACGTTTTTCAAAGCATTCGCTGAAAAGTAATCTTGGGGGCCCCCTTTTTGAAAAAAGGGGGCCCCCAAACCCCCACCTAAAAACTTTAGCAGCGCGGTCTGGATTTCGCTTCGCGCTCTCCAGCCCGCGCACTCAGGTCTTATTATTCCTTGACTTGTTGGTATTTTTATTCAGATAATAAAGCATAGTCAGATGAATAAAATGTAGGTTGGGTAGAGCCGTGAGTTTGTCGAACGGCGAAACCCAACAAAATATCAACACCAACATGATACTTTGGAGCATTATAAATGGATCGAGAAATACTGAAATTAGAAATCAAACGTCTTGTTGATGAGGCGCCACTAATAGCTCCTTCCATGGTTCAGTTTACTGAATGCCGAAATTATGGATCCGTAACTGATGAAAATCTCGACACGCAAAAATTTGTACGCTGGGAGCTGGAGGCGCGGGCTATCCTACAAAATCTTGCGGCATCCGAGATACCTATATTCAAGGAACTATACAATGAGTGCCCAAAGATAGAGGACTATTTGAAAAAATATCATAGTCGGTCAATTATCGTTCATAAGACCATGGAGATTTTGATGAGTGCAGATCAGATTCTTGATTCTTCTTTATCAATCAACCAAACAAATGATGAAGAACAAAATGGTCTCGATCCTTGGCCTGTAATTCGAGGCATGCTCCTTGAACTTGATAGTCGAGAAGTTCCCGCGATTATAGATCGTGCAGGACTGCCGGTTGATTGGAATATTACTGAAAAGGAAAACTACTCGAATAGCACGCGCTTGGCCGCATACAGGGCCCGGATCGATGTGGCGTATCGGCTCTTGCGAAGTGATAACCATCTTCGAGTCGCATATGTTGTGGCAAATGGACTTATCAAGCGTGGAATGATGGACAAGCTCAACGAAGCGCTTAACAAAATTGGATGGGAAGTTAATATCCATGGGCTTACTCCCTCAGGGGCGGCTGTCCGCCAGTTATTTTTCCCGGAACAAAGTCAACATGACGCGTATGTTGAGATCCGCAAAATCATCCAAAAAGCCACTCAATCAATAACGGTGGTGGACCCGTATGTAGATCAGACTATCTTTTCGTTGTTTTCGACATGCGCGATGCCGATTACTATTCGCCTTCTTACATCCAAGGTACCGAAAGACTTCGAGCTAGAAGCCAGGCAGTGGTTGAGGCAATATAGCGAAGGCACAATTGATATTCGTACAACAAAAAATTTTCATGATCGGTTCCTTGTACTTGATGATACTAGGTGCTGGCATGTGGGATGTTCCATCAAGGATGCGGGTAATAAAGCATTCATGTTGAGCCAAGTGGAAGACGATAATAACCGGTTAGCTCTGTTAGACCAGATTAATAAATCATGGGCTTCTGGCACCAAGGTTTTTTAAGCGGAAAGCGCGTCGCCCGGACGACTTGCTCGTCCGGATCCGCCCGAAGCGAAGCTGACGATTGTCAAAATGGTTCATATTTGATTTTACATTCCAGGGTGCTCCCCTTGAACGAGAAGGAAAAATCGAACGGAAGGAACATGGATAAACTCACAGGGAATATCATCGTCAGGCGAAACGGCGCGGTTTTGCGGCAGGCCCGGGAGTTTGATCTGCCGCGAATCGACGAGATCGCCATCATCTGTTACGCGCCGATCCAGGCTTCTTACCTTGAGATCGTGGGCCCGGAGATTTACCAGGGCATCCGGGCGCATCCCGAACTGGACTGGGAAGTTGAAAAGACGAATCGCATCCACCGGACCTTTGCCGAGCATCCGGGCTGTACCTGGGTGCTGGAGGATGATCGCGGCGTTTTCGCTTTTCTGTGCTTGGCCGTGTTTCCAAAGCGCGGCCGGGCCTGGATCGAGGAAAACGGGGTCCTGCCCGAGCGCCGGGGCCAAGGCTGGGCCGCGTTCATGCTTCGCCACGCGCTCAAGTATTTGCGGGCGCAAGGCATTCGGTTCGTATCCCTGGAAGTGGACCTGGACGACGTTCATCTGCCCGCCCGCAGGGCCTATCAGGCCGTGGGATTCGACCGCCACCACCACTTGGCGATTTATCATCAGGATTTGGATGAAAACAATCCCGGCTCTTTGTTGAATACCGAAGACGATTAGTCTTCCGTTCTGGAAAGACTACTCGGAGCGCAAGCTTGCAAACCAACGAGCGCGTCGGTATCGAGGTGACATGGCAATGAACGCCGAGGCCACAAGGACAAAAGCGCGCATCAAGGCGGTGATTGTGTTGGCGCTGGTCACGCCGGTCCTGACTGAGTTGTTTTCGACCAACATGGGGCCGGGGCAGGTGGTGAGGCCCGGGGCGTTCGTGTTCTTGTTGCTCGCGTACAGCCTGCCCGTGCTGCTTATCCGCGAACTGGCCGTGCGAGCCCGGGTGGGATTGCCCGGGTTGTTCCTCATGGGCCTGGCCTACGGCATATTCAACGAGGGCGTGTTGGCCAAGACCCTGTTTTTCGGCATGCCTGGCGGAGGTGCGCTGGAGGCCTATTCCGGGTTCGCTCCGGCCCGGATTCACCTGGTCTGGGCCGTGCTCATCATCACCTGGCACGCGCTCCACGCCGTGGTCTTTCCCATTGCCTTGGTCTCGGCCCTTTTCCCCTCGGTGCGCCGGGATTCCTGGCTGAGCCGGCTGGCGCGGATTATTTTCATCGTGGTGTTGGTCCTCTTCTCGGTGGTGGGGTTTTTGAAGGTGAGGCCCGAATACGCGGATTGGCCGTACTTCGTGGGCTTCGCGGCTTTGATCAGCGTTTTCTTGCTTATTGCCGTGCGCTTGCCAGCCGGGAAAAGCTTTTTCACGCCTGCCGCATCGGGCCGGGCCGGGCAGGTGATTTTCGGGATCGTGCTTCACCCCTTGCTGGTCGTGGCCTTTTTCGTCACGGCCAAACACGGCGCCCCGATCGCCACCCTGGTCGCCTGGCCCATCGGCTTGGTGTTGATCCTTTATGCCTGGCTCGTTCGGCGGGGATGGACCACGGTGGTGCCGGTGGCTTTCATTGCCTTGGGCGATTATGGCTCGGGCGCGCTCGTCAACCTGCTGGTCAAGCTGGGCGCTCATCCCCGGCCCATGGACAAGATCGTCTTCCTGATCGTCCTGTTGATCTTCTTGGCCCTGATTACCTGGCGCGCCCTGGCCGGGCAAAAAGCGCCGGGGCCTGAACCGACCGGCGAGATCGTCTAACGACTTGAACAAACGATTCCTAAACAGAGCAAGACTGGAGGCATTGGTTTAATGGCGCGTAACATCGAGATCAAGGCCCGCATCGATCACGTGGATTCGCTTTGGCAGGCGGCTGCATCGATCAGCGATTCCGAGCCCACGGAAATTTTTCAGGACGACACGTTTTTCCATTGCCCTCAGGGCCGGTTGAAGCTGCGGGTTTTTGCGGACGGCGCCGGTCAGCTTATTTTCTATCAGCGCCCGGATACGACAGGGCCGAAGGAGTCCTACTACATCCTTTCGCCGACCGCTTCACCCGATACGCTTCGCCGTGTGCTGGCCTGCGCCTTTGGGGAAATCGGCCGGGTTTGTAAGCACCGCACCTTATTGTCTCACCTTGGGAGGGTTAAAACCCCCACCTTTAGGTGGCAGCTTTAGCGGTTTTGGTCTAAGCTGCGTGTTATGACTGGTTATCGCCATGGTTCGCACACGGTCTTTTCGATTCACCTGC
>Ga0209163_1000779_pt1 | contig 47147 bp, 33 predicted proteins | sample MTBAKSrepl2MetaG_FD_187457 | JGI IMG/M metagenome (GOLD analysis project Ga0209163, IMG submission 187457) | Enrichment culture microbial communities om Arthur Kill intertidal strait, New Jersey, USA, that are MTBE-degrading - MTBE-AKS2 (Arthur... | ecosystem: Environmental > Aquatic > Marine >...
TGGCCTATGAGAACAGTTGGCCTTGGCCCAGCGAGGCCAACGGCACCGGCCGGAGCCTGACCCGAATCGACCCGGCGGCCTACGGCAACGACCCGGCCAACTGGACCGCCGCCGACCCCTCCCCGGGCTGGTAGATAGAAAACCGCGGGGTCGGCAACGGGATGTGGCGAGGCACCCGATGTGCCGCGTCCAGGGGCATGGGCGTTTTGGGTGGAGGGAGAGGGATCGGCAAGTGGAGGATCAGAGTCGCCGCTTGGCATGAAGCGGGGCGGGAGGTGTGAGGGAATGTTGAAGTGGTTTCTTATCTGCGCGGGGGGAGTCTGCGGCCTGATCGGGCCGGGGGGGGCGTTCGTATCCGCACAGGGGGATTGTGTGTCTTTCGCCCTCGGGACGGATGCGGAGGCGGTGGCCGCGCGGGAGCCGGACGGTCGGCGTCACATGCAGCTTGGCTCATGCGGTGTCAGCGGAGAAGCGGGAGCGCCGATGCTGCCGGTCGTGCGATACGATGTGCTCCTGCCGCCTGGTGCGGCGAACATCCGCGTCGAATTGGCCGAGGCCCACTGGAAAACGCTCGATGGCCCTTGGCGGATCGATCCTGCCCCACCAGCTGTGGCTTCGGGGAGTATTGTGGATTGGGGACCTTCGGCAGGTGCTATCGTTGACGGCCATGATCTGTCGATCTACGGGGTCGATGCGGAGTATCCGGCCGAGCCGGTGGAGCTGGCCTCGGTGGGCGACCTGCGGGCGTGGAGGCTTGCCGAAGTGCGGGTGCACCTGGCCGTGTACAATCCCGTTCGCGAGTCGGTCCGGGTGTTGCGCGGTGGGCGGGTCGATGTGCGGTTCGATCTGCCTGTGGCAGCGCCTCCGGCGGCGCAGACGATAACGTCCGTGGAAGAACGATTCCTCGGCGGCCTTGTTGAACGGGTGGTCAATCCGCAGGACCTTGAGGCCTTTTATCCGCCCATCCCGCCGGCCGATCAGGAGCAGACCGAGCCGCCCGCTTTCAATGACTATGTCATTGTCACCCGCAACCACGTGGTGGAGAACAGCCGCGAACTGGGGACGTTCGTGGCCCTCAAGCAGATGCAAGGCTATTCGGTGAAGGTGGTTACCGAGGCGGGCACGCCGGACGCGACACATTATCAGCAGGGCAGTTCGGAGAATGAGACGGCGAACAACATCCGCTCGTGGCTCCGCTCGCGCTATCTGTCCGAGGGCATTCAATACGTTCTGCTGATCGGCGTGCCCTACAAGTATTGTTGCCCGCGTGCGCATGTCTTCACCGACATGTACATCGGAGCCAATACGGATATGTACTATGCTGAGTTGACCGGCAGTACATGGGACAAGGACAACGACGGCCAGGCAGGGGAGTTTCGTGACGATTTCGGCAGCGGCGGGGCCGACAAGTACTGCGAGCTGCAAGTGGGTCGCATGCCGAGTTGGCGTTCCGGCACGCGGTATTCGATGCTGGACGCGATCCTTCGCAAGACCATGAGCTACACCTTGGGCCAGGGCGGCCTGGACTGGCGCCGCAAGCTGCTCGTGGCCGCGGCGATCTCCAACTTCGGCCCGCAGGACAGCAACGGCGATGGGGACAGCTATGATACCAGCGACTTCCGATATAGCAGCGACAAGACATTCGGAACCGACTGGGGCGAGGCGCTCAAGGGAAAGGCGCAAGATGTGGGCGACTACGCGTACACGCTCTACGAGAAGACCGGCTGCAAGGACAACGGGTCGGCCTATTCGCTGACGCCGTGCAGTGCGCCGTTGACGGCCGACAACCTGGTCGATGCGTGGGAACATGGGTATGGATTCGCCACGTGGTGGGGACACGGCAATCCCCGCCAGGCCTCGCGATTCTGCTGGACCAGCGACGTGTACCACGAGGGGACGTGCAACAAGCCGACCGAGACGCAGTGGCGGCCCCTGTTTACGGAGTCTATGTGTCCTCAGTTAAACGACTATCGGCCGTCGTTCGTGGTACAGGTGTCCTGCCTGAACGGCTCGCCCAGCACGAAGAATCTGGCAGAGAGCTTACTTCACCAGGGGGCGATCGGGACTTTCGCCGGCACCTCGGTGACGTGGTATCGTGCGGGCTCATGGTCGACGGGGCAGGGCGACGATTATGCCGATAACGCCTCGTTCGGTTACTGGATCTACAAGCGCATGGCCGAGGACGGCGATACGGCCGGGGCAGCGCTGAATTGGTGCCGCAGCCACTTCGGCACGGATTGGTCGAGTGGGGCTTCGTGGATGAATATGTTGGCCTTCACGCTTCACGGGGATCCGTCCATCGGACTGCGGACGGCTTATCTGAACCTGCCTCCGTTGCCACCCACCGAGCTGCAGGCCCGCCAGATTCCGGGCCAAGTTCACCTGACCTGGCGCGACAATTCGCGTAATGAGACCGGTTTCTGGATTCAGTATCGTACGGTCCCGGCACCTTGGCCGAACCCTTGGTATGTTTTGGGCGCCGTGCCCGCTGATGTAACCAGCTACCAGTACACGTATCCATCCACGGGCACCTACGAGTTTCGGGTATACGCCGTCAATGAGAACGGATCCAGTCCTTACTCGAACGCCGATTCGATCGACGTGATGCCACTCTTGCAGTACGTGTCCGTGTCCACGCCGAATGGCGGCGAGTCGTTGATCGCCGGACAGCAACACACGATCCGATGGACCAGCGGCTTCAGTCCCCCGAGCCGGGTGCATCTCGATTACTCCACGGATTCGGGGACGACGTGGAACGCCATCGCGTGGGACGTGAGCAACCTGTGCCTGGGCGAGTGCACATACGCCTGGACCGTGCCGAACGTCAGCTCGGGGCAGTGTCTGGTTCGCGTTTCAGACACGGACGGCTGGCCTTACGACCTGAGCGATGCGCCGTTCACGATTACGCCCCGGCCCGACCTGGTCGTTGAGCGTGTCGAGCTCGACCCACCTTGGCCGACGGCGGGCAGCCCCTGCACCGTCACGGTGGCGGTACGCAACCAGGGTTTGGCCACATCCAGCCCGGTGTGGATCGATGGGTTCACCGATTGCCCGGGCGAACCCGAACCCGGGCGGTTCCCGGATTGGTCGATGCCTACGGGGTCGATCATGCCGGGGCGAACGCAGCGCTGCTCCAAGGCGATCACCTTCGGGAGCACCGGCCGCATGAGGCCGTACGTGGTGCTCGACGCCGATAATGCCCTGGCGGAGTCTGATGAGTCGAACAACACGTTGCGGCCGGGGGCCTTTGCCGTGATCGACGTGGAGGTCCGGTTTGAGAAGACGACCGCGTACAGTTGGTTCGGCGGCGATGACCGCGAGGATTTCAAGCCGCGCAACGTGGGCGTCGGCCAGCAGATTGTGCTCGGACGCACCACGTGGGTTTGCAGCGTGGGGTTCTGTTTCGCCGACATGTTCGACTACGAGCAGGCCCCGGAGGGTTTCGGCCATGAGGTGACGCTGGTGCTGGACGTCCGCACTGTGGAGGGTTATTCGCTGCAACGCGTGACCAAGGCGGTGGATGCCTCCTTCCGCAGCGGGTGGCTGGTGTTCGACCTCGATACGGAGCTCTTCGCCGGGGTGCCATACGTGTTCACGTGCTACCTACAGGAAGGGCAGACCAACGAACTGTCCAACAGTGTCGTCGGTCACAAAGACGAAGACTACGCTCACACCCAGGGGTATCGGGCCATCGGTTACGGAGCAGGAGCCGACCTGGACGACGGGCTGTTGTGGGAGCCGCACCCGTGGGAGTTCAACGTCCTGTTGCGGGGTTATCGAACCGACGGGTTGCAGGGCGATCTGGATGAGGATCAGGTGGTCAGCGTCTACGACCTGTGGGTGCTGGCCGAACACTGGACACAGACCGATTGTCTGTGGCCCGAAGGCTGCGGCGTCGCCGATCTGAGCGGCGACCGGCGGATCGACATGGAAGACTTGGCGATCCTGGCCGCCCGGTACCGACAGTTCGTGTACCCGTATGACTACTGGAACAAGTTCCGTATCGCGATCTACGAGGGCCTGGGTCATCTGAGCGCCCAGCCGATCGACGGTTCCGACGGGCAGGATCTCTGGCCCGGCACGCAGATGATCTACAAGACCAACGAAGGGCGCTATGGCCGATGCCGCGTGCAGGCCTACGATCCGGCGACAAAACGGCTGACACTCGAGTGGATCACGTACAACGACAACGGCACGCCGTATTCCTCGGGCCAGGGGCTGAGCATCGCGCCGAGCTATACCGTGGATCTGGATGCCGGAACGAGCCCGGGCGGCGCGGGGGCGGACGCGTACTGGAACACGATGGACGCCGCGACGCGCTATTGGCGCTCGAGCCATGGAGCGACGTTCATGCTCGTGCTCCGTGCGCAAAGCCCCTATTGACGTCGAAGTCCCGTTGGCGCGGTCTATGATCGCCGAGTGCCGCCACGTGCCGGAGGGCCGTTACGGGCGCCGCCGCCATTGCGGGCGGCGGCGAGGGTCTGCGCGTACTTGCCGAAGATCATCCGTCCGGCGCTGGTCTGCAGGGCACTGGTCACCGTCAGTTGCACGGTTTCGCTGATGTGATCGCGGCCGTCCTCGACGACGACCATCGTGCCGTCGTCGAGATACCCGATTCCCTGGCGGGCTTCCTCGCCGGGTTTGACGATGCGCACCTGCATCGTCTCACCAGGCAGGACCACGGTCTTGACGGCGTTGGCCAGGTCGTTGATGTTGATCACGTCCACCCCGCGAAGCTGGGCGATCTTGTTGAGGTTGTAGTCGTTGGTAATCAGCCGCCCATCGCAATTCTTCGTGAACGCCACGAGCTTATGGTCCACCTCGGCCTTGGGATCGACGCCGGGCGGGGGGGTGTCGTCGATCTGTACATCGACGGCGTTGCTGCTCTGCATGCGGTTGAGGATGTCCAGCCCACGGCGGCCGCGGTTGCGCTTCATCTTGTCCGGCGAGTCGGCGATCACCTGGAGCTCGTTCAGGACGAAGCGCGGCACCACCAGCGGCGCGGTGAACAAACGCGTCTCGGCGATGTCGGCGATCCGCCCGTCGATAATGACCGAGGTGTCCAACACCAGGGGACGCATGCCCTTGGTCTGGCGGGAGAACTCCACGTAAGGGATGACAAAGCGGATGTCGTCCTTGGTCTGAATCACCATACTGACCGCGAGGTAACAGATGCAGATCGACATAATCCATTTGGCGATCTTCACCGTGGCCTCGGCCAGGCCCAGATTCCACACGTCGTTGATCATCTCGATCACCGGCGACAAGGCCCAACTGATCAGGGCGCCGACCAGGATACCGAAGAAGATTCCCGCCAGGGCGTTGAGCGACTTCTTCGGCGTGAGCCACTCGACGGCGATCACCAGCACCGCCACCGAGACGCCGATCACGAAGATCGCCATGTAGTCCTCGGTCTTGGTGGTCTGCTGCTGAACCTCAAAGGCCTTGAGCAGGTTGTCAAACGCCGCCGACATGTCGCCCTGGTCCTTCTTCTCGATGGCCAGGCGCCGATACGTCTGCGCGTCCGGGGTAAACTCATTCTGCCGCTGGTGGTAGTTGATACTGACGAACAGGAACGCGATGATGATGGAAAGAAAAAGGGCACGAATGACGTACAGAAGCATGATCCCGATCTCCACTTGGAGGGATGAATGATAAAGAGCGGTGTCGCAGGGCGTCCGCCTCGCAGTGCGGCGTGCCGTGGTCATACCGCCCGAACCCACTATGAAAGATCACAAGCACATGTGACACAATACCGTCAGGGCCCACCGAAGTCGATCTCGAGGTGCGGTCTGGATCGGGTATTTCTCATTTATCGGTATCAGGTGCACATCGTGTTCAGTCATTCGGAACAACTTACAGGTGACGCCGATCTGGTCGTCCAACTGAACGACGGCCGGCTGTCCCTGAATGGCCGGCACCGAAGGGCTGACGAGGACGATCTGCCCATCGTTGATCCGAGGGGCCATGCTATCGCCGTCAACGTACAGGGCGAACGCGTCCGGGTACAACGTGCGGAGGTCCCGACAATCCACGAACTGCACCACGCAGTCCACCTCGCTGTCGGGGGGTCTGATCTGCACGAGGCTGGCCGGCAGGTCACCGAGCGACGCGATGCCCGCCGGCGCCGGTCCATCCACGGCCAGCCGCCCTCGGGCGCTGTCGCACACGGTGCTGTGCGTGTGCTTTCGGATCAGCTCGTCCAGTTGCCGTGCGGCCGATGCCGGCGGGGGCAGGGCCGATTCAGGCCAGAAATGCACGATACCGGCCGCCGTCCGGCCCAGTATGGGGATCCAACCCACGCGGGTTGAGCCGCCTGGACCCGGCTTGTCCGTACCGGAGACGGCGACCTTTTCCATGAGAAGGTCGACGAAAGCCCGGACCACCGCCTCGGCCCGCGGATCGGCCATCAGCAGAGTGTCCAGAGCGCGATGCAGTTCCGAATCGCTCCTGTCCGGCGGCCCCCATCCCTCGGAGTTCGCCCGCCCGGTCATTAGCCAACTCAGATCACAGCCGGTCCGCTCGTGAATCCGTACCAAGACGTCGGCGGGAGGAATCCGATCATTCTCATAATAGTTGTACGTACTGGGGCTCAGACCCACATCACGGGCAAAGGCACTCTTTCCCCGCGGGCCGTACAGGCGAATCCGAAGCTCTCGAATCCGCCCATTTATCGCACATGGGTTGGTTGTGCTCATGTAGTCCATCATCGTGAAAAACACACTGGTAGCATTCGCAGAGACGAATTCAGGACAGGCATAAAGCATTATATGTTCGGAAACGGGAAGAAGTCAACAATTTTCCCGTGATCAGTCGCTCCTGTGAAAAGATTCTCGAAATGGGTGAGTCCGGAGCGGCTGGCCGATGGTTGTGTCCGATGCAAAACTCTCCGAGGGGCCAAAAAAAGGACTGTTCGTGCGGGTCTGTCGCCGCTCTGCTCCGCGGCCTTCACACGTTAATCGAGGCCGATGGGCCGATGGACAATCCCTCCGCATGCGTTCGTGGATTATAGGTCCGGCTGCTGGATGTGCACGGTCTGCCGCGTGGGGGATCGCGCGACCACGAGGCGACCGGTGATCGGGTCACCATTGCCGATTAAGAAGAGCCCTCGGCGGGCCGATACGTGAGCCGGGTTCGCTCCAGCCGAGTCGATCCCTTCGTAGAGATGGCCGCGCCGGGTGTCGCGGGTCGCGGTCGGGTGGGTTCCTCGCCGGGGTCGGCGAGGCCGGTATGAGATCATGAAGCGAAATCGCACGAGGATCGCCGTTACGGTTGTGTTGTGTGTGGCGGCACTGGCTTACATGGCCCTGCTGACCACGCTGAACCTGCGCCACGTGGAGGAGGTGATCGTTCGACAGACCCAGCAGCACGTGCTGGCGGTCGCGCGCGCCAAGGCCGAACACCTGTCGCACGTCGTCCAGACGATCGGCTCGGAGCTGCACGTGTTCGCCTCCGGTCCGGCGGTGCATTCGATGCTGGCCGAGGGGCCGCGGCCACCCCTGCGTTCTGACATCCCGGCACTGTGGACCAACAGTCCCGTGGATCGCCTCGTCAGCACCGTGCACGTTCTTGATGCGGATGGACAGGTCGTCTGGAGTCAGGGCGGGATCGATCAGGCGATCGTGGTGGATGTCCCCCTTCGGATCGGGCTGCGGGCGGTTCTGCAAGGGGCGCCGCTGCACGTCGGTGAGGTGTTTCAATCGCCGGAGGGCGATATGGCGGTGTCCCTGTGCCTGCCGGTCACTCTCAACGACAAGGTGGCCGGCGCCGTCGTGGGCGTGATTCACACCGCGACCCTCGCGGAGCTCGTCGGGGGCATGTGGGGCGCGGCGCACAACTACGTTTGGCTCCTGGATGACGATGGCCAAGTGCTGACTCATCCCGAGGCCGGTTTCGCCGGACGATCGGTGTTCATTCTGGATCTGCATGATCTGGGCAACGAGACCCAGTCGCGGCGCGCCGTGGCGAACATGCTCAGCGGCCGCGAGGGCATGACCGAGGCCCTGTTGAATCGCCAGACGCGCCGACGCACGATGATGGCCTGGTCGCCCGTGATCGTCGGACACAAACGGTGGGCATTGGCGACCTGTGTGGACTATGACGGCGAGGTGGCCGCCCCCATGCGGATTCACGCGCAGAACACGTTCATCATGCTCGGCTGCTTTGTCCTGGCCCTGTTGGCCGGCGGCTTCGTCTACTACCGCATCGGCCGCCGTGAGGCGCATCTGCACGCTCGTCACGCCATCGGTCGCGTGACCGACGAGTTGCAGAACCTGAGCCTGGAGCAGGAGTGCCTTGTGGATCGCTTGCGCGACGACGTGCGACGGCTGCGAGGCATTGTTCAGGCGTTGCCCTGGCCGATCTGCTGGAAGGATAACGACGGCGTCTTTCGAGGGTGCAACGAGGCCTTCGCGCGGCGTATCGGCCTGGGGCATCCCGACGACATCGTCGGGATGACCGAGGGCGATCTGTCCGGCGTGGGCAAGCTGCACGAGGTGTTGTGGCGGGGCGACGACGAGGTGCGACGCACGGGAATCGCCCTGCTCAACCTGGAGGTGCAGGTCCCCGTGTCCGACGGACCGGCGGGGCGCGTCCTGCTCAGCAAGATTCCCTTGCGGGAGGGGTCGCGCGTCACGGGGCTGCTGACGGCTTACGTGGACATCGGCCTCTCGTTGAACAGGTCGTCGGACCCAACGGAGGAGAAGCCGGCCGACGATGTCGCGCCATCAGAGCACGTCCAGGCCACCGAGCGGACAAAGACCGCGCCATCTTCGGTCCCGGAAGAGTCCCGGTCGCCCTCCTCCGTCGCCGAGTCGTCGAACGGTTCGGTCCTGATCGTCGACGATGTGCGCGAGAACGCCATGTTACTGGATATTTTGCTTCGCAAGGCCGGCTATCGCACCCGGCTCTGCGCCGACGGCAAAGAGGCCGTCGAGGCGGCGGCCGAAGAGACCTTCGATGTGATTCTCATGGACATCCAGATGCCGCGGATGGACGGGCTGGAGGCCACGGCGGCGATCCGGGCGGCCGGGGCCAACCGGCAGACCGCCATCCTGGCGATGACGGCTTCCCTCGAGCGGTCGGAGGAGCTGGCGTGCCTCCAGGCCGGGTGCGATGATTGCGTTCGCAAGCCCATCAAGTCCGATCTGTTGCTGCGCAAGGTGTGGCGACTCGTGCAACAGAACCGGCAGCGCCAACAGGCCGCCGAGGGGCATCCCATCGTCTCCTTCCTGGTCGATGACCCCGACTATGCCAAGGCCGTCGAAAAGTTCGTGAGTCATCTTCCCGAACGCGTCGCCCAGATGCAGGAGGACTTTCAGCGCGGCGCGCTGAAGGAACTGGCCCTCAAGCTGCACTCGTTCAAAGGGGTCGGGGGCCTGGCCGGGTTCCCGGTGCTGTCGGAAAAGGCCGAAATGCTGGAGGATCTGATCGAGAGTGACCAAGTCGATCAGATTGCCGCACAGCTCGATGATCTGGTCCAGCTTTGCCGCCGCACGCACCTGAGCCGTTCGTAGAGACGCCACGGCCCGCCGAAGGCTTGCAGCCCCGGCCCGGTCCATCGCTCTGTGCTGCTTGGCTTGACGATCCATGGTTGTATTCCAAAGACGCCCGGGGTATGCTGAGTGGAGGATTCAGAGGTCCGGAAGGGTCGAGGAAAGGGAAGGGGTAGAATCATGAACAGACACACGCTTACACGAAGGGGTTTTCTTCAGGCCACCGCGGGCGCCATTGGGGCCGCAGCTTTTGTCAATGGCCGTTCGGCCGTCGCGGCGGAGACGCCGATTCCGACCCGTCCGCTGGGCAAGAGCGGCGTCGAGGTGTCCATCCTGGGCCTTGGGGGGCACCATATCGGGCGGATTCGCGACGACAACGAGTCCATTGCATTGACCCGACGGGCCATTGACGGCGGCGTCACATTCCTGGACAACGCCTGGGAGTACCACAACGGCCGCAGCGAGGAGCTGATGGGCCGGGCCTTGCAGGATGGCTACCGCAAGAAGGCTTTTCTGATGACCAAGCACCACGGTCGCGACAAGAAGACCGCGATGGCGCACCTGGAGGACAGCTTGCGGCGGTTGCGCACGGATGTGATCGACCTGTGGCAGTTCCACGAGATCGTCTACGACCCTGATCCGGAGATGATTTTCGCGCCCGATGGCGGGATCGAGGCGGCCGAGGCGGCCAAGAAGCAGGGCAAGGTGCGCTTCATCGGCTACACCGGGCATCGGGATCCCCTGCTGCATCTCAAGATGCTGGCCTATGGCTACCCCTGGGATGCGGTGCAGATGCCGCTGAACGTCTTCGATGCGCAGTACAAGAGCTTCGAGAAGCACGTCGTGCCGATCCTGGTGCGGCGGGGCATCGGCGTGATCGCGATGAAGACGCTGGGCAGCGGCCATCTGTTGCAGTCGGGCCTGGTCACGCCCGAAGAGGGTCTGCGGTACGTCTGGTCGCTGCCGGTCAGCACGATCGTGTCGGGCATGGAGAATACCCGGCTGCTGGAGGCCAATATGGCTCTGGCGCGGGCGTTCGACCCGATGAACGAGGCCGAGCGAGTCGCGCTGCTGGAAAAGACCCGGCAGGCCGCCGAAAGCGGACGTTTTGAGCCGTTCAAGACCGCGCCCAACTACGACGGCCCGATCAGCCGCCGGATGCACGGCATCCGCTAGCAGCGCGGGCTCATGCTGACGCCGATGAATACTCACGGAGACGCGGAGATGTCCAAGAGCACGCCACGACTCGTCCTTCGGGCCATCATGCTAGCGCTGTCTTTCTCCGTGGCGTCGGCCTGGGGCGCCTCGCCGCAGGCGGACCCGGCCGGCCGATGGGAGAGCGACATCCAGCGCTTCGAGGCGTGGGATGCGCAGAATGCATGGCCCCGGGATGGCGTGCTTTTTGTCGGCAGCAGCAGCATCCGCATGTGGCAGACCCGCGAGAGCTTCGACGATCTGCCCGTTCTCAACCGTGGGTTTGGTGGCTCGCAAATCCCCGATGTGCTGCATTTCCTCGACCGGATCGTTTTGAAGTATCGTCCCGCGGTCATCGTTTTCTACTGCGGGGACAACGATATCGCCGCGGGACGCAGCCCGGAACAGGTTCTTGGCGACTGGCGGACATTTGTCGATCGGGTGCGGGGTGTGCTGCCCCACACGCAGATCGTGTATCTGGGGATCAAACCCAGCGGGGCTCGCTGGAATCTGTGGCCCGAGATGGACCGGGCCAATCGTCTCATCCGTGAACACTGTGACGCCGATCGGCGGCTGTGGTACGTGGACACCGCCACGCCGCTGCTCAAGGACGGACGCCCGGACGATGCTCTGTTCCTGGCCGACCGGCTGCACCTGAGCCCGGCCGGGTACCGCCGCTGGACCCGGGTTCTGCGACCGGTGCTGGACGGCATCCTGCGACGGCCGGATGATCGGGGTTCGTCCTCGAAGGACCCGAGCGGGCGGTGAGTGTGCGTCGTCGGGGCACGGGGCAAGCCGGTCAAGTGACTGTTGGACAGATCATGGCAGGGAAAGGAGGCTCATTGATGCGAGTGATTATATTTGTCCTGGGGGTGCTGGTCGCCATCGACGGTGTCCTCATGATTCTCAGGCCCGACTGGCTCAGGCGGGCGTTAGGCTTTTGGGCGACTGGTTACATGAGCATCGTGGGGGCCCTGCTGAAGCTGGCGGCGGGGGTCTTTATGCTGCTGGCCGCCACCCAGTGTGATCATACGTGGTGGATCGCGGCGATCGGTGGGTTGGCCTGTTTGCAGGCGATGGCCATGTTGGCCATGCCCCAGGCGCGACGCAAGGCGTTACTCCTCTGGTTGCAGGCGCGGTCCAGCCTCATGCATCGGGTCATGGGCCTGGTGGTGATTGTCTTTGGCGTGCTTATCGCATGGGCCGCGGGCATCCCCCGGTGAGCCGACGCGGCCCCGGCCCATTCTGCTGTTGAGCGTTCATCCGCGCGATGTCAGGGCCGGCGGTGCGCGCCGCATGGTTCGATCCAGACCCTGACTGATTCATCCATTCCCAGCCGTATATCCCTCCAAGCCGTGCCCGTAGCACGCTAGGCGCAATTATCGGACGCTTTGGCGGCCCGTGTGAAAAATCCAGCCGGCGCGGCAACCGTCCGATGATTGTTTGGTAAGTTTTACGTGGATATACGTGCCCGGCGTTTTGGTGGGCGCCTCAACAACATACAAGGGGACTGGACATGGCCGCGAGAATACTCTTGGTGATCGCCGTGGTGATGATGCTTGTCTCGCTGTGTGGCTGTCAGACGGTCGACGGCGTCGGCCAGGCCGTGCAGGGCATGGGACGCGACATCTGCTGGCTGGGTCAACAGCGTGTCAGCGTGACGTTCCACCACGCCGAGCAAGAGCCCCTGTACTACAGCGAAATCGGGGGCCAGACCGCCTACTTCCGAAAGGTCGACGGACAGTACATCCAGGTCGCGATGCAATAGCCTGGGGGCCGGAAGCCTGCCGTTTGCATGCGTCCGTCAGGAAGAAGGGTGTGCTGGTCCGAGGATCGGCAGATACACCGTGAACGTGGTGCCCTTGCCAACCGCTGTGTCCACCTCGATGGACCCGCCGTGCTGATCGACGATCTGCTTGGCGATCGTCATCCCCAGTCCCGTCCCGAAGCGGGTCTTGCCCGATTTGAAGGGGACAAATATGCCTTTGACCAGTTCCGGAGGAATGCCAGGGCCGTTATCCTGAACGCTCAAGCCGACGGATTGCCGACTGAGCTGAAGCCAGGTCTCCACCTTCACGCGGCCGCCCCTGGCCCGCTCGGCCAGGGCGTCCAATGCGTTGAGCATGAGATTCAGCGCCATTTCGTGCACGCGATCCGGGTCCATGCGCACCGGCGGCATACTCCGTCCGGGCTGGAAACTGACCTTGATGCCGCGCTGCCGCAGTTCCGAATGCACCTGTGTATGCAGGGTCTCGGTGGCCGCCGAAATGGTGCGGTTGAAATCGGCCTCGCGAATCTCCAGCGGACGATCCTTGCTGAAATCCAGCATGTCGAGCACGAGACGTTTCATCCGCTGGATGTTCGGCAGCAGGATCGCCCAACTGCACTTGACGCGGTCCATCTTGCCGGTCCGCAGGCCCAGGTCGATCACCTCCGCGGCCCCGCCGATCATCTGCAGGACGTTCTTGACGGAGTGCGACAGCTTGAGGGTCGCCTCACCGGCCACGGCGAGGCGCTCTTGGCGTCGCACGGCCTCTTCCTGAAGGCACGCGCCGATCCGCAGGCCGATGATCGTGGCCGCGGCCTGGAGGGATTCAAGCTGTCCCGACCAATCGCGTCGGTCATTCCGGCTGTCGAGGTAGAGCACGCCCGGCGACATCGTCCCGCAGAGCAGCGGCACGGTCAGGGCCGTGCGAATTGAAAGACGCTGGAACTGGGGATCGCCCGGATAGTCCGGGTGGTTCATCGCATCCTGCACGAGGATCGGTCGACCGCTGGATTGGGCCTGCGCGACCAGCGGCTCGCTCCGGCTGGAGCCCCCCGTCTCGTCGCCGGTGCGATCGGCGGCCACGGTCAGGTCAATCTCGGCCCGGGGATACCGGACGATGAGATAGGCATGATGGGCGTCCATGAGATCGGCGACGCATTGCGTCAGGTCCCGGCAGTAATCCTCCAGCGTGTCGAGCGTCACGTTGGATCCGATAACCTGCGAAAGAACGGCCGATGTCAGTGGAGTCTCTTCGCGGTGTTTGATTTGGCTGTCCATCGTCATACGGCGGTTCCAGATCTCCCAGCTTTACGGTTGAGAACAACTGCCCGGACGTTGTATCGAACGTTGGAGGGGACATCTTAACCCGATTGGGCCGGCAGGGCCGAGGCGCCCGCCAAGGCGGCAGGGGGCTCCGGCGACAAGCAAACCTGAGAAACCAGACGAAAGTCACCTGACATTCCTGCCGATATCCTTCGCGAGACGAGTCGAAAGGGGCCAGCCATGAGTGAGACCAGAATCGCCCGCGGAGTCACGTTTACCGAACTCCTCCTGGTCGCGATCGTGCTGATAGCACTGGGGGCCTTGGCCGTACCGCGGATCAGCCGCAGCGCTCAGAACGCCAGGCAGAACGCCTGCGACACGAATTTGTGCCTTATCAACGCCGCCATCGACATGTATGCCGCCGACCACGATGGGCGGACTCCCCGGACCACGGACACGTTGAACCGGTGGATCCTGGACAATCCAACGTACTTTCCCGAAGGCCGGCCCCGATGTCCCCTCGGCGGCGCCTACCTGCTCGATGCCCAAACGGGCGTCGTCACCTGCACCCATTAATCCCGGTACACTGTGGGACCACCCGGCAGCGGATGGAGCGTCCGACCGTCCCGCGGTCCTGGAACCGGGCGTGGGGCGAAATGCGCGCAGAAAAAAAGCCAGATCCCCGAACTAATCAGAATCTGGCTTCGGAGGAGGGTGATGAAAAGCCTGAATTAGTGCTTTCTCCGCCTTGTTATACGTTTCTGCTAAAGATATCGACCAGGTGCCGCCCGCACTTTAGCAAAAAGTTCTGCGAATATTAGGCGTTGGCCCGACCTGGCGTCAAGAGCCTTTTTCCAAAAAACAGGGAAAAAATTCCCAGCCGTCCCGGCGTCGCGGGGGCCTTGTCGGCGGTGGTTTTTCTCTTGCCCCCCGCGCCCGCCGAACGTACCTTGACTGTTCGGGAACGGGAACGAGGCACATGGCGAACAGAATCACAATGGTCGACTTGGTTCACCTGCGACAGCAGGGCCGTAAGATCGTGGCCATAAGCTGCTACGATTACACGACGGCCCGGCTGGTTGCCGAGGCGGGCGTGGAGATGATCCTGGTGGGCGACTCGGCGGCCCAGGTGCTTCTGGGACACGATTCGACACTGCCGGCGACGATGGACCTGATGGTGACGCTCACCGAGGCCGTGCGCAGGGCTGCGCCCCAGGTGTGCCTGGTGGCGGACATGCCCTTTTTGTCGTATCACACTGGGGTCGGCGAGGCGGTCAGGAACGCCGGGCGGTTCGTCCAGCAGGCCGGCGCGCAACTCATCAAGATCGAGGCCACATCCGCGCAACTCGATGTGGTAAAAGCGGTTAGCGATTCCGGAATGGGCGTGATGGCCCACATCGGCATCCGCCCACAAAGCATCACGAAGCTGGGCAAACTCAAGGCCGAAGGCACCACGGCGGAACTGGCCTATGACCTGATCAGTCTGGCCGAGAAGATGGTCCGGGCGGGCGCCTCGGCCCTGCTGATCGAGGGAACGGCTCGCGAGGTGGCCGACATCATCACGCGGCAGAGCCCGGTGCCGGTCATCAGTTGCGGGTCGGGGCCTGATTGCGACGGACAGATACTGATTGTCACCGACCTGCTTGGCCTGGGCGATGGTCCCATGCCCAAGTTCTCGGCCCGATACGCCGAACTGGGCCCGCAGGTTGTGGAGGCGATGGGTCGGTACGCCGAGGACGTCCGGGCCGGGCGATTTCCGGATGATGACCACTGCTACCACGTCAAGCCGGGTCAGATGGAACGCCTGGAGCACATGCTTCGGACATTGAAAACCTGAACCGGTGCCGGGCGGAAAAAACACATGGCCGGGGTGTTTTCCCACAGGGGGATGTGAGTTTTGGTCGGCATTGCGTTGTCAGGACAGACTTCAGGCCGGCGACCCAGGCGGCGGTGGCGTCGCGATCCGGCCGCAACCGGCCGGTCGATTCTGCCGATGAATCTTGCGGCATCCTCGAGGACAAGGAGCCTATGATCCAGACATCCATGGGTTCAAGACCGGACGACAGACCTGTGCGACCGGCCCTGATCGTCGATGCCTCGACGATGACCGGCCTGGCCCACTCCCTGCGACGGTTGCTTCTGGGTCTGCGGTCGGAGGCGTGTCAGCCGGCGTTGGTGCATCCGCCGCAGTTCGAGGTGATCTCGCTGCCCGGCCCGCCGACAGAAACCATGCCCTATCCGGCGTATCGGATACCCTTCATGGGGGGGTATAATCGCCGGTTGCTGACGGAGCAGTTGGCGGCGTTCAAACCCACGGTCCTGCATTGTTTTGACGTCAGTCGGGCCGAGTTGACCCGCCATCTGGCCACGGCGTTGGGCGTGCCATACGTGTTGACATTCAGCCGGCCCCCGGGCTGGATCAAGCCGCTCGTCGTGCCGTCGCACTGTGCGGCGCTAATCGCCTGGCGCACGGCCACGGTCGAGCGGCTCAAGAGGCGATATCCCTTTATGGCCGAAAGCGTCTTTCACGTCAACGTGGGGGCGTTCGTGTCGGACAAGTGCGCCTGCTTTGGCGAGCCTGATCGTATTGCCAGCATGGTCACGGTCCAGCCGCTCCATCGGCTGGCGGACCTTGAACCGGTGCTCAACGCCCTGCGGCACCTGACGGTCGACGGACATCAGTGCATGCTGGCGGTCATCGGCAAGGGCCGGGCGGATCGGGCGCTCTTTCGACGCATCAACGAGCTGGGGCTCAACGAGATCGTGACCTTGGTCCCGCAGGTGCGTCCCCTGCGTAACGTCCTGGCCGGCGCGGACATCTTCCTGCAGACCCAGCCCGTCTCGCCGACCGACGCGAACCTGCTCGATGCGCTGAGCGTGGGCACGGCCGTCGCCGTCTGTCGGCGTGGGGCCGAGGGCGTGCTCACGGAGGATGAGAACGCCGTCTTCTTCCAGTCAAACGACGAACTGAGTATCTACACGGCCCTGCGCAAGCTCCTGGTGGATCGGGGGTTCGCCCGGCGCCTGGCCGAGGCGGGCCAGCAGTACATCCGCCGCCACCACTCGGTCAGCCGGATGGTCGAGGATCTGATCGAGATCTACCACATGGCCCAACATTGGTACGCCAAGACGACCGCATCGGCCACCGACGCGTCCTCGGCGACATCGGCGCCGGTCTGAGCGGAGTTTTTTGTCGCGGTTGCCCCTTGTCGGGTCACCAAGCGGCCCCTAAAGTACCCGCATGCGTACGCGGTGGGGCAAGTTGTTCACGTTGATTCGCACCCGCGGGGGCGTCTTCGCGGCGGGCATCGTATTTGCCGTTCTCGCGTTCGTGGCGTTGAACTACGCCATGGAGCCGTTGAGCCGCAGTGAGTATTGCGGGTCGGGGTGCCACGAGATGAACATCAGCTACCAGACGTGGGAATTGAGCTCGCACGGCACCAATCCCAACGGCATCCGCGTGGACTGCATCGAATGCCACCTGCCGCCGCGGCACCACTACATCCGGCACGTCGTGGCCAAGGGCTACGCGGGCACGAAGGACGTGATCATGCACCTCTTTGGCCCGGAGTATGACCGGGAGAAGATGCGCCGGAGGGTGTTGGACCACATGGACAATGACACGTGCCTGCATTGCCACGATGGGCTGGATCGGGCCTTGGGCTCGTCGCCGGCCCGGCAGGCGCACCAGGCCGCCCTGGCCGAGCCGCACAAACCGGAAAACCGATGCGTGACCTGCCACGAAAACGCCGGTCACGAAAGGCATGAAACGTTGTTTTCCATGGAGGAAAGGACAAGTCCATGAAAGCCTTGGGAATCCTTGTTGTCGCCGCCGGTCTTGCTTGGGCGAGCGGCTTGGCGGCGCAGACGCAAACGCCGCAGGCCGTGCCTTCGGTCAAGACGTTTCGCATCGAGCAGCAGATCAGCGACGCCGCCCGGCGGTGCATTGACTGTCACGCCAAGGAGAGCCCCGGTCTGGTGGCCGACTGGGCCGCCAGTCGGCACGCCCACGCGCGGGTCACGTGTCTGGATTGTCACGGCGCCTCGCAGGCCGACGCGGACGTGAGTCGGGTGCACCTGGAGCACGATAAGACGCCGATCAGCACGATCGTCTCGCCGCGGGATTGTTCGCGATGTCACCCGGGCCAGGCCGCCGAATACGCCCGGAGCAAACACGCTAATACGCTGGAGATTATCTGGAAGATTGACCCGTGGCTCCGGGACGGAATGAACAATACCGTGGAGCGGGTCACGGGGTGTCAGCATTGCCACGGCAGCGTGGTGGTCGTTCGCGACGGGCAGTATGACCCGGACACCTGGCCCAACGTGGGCGTGGGCCGCATCAACCCCGACGGCTCGCGGGGCTCGTGTTCGAGTTGCCATACCCGGCACCTGTTCTCCGTCGCCGAGGCGCGTCGGGCCGAGTCCTGCGGGCAGTGCCATCTGGGGCCGGACCATCCGCAGATGGAGATCTACAAGGAATCCAAGCACGGCGCGCTATTCTACGACCAGGGCGACGCGTGGACGTGGGACGCCGCGCCCGGGGCGTGGACCGCGGGCGTGGACTACCGGACCCCGACGTGCGCGGTATGCCACATGTCCGCGGTGGCGGACGTGCCGGGCACGCACGACGTGACCGAGCGCCTCGCCTGGGAGACGCAGGCCCCGCTGACGATTCGGCCCAGTGACTTCGCCGCCTTCCCCGCGGCAACGAACTGGAAAGAGGAACGGGACAAGATGCGGCGGGTCTGTCTGGCGTGCCACTCACCGGCGTGGGCGGATGGGCACTTCGATCACATGGACAAGGCCATCGCGAACTACAACGACAACTACTACCGTCCCGCCAAGGCCCTGATCGACGAGCTGTACGCCAAGAAGCTGTTGGATCCGTCGCGGAACCTGGATGAGCAGCTTGAGATCGAGATGTACGAACTGTGGCATCACGAGGGGCGGCGGGCCCGGTTCGGGGCGGCGATGATGGCCCCGGATTACGCCTGGTGGCACGGTTTTTACGAGCTCAAGAAGCGCTTCATGGAGATCGAGACCCTTGCCGAGGAGCTCAAGAGCTCCGGCAAGCCGGCCCGGGTGCACTCGGTCCGAGGCACGGGCGGCCCAACGGAGGTGCCGGACGTCCTCAAAAAGCCGTAGCAGTCCGTTGAAAGACGTGCGGCCCACAGAAATGGGCCCTTTTTGTCATTCCCGCGAAGGCGGGAATCCACGCTTTGTGTGCAGAGAACACACCCCACGTCGAGCGTGGACCCCGGATCAAAGCCTGCCCCGGACTCGATCCGGGGTCCGGGGTGACACTTTTTCAACGGCCTGGTAGGGGGCGCGGTCATTCGATTCGGAGCCAGGCCTCGGCGAAACGGGCCAGGTCTTCCAGGTCGATCCGATTGTCGCCGGTGAAGTCCGCTCGGCGGCGGTGTTCCAGCACGATGACGGCGTTGCCACCGGCTCGCCCGTCGTCGTCGCCGTCGATGGGCAACTCCGAATCCAGGCCCGTCACCGTGTCGGCAATCGTGATGACGTAGCGATTGCGGCTCAGGGCCGCCGTGAAACGCAACGTCATGATCGCGGTGTCGGTTCCTTCGGCGACGTATTCGACCGGGGCGCCGGACTCATCAACGACGTTCACATCCTCGGAGGCGAATCGCACCGGCTCGCTCCAGAGGATACGAAGCCGCGGCACGCCGGAGGGCCCCGTGTGCACGTCGTCAGGCATGACCCGCGGTTCCATCATGACGGTCGTCGGCCCCGGCGGGATGCAGGGCCCGCGGTAGGCCACGTTTACGCCGGCCATCGCCGCGAAGCAGGCGTTGCCGTAGGTCTGGTTGTCACACCCGCAAACGGGATCCCACACCTCCGGGCACGCCACGGGCCGCTCGCGGCACTCCCCTTTGCCGTCGCAGTTCCCCTCGGCCCTGGCACAGTACCAGCCATCCGGGCAGTCGGCGTTGTCGTCGCAGGCCTCCGGCAGGCAGGGGCCCCGATAGGCGATGTTCATGCCGGACATCGCGGCCTCGCAGGGGTTCCCATACGTCTGGCCGTCGCAGCCGCAGACCGGGTCCCACACATCCGGGCACACACCCGGTCGGCGAAGGCACTCGCCCTCGCCCTGGCAATCGCCTTCGGCCTTGTGGCAGTACCACCCCTCTTCGCAGCCGTCGTTATCCTTGCAGGCGGTCTTGACGCACGGCCCCGGGTGGGCCACGTTCACACCGGCCTCCGCGGCATAACAGGCATTCGAGTAGGTCTGCCCATCGCAGCCGCAGACCGGGTCCCAGACGGCCAGACAAGCGTCGGGCCGCTTCTCGCACATCCCCGGCCCGTCGCAACCGCCGTCGATTTTGGCGCAGTACCAGCCTTCGGGGCAGTCGGTGTTATCCGTGCATTTGTCCTGCGCCCAGCCGGTGGAAATCACAAGGATGCACAACCCGGCAATCCAGAGAGTTCGCATAATCGTCTCCTTTCTCCCGGTCTATCCGGGCTTCGCGCAGGCGTCAGACCGTCGCGACGAGGAACTCCGCGTCGGTTTCCGCCTCTACATCAGCCTCGATCACCGCGGGCAGCAGCAAGGTGTCGCCCTCCGCAAAGCACACGGTTTCACGGCCCCCTCGCATCCGCCCATGACCGGTCACCACGAGCACGGCCCGCATGCAACCCGAATCCCACCGCACCGTATTGCTGGCGGACTGGGGGACCTTATCCACCTTGAACTCATCGGCATCCACGAGCCGTCCCTGGGTGGTCGCGGGCACAGATACATCGTCGTCGCCGAAGTGGATGCACTCCAGGGCCTCGGCCACGTGCAGCGGACGGCCCTTGCCATCGGGCCCGACCCGGTTCCAGTCAAACACGCGGTAGGTCGTGTCGGACGGCTGCTGGATTTCGGCGATCAAGAGTCCCGCCCCGATCGCATGGCACGTTCCCGAGGGCAGAAAATGGCACTCACCCGGCCTGACCTCAATCCGATTGAGCCATGCGGCGGCTGTACCGGCCTCGATCGCGTCGGCAAACTGCTGGCGGGTGGTGCCCGGCTTGAGGCCCTTATAGATCACCGCCCCCGGCGCGGCATCAAGGATGTACCAGCACTCGGTCTTGGGGTCGCCCTTGCCCATCCGATGGCAGGCCTCGGCGTCGGGGTGCACCTGTACGCTGAGCACGTCCTGGGCATCCAGGAGCTTGATAAGCAGGGGGAACGGCGGCTGGTAGTCCGCGCAGCCGGTCATCGCCGGGCCGAACTCGGCCAGGGCCCGATCCAGCGTCCAGCCGGCCAGCGGGCCATTGGCGATCTCGGACTTGTCCTCGGGCAGGTCCGCCAGCTCCCAGCTTTCGCCGATGGGGACGTCCGGCGGCAAGGCCTTGCCGAATACCTCGGCGAGGCGCCGGCCGCCCCAGATGCGCTCCTTGAAGATCGGTTTGAACTTCAGGGGGTACACGTCCATGCGCCGCTCCTTCAATGGCGAGGGCCTCTAGGATTCGGATGGGCCATCGCCAGGCGCCGCCTTGATACCGTAATAGGGCCGAAGCTGCTCCTCGGTCGGCAGGGAGCTGTAGTGCTCGCCCTGCGGACCGATGTACTCGCAGCCCCTCTTGACCAGCGTCACCGGCGTGAACGAGCCGTTCTCATTGCGGATCTTCACGGTGACGGTGCACTCGGTCGGCTTCGGCGGGCGCTTGGGCTTGCCGAGGTCCCCGACGGCCCGGGCGATGTCGCCGGCGCCGCACACGGCCGCACCGATGGCCGCCCCGGCCAGGGCCTCGCCGGACTGATATCCGATGATACCGCCCAGAAGCCCTCCACCGATGATCCCACAGCCGCCGCTGGACAGGATGAGCGACAGGCCCGCCAGGGCCACGCCCACACGGAAAACGTGTCGTTTCATGGCGAATCCTCCTATCTATAAGCCGTGCCCACGACCACCACTATTCTGTGCTTGGCGTGGCCGTTTGGCAAGGGGTTTGACAGGATTGTCGAACAGAGGTCGGGCCCCGTGGTGGTGGTATTAGCAGCCTGTTGAAAAAGTGTCACCCCGGACCCCGGATCGAGTCCGGGGCAGGCTTTGATCCGGGGTCCACGCTCAACGTGAGGTGTGCTCTGTGCACGCAAAGCGTGAATTCCCGCCCGCCAGGGCGCGTCGTCGACCTTCGCGGGAATGACAAAAAGGGCCCGTTGCTGCGGACCGTACGTTTTTCAGCGGACTGTTAGGGCAGGCCCGGCGATACGGCCTTCCAGGAGCCGGCCAGCCACGCGAAATCCAGCATATCCACGCGGCCATCGCGATTGGCGTCGATGCGTTCGTGGTAGTCGTTGCGTCGGCAGGCATCGGGCCGGAGCCAGAACCGGACGAATCGTGCCAGGTCCGCCGGTCCGACATGCCCATCCACGACGACATCACCGGGTGGGGGATCGCGAAGAAACACGATGGTCACCGGCTCGGAGGGTTCATACAGGGTGCCGCCCTCCAGATCGTCCCGGATGCGAAACGTGACCCAGGCCATCTCGTTCGGGTCCAGCACCCCGCCCGGGGCCGGCAGTCGGTACTGGAGATGCAGATGCGGGTCGGACAGGACGCTGTGATTGATTGTATCCCCCGGTGATTGGATAGACTGGCCCACATACGTGTGGGCGATGAGCCCGGGCGAGATCGACACGCACTCGATCAGGAGGCGGTAGTCCTGGTTCGGCACACCCTGCAAGGCGTGATTGGGGTCTGCCACCGGAAACACATCGAAGCCGGGCTCTCCGATCTGGTACCGCTGGTATCGGGCGCTGTAATACATCGGGTAGTGCCAGTTCCGCCAAGTGGGGTCGCCGGAGTGTTCGGGGTCACTGTGACGATACTTCTGCGTGCAATCGAGAAAGAGCCGGTTGTCGTCGGCCGTGCCCCAGACGCCGTCAGGGTTGCATCCGATCAGGAAGTGGTCAAGCGGACAGTCCGCCGTGACAGTCCCGGCAACCACGAGCATTGTGGTCAATACCAGAAGATGCGCTCTCATTGTCTTCGTCCTTTGTGCGCGGTTTTTAATACTCATCCGGCGGCCAGCCCGGGGCATAGTCGGGAAACCAGAAGCAGTCGCCCGGCCAGGACCAGGTGTCCTCGACCTTGAGACATTCGGCGTGCCCGTCCGCGAACAGGTAGTTGCTCTTGCCATCGTGCCGGTCCCAGGCGATCTGCCCCTTGACCTCTTCGACCGATCCCCAGTGCTCCGGGTGCAGGTGATCGTAGTGCGTCCACGAGTCCGGAGCCTCGCACAGGTACACGCAGTAACGTGGCTGCCGCATCTGGTCAACGCGATTGAACTGGCCGCGGTTCAGGGGGCAGCCGGGATCGGTCAGAGAATTGACCGCGTAACTGGACCATCGCAGGTCCTCCTCCTGCTCGGCCAAGGGCCGATTCCAATCGACGAACCGCCTCGAGCTGTCGCTTGGACAGCGGTAGAGCAAATCCGCGTCGGAGTAACGTGCCAAAACATGCAGCCAGTATTGTTGCGGATTGTCCAGGTGGCACGAACTGGGCGGCAGACGCTGGTCGTTGTCCATCGTGTACGCGCTCAGGGCGATCCCGAACTGCCGGACGTTGCTCGAGCAGATCAGCTTCCTGGCCGCGTCTTTGGCTTTCTTCAGCGCAGGCGTCAGGATGGCCAGAAGCATGGCGATGACAACGATCACGATCAGCAGCTCGATCAGCGTGAAGGCCCGGATTTTGGATGCGTTTCTCAAATGACCCATGCCGTTCTTCATGGCGGCCTCCTGCCAGGAAGGCTCGGTGGCAGGTTATGCCGCCGAGCCGCTTTCCCATGGCGGATATCAGGTCGACTCAGTCCGTCGTTGCACGATCCCGTATCGCCGCCGGGCCACAATCCCGGCGCCGAGCGTCAGGAAGAGCAAGGAGGCCGGTTCCGGGATCGTCTGGAACGCAATTGTGTAGGGTGCCGAGGCCGCTAAGCCGGTCGCGCCCAGGTCCAACGCGGTGAAGGTAGCGTCGAAATACGCGCCGGGGCCGGGGGCCAGAGCCAGGAACTCGGTGTGAACGTGGTAGTGCCACGCCCCAAGAGTCCCATTCTCGTTATGCAAATCCTCTGCCCAGACGGGACTTCCAAAGGCCAAGATATCGCCATCGCTGAACAGGATGTCCAGGCCGGTCGCCTCGTCCTGCATCCAGAAGTGCACCGGATCCGAGACGCTCTCTCGACGGATTCCGATTCGCCAGTCCGGCATGATGGCCGGATCGGAGCCGCCAAGCTGAAACGCCCCCGTGGGCGGATGGGCGGTATGCCAGCAATCCAGTTCGGCCCGGTAGACTTGCAGGCCGCCGATGAACTCGCCCGTGGGCGCCATGTCGATGGGGCCCCATTGCGGATCGTCGGGCGTGGCGAAGATCCACAGTTGATCGTCGTCGGCCGTTCCCCAGAGGCCGTCGGGGTTTCGGCCGATGTGGGTATGACCGTGGCCATCGTGCCCGGCCAGGGCCGGCCTTGTGCCTGCAATGACCCAGGTGGAGAGAACAAGGGCCACGATATGTCTTCGGCGCAGCATGATATCGCCTTTCTGCAAGGGGGTGTGTGCATGCAACCCGCACGCTCCACACGTCAAGGCGTGGGGCGATTGGATACGAGGACGCACATCGGAAGATCAGGCGATAGGAGGGCTGCGGGGCATGCAGGGCTGCTGCGGCCTTTGCACGAGACGGCGGGTTGCCACCGGCAGGGCCGGGCCCCGCGCCGGCTCCACGCTGACCGTTGGTGCAATGCCATCCACGATGTACTTGCCGCCCGGACCCAGCAGAATCGAGCAGAGCGGACACCGGGCATGATTGTGGGTCTGTCCATGTCCACCCGGCTCTGAAGCGGCCGTTCGGGCGTGCTGCTCGGTCCAGACGTGCAGAGCCAGGGTCGCGCCCGTGGCCAGGCCCAGAACGCCCGTCAATGCTGTCGCAAGGATGAGCAGGCGCCGTCGGCTTGTCACGCCGGGTCGGTTCATTTGCGTTCTCGGCATGTAGGACACAGGCCTTCAAGCTGCACGCGCTGGCGTTGGATCGTATAGCCCTTATACGACCGGGCCACGGCGGGCAGACGCATCTCGGCCAGGCAGGTTGTGCGGCCACAGCCCGTGCACGTGAAATGGGGATGGCACTGGTGTTCGGTGCAGCGCTCGGCCGATTCAAAGTACCACGTGCGCTTCTGGACGAACGCGCGGTGCACGATCCCCGCCGCGCACAGAGCCTGCAGGGTGCGGTAGACGGTGACCTTGTTCGGGGCGTCCCGGTCGAGCCGCGCGGTGATCTGGTCTTGGTTAAGCGGCTCGTGGGCGTTGAGCAGGACCTGCAAGACGGCGATGCGCGGCGGTGTTCGCCGCAGCGCTGCCTCGGCGAGCAGGGTCTGTGCCTTGCATCGCGTCGCCGGGCTCATGAGCCGGGGCCTCCGGTTTCGTCATCGGTCTTGGCCGCGTGCGGGTCGTGGCACAGCCAGCAATGCGTGTGACCCGGCGAGGCATCCACGAACAGCATCGGAAACACAATGTCGCTGATGCAGCAGGGTAGCCATACGGCGATGAAAAGCACGATGAGCATGCCCGCCAGCAGTTGGGCCGACCAGTCGGCCTGTGTGTTCATGAGGATGTGCGCCGACGAGGCCCACGTGCTGATCAGCACGTGCAGTGCGTGGGGGAATCGCGTCCGCGGCAGGGCGTACGCGATGAGCACGCCCAGGATCGCCGCCGGATTGACCAGGTACCACTCCTCGATAAAGCCCAGGTGCAGGCGAGGCCGATGATTGTGGTCCTCCAGGGTGGCGTGGTCGTCGTCGGTCGACGTCAAGGCCTCGTGCTCGTGTTCGGCCGCCTCGTGCTCGTGTTCCGGCTCGGTCTCGGGGGCGGCATGATCATGGGCCGCGGTGTGTGTCGGCACGGCCACGCCCAGCACGGACTCGCCCAGGAAGGGTACGATGCAGTCGCTGAGCGTGGCGATGCCGATGGAGCCGAAGTACCCGATCAGCAGGATACGCACGAAATCCCGTGCCTTGCGATGAAGCTGGAATAGCGAGGCGGTGACCATGGCCGAAAGCACCACGTGGGCCGGGTGAAAGATGGCGAACAGTCCCCGATGCACCGCCGGGTCGGCCCGGCGGAACAGCAGCATCAGAACGATGCCCGTCACCGCACCGGCCAGGGTGAACGGGGCGTGCGCCCGCAACTCGGCAAGAATATGCCTGCCCTTATCCGATACCGTCATAACAGTCTCCTGCGGTCCTCTCCGGGCGGCCGGCCACGAGCATCCCCGATGCCCGTCCGGATCGCACCCAGTCCGAAACGGTCATTATGACGGTACACTAAATGCAACTGAGTTGCAAGAAGGAGGCCGCCGGATTTTGGACTTTTTTCGACAGGCGCAAGAATTGGGGTTTGTGGGTTGCCCGCGATGGCCGCAGGGCTAGAATCGATGCAGCATGTGAATCGGGAGGCGCCGGCCCTGCGGGTTGAGGTTGAGCCCCGGATGGCGTATTTGCGATGCGGGGCGGTCCGGTTCGCCTGGGCGTGTTGTTTTGGAAATTCGGAAAAGCGGACTTTTCGGGACCGCGAAGGAGATGCAGAATGCGGGTTGTCATGGAGACGATCTCCCCGGTGATCTGGCTGTGCGGTGGGGCGCTGGGGGTGGGGCTGATCGGTCATTTCGGGGTGTTTCGGCTTATCCTCCGTCTGACGACACGGCTCAAGTGGCGTATCGGGCATGCCTTCGTGAAACACTGCTATCGCCCCATTCAGTGGACCATTATCCTGCTGGTGGTGCGCATCCTCAGCAAACTGCCTGCGATGGAGCCCCACGTGCCGGATGCGGCCCAGCACGCGTTCGCCCTGGTGATGATCGGGCTGGTGGCCTGGCTGCTGATCCGGACCGTTGCGTTCGCCGAGGAGTACGTGCTGGCCCGGTTTGACGTGCGGGCGAAGGACAACCTGCGGGCGCGGAAGATCCACACGCAGTTCAAGGTCTTCAAGCGGATCGCCGTCATCGTCGTGGTCATCCTGGCCTTCGGAACGATGCTGATGACGTTCGAGCGCGTCCGGCAGTTGGGCACCACGATCCTGGCGTCGGCGGGCATCGTGGGCATTGTCGTGGGCATGGCCGCTCAGAAGACGATCACCACCTTCATCGCCGGCGTGCAGATCGCCCTGACCCAACCGATTCGCGAGGATGACGTCGTCATCGTCGAGGGCGAATGGGGCCGCATCGAGGAGATCACTTTGACCTACGTGGTCGTGCGGATCTGGGACCTGCGGCGGCTGATCGTGCCCATTACGTACTTCATCGACCAACCTTTCCAGAACTGGACGCGTATCTCCGCCGACATCCTCGGCACCGTGTTCCTGTACACCGACTACAGCGTGCCCGTGGAGGCCGTCCGCGAGGCGTTGCAGCGGTTTGTCCGGGCCTCGGAACACTGGGACGGGAAAGTCTGCGGGTTGCAGGTGACCAACGCGACGGATCGCACGATGGAGCTGCGGGCGCTGATGAGCGCCGGCGACGCCTCAGCGGCGTGGAACCTGCGCTGCGAGGTCCGTGAGAAGCTGATCGAATTCATCCAGCGCGAGTATCCCCAGGCACTGCCCCGTCTTCGAGCCGAACTCGAACCGCTCAAGGAACTCCCCGTCGCCCGCGATGCCGGGTCGGGTAATAGCTCGTAGGCCGGTGGTCCGGTCGCTCCTGCGTTTGCACACCGAAATCCTTGGCCGACAAGCGACTTCAGGGCGCACCGCCGGCTCGGGGCTGCGGGATTGCCGGGCCGTTCCGAAGGAGGATGAGGCGCTGAGGTAAAGTCTTTTTTAACAATGGATTTACGGCGACGCCGGGATGTCCCGTAAGGCCGGGTCGGTACGCATTTCGGTGGACTATCGCACATTTCGGGCAGGCCGACGTATGCATAGTGCGGCTGTGGTTGACCCGGGCTGGGGGGCCGGGTCGGCCAAGTCGTTTCAGCCGAAAAAAATTTTCATCCAAGGCGTTGACGTCCACGCAAAAGGGCGTACTATGCTACGTGCAGGCGTGAATATCGGGCGATCCGATGCGTCCTGCTGGGTGGGAGATGAGTCACTGAAGAAAAAATTCAGAAACTCGTTTTTTTGGTCTTGACGCTCAGCGCGGTGAGCGGTAGTCTTACGCGTCTCAGCCGATGTCGCTGAGGGTTAGACCCGGCGGCATTTTTTCTTGCTCTTTGGTAAACGCAGACTCCGCTGAGTCCGAAAAGAACTCTTGCCGGCGGGCCGGGGTGTCCTCGACAAGACGGCAACCTGGGCTCGTAGCTCAGCTGGTTAGAGCGCACGCCTGATAAGCGTGAGGTCGGAAGTTCAAGTCTTCCCGGGCCCATTCTCGTGCGGCGATACAGGCCGCCGGCCTTGATGACGGGGTCGGCGCCGGCCGCCCGCGGGTCCGGGGACGTAGCTCAGTTGGGAGAGCGCCGGCTTTGCAAGCCGGAGGTCGTGGGTTCGAATCCCATCGTCTCCACTGCGAAGCGGAAGTCTGAAAGCGATCTTCGCCGGACGCGGCATGGCCGCGGTCCGATTCTTGAAGAGCTCTGTGACAAGTTCATAGCAGAGGTATCTGGGTAACTACATATCCCAGCCGATCCTGTCGCGGCGTTGTGCGGCCGGATCGGAAGAGCGCTCATGTGATCCGAACTTGTGTGCCCGCTCGCAGGCGGGCATCGGATCGGCGAGGCCATGCAATCTTTGATTGATATGGTCAAGTTACTAAGGGTGTATGGGGGATGTCTTGGTGCCGAGAGGCGATGAAGGACGTGGCAGACTGCGATAAGCCCGGGGCAGGGGTCTAGCACCCGTTAATCCCGGGATCTCCGAATGGGGCAACCCGTCGGGACGGGGCAACCCGATCCCGTCACCCATGGCTGAATGCATAGGCCATGTGGGGCGAACCTGCGGAACTGAAACATCTCAGTACGCAGAGGAAAGGAAATCAACCGAGACTCCGTAAGTAGCGGCGAGCGAAAGCGGACAAGCCCAAACCCCGCACCTATTTTTGTCCAGGAGAGACGTTCATGTACTACGTTTACGTCATAGTACAAGACGTGACGCACAACAGCTATGTTGGCTTTAGTTCGGATTTAAGAAAGAGACTAAAACAGCATAATGCGGGCGTCGGAGCCAAACGTACACGCAAAGGCGAATGGCGATTGGCGTACTATGAAGCGTTTGTGAACGAAAGCGAAGCCCGAACGCGAGAACAGCGATTGAAGCAGGACGGACGGGCCAAGCATCAGTTGTTCAAGCGAATCGAGAAGTCTCTTGCTGGCCAAAAATAGGTGCGGGGGGTTGTGGGCGTCGATCAGGAGTTACAAAGGCACCACCAGTCGAACGGTCTGGAAAGTCCGACCATAGAAGGTGATAGTCCTGTAGGCGACGGTGTGTGCCCTCCGTTACGGTCGACGTACCAGAGTAGCACGGAGCTCGTGGAACTCCGTGTGAAGCTGGGGGGACCACCCTCCAAGGCTAAGTACTCCTCGGCAACCGATAGTGAAGTAGTAGAGCGATCGAACGATGAAAACAACCCCTACTAGGGGAGTGAAAAGGAGCTGAAACCATACACCTACAAGCTGTGGGAGCCCTATGGCGGGTCTTCGGGCCCGCAACGGGTGACCGCGTGCCTTTCGCATAATGAGCCGGCGAGTTACTCTTTGTGGCAAGGTTAAGCACTTCAGGTGCGGAGCCGCAGCGAAAGCGAGTCTGAACAGGGCGATCCAGTCGCAGGGAGTAGACGCGAAACCAGGTGATCTACCCATGGCCAGGTGGAAGGGGATGTAATAATCCCTGGACGACCGAACCCACTAACGTTGAAAAGTTAGGGGATGAGCTGTGGGGAGGAGTAAAAGTCTAATCAAACCTGGAGATATCTCGTTCTCTCCGAAATAGCTTTAGGGCTAGCCTCGGGATTTTGCGATGCGGGGGTAGAGCTACTGATTGGGGATGGGGGGCTACCCGCCTACCCACTCCTACCAAACTCCGAATACCGTATCGTGGACCCCGGGAGTCAATCCGCGGGTGATAACATTCGTGGTTGAGAGGGAAACAACCCAGACCGTCGGCTAAGGCCCCGAATTCCTGCTGAGTTACTAAGGAAGTCTGACCGCTGTGACAATCAGGATGTTGGCTTAGAAGCAGCCACCATTTAAAAAGTGCGTAATAGCTTACTGATCGAGCAGTTGGGTGCCGATAATGACCGGGAATAAGCAGGAAGCCGAAGCCGCGGCTCAACACGTACTTCCATCCTGTCTCGCCCACGGCGCCATGTGCGCGGTCGGCGGGATGCGATGGAGGTACGGGTTGGGGGTAGGAGAGCGTAGCCGTCAGCGGCGAAGCGGTACGGAAACGAGCCGTGGAGCGGCGGCTAGTGATTATGCCGGCATGAGTAACGATAAAGCAGGTGAGAATCCTGCTCGCCGAAAGCCTAAGGTTTCCTGGGGAAGGGAAATCCGCCCAGGGTTAGTCGGCCCCTTAGTCGAGGCTGAAAGGCGTAGACGATGGACAGCAGGTTAATATTCCTGCACCACGTGGGGAAGGTTTGGACCGGGGGAGTGACGCAGTGACAAAGGTTGGAAGCTGATTAGTCGTGGCTATTGTGCCGGAGGTCCCGCGGGTAGGCAAATCCGCCCGCATTCAGGGATCGAAGGACCGCGAGGGGCAATTATGATCCCCGAGCAACCAGCGTTGCTGCCGAGAAAAGCTTCAACCGGGACGACTCCGCGTGACCGTACTAAAACCGACACAGGTAGGTGAGGAGAATATCCTCAGGCGCTCGAGAGAACCGTCCTTAAGGAACTCGGCAATTTGACCCCGTAAGTTCGCGATAAGGGGGCCCTCCAGCACTGTCTATTCCAATAGCCGGTGGCTGAGGGCGCAGGAAAGTGGCTCTGGCGACTGTTTACCAAAAACACAGTTCTCTGCTAACACGTACAGTGGACGTATAGAGAATGACGCCTGCTCGGTGCCGGAAGGTTAAAGGGATGGGTCATTGTCTCTTCGGAGATGAGAAGCTCCTAACTGAAGCCCCGGTAAACGGCGGCCGTAACTATGACGGTCCTAAGGTAGCGAAGTTCCTTGTCGGGTAAGTTCCGACGTGCATGAACGGCGTAACGACTGGAGCAGTGTCTCAAGGACGGACTCGGTGAAATTGTAGTTGTGGTGAAGATACCACGTACCCGCGGCAAGACGGAAAGACCCCGTGAACCTTTACTGTAGCCTGGTATTGATGCCTGGCATATCATGCGTAGGATAGGTGGGAGGCTGTGAAGCGGCGCTCCTGGGCGTCGTGGAGCCATCGTTGAAATACCACCCTTGCTATGTTAGTCACCTAACCATGACCCGTGAATCCGGGCATGGGACCGTGCTAGGTGGGCAGTTTGACTGGGGCGGTCTCCTCCCAAAACGTAACGGAGGAGTTCAAAGGTACCCTCAGCGTGGTTGGCAATCACGCATCGAGCGTAAGGGTAGAAGGGTGCTTAACTGCGAGACGGATAGGTCGAGCAGATGCGAAAGCAGGACCTAGTGATCCGGTGGTCCCGTGTGGAAGGGCCATCGCTCATCAGATAAAAGGTACTCCGGGGATAACAGGCTGATCGCCTCCGAGCGTTCATAGCGGCGAGGCGGTTTGGCACCTCGATGTCGGCTCATCACATCCTGGGGCTGTAGGCGGTCCCAAGGGTTTGGCTGTTCGCCAATTAAAGTGGTACGCGAGCTGGGTTCAGACCGGCGTGAGCCAGGTCGGTCCCTATCTGCCGTGGGCGCAGGAATCTTGAGGGGATGTTTCCTTAGTACGAGAGGATTGGGAAGCACTGACCTCTGGTGTACCAGTTGTCCCGCTAGGGGCACCGCTGGGTAGCTATGTCGGGACAGGATAACCGCTGAAAGCATCTAAGCGGGAAGCCCACCCCAAGATAAGGATTCCGTGGACCTTCGGGTCCTGAAGGGCCCTGGAAGACGACCAGGTTGATAGGCCGGATGTGTAAGCAGCGAAATCTGTTCAGCTAACCGGTACTAACGCCCAACGACTTGACCATATCAATCATGGGTTGATGACCGCGATCCGTGGTTCGGATGACGAACGTTCTTATACCTCTGCTGTGACTGTGCCAAGGGAAAACACCCGACGCCGCCGCGTCGGTGTTACGAGCTTCCTGGTGACCACACGGACGGGGAAACGCCTGATCCCATTCCGAACTCAGAAGCTAAGCCCGTTCGGCCGATGGTAGTCCTTCGGGGCGAGAGTAGGTGATTGCCAGGATTATGAGGGCCTGTTCCAAACGGAGCAGGCCCTTGCCTTTGGGGGCGGCAAGCGATAGGTCTCGCCGCGGTTCGAGCGGGAAAACTGCCACCCGCCAGAAACGCTACCCAGAATCACGTCGCCCGGCCATGCGGTTGCGGTTGGGCTGAACATTGCCGGAGGAGGGACTCGAACCCTCACCCTGTTGCCAGGACGGGATTTTGAATCCCGCGCGTCTGCCAATTCCGCCACTCCGGCGACGGTGCATCCGAGGGCCGGATTATGGTCGGCCCGCGGCGCGTTGTCAACGCAAAAAGCCCCTCTTGCGCCCGTTCACGATGCGCCGGCGGGGTCCAGAAACACGATGTCTTCCGGAATGGCGACCACGTCCGTTCGATCCTGCCCCAGGATGCGGCGAATCTCGCGGCTGTGCTTGCCGGCGACCGCCCGCAGCTCATCGGCCCCCAGACGCGTGACGGCCTTGGCCTGGTCGTTGACGGAGACAACGTCTCCGGCGACAAAACGGCCCTCCACGGCGATGATGCCGCTGGGCAGCAGGCTCTTGTGCTGTCGCAGGGCGGCCACGGCGCCGTCGTCCACGCGGATGGTCCCCGCCGGGGCGCTGTTGAGAATCCAGCGGGCCCGATGGCCGAGCTTCCGCTTGGGCATGAAGAGCGTTCCCAACTCCTCGCCGGCCACGATCCGGGTGATGACATCCGGCTCCCGGCCGTGGGCCAGGACCATGCGGCAGCCCGCTTGGGCGGCGATGCGGGCCGCGTCGAGTTTTGTCTTCATGCCGCCGGTGGCGCCGGCGCTGCCGCGTGGGCCCGCAGAGCGAAGGATATCGGGCGTCAGATCATAGACGACCCTGATCGGTCGGGCGTCGCGTCGCCGCCGCGGGTCTTTGTCGTAGAGCCCGTCGATGTCGCTGAGCAGGATCAGCAGATCGGCGTCCAGCTTGCCGGCGATGCGGGCGCTGAGGCGGTCGTTGTCCCCGAAGGCCGAGCCGATCTCATCGGTCGCCACGCAGTCGTTCTCATTGACGATGGGCACCGTGCCCATGTGCAACAGCCTCTCCATGGCGTTGCGCAGGTTCAGGTAGGTCTTCCGCTGGTTGAGCACGTCGGCGGTCAGGAGGACCTGGGCCGTGGTGACGCGATGGCGGGCGAACGCCCGGCGATACTCGGCCATCAGCAACGGCTGACCCACGGCGGCGCAGGCCTGGCGGGTCTGCGTGTCCTGAACGGGCAGGGGCAGGGCCAGTTGGCCGGCCCCCATGCCGATCGCGCCGCTGGTGACCAGCACCACCTGGCGTCCCTGGCGGCGCAGCCGGGCGACCTGCCGCGCGACGGTGCGGACATACTCGGTGTCCACCGCACCCTGGCGGCTCAAGGTGCTGGTGCCGATCTTGACGACGATCCGCTTGGCCCGGCTGAAGTCACGCACTAGAGGCGACACTCCTTGTCCAAAGGCTTGTGGGTGAAGGGTTTGGCCGTCGGTCCGCTGTAGTCGGCGACGATGTGCCCCTCGCCGATCAGCTTGTATTTGTAGATGAGCAGGCCTTCCAGTCCGACGGGCCCGCGGGCGTGAATCTTGTTGGTGCTGATGCCCACCTCGGCGCCGAGGCCGTAGCGGTAGCCGTCGCTGAAGCGCGTCGAGCAGTTCCAGAACACGTCGGCCGAATCCACCCCGTCCAGAAAGGCCGCGGCGGCCCGCCGATCCTGCGTGACGATCGCGTCGGTATGACCCGATCCATAGGTGTTGATATGCTCGATGGCGGCGTCGAGACTATCCACCACGCGGATGGCCAGGATCTGGTCGAGGTACTCCGTCCGCCAGTCGTTCTCGTCGGCGGGCCGGACGTCGATGATGCGGACCGTGCGTTCGCAGCCGCGGACCTCGACGTCGCGGGCCTGCAGGGCCTCGAAAAGCCGGGGCAGGACGGTCTGGGCGATATCCTGATGCACGAGCACGGTCTCGGCGGCGTTGCAGACGGCCACGTACTGGCACTTGGAATCGACGCAGATCCGCACCGCCATATCCGGTTCGGCGGTCGCATCGACGTAAACGTGGCAGATGCCGTCGGCATGGCCGAGGACGGGGATGTTGGTGTTGTTCATGATATGGCGGACGAACGCGTTGCTGCCGCGGGGCACGATCAGGTCGATCTCATCCTCGAGCCGGAGCATTTCCGCGACGTCGGCACGCGTCTCGAGCAGCCCCAGCCAGCCCGTGGGCAGACCGGCCTTCTCGCCGGCCCGGCTGATCGTATCCGCCAGGGCGCGGTTCGTTTGGGCGGCCTCGCGGCCGCCCTTGAGCAGCACGGCGTTGCCGCTCTTGAGGCAGAGCGTTGAGATCTGCACCAGGGCGTCCGGGCGGGATTCGAACACCACGCCGATGACGCCGATCGGGCACGTCACGCGGTACAGTTCCAGACCGGCATCCAGCTCCGTGGCGCACACCGTCCGGCCGACGGGGTCCGGCAGGCGGATCAGGGTATCGATCCCTGCGCACACGTCGGCGATCTTCTCGGCGTCGAAGACCAGCCGCTTGCGCAGCGGCGGGGCGAGGTTGTCCCGGTCGGCCTGGGCCAGGTCCTGCCGATTGGCCGCGATGATCGCATCGCTGTCCTTCTGCAGGGCCTGGCGGATGGCGTCCAAGGCCGCGTTTTTCGTCGCGTTGTCGATGGCCGCCAGGCGCCTGGCCGCGGCCCGCGCCTGACGGGCGATGTCCCGTATGCTCATGGTCGGCTCTCCTGTTCCGGACCTCATCTGATATCGACCCGTGGGTGGATTCTATCACATCGCTTCCCCGTCGCCAGCGTTTTCGGGCGGACGCGGCGGCGCCGATCATAGGCGTCACGCCGGCTGTGCGGGTCGTAGGACGTGGGCAAGTTCTGCCGTATCGGCGCTTAAGCGGCCCGTGGTTCAAGCCGATGAGACGGCGAATTTGGCCTGAGGGAAAGGATAGACCTATGATGCGTCGGCTGGTGTGGGTGTGTGGACTGATGCTGCTGGCTCCGATAAGCGTCGCCCGGGCGGGCCTGTTGTCGGGGACCGGCCTCGTGGGCGGCGGCGAGGCGATCGCGACGGCGGACGTGGGGCACATGGTGACCGCGGACTATGTGACCCGATCGGACTACACATTCGACTTTCTGTACGGCTCGAAGGATATCAGCGACGGCAGTGATTTTGCCTCGGTGCTGCGGGCGTTCGACACGTGGACGAGCCTGCCGGAGGCGGATTTGACCTACCGTTATCGGCCCAGCCGAGCGGCCGCCAACCTGGGCGGCATCAACGGACACAACGACATCACCTGGGTCTCGGCCGACCACTTCGGCGCCGACGCCTGGACGGACGTGCTGGGCTTTTCCGAGCGGTCCATTGCGGTGACCGTGACGTGGTACTATCCCGACACGGGGCGGATCAGCGAACGCGACATCTACTTCAACGATATCCACATGAGCTGGCGAACCGACACGGACGGCGTGCACCAGGGGGGGTATCTCGTCGAGCATATCGCCCTCCACGAAATCGGTCACATCTACGGTCTGCGAGACGTGTACAATCCCGGCCAGAGCGGATATGCGTCGTGGATGGGCTCCGGGAACGAGGGCCTGACGATGTACGCCTATACCACGTGGTGGAGCGACGACGTGACGCTGTCGGCGGCGGATATCCTGGCCGTGGCGTCGGCACATCCAGGGGCCGTGCCGGAACCCGCCACGCTGGTGCTGTTGGCCTTGGGGGCGGTCCTGCTGCGGCGCAGGCGATCGGCGCTCACCTGAACCCACACCGTCTTGCCGCGGGGGAGGCGTCATCGGATCGTGGGGTGCTTTTCGCGCAGGGCGGTTGACAAACCACCCGCGCGGCCGCTATCCTACGCTCCCGTCGGAGCCGGCGGCCTCCACGATGCGGGCGTAGCTTAATGGTAAAGCCCCAGCCTTCCAAGCTGGTCATGTGGGTTCGATTCCCATCGCCCGCTTTGTCGATGCAACCCTTTCCGGACCCGCCGTTGATCCGCCCTTCTCGTGCTCAGTCTTCTTCCCGCTTCTTGGCGTACTGAGCAATGATCTGCTGCTGGGTGTTCGGGGGCACGGGTTCATAGGCGGCCAGCTCCATGGAATAGCTGCCCTGACCGCCGGTCACGCTCTTGAGCTGGCTGTTGTACTGCATGACCTCGGCCAGCGGAACCTGGGCCTTGATCAGCACCATGTTGCCGGGCAGCATCTCCTGGCCCGACACGCGTCCGCGTCGCGAGGCCATGTCGCCCGTGATGTCGCCCATGTTCTCGGCCGGCGCGGTGATCTCGATGTTCACGATCGGCTCCAGCAGGACGGGCTTGGCCTTTTGCACGGCGTCGATGAACGCACCCTTGCCGGCGGCGCGGAACGCCACCTCCTTGCTGTCCACGGGGTGGTGCTTGCCGTCGTAGATGCTGACCTTGATGTCCTGCATGGGGAACCCGGCCACCACGCCGGATTCCATCACGTCATTGATGCCCTTGACAATGGCCGGCTCGTATTGGCCGGGAATCGACCCGCCGAAGATGTCCCACGAGTACTGCATGGGCGGGTCCATGTCCCGCTCGCCGGGCTCCACGCGCAGATAGACCTCGCCGAACTGCCCGGCGCCCCCGGTCTGCTTCTTGTGCCGGTAGTGCCCATCGGCCTTGGCGGTGATCGTCTCCCGATAGGGGATCTTGGGCGGCTTGGTGTTCACCGACAGTTTGTATCGCTTCTCCATCTTCGAGAGCATCACCCGCAGGTGCAGATCGCCCAAGCCGTGGATGACCAGTTCCTTGGTCTGCTGGTCGTGCGTCACCCTGAAGCAGATGTCCTCTTCGGTGAGCCTCTCGAGCGCGCCGCTGATCTTGGCCTCGTCGCCGCGGCTGGCCGGCTCCAGGGCCAGCGCGAACATCGGATTGGGGATCGGCGGCATAGCGAACCGGCCGGTCAACGATCCATCGTGAACCAACGTGCCGATCTTCAGTTCATCCACCTTGGCCAGGGTGACGATGTCGCCGGCGGCCACCTCGTCCATTTCCTTCGTTTCGGCGCCCTGCATAGCCAAGGGATGACCGGGTCGGACGGGCTTCTTCTCGTGGTCGATGTACAGCGGCGTGGAGGCGGTCAGCCGACCGCTGAACAGCCGGATCGACGCGTACTTCATGTTCGACCGCGGGTCGAAGTTGACCCGGAACACGTGCCCGGCCAGCGGCCCGTCGGGATCGGGCGCGATCGGGGTCTCCTGTTCGCCGTCTCGAAGGACGGCGGGCGCGGCCTCGGCGGGCGAGGGGACAAACCCAACAATCAGGTCCAGTAACTCCTGGACCCCCAGTTCCTGGCGGGCATTGGTAAACACAATCGGGACAATCGTGCCGGCGACCAGCGCCTTGACGAAAACCGAGGCAATCTGGTCAGGCCCGATAGCCTCGCCGCCCAGATAGCTTTCCATCAGGGCGTCGTCGGCCTCGATGACGCTTTCGATCAACTCGGTATGGGCGGTGGCCACGTCGAAGACGGCGCCCTCGCCGCTGTCGTTGACGATGCAGTCCACCACGCCCGACCGATCCGGCAGGGGCAGATTCGCGCAGCGGCACGCCGAGCCGAACGTCGCCTGGATCTGGGCGATAAGCTGCTCGAAGTCGGCGGTGTCCGTATCCATCCTGTTGATCACAAGCAGCTTGGGCTTGTTCAGGGCCGTGGCGGCCTCGAAGAGCTTTCGTGTGCTGACCTCGATGCCGGCCGCGGCGTTGACGACGATCACGGCCGCCTCGGCCGCGGGAATCGACTGCAGCGCGGCCCCGACAAAGTCGGGATACCCCGGCGTGTCAATGATGTTGATTTTCTTGCCCTTGTAGTTGGCGTACAGCACCGCCGAATGGATCGAGTTGCCCCGCTCCTTCTCTTCCTCGTCGAAGTCGCTGACCGTCGTGCCCTCTTCAACCGCGCCCAGGCGGTTGATCATGCCGGTCTTGTGCAGCAGGGCCTCGGCCAGCGTCGTCTTACCGCTGCCGCCGTGTCCCAGGAGTACGATATTCCGAATGTCCTTAATGTCCGCCACTATCTGACCTCCCTTGCCGCGTGCGTCCGCACGCACTTCTTTCGACTTGCCGACATACGTTACAAACGGGCGAATCTACCAAAGGGGCGGGACCTCGACAAGCACATTCCCCGCAAACCCGCGGTTTTCGGCCCCGGAGGCGGGGTGATCGCCATCAACAGGGGCCTGCAAGCCGCCTCTGGGCAATCGGCCGCCAATCGGCGATAATGCGGACATGCGGTCTTGCGGGACCCGGTTTCCGTCGTCGCAGATTCCGGACGGAGGACGACGAGTATTGCGTTCCATCAGGAAAGGGCAGACCATGCGTATCTCACGAAGGCAGATTCACCTCTTGACCGCCGCGGGCCTGCTGTGGGTCGCGGGCTGGGTCCTTGGCCAGCAATGGACGAGCACCCGCATCGCGGATCCGGGCCAATGGGCCATCCAGACCTCCGGCCGTTACCCGTATCGCGAGCGCAGCGGGTTCGTCCTGGCCGAGCTCGACCTCCGAAGCGGCGACCGCGTGCTCGATATCGGAGCGGGCGACGGGTTCTGGACCGAGAAGCTCGCCCAGGCGGTCGGCCCGGAAGGCAAGGTCTACGCCGGTGAGGTCGAGCAACGACAGGTGGAGCGATTGCAGAGCCGCTTCGGCGACCTGGCGCAGGTCGAGCCCTACCTGTGTCCGATGGACAACACCGGCCTGGCCGAGGACACTTGCGATCTGGTCTTCCTGTCCCAGACGTGGCACCATATCGACCAGGACGTTCACGAGGGCTATCTGAAGCATCTGCGGTCCGTCGTGCGGCCCACCGGCCGGCTGTGCATCATCGAGCGCTATCTGGCGATCTCGCAGACGCGGTCTACGCACGGCACGCAGATCAGCAGGCTCACCGCCGAGGCCGAGTCCACCGGCTGGATCCTGCTGCGACACAGCATCATCCCCGGCACCGACTATTTCATGGCGGTCTTTGTGCAACGGGAGTTGTTTCAGACGGAGGGTCGTGATGCGGATTAACCGACGGGACTTCCTCAAGGCGGGCCTGGCGGGCGCGGTCCTGCCCGTCGTCGGCACAGCGCAGCAGGCGATGACCCAGGAGGAGGCGCCGACGGCTCGCGGCGGCCGGCGTCCCAACGTGATCTTCATCCTGGCCGACGATCTGGGTTACCAGGAGCTGGGCTGTTACGGGCAGAGGAAGATCCGCACGCCCAACCTGGATCGGCTGGCGGCCGAGGGCATGCGCTTTACCCAGCATTACTGCGGCCAGGCCGTCTGCGCGCCGAGCCGATGCGCCCTGATGACCGGCAAGCACATGGGGCACGCCTACATCCGCGACAATCGCGAGCTGGCCGGCGGCTACCAGTTGCCCATCCCCGATGAGACCCTGACCCTGGCGGAGATATTCCAGCGCCAGGGGTACGCCACGGGCTGCTTCGGCAAGTGGGGCCTGGGCGGGCCGGACACCGAAGGCCACCCGAACCGACAGGGCTTTGACGCGTTCTTCGGCAACCTCGGACAGGTGCAGGCCCACTGGCACTACCACCCGTACGTGTGGCACAACGACGAGAAGATCGACCTGCCCGGAAACCACGGCGATACCGGCGACCGGTACACGCACGACCTGATGGCCCAGCACGCCCTGCGGTTCATCCGAGACCATCGCGATGAGCCCTTCTTCCTGTACGTGCCGTTCCTGATTCCGCACGTATCGCTGCACGTGCCCGACGACTCGCTGGCCGAGTATCTCGACGAAGGCTGGCCGGAGACGCCCTACCAGGGCCCCGGCTATCCGCGGGGCTACAGCCCCTGCGACAGGCCCAAGGCCACGTATGCCGCGATGATCAGCCGGATGGATCGCGACATCGGTCGCATCCTGCATCTGCTCAAGGACCTGGGGCTCGATGAGGACACGCTGGTCCTGTTCAGCAGCGACAACGGCACGACGTACTGCTGCGGCGTGGACCATGACTTCTTCGACAGCGTCGGCCCGCTGCGCGGCCTGAAGGGCAGCCTGTACGAAGGCGGCATCCGGGTGCCGCTGATCGCCCGCTGGCCGGGACGGATTCGGCCGGGCACGACGACCGATCATCTGTCGGCGTTCTGGGATTTCGTGCCGACGTGCTGCGAATTGATCGGCGCCCCGACGCCGGACGGGACGGACGGGCTGTCCTACCTGCCGACGCTGCTGGGCCGCCCGGATCATCAGCAGCGACATGACTACCTGTACTGGGAGTTTCGCAGCTACGGGGCGCAGCAGGCCGTGCGCCTGGGCCGGTGGAAGGGCTATCGCAAGAACGTCCACAAGGACCCCAAGCCGCCGCTGGAGCTGTATGACTTGCGGATGGACATCGGCGAGAGGACCAACGTCGCGGCGGCCCACCCGGACATCGTGCGGCGGATCGAACAAATCATGGCCGAGGCCCACACGCCCTCGCCACAATTCCCGCTCCTGCCGGGTGAAGGGTGACGCGGAGGGCGGACGGCGGTATAAGAGCATTAGGTGCATATCGGTCTCGATGAGGGAACGTCCATGACGGAATACAATGGCGTGATGATGCAGTACTTCCACTGGTACACCCCGGCCGACGGTTCGTTGTGGAGGCGGCTCGCCGACGAGGCGCCCGCCCTGGCCCGCGCCGGGATAACCTCGGTGTGGCTGCCTCCCGCGTACAAAGGGGCGGCCGGCCCGCAGGATACGGGGTACGGGGTCTATGATCTTTTCGACCTGGGCGAGTTCGATCAGAAGGGGGCCGTGCGAACCAAGTACGGAACGCGCGAGGAGTACATCCGGGCGATCAAGGCGGCCCAGGCGGCCGGCCTGCACGTTTACACGGATATCGTCTTGAATCACAAGATGGGCGGCGATGCACAGGAGGAGTGCCGGGCGACGCCGTACCATCCCGACAACCGCCAGGAGGCCATCGGCGAGTTGCAGACCATCAAGGCGTGGACCCATTTCACCTTTCCCGGTCGCCAGGGCAAGTACTCCGAGCTGGAGTGGCACTGGTGGCACTTCAACGCCGTGGACGCCAACTCCCTGGCCGAGGACGTCAAGGCGGTGTACCTGCTCGAAGGCAAACAGTTTGATGATGCGGTCGACCGGGAGAAGGGCAACTTCGACTACGTGATGGGCTGCAATCTGGACATCGGCAACCCCGACGTGCAAAAGGAGCTGTTCTACTGGGGGCAATGGTATCTGGAGACGACCGGCGTCGATGGGTTTCGCTTCGACGCCGTCAAGCACGTCAACCCGGGGTTCTTCGTGGACTGGCTGAACCACCTTCGGGGTCATACCGGACGCGACCTTTTCGCCGTCGGGGAGTATTGGTCGGGCGTCCGCGCCGCGCTGGAGCATTTCATCGAGACCACCGAGCGGCATATCATGCTGTTCGACGCCGGCCTGCATTACAACTTCGCCGCCGCCGGGCGCGGCGGTGAGGACTTCGATCTGCGAACCCTGTTCGACAACAGCCTGGTCAAGGACTATCCCGACTCGGCGGTCACCCTGGTCAGCAACCACGATACGCAGCCGCTCCAGGCCCTGGAGTCGGTGGTCGAGGCCTGGTTCAAGCCGCTGGCCTACGCCCTCATTCTGCTGCGGCGGGGCGGCTATCCCTGCGTCTTCGCCGCGGACTATGACGGCGCCGAGTACAAGGGGATCGGCCGAGACGGCAAGGAGTATGACATCACCCTGCCCAGCCACCGCTGGATCATCGACCGTTTTCTCGAGGTCCGGCGGACCTGTGCCTTCGGCGAGGAGCATGATTACTTCGATGATCCGCACTGCGTGGGATGGGTCCGGCTGGGCGATGCCGAGCATCCGGGCGGTCTGGTCGTGCTGCTCACCAACCGCCAGGAAGGCGTCAAGTCCATGCGGACGGGGATGCCCCATGCCGCTTACGTCGATCGGACGGAGCATATCACCGAGCCCGTTCACACGAACGAGGAAGGATGGGGCGAGTTCCGGTGCAAGCCCGGCTCGGTGTCCGTCTGGATACCGGCGGATCGGAAAGACGGCTGACCTGTGAAGAGGGCCCGATCCGGGGCTGCCATGTCTCCGCCCTTCAGCGTGCGGCACACGGCACCATCGGACCGTGCGCCGCGAAAGAAACACTTGCAGTGCCTCTCCCGTTGTCCTATGTTGACGCCCGCCGGGGGGCCGAGTGCATCGAAGGCTAACGGACGAGAGTTTTGCATGGCAGACACGAACAGCCGCATACGAGGTATCGTCGAGTCGGTCCGCAGCACGGCAACGGGCGGCCCCGCCCCAGGCGGGCTCGGCGTCGGCCCTTCGACCGCCCTGCCGCCGGCTGTCGTCGTGCTTCAATGGGAGGACGGCCATGACGCGGCCGGGCGCACAGGTTCTTGAGGACGGGCGTTGTCGATTTCGCGTGTGGGCCCCCCACCGCCGTCAGGTGGAGGTGCGTCTGTTGGGCGAATCGCCGCGAACCGTGAGCTTGGAGAAGGACCGGGACGGGACCTGGCAGGCCACGGTGGAGGGCGCCGCCGGTTGCCGTTATGTCTATCGCCTGGATGGCGAACTGGAACGGCCGGACCCGGCCTCCGGCTATCAGCCCGAGGGGGTGCACGCGCCCAGCGAGGTGGTGGACCATCGGGCCTTTGCCTGGGGCGACGACAAGGGGGCGGGCGTCGCCCTGAAGGACATGATGATCTATGAACTGCACGTCGGGACGTTCACCCCGGAGGGGACGTTCGACGCGGCCATCGCCCGGTTGACGGACCTGGCCGCCCTGGGGATCAACGCCGTGGAGCTCATGCCGGTCGCGCAGTTTCCCGGCCGACGCAACTGGGGCTACGACGGCGTCTATCCCTATGCCGTGCAGAACTCCTATGGCGGCCCGGAGGCCCTCAAGCGCTTCGTCCGGCGGTGCCACGAGCACGGACTGGCGGTCATCCTCGACGTGGTGTACAACCATATCGGGCCCGAAGGCAACTACCTTCGGGATTTCGGCCCGTACTTCACCGCGAAGTACTCCACCCCCTGGGGCGAGTCGATCAACTTCGACGACGCCTGCAGTGACCGCGTGCGCGAGTTCTTCATCGAGAACGCGCTCTACTGGTTCGACGAGTACCACCTGGATGCCCTGCGGCTGGACGCCCTGCACGCGATCGTGGACCTCAGCGCCAAGCACTTCATCACGGAGCTCGCGCAGGCGGTGCACAGGCTCTCGCGGCGGCGGGGTCGATCCATGCTGCTGATCGGCGAGAGCGATCTCAACGATGTCCGGCTCATCAAACCCCGGCGAAGCGGCGGCTGCGGCCTGGATGCCCAGTGGTCGGACGACTTCCACCACAGCCTGCACGCCCTGATCACCGGCGAGCGAAACGGCTACTATCGCGACTTTGGCCACCTGCACGACCTGGCCAAGGCCCTGAAGGAGGGCTTTGTCTACGATTGGCGGTATTCCGAGCATCGCAAGCGCCGTCACGGCAGCAGCTCCCGGCACCGCCCGGCCGAGCAGTTTGTCGTGTGCATCCAGAACCACGACCAGATCGGCAACCGCATGCGCGGGGAGCGGCTGGGGCACCTGGTCGGTTTTGAGGCGCTCAAGCTCGCGGCCGGGGCGCTGCTTCTGAGTCCTTACGTGCCGCTGCTGTTCATGGGCGAGGAGTACGCCGACCCGGCACCCTTCCAGTACTTCGTGGAGCACGGCGACCCCGACCTCGTGGAGGCGGTTCGCCGGGGCCGGGCCGAGGAGTTCAAGGCCTTTGCATGGGAGGGGCCCTGTCCCGATCCGCAGGCCGAGGAGACGTTTCGGCGCTGTGTCCTGGACTGGGAGCGACGGACGGACGGGCGGCATCGCCGACTGTGGGAGTTCTACCGGCATCTCATCCACCTTCGGCGAAGGTATCCCGCGTTCGTGGATAAATCCGGATTGAGCGTCCGCACCCTGGACGAGAAACAGATCCTCTTGTGGCACCGGTGGATCGGACGGCGGCAGTTGCAGTGTCTGATGAACTTCAGCGCCGAGCCTCAGCCCTTCCACATGATGGCCCCCGACACGATCTGGATGAAGCTCGTGGACTCGGCGGCCCTCCGCTGGGACGGCCCCGGCGAGACGTTGCCCGGTCGGGTGGAGGGCGAGTGCGAGGTGACCATGCCGGCGCACAGCATCGCGCTCTTCGAACCCCGCGCGGACCAGCCGCTGATGGAGGCGACGGCCACGGCCGCGGTCGAGGCCGTGTATCCCCTGTGAAATCATGACGATTCCCCTGGCCACATACCGGCTGCAACTGACGCCGTCGTTCGGATTTGCGGCGGCCGGTCGCGTCTTGCCCTATCTCAAGGCGCTGGGGGTGGACACGGTCTATGCCTCGCCGATCTTCCGCGCCCGCCCCGGCAGCGAGCACGGGTACGATATCGTCGATCCCAACCGCCTCAATCCCGAGCTGGGCGATGAGCGGGCGTTTGAGGACCTGACCGCGCGGAGGAAGCGGCTCGGCATGGGCTGGCTGCAAGATATCGTGCCCAACCACATGGCCTATTGCAGCGCCAACGCGTGGCTGATGGACCTGCTGGAGCATGGGCGGCAGAGCCGCTGCCGCGAGTTCTTCGACATCGACTGGGACTATCCCGATCCGTCGCTGCGGGGACGGGTGTCGGCGCCCTTTCTCGGCCAACCGCTCCGCGACGTGATCGACGCCGGCGAAATGCACCTGGAGCTGATGGGCGATGGGTTTCGCATCGTCTACTATGAGCATCGCTTCCCGCTGGCGCTGGCGACGTATGGCCGCGTTCTGCGCCGGCTCGCCCACGGCCTGGGCGAGCAGCACGCGTGCGGTTCGGGTTCGTCCGCGTCCGCGGAGCTGCCGGCGTTGGCCAAGGCCTTTGACGAGCAGGCGGCCATGCCGTGGAGTCCGGCGAAGGACGACGCCGTGGCCGCCCTCAAGGAGCGTCTGTGGCATCGTGCCCGTCACGAACCGGGCATCCGCAAGAGCCTGGGCCTGGACGCAAAGACCGGGCGGCTCGGGGGATTGGCGGATCCGGCGTTTCTGCACGAGCTTTTGGAGGCGCAGGTGTTCCATCCGGCCTTCTGGCAGGAGGCGCAACGGGCCGTCAACTATCGCCGCTTCTTCTACCTGAATGACTATATCGGGGTCCGCGTCGAGCGGCCGGAGGTGATGGACGAGACGCATCGGCTTATTGCCGAGCTCGTGGCCGACGGGACCTTCACCGGCCTTCGCATCGATCACGTTGACGGATTATATGACCCGACCGCCTACCTGCGCCGCCTGCGGGAGCGGTTTGCCGGGGTGTATCTGGTCGTCGAGAAGATCCTCGAGATGGAAGAGCCGCTGCCGGCGGACTGGCCCATCCACGGAGCGACGGGCTACGCGTTTGCCAATTACGTCAACGGGCTGTTCTGTGACCCGCGGGGCGAAGCGCCGCTGACCCGCGCGTACCATGACTTCATCGGGTCGCCCGTGGACTATGAATCGCTCGTGTTCGAGAAGAAGACGCTGGTGTGCGACCGGTACCTTCGCGGGGATATCCGCGGCCTTGTCGCCTCCTTGAGCCGGCTCCTGGATCGCGAGGCGGCGGGCCCCGCCGCGCAGCCCGATCGGCTCCAGGAGGCGATGATCGCGATCATGGCCGGCTTCGGGGTGTACCGCCGATACATTCGCGGCCGGCACGTGTCGCCCCAGGCCCGCGCGTACATCGAGCGGGCCGTGGAGACCGCGGTCGGCCATTGCCCCGACCTGGCGGCGTCGATTCGTCTCATCGGCGCGGTGCTCCTGCTGGACGACGCGGTCACGGCGGATGCCGCGGCGGTGGACGACGTGGTCCGGTGGGTCATGCGGTTTCAGCAGGTGACGGCCCCGGCCATGGCCAAGGGATTCGAGGACACGCTGCTGTACGTCTACAATCGTTTCATCTCGCTCAACGAGGTCGGCGGCGATCCCTCGCGGTTCGGAATCTCGCCGGACGCCTTCCATGCCTTCAACGCCGAGCGGCGGACGCATTGGCCGCACGCCATGAACGCCACGGCCACGCATGACACGAAACGCGGCGAGGACGTGCGGGCGCGGCTCAACGTCTTGTCCGAGGTTCCGGATGAATGGAGCCGCTGCATCGCGCGATGGCGGGACTGGAATGCCGCCGCCAAGGGCCTCTGCGAGGGACAGCCGGCCCCGGCCCCGAACGATGAGTACCTGCTCTACCAGACGCTCGTGGGCGTCTGGCCGTTTGAGGCACAGCCCGACGAGACGTTGACGCCGCGGATCTGCGAGTACCTGCTCAAGGCCGTTCGCGAAGCGAAGGTCCATACGACCTGGGCCACACCGAACACGGCGTATGAGGAGGCGTGCCGCGCGTTTGTTCAGCGGGTCCTGGCCGACTCGCCGAACAACGCGTTTCTCCCTGATTTCAAGGCGTTTCAATCGCGCATCGCCTGGTTTGGCGTGTTCAACGCGCTGTCTCAAACGCTGCTGAAGATCGCCTCTCCCGGCGTGCCCGACTTCTACCAGGGCACGGAGTTGTGGGAGCTGAGCCTGGTGGACCCCGACAACCGTCGGCCGGTCGACTACGACAAGCGGGCGGCCTTCCTTGACGAGCTGAACGGCTCACCCGCCGATGTGCGGGCCCGCCTCCGGGCCGCTCTTGACCAACCCCAGGATGGCCGCGTCAAGCTCTTTCTCATCCAGCGGGCGCTGGCCGCCCGCGCAGCGCACCGCGAGGTCTTCGAAGACGGCGACTATGTTCCGCTGATCGTCCACGGACGATACGCCGATCACGTCGTGGCCTTCCTTCGGCGGGGCCGGGAGCAGTCCGCGTTATTCGTGGTCCCTCGGCTGCTCACGTCGGTGGTGAACCACGGCGTGCTGCCGCTGGGCCCGGACGTGTGGGCGGACACGCGAATTGAGGCGCCGGTCTCGAACGGGCGATGGCAGGATGCGATCACGGGCCTGGAGCACGAACCTGGCGCTCAGCTTCCCGTCGGCCAGGCGTTGGGGGCGTTCCCCGTGTCCCTGCTCATCGGACCCGCCCGCCGATAGCAGTCCGTTGAAAAACGTACGGTCCACAGCAACGGGCCCTTTTTGTCATTCCCGCGAAAGCGGGAATCCACGCTTTGCGTGCAGAGAGCACACCTCACGTTG
>Ga0209163_1000782_pt1 | contig 47020 bp, 37 predicted proteins | sample MTBAKSrepl2MetaG_FD_187457 | JGI IMG/M metagenome (GOLD analysis project Ga0209163, IMG submission 187457) | Enrichment culture microbial communities om Arthur Kill intertidal strait, New Jersey, USA, that are MTBE-degrading - MTBE-AKS2 (Arthur... | ecosystem: Environmental > Aquatic > Marine >...
GGGCCCGGATTTTCCGATCAAGGCCGGGGAGGGGTACCTGATCTACATGGGGCAGGATATGAGCGGGGTGTGGATAGAGGGGCCTGCGCGGGGAGCGGCGGTGGGGTTGTCGGAGGGGCTGAACCTGGTGAGTCTGCCGTGGGTTGAAGAGGAGTTTGTGTACACGGGATATGAGATGCTGGAGGACCTGGGGGACCAAAGCCAGGTGTCTTCTGTGAGGAGATATGATGAAACCTGGGGGTGGCAGACCAATTCGTGGTTCCTGGGAGCACCTTCGGGAGTAGATTTCAACACGCGTAGAGGGGAGGCCTACCTCATCTACATGAAAGAAGAGAAGGCAAATTGGAGGGGTTTTTAGGTCAAAGAAAGACCTTGCTCAATGCTGATCGCTTCAAAGCGAAATCAGGGTGTGTGGTGAAGGAGATGAAAATGTTTAAACGAGGCATTCTTGGGTTTTTACTCATGGTAGGCCTCTCGATGACGGCGCACGGCAACGCTCAGGGTGCGGTGATCGAGGACAGCCTGGTCGTGACGGATGTGACGCCTGCGCAGTTCTGCGTCATTTGGGGAACCAGGGAACCATCGTCCGCTCTGGTGGACGTGTTTCTCGACGCGGAAGCAACCGTGCCGGTGGCAAATGCGGGGGTGAGGCAGGAAAGCCCTGCTCATCCCCCTGCTGAGAGCATCGGTGTGATGAAGGTCAGGGTCGTGGGCCTCAGGCCGGACACGGAATATTTCTTTCGCACGCGAACCATGTTGAAAATGAGCAACGAAATTTATGTCTCGCCCACGTATCGTGTGAGAACGGAAAAGGCGAGCGTGATTGTCCGCAATGACGTGCTTCTTCAAAAGGTCAGTATCGGCGAAAGCGATCCGGCACCGGGTACGGTGGTGATCGCTTCGGTTGACGGGGCCTCCTATCCCGTGTCAGGCTGGGTAGGGGACGGTGTTCCCGGCCAGTATGCCGCCCTTGACACCAACAACTTCTACAGCAGCAGGACCCATACCAACCTGGAACTTCAAGGCGGGGAAGTGATCACCCTGAAAGTGTTCGGAGGTTCGCTTGGGGCCGAGGAGATTCAGTCGACCATCCCTGATGAAAGCGGCGGGATGCAACCGTTGAGCCGGGCGGTGAGTTTTGCAGGGGCCCAATCCTCTTCAGGCGCTTCGGGTCAGGTGAATAGCGGCGGCGGAGGGGGAGGTTGCTTTATATCAACGGCCGGAATGTCCTCCTCCGCCAACCGCCGACGCTGAAGCTATGGCGGTCAGGAGGCTTCCGCCTTCGTAAGCGAATTACTCCGGCGGGACAGGTGCGCGGACGGGATGGAATGATGGAATGTTGGAAGAATGGCAAAGAAAGGGAGCGGAGTGCCGGAGTGATGGTAAAGTTCGCTCAGGGCAGGTTGAAACGAGACCCATCAAATTTCAAGTAACCCCTTTTAAGATTTTACCCGATAAAGCAGTCCCGGCGCAGTTTCATCGGAGTAAATTCAGGATTGGTCGCTGGTTGTCCAGGCAGTCATGATGCGTGTTATCTTAGCAGCTCTGCTTTTTTTTTGCATCGGGCTATTTCCCGCACCGGGCGTAGCGGCTGGGAGGCTGCGTGTCACCGATGTTACGCCAAAGTCGTTTTCCCTGGTCTGGTTTGCCGGCCGTTCAGCCTCATGTTCTGCGAAAGTGTATGCCGATCCTGAAGGAGAAAAGCCGATTACAGGGCTGCAGATCACCTCTGAGAGTGCCGATCATCCTCCTGCGGAGCAAAACGGTGTGATGAAGGTCAAGGTTACCGGGCTCCAGGCCGAAACGACCTACTATTTCAGGATTGTCACATCGAGCGCCGAGGGCGTGTTGGTCGAGCCGGGAACCGGGCCCCTGCCGAGTGTGCAGACCGAAGCGAGCAGCAGGGTTGTGGACAATGTTTTCTTGGCCCACAGGATTTTGATGAGGGATGGGAGCACTCCGGCGCTAGGGTCCCTTGTTCTGGTTGAAGTCGAAGGCGCAAAGTATCCTGTGACCGGGTGGGCCAGCGAGAGTGTTGCCTCCCCTTGGGCTCTTGCAGACTTGAGTAATATTTACAGTGAAAATGAACACGTGAATCTCGAGCTCCTGGGCGGGGAGTCAATCATCATAGAAAGCATCGGGGGGTTGAGCGGATTTCGGCGTTTGAGTGCAAACATACCGGAAGAGACCGGGCTCATCCAGACCCTGGACCCGGAGCCCGACGACGATCAATGCAGCCTGGACAACACAGGACCGGTAATCGTCACCGAGCAGCTCTCGCCTGCGCCGTCATCACTCCTAAACGACGGCACCCCTCTCATCAGCGGCACCTACCATGATCAATACAGCGAGATCGACCCGGGCTCTGCGAGACTGGTGGTGGACGGCCTGGATGTAACAGGCGGGGCCGTAGCCGACTCCCGGGGAATCGTGTACATCCCGGTCACGCCTCTTTCCGAAGGGCCTCACAGGGTGACTCTGTCTGTCTCAGATGAGTGGGGTTATGAGGCAGACCCGGTGACCTGGTCGTTCACCTTGGACTTGACGCCACATGTTGTCACCATCACAGCCCCTGTAGACGGGGATGATCTCTTCTCAGAGAAGCAGTCGGTAGCCTGGAGCGTGGACGATACCGACCTAGCCGGTGTCACCCTGACGCTGAACGGGATCCCGACGGTTTTGGAGGCAGGCGCGACATCGGCTACCGTCACGCTGGAGCTCGGTGTCAATGTCATCGAAGTCTCGGTTTGGGACCAGGCAGGCAACATCGGCACCGACGCTGTGCAGGTGTACCTGGATGGTGATCCGGACGCAGACGGGCTGATGTATAGCGTTGAAATCAGCATGGGCACCGATCCTCTGGATGCGGATACGGATGAAGACGGGGTGCCGGATGGGCAGGAAGTGCTCGTGTACTTCACCGACCCGTTAAACAATGACACGGACGGTGACGGAATTCAGGATGGGACTGAGCTTGGGCTGACGTTGAACGAGATAGGGGAGGATACGGACAGGGCTGCTTTCCAGCCTGATCTGGATCCCTCTACGAAGACCGACCCGAGGAAATGTGACACGGATGAGGATGGCTGGGATGACGGCGAAGAGGATTTCAATCACGATGGTCGAGTCGATGCGTGCGAAAGTGCTCCCGATTCGTCGGCTTCAAAGCTCGCTGAAAAAGGGGATGTGGACGGTGACGGCGACTGCAATTTGGTTGATGCCATTGTAACGCTTCAGAGCATGAGCAAGATCCAATCCTTCAGGCCGGTATGCAAAACGGCTGACGTGAATGAGGATGGAAGAATAGGGATCGAGGAAGCGATTTTCATGATGCAGGTGGTCTCGGGGCTGAGAGCCGTTAGGTAGGCTGGCCGGTCTAGGGAGTAGGTCAAAAAAAATTGGTTCAAAAGGGGACAGGCAAATTATTTTTGACATGGGTCGGTTCAAGGTGTAGGGGAAAAACAATAAATTTAAGTGGGGGCGTGGCATGGCGAGGATTGCAAGGATGAAGGTGAAGGGTGAGCCGGCGGTGTATCATGTGATCTCCAGGTCAACCCTGCAAGGGTTTGTCCTCGGGGATCGGGAAAAGGATTTCCTGATGGGAGTAATTATGCGATTGAGCGGATTTTATTTTGCCGAGGTTCTTGGGCTCTGCCTCATGGGAAATCACTTTCACCTCCTGGTGCGTATGCACCCTGAAAGCAGCTATTCGGACGAGGAAATAAGAGAGAGGTACGACCGGCGATACGGGGAGGAAAAAGGGGCCTCCTTGGACGATGATCAGATGCGGGAACTGGGCAAGAAGATGGCCGACCTGTCGGATTACGTCAAGGAGATCAAACAGGACTTTTCGAGGTATTACAACAAGCTGCACAGAAAGAAAGGGTACTTCTGGTCCGAGCGTTTCAAGAGCGTGATTGTGGAAAACGGGGAGACGCTGATCAACTGCCTGGCTTATATCGACCTCAACCCTATCAGGGCAGGGCTGGTGAAGCGACCCGAGGATTACCGATGGTGTTCCCTTGGCTATCATGCGCAGACGCGGAACAGGGGAGGCTTTTTGTCGCTGGATTTCGGTCTTAGGGAGTTTGGCATAAAGACCGGGAAGGAGCGACTCAGATACTTTCGGCGCTTTGTGTATGAAAAGGGAGGTTTGGAAGGACTTGAAAGGGAACGCAAACGGGATTTCGAAGTCGGGAAAGCGGAGCGTTTTCTTCTTAGGACACGGTACTTTACGGACAGCGGGATCATCGGGTCCAAGACGTATGTGAGCAAGCTCTATCTTACCTTCAAGGATTACTTTGCAGCAAAGAGGGAGAAGTTGCCCAAACAGATCACAGGTCTTGAAGGAGTGTATTCGCTTAAAAGGCTAGCAGAGGTGCACGGAGTTTAAGCCCCCCTGGTAAATGCCATTCCTGCAAATTAAGCGGGCAGCGTGGCCGTTGGTTATTCCGGGCGATTTTGCCATGGCAGTCCGATTGATACCGCCACCCTGTTCCAATCCATTGCACCACCCCCTGCAGAAGGTAGAATAAGCGATCCTGGATAATCACGAGGTCAGCCTGTAAAACGATCTCCTGAGAAAGGCTAAAGGAGGTGGCAAGGGTTGGCAGGCGGATGAAAAGGGCGAAAAGGGAAGGGAAGTTAGTTGCCTGCCGGTGCATAAAGTGCATAAAGTGCCTGTCCCCTTCCCCGGCCTTGACTTTCACCTTGCCTAAAACCCAAGGCATTTGATACCATCCACCAAGAAGCAAACAGACATATTTTTCCTTCCAACGATGAACAAGACGATTACAAAACCCCCCCCGGCCCACGAGATGGAACGGGAGATCGCCATCCTCCCCTGCAGAAACGGCGTTGAAACAGCCAATGCCATTATCACGCACATTCACGAAATCTGCAGGGAGCGCGGGATCGAGAGCCTTTCTTACCTGAATCATCCCGTGAAAATCGACACCAGAGACTTCGATGACGGCGAAATCAGGCCGAAAATCAGGGAGTCGGTTCGCGGGAAGCGCGTCTACATTGTTCAAAACACACTGAGCCCCCACGCACCCGGGCAAACCAGCCACAACATCATGGAACTGCTCCTGACGGCCGACGCGGCGAGGCGAAGCGATGCGGATGAAATCAACCTGGTCCTGCCGTACCTGAGCTACTCCAAGCAGGAGCGAAGCACGGGAAGGGAGCCGATCAGCGTCAAGGTGCTGCTCGACGCCTTCGCAGAGTTAGGGGTGCGGAGGCTTTTCACCATGGACCTGCACGCGCCGGCGATCCAGGGCTTCGTCAGTTACAGGATAGAGAACCTGTACGCATCGCAGATTTTTCTGCGCTACTTCCTCAGGGAGAAGAAGTTCAAGGGGGTATGGATCGCGCCGGATCCCAATGCGGGGAAATTCGTGAGGCATTACTCGAAGTTTTCCGGACTGCCCATGGCATTCGGGTATAAATACAGAACCGCCGACGCCATGCACGAGATCGAGGAATTGAAGCTTCTCGGCGACATCAGGGGAAAAGATGTCGCCATTGTCGACGATCAGTCCGCCACGAGTCGCACCCTTCTTCGCGCAGCCCAGGCGGCCAAAGACCTGGGGGCGAAGCAGGTATACTGTGCCGTGGCTCATGCCATGTTCCTGGGCAACGCGGAAGACGCTTTCAGCGAGGCTGTCGAGCAGGGCCTCATGAAAGAGCTTGTGTGCACCAACACGCTGATGCACCAGGAAAGCTTTCTGAAACGCAACCCTTACATCAAAGTCCTTGACGCATTGAGGCTGTTTGCGGAAGCGATATTCGAGACCTACACGGGCGGGAGCATCAGCAGGCTTTACGAGGAGCCGCTGAGGGACTCGCTTTTCGGCAGGACTTGAAATAAAATCTGCTCCCGCGGATTTTATGTAACAGTTTTCCGAAAAATGGAAAAATTCCGGCTCAAAAGTGGCAATCTTTTACCCACCGCAAAGAGCAAAATTTCCAGCCTTATGAAATCACGATAGAAATCAGGATATCCGTGATTGGCACATCCCTCGCATAGGATGTTTTATACAATCCCTGAAAAGGCGAGGAGCAGCCGCCTTCGCCCTTCGACACCGCTCAGGGCTATGGCGGACAGGGGAAGCATGGAGCAGGGAGGATTCGCAAGCAGGAGCTTGCTCCTACAAGAACGGGTAGGCAAAGAAAGTCAAGAGTGTCACGGGACCATTAATAGTGAGTTCATGAGCAAGCCAAGAGCGGAACCTGAGCTGAAGCCGGGAAACAAACGACGGACAACGGACCAATGGCAATGGACAAATAGCAGCGGAGCACCGACAAGAAAGGACCGGGAAAATGAAAAAAAGGGAACATGCTCTCAGCATGGAAAGTCGCGACTCCGAAGGCGCGGAAAATGAATTCCCCGCTCTAAACGAAACGCTTCAGAGGGTTGATAAAATGGTCGAGCAATTCTACGAGATTCACGGACCTCACATCAAGGATCAGGGGCAGAAGCCATAAAGTCCCGGCTCAGAAGGGCGGACCAGGGGAAGGTCGATCAAACGATCAGGAGGGACGGCCAATGAAAGTTGATTGCATTACCTGCGGATATGAGATCAACCTCGATCACAAAATCTTTGACGACTATACGGGCCCGATCAAGTGCTTCTCCTGCGGTGCGATGATGGAGGTGAAAACCGAGCAGGGTCGCATTTTCTCCCTGATGCCCTTGGAGGTCTGCGGGCTGCGAATGCCGGAAGAAACACAGGACGCCGCCGCGCTCTAAGGAGATATCTCACCACCCGCTTCGCTGGAGACACGGAGAGCACAGAGGCACTCAGCCGCAAGAAAGCTCGGCCAGCCGGGGAGCCGGAGCGAGAAGGGAAGAAATCCATGCTGCGATCTGACACAAAGCTGCGCTTTGTGCGCCTCGCTCCGCTCGGATTTCAAGCAAGCGGTTGGTTATCTGCTCCAGGCTCCAAACAATGTTCTTCTGCCTTCTTTACCATTACTCCAGTACTCCACCACTCCATCACTCCATTATGAAAATCAGCGGCAGCGGATTTTCATGTACACAAAGGTACACAAGCCTTATCCTTTTGGGGCGATAAAACCCGTCAACAACGTTCCGAGAAATCTTCCCCATAAATTTTTACTCAGCAATATCAATGGAATAAAAAGGTGTAATCTTATTGGCACGTGCATTGCTCTCTCATAGCCCGAGTCTTTCTGTTTGAAGCATGGGCACCCCCCGGGTGCTCAAAGGAGAATGAGGGAAATGGACAAAAAAAACCTTTTTTCAGCCATTCTGGCTTGTTCGCTTTTATTGCTTGCAGGGTTGGCAACCTCGGCCCTTGCCATGGACGTAACCCTTGCATGGGATGCCAACAGCGAAGCAGACTTGGCAGGCTACAAAATATATTACGATACGGACTCGGGGCATCCCTACCAGGGCACAGGGGCAGAAAACGGCAGCGTGCCTTCACCCATCGATGTACCTCTCGCAGCGGACGAAGACGCGAACCTTCTCGTGGTGCAATACACCGTGCGCAACCTTCCTGAAGGAGTCCACTATTTCGCGGTTACCGCATACAATACCCAAGGACTTGAAAGCGGGTACTCCAACGAGGTGAGCGCAGGAAGTGCCACTCCAACCCCGCCTCCAGCAACCATAGCCCCTGTCGTTTCGAGCCTGGAAGTGAATGGTCAGACCGGCGGCACAACCATCTACACGAACGATGTGTCCCGCCAGGTGGATGTCAGGATCGTGGCTACCGACGATGTCTTGGTCAGCCAGTACCTCCTCCTGGACGGGGACAATGATCCGAGCGGCGAAGTGTTTTACGCGATCCCGGGAGGCGCTCGCCAGAACCCGATCTTCACGGTCAGCGATTTCGTCTTGAACGATACGGACGGCAACCACACGCTCTATGCCTGGGTCAAAGACGACCAGGGACTCATTTCAGCGACCGCGACAAAAACGAATGTGATCCTCGACCGGGTTGCACCGGCCGTGGCGATCTCCTACAGCGTTTCGAACCCGTTCAAAGCGGGCGACACCATTACCGTCACGGCGAATTTCACCGATGCGAATCCCATTTCCGGCACGCCGACGATCAGCATCAACTATGCGGGCACAGGCAGCGACATAGCCGCTGCGGCCATGACCCAGGTGAGCAACAAGCAGTGGCGATACGGGATGACCGTGCCTCCGGGGAACGACGGCACAGCGACCGTGACCGTTGCGGCATGGGATGCCGCAGGGAACCCTGTGGGAAGTTGCACAGGGAACACCTTTGCCGTTGACAGCGCCATTCCGAGTGTTGCCGGATTTCCGGTCGTCGACTATAGCGACAGCACGGTCACGGTCACGTACAGCGAAAGCAACATGATGAACGCGACGATTGCGAGCAATTACAGCTTCAACAACGGGCTGCTGCTCAACGGGAACGGGACGGACACGAGCGGCACGAACAAGACCTTCAAATTCCCCCTGAATCCGGGGACGCTCCAGCACAACATCATCTACAGCATGCAGGTCGGCAGTGCCGTCACCGATTCGGCAGGCAAGGTTGTCACGCCCAACACGGCCAGGGTAAACGACGACGACAACGACGGCATGGCGGACGACTGGGAAAAGCAGTGGTTCGGAAGCATCACGGCAAAAGACGGATCGTCCGACACGGACGGCGATCTTCTGACCGACGGTGCGGAGTACAGCTACGCCCGGAGCAACCCGGCATGGGGTACGAACCGCTGGAGCCTGAGCCCGCTCAGCCCGGATTCGGACGGAGACGGGATTCCGGACAGCTATGAAGTGCTGAGCGGTTTGAACCCGGTCAGTGCTTCAGACAGGGACCTGGACTCCGACAACGACGGTTGGAGCAACTACGAAGAGTTCCTCTACGGCACGTCTGCGAGCGACCCGAACTCCTGTCCCCAGGCCATGGACGCAATCGACGTGGTGGAGGTCATCCCCCTCAACAACTCCGGGATCCCGCCGAGCAAAGAACGGCTTCCCAACAACACCGCCTTTGCCGTTCGCATGGAATCCTCCAACGGCATCGACACGAGCGACCCGAATGCGGTCTCCTTTTCGATCAACGATGGAAGCAACACATACACGCGCAAGCTCAACGATCTGAACGGGACGGGCGCGAAGATATTGAGGGCCGTTCCTTTGGATGCGGATGGAAACGTCGCCTACAGCCTGTGGGCTGTTTACTACAGGAGCAATGAAACAACCCGACCGAATTCCTATGCCTACGACGCGACCGTGCAAGTGACGGTCAGCGCCAAAGACAGAAACGGCGATGCGATGGACCCGATCACTTTCCGCTTCAAAATCCAGGGGCAGGAAAGTGACAGTGCAGCCAAAATCAAGGCACCCAAGCTGTCGACGAGAACGGACGCAGCATCGCCTTCCAAGAAAAAATCAAGCGTGGACTCCGGCGAGTTGCAGGGAGCGTCGGTCACCTATGACAGCAATCTGATGGAGGAAATAGGGCTCGAGCCCTACATCGGGCCGGCCGAGGAAATCCCTCCCCTGAGCGTGGCCGAAGCCGCGGGTGTGGCTGTAAACCTGCTTCCCCCTGCCGTATTTCCTTACGGCGTCAAGGTCACCATACCCTGTCCGGGCTCGAATGATGTGAGCACCCTTTCGATTTACTACTATGACGGGGAGACGTGGGTTCCGGCCTGCGACAGGGCCGGAAACGTCCTGCCCGGCGGCGAAGGGTGGATGGTTCGGGGGTCCAGGATCAATCACAGTTACAACAAAGAGACAGGGACCCCGGCGTACATCGAGATCCAGGTGTATCACTTCAGTGCCGCTGTGGCGGCACAGGCCCTGAGTGTGGGCGGCGGGGATGCCGAAACCGGAGGGGGGAGTTGCTTCATTTCCGCCCTGGGCGGAAAATAAGCGGAATTGGCCACAGACCCACACAGACGAGAACTCAAGACTTGTCTCTCACAGAGCCCACAGAGAGTCTTTTAGACAGGATTTACAGGATTAACAAATACATCTTCTGCCTTTCCAGAAGAAAGGCAGAAGCCATGCATTAATCGAAGCAAAACTTTCGAGCCTTTTCATGGCAACGTCAAAAGTTTTGTGTCTGGAGCTAATGATACCCTATAATCGTTGGATCGACCCCCTTTCTCAGTTTCTTCAGGAAACTGAAAAAATATCCGGTCAATCCTGTAAATCCTGTCTAATTTGGCATGGGATATCCCAAAGTCGCGTTTCGTGAATCATGTTTCGCTGCGATTTCAAGCTACTTGCCTCCAACAGAGCTTGCGAAAAGGGTATTTGTGACATATAATCCGTCGCTCAACAAAGAAGAGGAGAGGACGGCGTATGAAGATTCTGGTGACGGGGACTGCGGGATTTATCGGGTCTTCCACCGCGGTGCGGCTTGCGGAAAGAGGAGACGAGGTCGTCGGGATTGACAACATCAATGACTACTACGACGTGAACCTGAAATACGGGCGCCTCGAACGGGACGGGATCGGACGGCGGAACGCTGAAGCAGGAGAGTGGGTCCAGAGCAAGAGGCTTGCCGCCTACCGGTTCAAGCGAATGGACCTGGAAAACCGCCCGGCCATGGAGGAGCTCTTCGAGAAAGAGCATTTCGACACGGTTTGCCACCTCGCGGCCCAGGCAGGGGTCCGGTATTCTCTTATCAATCCCTACTCTTACGTCGATGCCAATGTGGTGGGATTCATCCACATCCTGGAGTGCTGCCGGCATCACGCCGTCAAGCACCTGGTCTATGCCTCCTCAAGCTCGGTCTACGGCCTCAACGAGAAGTACCCCTTCTCGGTGCGGGACAACGTGGACCATCCCATATCCCTTTATGCGGCCACCAAGAAAGCCAATGAGTTGATGGCCCACACCTACAGCCACCTTTACGGGCTGCCCACGACGGGGCTCCGCTTCTTCACGGTCTACGGCCCGTGGGGACGGCCGGACATGGCGCTTTTTCTTTTTACGAGGGCCATCCTGGAGGGGAAGGCCATCGACGTGTTCAATCACGGAAAGATGAAACGGGATTTCACGTACGTCGATGACATCGTGAGCGGAGTGGTCAAGGTCATGGACAAGCTTCCGCAGGGAGATCCGGGATGGAGCGGAAAAAAGCCGGATCCATCCCGGTCGCGGGCCCCATACAGGCTCTACAACATCGGGAACAACGCACCTGTCGAGCTGATGGCATTCATCGAGGCGATCGAAAAGGCCCTGGGAAGGAAGGCGGAAAAAAACATGCTCCCCATGCAGCCGGGGGATGTGCCCGCGACGTGGGCGGACGTGGATGACCTGGTGCTTGATTTCGGGTACGCGCCCACGGTGAGGTTGGAGGAAGGGGTGGAGAGGTTCGTGACTTGGTACCGGGAATTTTACGGAGTGTAAAGGAAAAGAAGCATCTCACCGCAGAGAACGCAAAGAACGCAGAGATATATTAGACAGGATTGACAGGACGACCGGACATCTTCTAAGTTTCCTGAAGAAACTGAGAGAAAATGGGACTCTGTTCGAGGACTTGGCAATCCTCGCTTTAGGATGACACCATCCTTCTGCCTTTCTTCTGGAAAAGCAGAAAAAACATATCCTGTTATTCGTGTAAATCCTGTCTAATAGAGTTCTCCTTAATGACCGCAAACTCTGGGAAAGTTGGCATTCTCTGCTTTTTCTCTGTGTTGATGCGTGTTGATCTGTGTCCTATTGTGTTTTCTCTGCGTTCTCAGCGTTCTCTGCGGTGAAAGAACCTAGAAGTGTTTGAGGGGGGCTTTGCCGATGGCAAAGACGTTGAACCCCATGTGAAAGAGCCGCTTGTGATCCAAAATGTTCCGGCCGTCGAAGATGAAGGCCGGCTGGACCATGGATTTGAAGATGCGCTCGTAGTCGAGGTCCTTGTAAACATCCCACTCCGTCAGAACGGCAATCGCATGCGCCCCTTTGGCGGCCTTGTACGGATTGGCCTCAAAGGTCAGTCCTTTTTTGAAGTTCTTCAGATCTTTCCTGGCGTTCTTGAGTGCCTTGGGGTCCGTGATCACCACGTCCGCATGTTCGGCAAGGAGCCCCTGGGCAATATAGATGGCCGGGGATTCACGCGTGTCTCCCGTGTTTGCCTTGAAGGCAAAGCCGAAAAGGGCGACCTTCTTCCCTGCCACGGTGTTGAACATGTTGGCGAGCATGTTCTGGACAAAGCGGTTTTCCTGATATTCATTGATCTCCACCACGGACTCCCAGTACCTGGCCACCTTTTCGAGACCGTAGCTCTCGCAAATGTAGACGAGATTGAGAATGTCTTTCTTGAAGCACGATCCGCCGAACCCCACGCTCGCTTTCAGGAACTTGGGACCGATCCGGGAGTCCATGCCGATGGCTCCGGCCACTTCGTCCACATCCGCCTCGGTCTTTTCGCACAGGGCCGAGATGGAATTGATCGAGGATATTCGCTGGGCCAGGAAGGCGTTGGCCGTGAGCTTGGACAGCTCCGAGCTCCAGACGCTGGATTCAAGAATTTTTTCCCTCGGAACCCAGTTCAGAAAAATGTCCACCACTTCTTTTCTTGCGCGGATCCCGTCCGGGGTCTCTTTAGACCCGATCAGGACGCGATCCGGGAATTCCAGGTCACGAACGGCCGTACCCTCGGCGAGGAATTCGGGGTTGGACACCACTTCGAAGTGGACGCCCTTGGAGTTGTCATTGAGGATTCGTTCCATGGCAGAGGCGGTCCTCACCGGGAGCGTGGATTTCTCCACCACGATCTTGCTGTCGTTTGAGCACGCGAGAATCTGCCTGGCTGTTTTTTCCCAGTACTGGAGATCCGCGGCCCTGCCTGCGCCCTGGCCGAAAGTCTTTGTGGGGGTGTTGACCGAGACAAAGATGATTTGAGCTTCCTGAATACCCCTTTCTATTTCCGCGGAGAAAAAGAGGTTGTTGCCCCGTGTCTTCTTCACGACTTCGTCCAGGCCCGGTTCGAAGATGGGGAGGCTGTCGCTGTTCCAGGCCTTGATCTTTTGCCGGTCGATGTCGACGACCACCACCTTGTATTGGGGACATTTGAGCGCGATCATGGCCATGGTCGGCCCCCCCACGTATCCGGCGCCGATGCACAGAATATTCTTCTCAGAAGTCATCTTTGCTCGCTCCTTTTCAAAAGAGAAATCATGGAAAGAGAATACAGAATACAGAAGACAGTATAAATAACAAAATCCAAATGGGGAATGTCGAATCAGGGACGGCAGGAATGATGGAATCATTCCAATATTCCAGCCTCTTGTGATCCTGCGTGCCCGCCGAAGCCTCGGCGCAGGCGGGTAGATCCTTTCTGAATGTTGCCTCTGCGCTTTCTGCGTTCTCCTTGGCGCGCCGACTTGTCCCGCCGTAGTATATGGCTTACGAAGGCGGAAGCTTGTCCGCGTAGGCGGCCGCGGTTATGTTTTTCAGAGCATTTCGAGGGCCGTGGCCATGCCGACGCCGCCGCCGCCGCAGATCATGGCGAGTCCGAGGCTCTTGCCTCTCTGTTTCATGGCGTAGAGGAGCGTCACCATGATTCTGCATCCGGTGGATCCCACGGGGTGGCCGAGCCCGATCCCGGAGCCGTTCACATTGGTGATCTCCCTGTTGAACTTCAACTCCCTTTCGACGCCGATGTACTGGGCCGCGAAAGCTTCGTTCAGCTCGATCAGTTCGAAATCCTCCAGCTTGAGACCCGGATTTCTCTTGAAAAGGTCCTGCACAGCCGGCACAGGGCTGAGGCCCATGACGGAGGGGTGACAAGCGCCCTTGCCTGCACCCCTGATTTTCGCGATGGGCTTGAGGCCCAGTTCTTTCGCTTTGTCGGCGGACATGATGACCATGGCGCTGGCGCCGTCATTGATGCCGGAGGAATTGCCTGCCGTGACCTTGCCGATTTTGGGAATGAAAGCGGGCGGCAGCGCTGCAAGCTGGTCCATGGTGAGACCGGGGCGAAAATGTTCGTCCTTGTCAAAGATTATAGGAGGCTTGCCCTTCTTTTGCGGGATCTCGACCGGGACAATCTCTTCCTTGAAGTGCCCTTCCCTGGTCGCCCTTTCGGCATTGTTGTGGCTCCTGAGAGCGACCTCATCCATTTCCTCCCGGCTGATGTTGTGGTACTGGGCGACGAACTCCGCGGTAGCGCCCATGATGTAAGGCTTGCCTTTGAAAAGATCCAGAGGCATGCCTTCCTTGACCGGGCCGTCTTCGGGGTGGGGAATGAGGTGGGAGCCCACGTGGAGAGCCTGCATCATCGTATCCACGAAGACCTGGTCCTGGAGACGGCAACCCCAACGGGCACTGGGAACCGTATACGCAATGCCGGACATGTGCTCCGTTCCACCGGCCAGGATGATGTCGGCCATTCCAACCTGAATCTGCGCCATCCCGCTGACCACAGCATCCATGGCCGAGGTGCAAACCCGATTGATGGTCACGGCGGTGATGCTGTCGGGAATGCCGGCCATGAGGGCGCCTATCCGCGCCACGTTCAGAGCATCTCCGGGTTCGAGGCAGCACCCGAATCGAACGTCATCGATCATGGCCGGTTCGATGCCGGCCCTTTTGACAGCCTCTTTCATGGCGACCGCTGCGAGCTTTGCAGCATGGCTGTCGCGCAAGGTTCCTCCAAACGCTCCTACCGCCGTCCTGCACGCGGAGACAATGACAACGTCTTTCATGTTAGCTTCCCCCTTTTTGATATGATGAGCTAAAGATTCCAAGGACTTAGATTTGCAGAAAAAATGAATGGAAATTCATTTTACCGTGTATAATCCAAGGCGAGAGGGAAGTAAAGGAGAAAATCAATGAAATCTGCCCAGGCAGATTTCATGGGTTTTCGACGAGGAGGTATTCATCGGGCTTGAGGCGAGCGAAGATCGTTGCGCCGGGACAGGGCGCTACAAACTTCGTGGGGTATTCTTCGCCGATCACCTGGAAAAGCTCCAAGCAGCAGGAGCAGAGGTGGGCGCTCCTGTCAATGGAGTAGGGAATGATCTTCCCGTCCTCCACAACATAAAAGCGAGGCTTGATGAAATTGGCATGGTTGGCTGTTTGCGTGAGGTAGAGGAAATCGAAATCCTCCACCTGCGAGCCCAGCCTGTTCGCCCATCTGACGTAGATCCTTTTTTCAAAGTCGTCGACCTTCCGCCACCCCTCAGGAACCCTGGCTACAAACTCCGGATGGCTCACCATGTCGCGCTTTTCTTCATCACTTGCTAATCGGGGAGGGCGAAAAGCAACCGGTCTGATGGTGGCCGCCTTCTTGTGGGCAACCTCGTCGAGTTCAAAGGCGCTGATGATCAGATAGAGACCGTTCCTGCGTGAAGCTCTGTACCAGCTTCCCTGGCGGGAGCACGTCTCATCCCAGACTTCAGGAGCGACCACAGAGACCTTGTTAATCACATCCAGGGGAGTGCAGACCACCCCTTTTGCGGATTTGACCTTGATTCCCCGCGACTCGAGGGATTCTCTCAGGCGGGCCGTTTCTTCAGGGTCCAGCCAGTAGATGTGTTTGAGGTAAGGCATGAGAAGAAGAATACAGGAGACAGAAGACAGAAGACAAGGAGAAAGGAGGCAGGGGGAAAGGAAGGATGGAATGAGGGAAGATTGGAGTACTGGAGTGGTAGAGCGTTGGAGAAGCGGCAAAAGAAGAAAACAGGAGGCGGTTTGAGCGCCTAAAGCGAAAGCAGTTTTTCGTTGTTATATTGTATCAGCCGCGATATAAATGGAACAAAAGAGGCGCGCCCTGGGGGCTCGCAATGACACGTTGTTGCCGGAGGATCCTGATCCTTGTTTTTCAAGGTAAAAACAACCGAAGAGGTCCTGAGCCTGATCGGCCGCTTTTCGCCTGTGGATAGAGAAAGCGTACCGCTGGACGAAGCATTCGGCCGGGTCTTATGCCAGGACATTGCCTCGCCCGAAAACCTGCCGGGATTTCCAAGGACCACCGTCGACGGATACGCTGTCAGGGCCAGGGATTCTTTCGGCGCCACCGAAAACCTGCCTGCTCTCCTGGAGATCGCAGGGGAGGTGAAAATGGGGGAAGTTCCTTCCGTCACCGTGGGTGCGGGCAAGGCGGTGAGGATTTCAACGGGCGGGATGCTGCCGCAAGGGGCGGACAGCGTGGTCATGATCGAGTATTGTCATCGGCTCGATGAAGGCACGTTAGAGATCAGCCGGGCCGTTTCTCCCCAGGAAAACGTGATCCAGCCCGACGACGACTTCAAAGTCGGGGATCTGGTGCTGGGAAAGGGGCGCAGACTTCGCGCTCAGGATGTGGGTGTCATGGCGGGTCTCGGCGTGACGGATGCGGAGGTTTACCGTGTTCCGAAGGTTGCGATTATTTCCACGGGCGATGAGGTGATCCCCATCGATCGCAAACCCGGGCCCGGCCAAGTGAGGGATATCAACACCTATACGCTGAGTGCCTTCTGTGAACAGGAGTCTGCGGTCCCGATTTTCATCGGACTTTGCCGGGACCGCTTCGATGATCTGCTCGCCATGGTGAAAAAGGGCTTGGACGTTGCGGACACCGTGTGGGTTTCAGGGGGCAGTTCGGTGGGCACGCGGGACCTGACACTGAAGGTTCTCGAATCACTGCAAGACGTGGAACTCCTGGTTCACGGGATTTCCATCAGCCCGGGCAAGCCGACGATCATCGGCCGGATCGGGCACAGGGCCTTGTTCGGCCTGCCCGGCCACGTGGCTTCCGCAATGGTGGTGGCTGAGATCTTTCTACGCCCGTTCCTGTCGCGCCTTTCCGGTGAGGCCGAGAAAAAGCGTCACAACCTGGTGAGAGCCAGGCTGGCAAGAAACGTGGAATCGGCGAGCGGCAGAGACGACTTCATCCGGGTGCGCCTGGTAAAGCAGGGAGACGAATGGGCCGCAGAACCCATCTTCGGCAAGTCGGGCCTTATCTCCACCCTGGTCGAGGCGGACGGGCTCCTTCGCGTGGACAGGAACACGGAGGGCCTTTACCAGGGAGACATGGTTGAGGTGATGGTGTTTGACAGATAAGTGCCTAAAGTGCGCTAAAATGCCTAAAGTGCCTGAAGCCGGAAAAAGAAAAGAGGGGGGCATGCAAGAGAAGCTCCGCCGCGAAGCGAAGCGGCCTTTGGCAGGGAGAGCCATTCCCCTCAAGGCGATATCTATCGACCTCTCGGGAAGGCCCCGATCTTTGAGGGTTTGGAAGACGTTTTGCCTCGTCGGAAACAGAGGTTCTACCAAGGCCTTCGTGCCGCAAACCCTCAAAGACCGGGGGGCCCGCAATCTCCGGTGAACTTTTTTTGAGATATCGCCTTTCGGGGAACGGCCCTCCCTGTATGCGATACGTTGACATTTATCCGCCTCGGGCGGGCAAAGGTTTATGTCTTGAGCTTTATGGACACAGCCGGATTAGGGAAGGAGAAGCGCTTTGAAACGGCATGTATACCTTGCGATGAAAACCCTGGAAGAGGCAAAAGACCTGTTTTTTTCCAGGTTCGGAGCCCACCTGAGAACCGGGCCGGAAGAGATTCCAACCGAAGAGTCCCTGGGCCGGGTCACGGCCCTGCCTGTGTTCGCCAGGATTTCCACGCCCACCTACCACTCAGCAGCCATGGACGGCATCGCAGTCAGGGCTGAAGAGACCTACGGCACCACGGAAAGAAATCCGAGGATCCTCAAAGCAGGAGAAGAGGCCCTGTGGATCAATACCGGGCAAGCCATGCCGGAAGGCTTCAACGCGGTCATCATGGTGGAAAAAATCCACCAGATCGATGAAAGCCGGCTGGAAATCCGTTCCCCGGCCTATCCGTGGCAACACGTCCGAAAGGTGGGGGAAGATATCGTGGCCACCCAGTTGCTCTTGCCCCAAAACCACAGGATCCGGCCCTTTGACGTGGGAGCGATGATCTCCGCCGGCGTCGTTTCGCTCAGGGTGTGGAGGCGGCCGAAGGTAGCCGTCATCCCCACAGGGTCGGAGCTCATTCATCTCCGCGATCTCAAAGACCCTTCCCAACTCGGCAAAGGCCGGATTGTGGAATACAACTCCCAGATCCTCGCCGCAATGGTGCGGGAGTGTGGCGCTGTTCCCGACGTCCAAGACATTGTTCCCGACCAGGAAGAGCACATACGCGCCGCCCTGGAGCGTGCCCTGGACTCGGGCGCCCACATCGTCTTGATCAACGCCGGTTCATCCGCAGGAAGCAAGGATTACACGGCCCACATCATCGAGGAAATGGGGGAGGTGCTCGTTCACGGCGTTGCCATGATGCCGGGCAAACCGACGATCCTGGGATGTGTGAAGGAGAAACCGGTTGTCGGCAACCCAGGCTACACCGTGTCGTCTATCCTTTCCTTTCAGCAGTTCGTGCAGCCGCTTCTCCACACCCTTCAGGGATCCAGAATGCCGGTGACGAAAACCATCAAGGTGCAGCCGTCGAGGGACCTTCCCTCCAAGCTGGGGATCGAGGAATTCGTGAGGGTGAACATCGGCCGGGTCGGCGATAAGACGGTGGCAACACCCCTTCCCAGAGCCGCAGGATCCATCACCACCCTGACCCGCGCGGAAGGCATCATCCGAATCCCCTCCCTTTCCGAGGGAGTGAGCCAGGATGAAGAGGTGGAGGCGGAACTTCTTGTCAGCGAGGAGGAGATCAACAACACGGTTGTGGTCATCGGCAGCCACGACATCACCATCGACCTTCTTGCGGACGAGGTGAGGCGGAGGGGCCACAACCTCCGTATCTCTTCCGGCAATGTAGGCAGTCTCGGCGGCTTGATGGCCCTGCGGAAGGGAACGTGTCACATGGCAGGGTCCCATCTCCTTGACATAGAAACGGGAGAGTACAACCTTTCTTATATCAGGAGATATCTGAAAGGTCTGAAGGTCAGTGTGTTCCACCTCGTCCTCAGGGACCAGGGGCTCATCGTGGCCAAGGGAAACCCGAAGGGCATCAAAAGCATCGAAGACCTCACAAGGGACGGCGTCATTTTTGTCAATCGGCAAGGGGGATCAGGAACTCGCGTCCTGTTTGATTACAAGCTCGGCCAGTTAGGCATCAAAGCCGACATGATCGGCGGATACGATCACGAGGAATTCACCCACATGGCGGTGGCTGTAGACGTGCTGAGCGGAGCCGCGGATTGCGGGGTAGGCATTTACGCGGCGGCAAAGGCCCTCGATCTGGATTTCATTCCCATGGAACGGGAACAGTATGACCTCGTCTTTCCTTCTCAAGTTCTGGACCACGAAGCGATCCGGCGGGTGCTCGAAACGATACGTTCCCAGGAGTTCAAGGACAGGGTTGCCGATCTCGGCGGGTACGATCCGGCGCGAAGCGGCGAGCTGTGGCAGGAAATCGGGTAAATGCCGGAATCATGGCAGCAGGGAGCATCCTCCTCCGCCCGTTCGACTACGCTCAGGGCTACGGCGGACAGGTGGAGCAAGGAGCAAGGAGCGAGGTCGGAGGCCTGTCGGGGGGATTGGAGTTACGGCGGGCAAGGGACGGCCTATACAGGGCAGGCGAAAGGAGGGGGGAAGATGACGGACCTGAAACTGAGATCGAGGCACTGGGTGGTCAATGAAAAGGGAGACATTATCATCGGCGAGGGGCGATGCGAGATCCTGGAAAACATCGAAAAGACAGGGTCGCTCAACCAGACGGCCAAGATCATGAGGATGTCCTACAAGGGGGTGTGGAGCAAGGTCAAGGTCACCGAGCAATACCTGAAGGTCAGGCTTGTCGCTACGGACAAGAAAAGAGGTTCGCGCCTGACAGAGGAAGGAAAGGAGTTGCTCGAAAAATACCACCGACTGAAGGAAAGGTGTCTCCAGGCAGACGACAAAGTGTTCAAGAGCATTTTCAAGAGCGCCTAAGGCGTTCCGGGCCGGATGACCGGAAAGCCGCACCTCCAACCCTGTCAGCGAAAACACGCCTCCTTTTCGAGATGCTCCCCTGCAGCGGATACCTAATATTTCTAATAGGTTGCAACGAAAGCTGCGAAAAAAATGTTGCAATCACCACAAATGTATATAATGAATCATAGTCATATCATCAGGATTCATATGAGGACACTATGAGCGGAATTTCTTTGGGCGGCGCTTTTGGAAGCGACATCATTCAGATGGTTCTCCACGCCGGGATCGTAGTGAAGTTCGTCTTGCTGATTCTCCTTCTCTTCTCGGTGATCTGCTGGGCGATCATTTTCATGAAATGGAGACTCATTCGCAGGGCGAATGAGGAGAATGCTTATTTTCTGGATCTCTTTTGGGAGAACACGCCTTTCAACAAGCTTTACAGTGAATCGCAGGAACTCACGGTCAGCCCGGTCGCCCAGCTTTTTCGAGCAGGCTACGCGGAGATCAATCGTTTCGGAAAACTCCACAACCCCGGCACCGCAAAAGAAAGCGGCGCCATGCAGCCCCTCATGGACGTGGTGGAGAGAGCCCTGAAGAAGACCATCATCGACCAGTCCAACAGGCTGGACAAGGCGGTCTCTTTTCTTGCCACCACGGGGAACACGACGCCGTTCATCGGGCTTTTCGGCACGGTATGGGGAATCATGGAGTCCTTCAGGAGCATCGGGCTGAGAGGTTCGGCCAACCTCGCCGTGGTGGCCCCCGGGATATCCGAGGCCCTCATCGCTACGGCAGCGGGCCTCGCGGCTGCGATTCCGGCCGTGGTTGCCTTCAACTACTTCAACAGCAAGATCACCCGGCTGAGATCCGAAATGGATCTGTTTTCAGCCGACTTCGAGAGCCTGGTTGAAAGACAGATGGTGAGACGGAGTATGGTTCCCAAGGAGGGAAGCTGAATCCCCCGGAGAATGACCAAATGATGACCAACTCGGGAAAGAGGTTCATGTCGGAGATCAATGTCACGCCGTTGGTGGACGTGATGCTTGTTTTGCTGATCATCTTCATGGTGACGGCGCCCATGATGATGCAAGGGGTGGAAGTCAACCTGCCCCAGACCAAGGCCCAGAGCATGAAGACCAAAGAGGATCCCCTCATCCTGACGGTGGACAGGAAGGGAGAGATCTTTTTGGAAGAGCACGCCATGAAGCTGGAAGAGCTCGGACCAAAGATCCAGACCATATTCAAATACCGAAGAGACAAAGAGGTGATTCTAAGGGCGGACAAAGACATCCCTTACGGCTTTGTCATCAAAGTCATGGCGGAGGTGAAAAGAGCCGGGGTGACGAAGCTCGGGATGGTCACCGAACCGCTGGATTAGTGCAGGTTCCTGAAAAACGCCCATCTGCGTCGTTCTCCTTCACCCCTCGTCGCTGCGGCGTACCGACATGTACGCCTCACTCCTCGGGGTTCGGACGCCTAGCATCTGGACGTTTTTGAGGAACCTGCGAGAATGCGGTTTCTTATCAGGAACTTTCTAGGGCGCTGTGCACGGATGGCGCGAATGATGGCGAACGAGAAGGCAAGAAGGTATTCAGGGGAGGCGATGGAGATCAGGTGGAGCCCCATGGTGATTCTTTCGGTGGGCTTTCACCTCGCCGTCTGCCTGGCGATTCTTTTTGTTCCCGAATACCTCCCTGCCAGCAGATCCTTTGACGGTGTGGTCTACGAAGTGGACCTCGTGGAATTGCCGGGTGGAGGCACGCCGTCAGGAGCCAAAGGGGTGCCGGCAAAGCCGGCACAAAAACCCGAACCCATCGTGAAAAAGGAGACGCCGGCGAAACGAATTCCGGAGGCCCCGAAACCTGAAGAGAAACCCGTTGTGATCGCAAAGAAAACCCTGGACAAACCGGTTCCTCCCGTGGAAAAACCCAAAGTCGCGCCTTCGGACCTGATCGACAAGGCGATTTCCAAGATCGAAAGCAGGGTGAAGACGGAAGAGCACCTGGACAGGGCTCTTGCCAAACTGGAGAGCAAGGCCGGTGAAAGCAAGGAGGATCCGGGTCCTGCGGCCGGCGGCGGTCTGCTCGGAGTGGGGCAGCCGGGAGGCACGGCCATGCAGATCTACAAGGCGGAAGTCGAAGGCCTGATCAAGAGCAACTGGCACTACCCTGTGGCCATGGACAACCAGAAAGATCTGGAAGCGATCGTGGTGCTCATGGTCAAAAGTGACGGCACCATCATGAAATCGCGCTTTGACAGGAGATCCCAGAACGTATTGTTCGATGAATCGGTCCTCAAAGCAATCGAGCGATCCAATCCATTACCCCCTTTTCCTGAAAGCTATAGAAAGAGTCATGAAGAATTTGAAATCAATTTCAACCTCAAGGATTTTGAAACGAACTAAGTTGAGCGCAAGGCAGAGCACGGCAGCAATGGTGGTGTTTGACACCCCCTCAGCCCGACGGAAACTCGGGGTGAGAGGGATTTTGAGTGCAATGATTGTCTTGGCGGTTTTGTGTCTCTTCTCGAACACGGGATGGGCGAGAATCTACATTGACATCAACGCCCCGTCCATCGAGAAGCTCAAGATCGCGATCCCGGATTTCCGAAACCAATCCCCCGATGCGGCCAGTCCGGAACTCATGAACGATCTGCCGAGAGTTCTGTCGAATGATTTGGACCTGAGCGGTTATTTCACGCCCATAGACAGGGCTGCCTTCCTTGCAGAGGACAGCGGCGCGATGACGGCGGACCAGATCCGGTTCAAGGACTGGAGCACGATAGGCGCCGACCTGCTTGTGAAAGGGGCCTACAATGCCATCGGCCAAAGCGTCGAAGTGGAGGTGAGGCTTTTCGACGTTTTCAGGGGCCGCCAGATCCTGGGCAAGAGAATTCTGGGGAGAAAGGACGACCACAGGGATCTCATGCACCGGATCGGGAATGACATTGTGTATCTGCTCACAGGCCAGAAAGGGATTTTCCTGACCAAGATGGCCTTTGTGGGGACGGCAACGGGGCACAAAGAGATCTACCTGTGCGACTACGATGGTTACAATGTCAGGCAGATCACCAACGACAAGAGCATCGCCTTGCTACCCAGGTGGTCTCCCCAGGGCGACAAGCTCTTTTACAACTCCTACAAAGATGGCGAGGGGCCTGCCCTGTACATGCGGGACATGGTCACGGGCAGAACCACCAAGGTGTCGGGAAGAAAGGGCTTGAACATCGGGGCCGCTTGGGCGCCGGACGGCCAGAGTGCGGCCTTGTGTTTGAGCGGGGAAGGTGATCCGGACATTTACAGAATCGACCTCAGCGGGAAGATCATAGGGCGCGTGACAAACAGCTTGGGCATTTGTGTGTCTCCCACCTTCTCCCCTGACGGAAGCAAGATCGCCTTTGTCTCGAACCGGGCCGGAGGGCCTCAGATCTACGTCCGCGACCTCAAGGAAGGAAGGGAGGAAAGGCTCACCTTTGAAGGAAAGTACAACACCTCTCCCACCTGGTCCAGCCTGAACCGTATCGCTTACACGGGCATGGAAGACGGCCGGTTCGACATCTTTACCATTGACCCGAGCGGCAGAGGTCTCAGGAATCTGACCAGTGGTCGGGGCAACAATGAAGATCCCTGCTGGTCTCCCAACGGCCGCTACATCGGGTTCAGCTCGAATCGTGACGGGGGCTACCATGTTTACATGATGACGGCGAACGGACAGAACCAAAGAAGGATCACGGTGCTCAAAGGGGAGCAGACTTCCCCCTCGTGGTCGCCGTGAAAAGCAGGGAGCAGGGAGCAGGGAGCAGGGAGCAAGAACTGGGTGCTGGGTCCTTGGTGCTTCATGTCTGGGAAAACCATCTGGACGCTGGGAAGCAAAACTTGGTGCTGGGTGCAAAGAGCGAGGGGCGGGATTTTGGGCTTTCAGGCGGGTCTTCTGGGGGTATTTTTGGGTATGAGTCACATGAGGCCTTGAAATATCTATAAGAAGGTGTTATTTTGTACATATTTTTGACTTGGAGTCGAAGTTAGAGTGTATTGAGAACAAATCTTAAGGACTTAGGAGGATGAGGAGAATGATGAAGAAAGTGATGACGGTTTTAGTTGTTTTGGCCTTTGTAGGCGTTTCAATGTCCATGATGTCATGCGCGAAAAAGCAAGTGGGGGTTGCCCAACCCACGAAAGTGGAACCGAAGCCGGCTCCAGCGCCCGCACCTGCCCCGGCCCCGGCGCCGGCACCCAGCGTCACGGATGTTGACAAGGCCCAGAAGCTGCGTGCCGAGATCCAGGCATTCGAGTCCACCCACATTTACTTTGACTTCGACAAGTCGGAGATCAAGCCCGAGGCCAAGGGGGTGCTGGAAACGAAAGCAGCCTGGCTGCGTGAGCACTCGGAATACAAGGTCAGCATCCAGGGACATGCCGACGAGCGGGGGACCAACGAGTACAACTTGGCTCTTGGCGATCGAAGGGCCAAGTCGGCGATGAAATATCTCAATGCTCTCGGAATCTCCGCGGACAGAATGTCCACGATCAGCTACGGAGAAGAGCGTCCCGTTTGCACCGACAAAAACGAGTCATGCTGGTCCAAGAACAGAAGGGATGAATTCAAACTATCCAAGTAGAAAAAGCCTGTAAAAAAGAAGACGGCCGGTGCTATGGCCGTGCCGGTTTACACCTACCTATTGGGGCAGAACCGACTCTCAAGGGGTCGGGTCTGCCCTGTCATCAGGAAAGCCAAGCCATGAATCGGAAAATTCTCAGCTTTTCGTTGCCGGCCCTCGGTTTAGTCCTCCTGCTCACCTCCTCCTGTGTCTACGATGAGGAGTTTGCTTACCTGAACGATCAAGTCATTGCCTTGAACAAGAGGGTCAAGAGCCTGGAGGATACCATGGACACCAGGCTGGGCCCGATGCGGTCGAGCCAGGCGGGATTCCAATCAGACCTCGACCAGATGCAGGGAGAGATCAGGAGACTCTCGGGCCGGCTCGAGGAAAACGAGCACCTGCTGAAACGTGCCGTGGAAAGAGACCTGTCTGATCAGGATTCGATGAAGACCGCGGTGAGCCGGCTCTCCGATAAAATGGCCACCCTTGAAGCCATGGTGGAACAGCAGCACCGATACCTGGGCCTTGAGCCTCCTGCACCAAAGCCAAAGGAGGCGGAAGCCCAGGCACCGGCTGTTGCGGCAAAAGAAGAGCCCAAGGCAAAACCCGGCCCGGCTCCCGCTCAACAGCCTGCCGTTTCCAAAGAAGCCGACCTCTACGAGAAGTCTCTGGCCCTGTATCGGGAGGGGAAATATGAGCAGGCGGTCGACGGGTTCAAGGAGCTTCTGAGAACCTACCCCAAGTCGGACCGTGCGGACAATGCCCAGTTCTGGATCGGCGAAGCCCACATGGCCCTCAAGCAGTACGAACAAGCCATTCTCGCTTACCAGGAAGTGATCAAGAAGTACCCGAAAGGGAACAAAGCGGCCAATGCCACCTTGAGACAGGCTATGGCGTTCCTTGAAATCAATGACAAAACCAGCGCCAAGTTGCTTCTCAGCAAGGTGGTGAAGACCTACCCCGGCTCCAACGAAGCGAAGATTGCCCAGAAAAAACTCGACACCCTGAAGTAGAATTTGAACACCCTGCCAGTCAAAGAGCAGCGTCCTGAAGGAGCGCATCCATTTTCCGTCCTTTGAAGCACAACGAGCAAGCCGTGATGGCCCTCCTGGCAACCCTGGTTGGTTTGGCCGGTGGGTTCGGAGCCATCGGTTTTCGTGCACTCATCGATTTCATCCAGTCTCTCGCGTACGGCGCCAAGGGCGATCTTCTTGAGCTTGCCCTGGCCACTCCCTGGTACCTGAAAGTGTGGGTCCCGGCCGCAGGCGGGCTTGTGGTCGGGCCGCTTGTCTATTTCTTTGCAAGGGAGGCGAAAGGCCACGGCGTCCCGGAGGTGATGGAGGCGGTCGCCCTCCGGAAGGGAGTCATTAGGAAGAGAATCGTGTTCGTCAAAACACTGGCGTCGGCGGTCAGCATTGGGGTGGGTGGTTCCGTGGGGAGGGAAGGGCCCATCGTGCAGATCGGATCGGCCATCGGTTCGAGCATCGGGCAGTTTCTGAAAATCTCCGCTGACCGAATCAGGATTCTGGTCGGCTGCGGGGCTGCGGCCGGGATCGCCGCGACGTTCAATGCACCGATTGCGGGCAGCATGTTCGCCCTCGAGATCATCCTCGGTGATTTCGGGGTGGCCACCTTCAGCCCTATCGTCATCTCATCGGTCGCGGCCACCGCGGTATCACGGCACTTTCTCGGCAACACCCCGGCCATCATTGTTCCTCCCTACCAGTTAGTGAGCGCGTGGGAGCTTCCTATCTACGCGATCCTCGGTCTCTTTTGCGCCCTGGTGGCTGTTTCTTTTACCAAGACACTTTATCGCGCAGAAGATTTGTTCGATCAAATTTCCTTTCCCGAGTATCTGAAGGCCGTACCGGGAGGACTCGTGATCGGAGTGCTGGCCCTTTTCTTCCCCCACATCATGGGGGTCGGCTACCCGGCCATCGACCAAGCGCTGGCAGGACAGCTTCCCTGGTTTTTCATGTTTCTCCTCATCCTCTGTAAGATTTTCGCCACATCCATCACCATAGGGTCGGGATTTTCAGGCGGTATTTTCGCGCCTTCCCTTTTCATCGGCGCCATGGCCGGCGGCTTCTTCGGGACGGTGGTACACGGTCTTTTTCCGGATGCGACGGCTCAATTCGGGGCATACAGCATCGTGGGGATGGGCGCTGTGGTGGCAGGTACCACCCACGGCCCTTTGAGCGCAATCCTGATCCTCTTTGAAATGACGGGCAATTATCGCATCATTCTTCCCTTGATGATCGCCTGCATCATCAGCTCCGTGGCCGCACGCCAGCTCTTTGAGGATTCCATATACACCTTGAAGTTGGCTCGGCGAGGCGTGAACCTCAAAGCAGGCAAGGAAATCAACGTGCTGAGTTCCATCTCCGTCAGGGAAGCCATGACTCCCGAGGTGGAGACCATCCCTGAGAACCTCAGCCTGGGGAGGTTGGGTGAAAGGATATCCAGGAGCAAATACAACAGCTTTCCTGTCGTGAACGACGAAGGTTTTCTCACAGGCGTCATATCGTACCTGGACTATCATGACGTCGTCTTCGACGAGAACCTCGAGAACCTCGTCATCGTGAAGGAGCTGGCCACGCAGAATGTGGTCACCGTGTCCATCGAAGACAACCTTTACGGGGCCCTCCAAAAAATCGCTTCCAAGGACTTCTCCATTCTTCCGGTCGTCGACTCGACGGATCCCAGGAAACTTCTGGGAGTGCTCAACCGGCGGGACATCATGAGTGCCTACAACAACGCGGTCGTCAGGAAATCCGTGTTAAAAGAATAATCTCACCGCAGAGACCGCAAAGACCGCAGAGAGACCGGCCACTGAACTGCAAGGACAAGGGACAATCTCTCACAGAGATCACAGAGAGCAAGAAGCTCCTCGCCCCATGAATTCGCCCTGGCGAATTCATGGGGCGTCTGCGTCAGTCTGCGGTTGAAAAATCTCTGCGGGCTCAGCGCTCTCTGCGGTGGGAGCTTTTTCAGGGTTTGCACTCGCGGCAGGGGCTGTAGCCTTCCCAGTAGGCCTTGCCGGAGGTTTCGAACCGCACGAGGTTGGCGCGTGCTATTTTTCTCCCCAAGGGGCAGGTGGGCCTGTGAAAGCGGCGGGAATCACGGCTGGCCAAGTAATAGGGTTCTCTTTTCTCCCCCGGTTTGCTCCAGATCCCGGTCTTTTCGGTGATGGCCTGTCGCTGACACTCCAGCAGGTGAGAGAAATGCTTGATGTTGGGTTTCTTGAACAGAACGAAGGCAAACCCTTTTCTGACCAACAGGGCGTTTACCATGTCGCCGTTTTCGAGAAAGACGTAAGCCAGCAGGCGTCCGTGGCGGTCCTTTCTTTCCTCATCGAATTCGAGGCGAACGGAAGCGTTTCTGACGAGGTTCAGGTTAAAGATCTTCGACTCGAGAGCCATGAAATCGCTCTTCTCTCCCCCGTGCCCGACCTCGGGAGCATCAATGCCCAGGTACCGCACTTCTTCGCCGGTTGCCAGGACCGCGGTGTCGCCGTCGTAGACATATCGGATGACATGGAAGGGCGAAACTACAAAAGCTAAGCTGAAAAGAGCAATGATTAGTGTCGCAATGAGTGTTTTTCGTTTCATAACCTATAGTTATACTTAATTATTAAGAATAAAGCTTGGGAAAAGACAATAGAAACTAACTATCTAAAGATAAGATATTTTTAATTGTTATAAGCAATTTTTTATTGACTTTATCGGGCTTAGGGACTATATATAATGTTGTAACGCTAAAGACTATCAAATAGGGACTCAAGAAAAGATTTTGAGGAGTTCATTATGCCACAGATCATGACAACAAAGGAACTCGCAAAATATCTAAAGCTCCATGAGATTACCATATGCAAGTATGCTGCTGAGGGTAAAATTCCTGCCATCCGGATCGGAAGGGTTTGGAGATTTGACAAAGAGGCCATTGACAAGTGGATCAGCGGAGGCCAGAAGAAGTCATAGCGGGGCAAGATGGAGAGAGAAGACGACATCTTGATGGGCTTGGCGGACAAAACCGGCGCCCTGATGATGATCAACAAGAAGGAAAGAGAGCTGCTCAGGACTATCTTGGCGATGACGATGCGATCTTCAAGCGCAAAGGATTGGATCACCAAGAAGCTTGGTCCCGAGTATGTAGACATCGGCACCAGGTTGCTCAAGTCCATGGGAGGAGATGAGACATAGGTCTTACTCGTAGAGCAGGTAGGGCCTTCTCCACTCCAGGTAGTGCGTGAGGTCATCATTCCAAATTCGCTCGTAATCCAATCCCTTATCCAACCGTTCACGAAGGGTTGAATCCCCCAGGATCAAATCGATCGGCAGTCTTTTATACTCGTACTCATAGGGAGGCGCCTTCCACGACACGGCGGTCCTGTGGAGTTTCAGGATCTCCCTGAGAAGCGCCAAAGACAGGGTATAGGGACGGAAGGCAACGGGATCGGTGACGTGGATCATAAACCCGGTGCATAACCGCCCCTGCCACTTATGAAAAGTGGGCCGAAACGAGGTTTGCTGGAGCACGCATCCGGTCTGCGCTTTGACCCCGAGACCTTTGATGACCCCGCGAGTGTCGAGAAAAGGCGCCCCAAACATCTCAAAGGGGCGACAGGTACCCCTTCCTTCAGAGAGATTGGTTCCCTCCCAGATGACCTGGCCCGGGTAAACCTGGGCTGTTTCAGGCAAGGGCATGTTGGGAGACGGCATGACCCACCTGAGCCCGGTCTCGCGCCAGATCATGCTTCGACGCCATCCCTTCATGGTCACGATGTGAAGATCGCAATCCAGGTTGAAAACATGGTTGAAGAGCCGGGCCATCTCACCCATGGTGAGGCCATGCCGCATAGGCAGCGAGTAAGGACCTACAAAGGAATAGAGTTCGGGTTTGAGAAGATTGCCTTCTACGATCTCTCCTCCCAGGGGATTGGGTCTGTCCAGAATGACCACTCTCTTTCCGTCGCGAGCCGCGGCCCTGATGCACGCGAGCATGGTGGAGGAGAACGTGTAGACCCTGGTGCCCACGTCCTGCAAGTCGATGAGCAACACATCAATGGGATCAAGCATATGGGGGGCCGGTTCCCTCTTCTGAGAATAAAGGCTGAAAACAGGGACCTGCAAACGGGTGTCGAAGGAATGATCGGTCTCCACCATGTTGTCCTGGTCTTCACCTCCGTGGCCGTGCTGAGGTCCGAACAGCGCTTTTAATTGACCGGGGAAGAGCTCGGAAAGGACGGCTTCCGCGGGCCGGAGTTGAAGATCCAAGGAGGCCTGATTGGAAAGAAGGCCCAGTCGACATCCCTTCATGGTCTTCCACGATTCATCTTTCAGTACATCGAGACCGGGAAAAACCTTGGGCATGAGACAAAAGTCCTCCGTAGGAATCAGTAATCAGTGATCAGTAATCAGCCGAAGGCCCTGAGCGAAGTCGAAGGGTAATCAGTGATCAGTTTGTTTGTACCCGGATCACGGGCTCCGGTCAAGCAATCCCTTGCCAACAAAGGGCTCATCGTTTAGACTCGCGGGAAACATGGAGCAAGTCTCCTGGCAGGGAGGAACGGATGAGTCGGAAAAGCAGCCTCACGGGGACCGGGGTTCTCTTCCTGTGCGCAGGCCTGTGTTTTTTTGTTTCCCAGGGCTGCAGGGAGAGGGAGAGGTACACCTATGATCGGATCAGGGAGACCTACCGGTCACAAGAAGCTCCTGCGGCACCCATGGAAACCGTCCCGACCCTTTTGCCGCAGGCGCCGAAGACACCTGTCAGCCTCGATCAAGCCATAGCCCTCGCGCTTCAGGACCACCCCGACATTGAAATGGCCTTGGCCCGGATACGCCAGGCCCATGCCATGATCGATGAGGCCACCGCATCGTTTTGGCCCGTGATCTCGGCCTACGGGGAGTACCTCCAGGGAGATGCGCCGTCCTCCTACCTGTTCAAGACGATTGATCAAAGAGAACTGCCTTCGAACGTCAATTTCAACGACCCGGGATGGTTCAAAAACTATGAAGTGGGGCTTCAAGCCAGAATCAACCTCTTCAATGGAGGCAGGGATCTACTTCATAGGAGAATGGCCGAAACCGGCCTTCAAATTCATGAGCTGGACCGCCGGAGCATCGAAAACGCCCTGGTGGAGTCGGTGATTCACGCCTACTTCCAGGCTCTTGCAGCACAGGACTACGTGGAGATCGCAAAGCAGTCTGTTGAAACGGTGGAAGAGCAGAGAAGGGTGGTGGAGGTCCGGTACCGGGCCGGAGGAGCCCTGCGGTCGGACCTTCTCTCTCTGGAGGTGCGCCTGGCGCAGGCCAGGGAGGAACTGGTCCGCGGCAAGAACAATTATGATCTGACCATTGCCGCGCTTGCCATCCTGTTGAGCCTCGATCCGGACGCAGCCCTCCGCCTTCGAGGAGGGGAGACGGTTGTCCGGGATTTTCCCAAGGATTACGCTTCCGGTCTGACCCAGGCCCTGGCGAACAGGCCGGAGCTCAAGAAGGTTCGGCATCAGGTGGTCCAATCGTACATGGCTCTCGACATGGCACGCGCCGGGTATCTTCCCAAGCTGGACGCCTATGCAAAGTATTACATGGCTGATGCGAGCGCTGATTTCGATACGGGCCGTGACAACTGGGTTGCCGGGGTGATTCTGAACTGGGATTTTTTCACGGGGTTGAGCACCCGGGCCGACGTGAACAAAGCAAGGGGCGTGCTGGAGGAGATGCTCGCCCTGGACAGAAAGACCACCCAGACCATCCAGCTCGATTTGAAATCGGCTTATCTCCGGCTGTCCGAAGCCGAGGCAAGGCTCGATGTGACTCGAGCAAGCGTGGCCCAGGCGGAGGAGAGCCTTTCTCTTGTCAGAAAGGAGTACGAGGGGGGGTCGGCAACGATCACCCGGTACCTGGAAGTGGAACTGGCACTCAACCGGGCCCGGATTTTGGCAAAAGCGGCGTACTATGACAAGGAGAGAGCCCTGGCGTCCGTGGGAAGAGGGGTGGGATACTGGACGATTTACGCTGAAGACGTGAGGAAGGAACATGGGAAATAAAAAGCCGGGCAGAGGACTTCGCACCCTTTCCATTTCGTCAGGGGTTGCAGGACTTCTCCTGCTCATGCTTTACATGGGCGGATTTTTCACGACCGGCAAGATTCCACCGGGCAAGAAGGAGGCGCCGCGGATCGATGTCCAACCCTCGAAAACGGCGAGGGTTACTGTCGAAAACGTGACGGAGTTTTACGAGTCCGTGGGGACGGTGCGGCCGAAAGTGGAGACCCGCGTGGCAAGCCAGGTCATGGCCAAGGTGCTCGATGTCTACGTTCGCTCCGGTGAGCGCGTGACAAAAGGTCAGGCCCTTGTCCGTCTGGACAGCCGGGAGCATGAGGCGAGGCTGGAACAAACCGTGCAAGCCCTTGCTTCGGCCAAGTCACGGCGGGAACAGATGGAACAGGCCAAGATCGCGGCAAAGGCTGAATTGAATCGGGCCGAGGCGGCTTTCAAGCGGGTGAAAACGTATTTTGACGGCAAGGCCGCCACGGCCCAGGATATGGAGCAGGCCGAGGCGGCTTATCGACAGGCCAAAGCACGGCTGGAGCAGACTGAACAGGCCATGAATGAAGCGGACGCCGGCATCAGGCAAGCGATGAAAGCCGTCGAGGAATCGCAGATTGCCTTCGGATACACGAAGTTGACCGCGCCGGAAGCCGGTGAGGTGGTCAGGAGACTCGTGGAACCCGGGGACCTTGCAACGCCGGGAAAGCCTCTCCTGCTCCTTCAGACAAGAGGCAAGCTCCGGTTGGAAGCCTTTATTCCGGAAAGCCTGATTCGAAAGATCCGGATCGGAACCGTTCTGGATCTTAAAATAGACGCTCTTGACCGGTTGACGACCGGATCCGTGGAGGAGGTGGTTCCTTCCGCGGACCCCATGACGAGAACGATAGTTGTGAAAGCCGCCCTGCCCGAGGACGACCGTATTTTCCCGGGCATGTTCGGACGGCTGCTGATCCCGGTCAGGGAACGCAAAGTCGTGTTGATCCCAAGGAAAGCGATCCAGCGGATCGGCCAGCTCGAGGTGGTCTTCGCAGAACTGGGAGGCAGGTGGCAACAGATCTTCGTGACCACGGGGAAGGTGATGGGCGACAAGGTGGAGGTCCTGTCCGGACTGAAGGGGGATGAGACCATTGCCCTGGAGGGAAATGGTCATGTCTGAAAGGGAGAGCCTTCCAAAAGGCTTTGTCGCCCCCATGGTGGAGCGGTTTCTCACCTCCAAGCTCTCAGTGCTGCTGATGATTTTTGCTTTTTCCCTGGGTGCGGCGGCGATCGTGCTCACGCCCCGCGAGGAAGAACCGCAGATCGTGGTTCCCATGGCCGACGTGTTTGTGCAGGCGCCGGGGGCCAGCGCGGCAGAGGTGGAAAACCTTGTGGCCACGCCCCTGGAGAGACTCCTCTGGCAGATCGACGGCGTGGAATACGTCTACTCCACGTCCCGCCGCGACATGGCCGTGGTCACGGTGCGTTTCTTTGTGGGAGAGGACAGGGAACGTTCCCTGGTCAAGCTTCACAACAAGATCACCATGAACATCGACCAGGTCCCGCCGCTCGTGAAGGGCTGGGTGATCAAACCCCTGGAGATCGACGACGTGCCCATCGTCAACCTGACCCTTTACTCGGATCGTTACGACGACCACGCGCTCCGGCGCATCGGAGAGGAAGTGCTCTCCCGGCTGGCCGAAGTGCAGGACACGTCGAGGACCTTTATCGTCGGGGGTCGAAAGAGGGAGATCAGAATCGAGCTCGTTCCCGAGAGGATGTCAGGACGCGGCGTTTCCAAGCTCGAGGTTTACCGGGCTCTTTGGGGCACGGACGCTTCCGTGACCGCTGGGGAGTTCAGCCGCGCGAACCGGGAGGTCCTGGTAACCAGTGAATCGTTCGTCGCCTCGGCCAAAGAGGTGGAAGACCTCGTGGTCGGCGTCCACGAGGGCAGGCCCGTTTACCTCCGTGATATCGCGACCGTGATGGACGGGCCTGAGGAAGCAGCCTCTTACTCCCGCATCGGTTTCCCCGACGGGACCCATTATCCGGCCGTCACCCTCGCATTGGCCAAGAAAAGGGGAACCAATGCGGTCGACGTGGCGGAGAAGGTTCTGAGGCGGCTTGAGGAACTGAAGAAGACGGTGATTCCCGACGGCGTGAAGGTCGAGGTCACCCGCAACTACGGCCGCACGGCCGAGGACAAGGTGAACGATCTGCTCAGCTCTCTCGCCTTTGCCGTCCTCACGGTGGTGGGACTCCTCTTGTTCACCATGGGCTGGCGGGAGGCCTTGGTGGTTGCCGTGTCGGTTCCCATCAGTTTCTGCCTGGCCCTTTTCGTCAATTTTCTCCTCGGCTACACCATCAACCGGGTGACCCTGTTCGCCCTCATCCTCTCCCTGGGTCTGGTGGTGGACGATCCGATCACCAACGTGGACAACATTCAACGCCACATCCTCATGGGCAGGCGCAAACCGTTGCTTGCCACCCTTTTTGCCGTGGATGAAGTGCTTCCGCCGGTGATCATGTCCACCCTGGCCATCATTGTCTCCTTCACGCCCATGTTCTTTATTACAGGGATGATGGGTCCCTACATGGCGCCCATGGCGGCCAACGTTCCTCTCACGGTGAGCTTCTCGACCGTCGCGGCCCTGACCATCGTGCCCTGGCTTTCCTACAGACTGCTCCGGGGTTATGCCCGGGAAGGGTCGGGGCCGGAGGCCGTTCATCCGAGGGAAGCGACGCCGGTGTGGATCAGGAAGGGATACGGGACCCTGCTCGGTCCGTTTCTCGAATCGGGTCTGAAAAGATTCCTTCTGATCGCGATGATGATCATGCTCCTCGCGGTCTCGGTGGGGCTCGCCCTGCTTCGCCACGTGCCCCTGAAAATGCTCCCCTTTGACAATAAGAACGAGTTCCAGATCGTCATCGACATGCCCGAGGGTACGCCGCTTGAGGCCACGGACCGGGTGGTGAGAGATTTTGAACACTATCTCAATACCGTTCCTGAGGTGGTTCACTATGTTTCTTACACAGGAACCGCATCGCCCATGGATTTCAACGGCATGGTTCGCCACTACTACCTCCGCGAAGGGGGACATGTGGCCGACATCCGGGTCAACCTGGCGGAAAAGGAAAGGCGGCAGCAGCAAAGTCACGAGGTCCTTCTGAGAATTCGAAAGGACCTGGAGGAAATCGGGGCGCGCCAGGGCAGCCGCATCAAGGTTGTGGAGGTGCCGCCGGGACCGCCGGTCGTCGCCACCGTGGTGGCGGAGATCTCCGGTGTGCCCGGGAAAGCGCATGAAGACCTCGTGGCGGCTGCGGCCGGGATCGAGAAGGTGATGGGCCAAGAACCCTTTGTGGTGGACATCGACAGCACCGTGGAACACATGCAGGAGAGGCTGGATTTCGTGATCGACAAAGAGAAGGCGGCCCTTCACGGCGTCACCCCTGATGCGGTGGTCAGGACTCTCAGGTTGTCCATGGTTTCCGATCAGGCCACGGTCCACGCAGCCGGGGAGCGGCAAAGCCTGCCCATCCGGCTTACCTTCCCGAGAGAAAGCAGAACGGGCAGCACGGCTCTGAGCCAGATCCCTGTGAAGACCGTGGACGGGAAAATGATCCCCCTCACCGAAATCGGCTCCTTTGTGGAAACCCGGGAGGATCAGCCGATTTACCACAAAAACCTTGAAAGAGTGGTTTACGTGTTCGGTGAAATGGCCGGCCGAGCCCCTGCCGAAGCCGTCCTGGACATGCAAAAGACGCTCAGGGAGGACCCGCCACCCGATGGAATCACCGTGCAATGGGCGGGAGAAGGGGAGTGGAAGATCACCCTGGACGTGTTCAGAGACCTGGGAACCGCTTACATGGCGGCGATGATGGGGATCTACATCCTCCTCGTCATCCAGATGAACTCCTTTTTCATGCCCCTCCTCATCATGATCGCCATCCCTCTCACCCTCATCGGCATCATGCCGGGATTCTGGCTCTTCAACCGCTTGTTCACGAGCCCGATCGGCGGGTTCGAAAACCCGGTGTTCTTCACCGCCACCAGCATGATCGGGATGATCGCCCTTGGCGGGATCGTTATCCGCAACTCCCTGGTGCTCGTGGAGTTCATCGAAGAGGCCATGAAAGAGGGGGTTTCCCTGAAGGAGGCGATTCTTCAGAGCGGCGCTGTTCGGCTCCGCCCCATTGTGCTCACCGCCGCGACGACCGCCCTGGGTGCCTGGCCCATCACGCTGGATCCGGTTTTTTCCGGTCTGGCATGGGCCTTGATTTTCGGTCTCTTAGCTTCCACCTTCTTTACCCTGTTCATCGTGCCGGTGGCGTATTTCATGGTCAGGAGAAATGCCTAAAGTGCCTAAAATTAAAAAAAGGAAAATCAAACGGCAGAAGGCAATACGCAACCCGCCACCCGCAGCAGGCAGAGGAAAAAGGAGCAATGACCAATGACAAGGATAGCCGGCCTCTGAATGCTGAGTGCTGAAAGCTTATTGAATTTCCAGTGGACAGGGCCGGGCTGAAATGATAAAGACTCATATTTCCTCCCGAGTTCATGGGAGGATTTTATGTTTCAAGTAAAACGGGAGGGTGTGCTCCATGCTACTCAGCTTGATGAGAAGACATGCAAAATCATGGCTGATCAAGGTCCTGATCGCCATCATTGCCGTCGTCTTCGTCTTCTATTTCGGGTACTCCTTCAGGGAGCGCCAGGCCAGCAAAATCGCGAGCGTCAACGGCGACGTCATCACGGTCGTCGAATACGAGAAAGCTTACAGGAACCTCCTGGAAGGCCTTCAGCGAGAGTACCGGGGGATGTGGAATGACAACCTGGTAAAACTCTTTGATCTCAAGAACAGGGCTCTGGACGGCCTGATCACCCAAAAACTGGTCAGTCAAGAGGCGAAAAGGATCGGCCTGGACGTGACGGAAAAAGAAATCCAGGAGAAGATCCTGTCCTACCCCGCCTTTCAGTTCAGGGGAGGGTTTGACGAGTCGAGATATCGCAGCGTGCTGCTCAACAACCGGATGACTCCGGAGGATTTCGAGGAGGTCCTTGCCCAGGAGCTGCTTCAGGAAAAAGTGCAGCAGTTCCTGACCACTTTTTCGCCGGTGACGGAGCAGGAGGTTCTCGACCAGTACACCTATGCCAACAAGAAGGTGAAGGTCAGCTTCGTCCAATTCAAAGCAGACCAGTACAAGGACAAGGTGAAGGTCGAGGAGGCATCTCTGGAAAAGTATTTTGAAGAAAACAAGGAGAAGTACCGGATACCGGAAAAAATCAAGGTAGCCTACATCGTCCTTGATCCCAATGCGTTCAAGGACCAGGTAAAGGTGAGCGATGAGCAAAGCCTGGAGTACTACGAGGACAACATCGACACCTTCAAAGAGAAGAAGCAGGTCAAGGCAAGGCACGTCCTTTTCAAACTTGCGGAGAACGCAAGCGCCGAGGAAGAGGCGAAGGTCAGGCAGAAGGCCGAGGATGTCCTGAAAAAGGCCAAGGCAGGGGAAAACTTCGCCGAGCTGGCCAAGAAGCATTCCGAAGGGCCCACGGCAAAAGACGGTGGAGACCTGGGATACTTTTCCGAGAACCAGATGGTCAAGCCCTTCGAGGAGGCGGCCTTCAAGTTGAACAAGGGCGAGGTCAGCGACCTTGTGAGAACGTCCTTCGGCTACCACATCATCAAGGTGGAGGATGTGAAGGAGGCGAGAACCAAGCCTTTCGAAGAGGTGAAGGGACAGATCCTGGCCAAGATCACCCAGACGGCGGCTTCTGATTTCGCGTACGAAAAGACCCTGACCATGCTGGATCAGATGCCCTATGACTCAGATCTGAAGCAGTATGCTGCGGAAAACAAAATGAAGGCCGAGGAAACGAACTTCTTCTCCCTCGAAGACACCATTCCTTCCATCGGAGGGGACGAGAGACTTCGGCAAACGCTTTTTTCCCTCGAGAAGAACCAGACGAGCGAGGTGGTGGAGCAGGGAGGGAAGTTCTACATCTTCCAGGTTACGGATAGACAGGCCTCGGCCCTTCCGGCTCTGGCCGATGTGAAAGACAAGGTGAACACCGATTACAAGGTCTACCTCGCCGGCGAGGAAGCTAAAGCCGCGGCTGAAAGCTATCTCCAGAAGCTGAAGGGAGGAGAAGACTGGTCCAAGCTTGCCAAAGAGGCCGGGCTCGAAGCGAAGACCACGGAATTCTTCAACCGCCGGGAGCCGGTGAAGGACATCGGGTATTCCCCTGAGATCTACGAGATAGCCTTCAGCCTGAACGGGGAAAGGCGGTATCCCGACAAGGTCTTTCAGAACGACCAGGGCGTCTTCGTGCTTCGATGGGAAGGCGAAGAGGGGATCAACACGGCCAAGTACGAGGAAGAAAAGCAGCAGTATCGCGACATGCTCAAGCGCGCGAAAGACCAGGCCGTGTTCCGAGAGTGGCTGGAGAGCCTCAAGCAGAGAGCCGAGATAGAGATCTCGAGACCCGTCGATCAGGGCTGAACCTCGAAAGAAGGAGACAGAATTCAGAATACAGGAGACAGAATGAGATCAGGGGACAGATGGCCCCCACTCAAAAGTCTTTCGGAATTCGACCCTTCTGTCTTCTGACTCCTGTCTTCTGTATTCTTCTTGTGGCCTTGGATTGGGACTTTGTCATTGAATTGTCATTCGGCTACGATTGTTCGCCGCTGATAAAGTACTTGTTCCCGTTGAGGGGAAGATAGAACCGGCCTTGCTCTTCCTGCACGAATGCCGCCAGATGGTAATAGGCCGGCCGATGGAAGCGGGCCGGGAACTTCCCCTGCTTCACCCTGGCGTAGAGCACGTTTTCTTCCCCCAGGAACAAGGTCTCCGGGTTCAGGACCTCGGCCGTGTCATCACTCAAGAAGATTCTGAAGTTCTGAATGCCTCCATCCTCTTCGAGCCTCACTTTCTGAATCACAAAAGGGGTGTCTTCCACGTCGAGGGAACAGCGCTCGCCGCCCCAGTGGATTACATATCGCCCCGAGGAGTCCATGGCGATGTGTTCGTAGAAGAATCGAACGATGTCCCTGCGAACCATCTCCGCACCCTTGTGAAACCATCGGCCTTCCTTGTCAATGAAAATGAAACAAGAGGGAATGCCCTGCCCGTTCATGAGAAGCTCCTTTTTGAATCCCTCCCGTTCATCCCTCGATGCGCAAGGTGATGCAGTGGGCCAGGCACACATTGTCCGCACAGGCGGGCAGGAGCCCCTGGTCTACGCGGTGGTGGCAGAGGTTGCACTTCCGGGCGATGCCCCGGGACATGTCAAAGGCGATGGCTTCGTATGGACACTCATCGACACAGGTCCTGCACCCCGTGCACCGGTCATCGTCTATGACAACGATGCCGTCCTCTCGCTTGCAGATGGCCTGTTCCGGACAGGCTTCCACGCAAGGAGGCGCCTCGCAGTGCCGGCACACGTTCACACGGAAGGCGAACCGGAGTTTGCCCTCCTCTTCCTGGGGGCCCTCTTCCAGGACGCGGATCAGTTGAACGCCGTCGGAGGAGTTCATTTCCTGCTTGCACGCCACCTCGCACGTCCTGCAACCCCAGCACAACTCATGGTCGATGTTCAGTGCATATTGTTTCACGGTAACCCTCCATGAAATCCGCCAAGGCGGATTTCATTTTCTCTCCGGATAAATCCTGCAAAGGAGCGTTCTCACATGCGTTGCGCCCATGGCCGGGTCACAGTTTTCGTAGGCATTGTCGGTCAGGATGTTGATGTTGGACTCGTCCCAGCCGTGGCCCGGCTCCTTTTTCTCCGGAAACCACCATCCGTGCTCCGCAGACACCACACGAGGATCCATGCCCGCAAAAAGCTTGGCTTTCTGTCTCACCTTCCCTCGCAAGGATTCGATCGTCACCCAGTCACCCTCGCGGATGCCTTCCCTGGCCGCGGTCTCGGGGTGGATTTCCACGATCGGGTCTCTATGCAGTTCTCTCATCCACGGGAGTTGCCGGTTTTCGGAATGGAAAAAGCCGGGAAGCCTTCTTCCCGTGATCAGGATGTAGGGATAGCCACGGTAAAGCTCAGGCGTGCGGTAGGGGCTCTCGGGAGGTTCGCGGAATTGAGGGAGGGGATCATATCCCCAGCGTTCAAGCAGGGTGGAGTAAAGCTCGAACTTGCGCGTCGGCGTGGAGAATCCTTTGGCCTCGTATTTCTGACTGACCACCTGGCCGCGAAGGCCGTCTGTTTTCCTGAAATCCTGCCAGGTCATGCCCATGGGCTCCAGGATCCAGTCCAGGGCCTGCTCAAAGTTGTCCCACCAGTGCTCGCCCTGTCCTACCCGATGGGCCAGATCGTTCAGCATCTCGTGGTCGGAGCGGCATTCTCCCACCTGGATCACCTTTCTCCGGGGAAGAAGGTAGCCGTGACGCTTCCAGAAATCGCCGATGTAGTCCATCTCGAGCCAGGTCGCGGCGGGGAGCACAATGTCCGCGAGCTCTGCCGTGGGGGTGATGAAGAAGTCGGAAACGGCCATGAACTCGACTTTTTCAAGAGCACGGCGAACGTATCTCGCATGGGCCCGTGTGAGAAGGGGATTCGAACTGATGAAAAAAAGCATTTTCACGGGATAGGGTTTTTCCTCGAGGATGGCGTCCCACACGCACTTGGGATTGATGATGCCGAAGTTGCCGGCGAGCCGGAATCGCTCCCCGCCGAGCCGCTTGTCGCGCTGGATGTCGGGGAGCATCCTGTGAGCGCCGAAGTGCCCGACATTCCTGATCCGGGGCTGCTGGAAAAGCACCTGCCCTCCGGGAACATCGATGTTTCCCGTAATGCCCATGATCGCCATGAGCAACCGGTCATTGTCCGCGCAGTTGACCTGCTGCTCGATGGCGACGCCCCACTGGATCCCTGCCGGTTTGGTCGTGCTGAAGAGCCGCGCGGCTTGCCGGATTTTTTCCTCAGGGACCCAGGTGATCTGCTCCACCTTTTGCAGGGGATATTCCTTGACGCGGTTCACAAAGGATTCCCATCCGTGAACATGGTTTGCCACGAACTCCCTGTCGTAGAGTTCTTCCGTGATGATCACATTCAGGATTCCCAGGGCCAGGGCCGCATCCGTGCCCGGTCTGAGCTGCAGCCAGACATCCGCGCGGGCGGCTATCCTGGTAAGCCTCGGGTCGACGGCGATGAGCTTCGCGCCTTTGTTCACGGCAACGGAGAAGGGCTCTCCTTTGTACTCGTCAGGGTTGCTGATGACGATGTTGTTGCCCCACACCATGATGCATTTGGGGTCATTGGCGTAATCGACGATGGGATTGGTTCCGCAGGTCAGGATGGAGGTGGCGATTCGCGGGCCGTAACAGAAGTGGCCGGCAGTCAGCACGTTGGGGGTTCCCAGGAGATTGGCAAACCGGTAAATGACCGCTTCGTTCTCCCTGCCGGTTCCATAGCCGGGCACGATGGATTCGGGTCCGAAGCGGTCTTTGTAGTGGAGAATCCGCTCTGCAATGCTGTCGAGGGCATCGTCCCAGGAAATTCTCTCCCACCGCCCGCTTCCCTTGGGGCCCACTCTTCGGACAGGATAGGTCAGCCGGTCCGGATGGTACGCGAGCTGGAGGGATGCAAGACCTTTGCTGCAAAGAGTCCCGTGGTTGATGGGGCAGGCCGGGTCTCCGGCAATTTTGACGGCCTTTCCCTCCCGGGTGTAAACCAGGACACCACAGCCGCCGTGGCACATGCGGCAATGGCTCTTGACGACGCCGTCATAGCCGTAAGCTTTGATCTCCTTTGCGGTATTGGAGTAACTGAAATCAGCCATGGTCTCAATGTCCCCCGAAAATCAGTGATCAGCCGAAGGCCCTGAGCGACGTCGAAGGGTAATCAGTAATCAGCCGAAGGCCCTGCCTGCCCTGAGGCTCTCGAAGGGAGCGACGTCGAAGGGTGAGCGGGCATCAGTAAGCAGCAGGCAGTGAGCGGAAGGCCGCAAGAAAACAGCGCCGAGCCAATCACCATGGCCCCGGAAGCCCGCCCGAGAACCGGCCTTATAGCGTCACCCTGCTATGGGCCGCTTGCCTCTGTCAAGAACTTTTTCCCTGTATCAGCCTGTCCCCCTTTCCATTGACTAGATCTGATGGGATTGATATGATCGGGCCGGATTTCCAAAAATCAAAGGTTGATGAAACCGTAAAAAGTCCGAAAAGCGCTTGCCACGGCGCTTCGCGCCTCGCAGTGATGCTGAGGGAATTTTTACGATTTCATCAACGTTGGCAGCACAGAAAGGAGAACAGCATGTCAACCAAGCAATCGGATTTTGAAAAAGCCTTGGAGGTCGGTCGCCCACCCAACATCGTGAAGCTCTTTCCTCACTCCCGGGCCCTGCTCGTGAGCGGAAAGGTGATCGACAGGGCGATGATCGGCAAGGGAAAAGCCATGGCCATTGCCGCCAACGGCAGAAATCACTTCGTCATCCGGGGAGCGCTCGCCGCGGCGCAGAAAGCGAACGCAGCCATCACCATTGAAATTGCCAAGTCCGAAGGCGGGAAGAACGCCTACTGCGCGGTGAGTTACTGGAACATAGCCAGGCAGGTCGATGCCGTGTGCAACGAGTTGGAGATTACCGTTCCCGTGGCAATCCATGCGGACCACTACGGCATCAAGAGCGCAAAGGATGTGGAAGAGGCCAAAACCGAAATCCCCACCCTGTTTGAGGCAGGGATCACTTCGATCGCCATCGACGCCTCCCACCTCCCTGATGACCAGAACCTTCTGGCGAATATCGGCCTCAATCCCTTCATCCCCACATGGTCCGGCTACGAGACGGAAGTGGGAGAGATCAAAGGCAAAGAGGGCTTGTCCACCGTCGAAGAGGCCTTGTTCCTGATTCAGGGACTCAATGCCCACGGGATCTTCCCTGACTGGATCGCCCTGAACAACGGCACCACCCATGGAATCGAAGCGAGCGATGCAGGAATCCAGGTGGAACTGACCCGGGACATCCACCATGCGCTGGCCAAATACAAGGTGTCCGGCGCGCAGCACGGCACCTCCGGCAACAGCTCCGAGAGGCTTCGCAGGATCGCTCAGGAAACCCGGACAACCAAGGCCAACGTGGCAACGGCCCTTCAAATGATCACCTGGGGTCTGAAGGTGAACGAGTACGGGAATGCGTTCCTCGACGAAAATGGACAATTCGTGAAGATCTCCGACCAGGGCGCGACCGACGGACTCTGGGCGGAAATGGTCGCCTACGCAAAATCCAAGAATCTCAAAGCAGGCGACTACAAGAAGCTGAATCTGCCTTTCGAGAACAAGCTCTTGTCTCTGCCCCGGGAAATCAGGGAACGGATGTGCAAAGGGGTGGAGGAATTCGTCTATGAGCTGCTCAAAGACGTGTTCAATGCCGGAGATACGGCGCCTCTTGCCGTGGATGCGATTTTGAAAGCCGGTTCCTATGACCTGGGGCCGAAGGCGGAACGGATCGAAGACCCCGGCCGGTGGAGCGAGGCGAAGATCAAGGAAAGGGCCTCCGGGCTGAAAGGGGAAAAGGGACCGAAAGGCAATTTTGATGATTAATTGGAAAAGAAGAAGACAGAATACAGAAGACAGAATACGGGAGAAGGGCAAAAAGAGCCGATTCCGTCGGTGAAACCAGGGGACGAAATCAGGGGACACTCAGAAACCCCTGAGGAAGGAGAAGAGATCGCTGGCCATGGACAAAGCCGCTGTGAATCATATCTGGATCAGCGACATCAACGCCGATGACCAGGTGCGGGGTCAATACCTCGTCAAAGTCAAGAGGACGGGGTCGACCAAAAAGGGAGAACCCTTCCTGAGCATCACTCTTTCCGATCGAACCGGTGAGGTGGAGGCGAAAGTGTGGGAGAGAGCGGAAGACCTCTCCCGCCTTTTCAACGAAGGGGACATCCTGGACATCGAGGGGTACGCAAGCTCGTATCGCGGCCAGCTCCAATTGATCCTTTCGGACCTCAGAGCGGTGGAGGGCATCGAGGAGCCGGACCTGTTTCTCGAAGTCACCACTCAGGACGTGACCAAGATGACAGGCCAGTTGAGGGAGATGCTGAGAGGCATCGAGCACCCGCAGATCAGGGCCCTTGTGGAGAGATTCTTAGGCGACCGTCACTTCATGGCGCTGTTCAAGAAGGCTCCTGCGGCGAAGACCTTTCACCACAGCTACATCGGCGGCCTCCTCGAACATACCCTGTCCGTGTGCCGGATGGCGCAAGTGGTTGCAGCGCACTACCCCGACCTCGACAAGGACATCCTTCTTGCAGGCGCTTTTCTTCATGACATCGGCAAGGTGAAAGAACTCGGCTTCGGCGGCCTCATTGAATACACGGACGAGGGCAGGCTGCTCGGCCATCTGAGCCTGGGGGTTTCCATGGTGGACGAGAAGCTTTCGGCCCTGGCGGGTTTTCCGGAGGAAATCGGCTTGCGGCTAAAACACCTTATCCTCAGCCACCACGGAGAATATGCCTTCGGCTCCCCCAAGAGGCCCAAGTTCCTGGAAGCTTTCGCCCTGCATCTGATCGACGACCTCGACGCGAAGATGAACGGCCTTAAACGCTTCATGGCCAGGGATCGGCAGGGAGGCAACTGGACCGAGTTCAACCGGCTCTTTGACCGGTACTTCCTCAAAGGGGGTATTCGAACCACGGCGGAGGACAAGAGGGATTCCATCGCCCCGGACGATGAGGTGCAGCAGGGTCTATTCTCCACGAAGGTGCCGTAACTTTTCCGCCCCTGTTCGGGGCGGAAAAGTTGTTAGAACTTCTTGACCTTTTCCATGTCAAGTTCATCCAGCACAAGGATGCCCTTGGCTTTCATGTCCTCAACGGCCTTCTTGGAGGTATCAGGGGCCACACCCCGGCTGAGGCTGTTGATCATGATCACCTTATAGCCTGCGGCGGCTCCGTCCACAGCCGTGGCATGCACACAATAGTCGGTGGCGATTCCGTAGACCACGAGTTTCTTGATCCCGTCCTTTTTCAGGGTCTCGTCCATCCTGGTCTTTTTACCGCCGTCATCCTGGAACCCGGAGTAACTGTCGTAATCCGTGTCCATTCCTTTTTGAACCACGGCCTTAAACAGGGCCTTGTCCAAAAGGATCTCCGCTCCGGCCGTATTCTGAATGCAGTGAGGCGGCCAGAGGACCTGGTCTTTGCCGTGAAGCTTGATCACGTCAAAAGGCTTCTTTCCCTGATGATTGGTGAAGAAGGAGGCATGGTTTGCGGGATGCCAGTCCTGCGTGGCATAAATGGGGTACCCTGCCGCTTTGAGTTTCTTCGTGGTCTCATCCACCATCTTGACATAGGCGGCGTCGGTCCCTTCCACGGCCAGGGACCCGTTCTTGAGTTTCGTAAAGTCACCCTGCACATCCACGACAATGACCCCGATGCCACTTGCATCTTTCGCCATGGCAACCCCTCCCATGAGCATCATCAAAAACAATGACCCAACCAGCATGATCAGTCCCCGATGTTTCATATGACACCTCCTTTTTTTCCTTGAAGTGAACGCGCAAAAAACCATAGATTAACCCTTGATTGCTTTATTACCACAATCCGCTGGAAACTCAAGATACAAAAAATGAATGAAAATTTCTCTCCCTGTGCAGGGAAGAGGTTGGTTGAGGGGGTGTAGATTCTTGTTATGGAAAAAATCAGGCTCGGCAGAACAGATTTTTTCGTCTCCGCCATCGGCTTCGGGGGCATACCCATCACACGGCTCCCATTGGATGAGGGAGCGAAACTTATCAGGTACTGTTTCGACAAAGGCATCACCTTCTTCGACACCGCCCCTCTTTACGGCGACAGTGAAGTCAAAGTCGGAACCGGTCTGGAGGGTGTGCGCGACCAGGTCATCGTGGCCACGAAAACTTTCAAGCGCAGCAAGTCGGAAGCGGCAAAGGACATGGAGAACAGTCTCTCCAGGTTGAAGACGGATTACATCGATCTCTACCAGCTTCACAATGTAGCCGACATGGAGACCCTGGAGGCCGTCCTGAGACCCGACGGTGCCTATGAGGCCGCGGCCCTTGCTCGGGAAGCAGGCGAGGTGAAGCACATCGGTCTGACGTCCCACAATATCGATGTTGCCGTAAAGGCGTGCAAAACAGGGTTGTTCAGCACCGTTCAAATCCCCTTCAGCATGATCGAGCATGACCCTGCAGAAAGGCTCTTCCCCGTGGCCGAAGAGCACGACATGGGAATCATCGCCATGAAACCCCTGGGCGGCGGTCTGCTGGAAAGGGCGGACTTGTGCTTTAAATTCCTGCAACAATACGGGAACGTGGTTCCTATCCCTGGCGTGGAAAGCGCAGCGGAAGTGGATGAGAACATAGAATACTACGGGTCGGCCCGCTCGCTGACCGACGAGGATTGGGCGGACGTCGAGCGACTCCGCGGCGAGGTGGGCACGCGGTTTTGTCACCGGTGTGGGTATTGCCAGCCCTGTGCCCAGGGCGTGGAGGTTTCGAAGGTTCTCCTCTTCAAGGCCCAGGTCAAACGCTTTCCGGCCCCCATGGCGATCGCCATGGCCAAGGAGGTGATGAAACAGGCGGAGAATTGCATCCAGTGCGGAGAGTGCACGGAAAAGTGCCCTTACGATTTGCCCGTGCCTGACCTCATCAGCGAGAGCCTGGATCACTACCGGCAATTCTGCCGGGAGCACGGCGTCAGCGCATGAGTTGAAGTCTCACCACAGAGACACAGAGGACACGGAGGGGTATTTATGTTTTTCGTCTATCGGGAGATCCGCCTTCGCTGAAGCTACTGCGGGACAAGTACCGATAGACGAAAAGAACCTCCTGTCGACCCAAAAGAATTATTTTTCGTAGCTGGTCAGAGAGTGAAGATCAGTGCATTATTTTGAGGCAGAATCTTTTTGTTTGTCCCGGTAACATGGACCGGGACAAACAAAAGTTTTTCTCTGTGCTCTCTGTGTCTCTGTGGTGATATCACGGCTTGGCGCCGAGGTAGAAAAAGCTCTCGTCAAACCCCTCTTTGTCCTTGTAGCGATCGACCAGGGTCTGCCGAAAAGCGGCAAAGACATCTTCACGGACCTCCATGCCGCACTGAACCAGAGCGTCGAAAACCGACTCCAGGGAAGGGGGGCAGCCCTTGAGGAGGATAGCCTCCTTGATCGCCGGGTCTTTGCGATTTTCCTCGATCATGCAATTGCCGAAGAGGACGCTTTTGGCGGCTTTAGCCGAAGGCTTCATGGTTTTTCCCGTCAGAATTTCAATCTCCTGGGAAGGAGGCCCCGTGTAAGAGGCCATAAGCACCGTAAGGAGGGGCCCGTACAGGCCGGAACAGCCCGTGCACAGGCTTTGATCATACTTGGGCAGGGAAATGCCGGAAATCCCCAATCGGTCCCACGCTTTGGGGCCGCTGTTGTCTTCTCTCCAAGGGTTGTCCCACTTGAGCGGCCGGCGCAGGTCCTGGATGGGGGTGCCCCGAAGCTCGTAGTCGCCCAGGTCAAGCGAAAGGCCGTGGCGGTCCGCATATTCCTTGATGTGAGGCACGCTCTCCGGGTCCATGCCTGCCAACGCGGATC
>Ga0209163_1000802_pt1 | contig 45572 bp, 32 predicted proteins | sample MTBAKSrepl2MetaG_FD_187457 | JGI IMG/M metagenome (GOLD analysis project Ga0209163, IMG submission 187457) | Enrichment culture microbial communities om Arthur Kill intertidal strait, New Jersey, USA, that are MTBE-degrading - MTBE-AKS2 (Arthur... | ecosystem: Environmental > Aquatic > Marine >...
AAGCTGCGCACGCACAAACGACAAGCACTCTTGGATGCAACAATTAAGAAGCTGCAGGAAGTTCAAAGTACTGTGGAAGGGGGTAAACTGCGGGGCAAGGCCAAGATTAGCCGACGGCTGGAAGACATCACCAAGCGGCACAAGGTTGCCGAGCACTTTACCTTCACGGTTCGTGATGATGGATTCGATGTGTGTGTGGATGACAAAGCAGAGGCATCGAAGGCTGCACTGGCTGGAGCTTTGCAGGAGTTGGGAGACATTGAGTCATTGATCCGCCGGGGCAAGGTCAATGGGAAGGACCTAATAGATGACCGGGTCAATAAAGTGGTCACAAAATACAACCTCGGCGAGTACATCAAGGTGCACACTTGGGATCTAGGTTTTGAACTAAGCATTGAAGATCACGTAGGTGCGAGTGTTGCGGCTTTTGGAAGCGTCACCGAAGCGATTGATCGGGTGCGTTCTTCGGTACAATTTGGCAAGTATGGCGGTCAGGACAAAATCGGCGTGCGAGTGGGTAAGGTAGTGAACAAATACAAGGTGGCCAAGCACTTCGTATTGAATATCCAGGACGACGGGTTGGAGTTTAAGATAGACGATGACAAGGTAGCTGCCGAGGCGGCTCTGGATGGAATCTACGTGGTACGCACGAGTCTGACTGCGCAGAGACTATGTGCCGAAGATACAGTTCGCAGTTACAAAAGCCTTAGCGAGGTAGAGCGAGCATTCCGTTCCCTGAAGACCGTTGACCTGAAGGTGCGCCCAATTCGGCACCGTTTGGAAGAAAGAGTCCGCGCGCACATCTTCCTTTGCATGCTGGCTTATTATGTTGAATGGCACATGCGCAAGGCTTGGTGTCCGCTGCTCTTCGCGGACGAAGACCAGGAAAGGGCCAAAACCAGAGACCCGGTAGCTCCAGCCACACGTTCGGATGCGGCATTGGAGAAAGTGCACACCAAGCGTCTTGAGGACGGAACTGAAGTCCACAGCTTCAAGACTCTTCTCAAGCTGATGAGTCAAATCGTTCGCAACGAATGTAAAGTAAAGGGAGGAGGTGCTGATGCGCCCACTTTCGAAATCGTAACGACTCCCGACGAAAAACAAGAACGGGCTTACGACCTGATCGAAAAAATAGCGCTGTAGGCAGAGGGACACATTGAAAAATTCACCTATCCTATTGATTTAGTAGCCAAATTGTTTTCATAGCAGCCAGGAACCTCGGCCTAACGACATCCGCGCCCCGGCGGATATGACGTAACGCCTCCGGAGGAGTGCGTGTCTTTTCAACTCAGACCCGCACGGTTTTTTCCTTGACACCCGGTGATGCTTATAAGTAGCATTGCTGTCGATGGGCACTCCTGCCGCAATTGGCGAAGGACGACGTCATGAAACACCTCAGCCAGGAAGAGAGGAAACGCGAGGGGGCCCACTACACACCAGCGGTTTTGGCCGACTTCGTCGCAGATCAGATTTGGAGAGCCGTGGATTCCCGCTCACAGTGGGGGACAGTCCGTGTCTTGGACCCGGCCGTCGGAGATGGCGAGCTCCTGGGATCGCTCCTGGCAAAAATTGCGGCCGCAGATGCCCGGGACGTAAAGGTTACGGCCTTCGATACCGACGGTGTGGCGCTCAGCTTCGCAAAAGAGCGCATTTCCAAGCTGGATCACGATTTTCCGGTCTCCTGGCAAAACCGAAGTTTCCTTGACTTTGTGGTGGCGGAATACGCACTCGCGGAAGGGTCCCTATTTTCGAGAGCAGCGGAGGGGCCGCGCTTTGACGTGCTCATAGCCAATCCACCTTACGTGCGGACACAGATCTTGGGGGCAAAGCAATCGAGAGCGCTTGCTCAGAAGTTCCAGCTAACCGGCCGCGTGGACCTTTACCACGCCTTCATTCTGGCGATGGGGGAGGCCCTGGCCCCCGGGGGGGTCGCTGGAATCATTGTTTCCAACCGCTTCATGACCACACGGAGCGGGGCCGGTGTGCGGAGGGGAATCCGGCACTTATTCGACATCGTCCACGTATGGGACCTGGGTGATACCAAGCTTTTTGAAGCCTCCGTGCTGCCGGCCGTGCTTCTCTTGCGACGGCGCTCAAGCACTCGGTCCGAGAAGCCTACGCAGTTCACCTCAGTCTACTCCGCCCATGACAATGGGGAACAGGCCGTGCGCGTGAAGAACGTGATCCATGCCCTTTCCAAGGACGGCTTGGTGCAAACCTCCCAGGGCGAGTTTTTCAGGGTGCGGCAGGGCAGGCTGGCCAGGGAGGAAGGCGGGGAGGATGACGTTTGGCGGCTCTCGAACATGCAGACGGAATCCTGGCTCCACACGGTCCAAGAGAACACGTATTGCCGCTTCGCCGACATCGGTAAGATCCGGGTTGGGGTCAAGACAACGGCGGACAAGCTGTTCATCCGCTCCGACTGGGCCGACCTCCCCGCCGACCAACGGCCGGAGCTTCTCAAGCCCTTGATCACTCACCACATTGCGCGCCGATTCAGAGCACGCGACAGCGGGCTGACGCACCGCATTCTCTATCCATACACCCAGGGACACGGGAAGCGGAGCACCGTTGACCTCGATGAATACCCCCGGAGCAAACGGTACCTCGAAGCGCACCGCAAGCCGCTCGAGAACCGGACCTACCTCCGAGAGTCCGGCAGGGCTTGGTTCGAAATTTGGGTTCCGCAATCCCCAAAGGCGTGGGCGAAGCCCAAGCTGGTTTTCCGGGACATAAGCGAGCACCCGGTCTTCTGGGTCGACATCAGCGGCGCCGTGGTCAACGGGGACTGCTACTGGATAGGGGCGGACGGGCCAGAATCCGAAAGGCTCCTGTGGCTGGCCGTTGCGGTGGGAAACTCTTCCTTTATCGAGGAGTTTTACGACCAGCGCTTCAACAACAAGCTGTACTCTCGCAGGAGGCGCTTCCTGACGCAGTACGTCGAGCAGTTTCCTTTACCGAATCCTGATGGAGCGGCAGGAAAGTCCATCATCTGTCTCGCGAGAGAGGTCTATGAGAAGATCGACAAATCGGATGTCACGGCGATAGAAGGGGAGATCGAGGCCTTGGTGTGGGAGGCTTTCGGCCTCAGTCAAAGAAATAGCGTGGCAAGGGAATCTGCAGCTTCTTGTTGAGGACCTTCCCCCCCGAAGCGCCGAAAGCGCGAGAAGAAGTCCTCGCCTGTCACGAGGTAAACACTCTCCAGCGTCACCAGGGCACCATCGGTCGTGGCTCCGACGACAAGATAGCGTAGGTCGCAATGGCGAATCTGTCGGCCTGCTATCAGGGGGATGTCCAGCGGCTTTGGCTGTCCGGCGTGACAAGCCCCAAATCAATCGTCGGTGCCGTCTGTAGCTTCACCTCAAGCAACTGGTGTGTCACGTCAGGGATGGACCCGCCGTTTTGATACTCGGCGTAGCCCAGTCGCTCGCACACCAGGAGGTGCAAGGTTGCCCCCCGGTTGCGCTCTTGGTCGATCCCCACGTCCGGAATTCGGAGGTTGAGGAGTTTTTTGACCCGTGCGAAGACTTCCCGAATCGGAAGGAGGCACGACTCATCGGGGTAGTTGGTCGGGCTCTCGGTGTACCGTTTTGGAAAGCGCCTCTTCAGAACGATCTTCCTGACAAGATCCGTGTCGAGTCGCGAGACCAGCTCGGCGGCTTTGCCGGCTGATACCATCCGCGCCTGGTACTTCTGAGTCAGGGTGCCGGTCCTGTCGAGTTTGGCCAGAGCCGCGCCGGTCACGACCTTGACGCGGTCCACCACGCCCTCGGTTGTGATCCGAATGATCACATACCGCCGCGTCGGGTGGACGTCTTCGTTCCAGACCTGGAGGTTGTCCGCCTTCTGAATGTAAGTGTCGAAGTCCTGCCCCGGGAAGCGGGGTTGCGTCTTCTTGAAGGAACGAGGCACCGGGTAACCGAGACACCAGCACACCTCCGCCTTGATGACCTTCGAGCGAGTTCGCAACGGAAGGCCCTTTACCGAGAACCCGCGAAGTCCCTTGTCGAGAATAGCTTCCAGCGTTGCTGCGGAAAGCCACAAGCGGGGGTCGCCCGGTTCGATAGGGTCGTAGATGGTGTAGCCGGTCTCGGCGATCCTTGCTGCAAACTCCTCCTTGTCACGGATTTGCTGCTCCTTATCTCCCCCCACAGCGTGCTCCCCGCTGTGTCAGGAGCTCCGGGACAGAGACGCCGAGGGCTGCCGCCAGCGTAGCGATGGTGCTCAAGGTAACGTTGCGCTCGGCGCGCTCTACCGCGCCGATATAGGTTCTGTGAAGGCCGCTCACTTCCGCGAGGGCCTCCTGGGAAAGTCCATTTTTCTCGCGCCGCTTGCGGACGTTCTCTGCGAGGGCCTTTCGCTCGTCAAATCCCGTCTGCTTGCCCGTGCTCATACGTCATCCTCACCGAGGTGGGTGTATCTGAACTTGCTGGAGCACCATATCCTCGCAATGATGTCTTTGAGTCTACAGACGATAAGTAGCATCCCGCAGCGTTATCGGGGAGTCGGGGCGATAGCGAAACACCGCAGTGCCGCGAGATCCCGGAACCTCCTGTTAACCTTCACAATCCTGCCCGGAAAGGAAATCACTGACTCTGAAGTGAAACATGGGGACGAACACCGTTCTTCCAGATTGGAGCGAGAGGGCGTCTTTGGGCAGGTTGTGACACAGGGTGCGTAGGAAAAACCTCAAGGGAATAAGCGCTGCAGGCTAACGGCGCGGCTGCAACCGCAATTAGTGCATGAGCTTTCGCGTGACTCGGCGCTCGCAGAGGCGGACGTTCGCTTCGCTCTTCTCCCTTGGGGTCGGTTTTGCCCAGATGATCGGCAAGCTTTCCCTCCGGCACGGGTTCTCCGACCAGGAGCTTGCCGCGTCATGATTCCAGGTGGCTGTCTATCAAGGCCGCCAGCTCCTCCATGGCGGCATGGTGGTCCTTGTCCGGTGTGAGCCGTCCGGACTCCAGGAGCTTTTCCCGTGCCGCGGCGAAGCTGAAACCCGCCCGGTTCCGGTGCCCTCCCCCTCCCCCCAACTGCCGGCTGATGCGGGCCAGATCCGCTGCCGAGCCGTGTCGGAACCCGTGCAGGCTCACCTTTCCCAGAAGGTGATCGAAGATGACCACCACCTGGAAAGAGGCCCCCAGACGTTTGATCCTCTTGCGCAGCCTGATGTGGAATTCGTGGAAAGGCATGCGCAGGTTGTCGAGGGAATCGGTGGCCTGTTTCGCCCCGTGGATCATGGTCTCGTCGAAATGGACGTACGCCACGTTGTCGAAGGATCGCTTCCCCTCCAGGGTCATGGCCAGCAGGTGTTTTTCCCAGGGGTCCAGGGCGAACACGTGCTTGACCAGTTCCCGCAGACCGAATCCCGACTTGGATGCCTGCCGGTCCAACTGCCGGATGGCGTCTTGCGGGTAGCGCGACGAATCCCGGGAGACCTCATTTTTTCTCAGATCGGCTATGACGCCCGTATACAGAGGAACGGCGATCTCCGGGTCCAGGTCCATCCCAAGGGCCGGCAGCAGGTGAAAGAGGACCTCGCAGGTGGACGCGTGGCTTCCCACCAGGTTGAGCACCCGTCCCCGGTCGTGGTGGAGCAGGTACCCCGAGTGGTGATCGATGTTGATCTTGTACGCGAATTCCTCTCCGACAGCCCAGGCTTCCTCCGGGACCCTGGCCCTCCCCGCGGCGTCGAGAACGGCCAGGCCTCCGTACCGGTGAAGGATCTTGGAAAAAAAATCCCGCACGAGCCGCCCCCCTTCCTCCCCCTCGAGCTGCCTGGTGTCTTCAGCGCCCAACGCGTGGGGCTCCACCACGTCAACACCGTTCATGGAGGCGAGGAACCTGAGTTTGTCAGGAATAAAGGGAACGCAGAGCACCGTGGAATCCACCCCGAGCCTGCGAAGAATAAGGGCCAGTGCCACCGCGGACCCGAAGGCGTCGCCGTCGAGAAACCGGTGCATGGTGATGAGCATCTTCCGATCCTGAGCCGCCAGCCGCGCGGCTGCCTGCATGAACTCGGGAGCGAAGGAGTGCAACTGCTGCTCAAAATCCATGGATCCCCCAAAGAGGGCGCGCCCTCCTTTGCCTGAAGCTCACAGCCCCAATATCCGCTGAGCGTTCTTCGCCAGGATGGCCTCTTTTTCCCCGATAGTGAAGGCAAGGCCCAGAAAACGTTCCAGGTCCCTGCCCGGGTCGTACCATGGGAAATCGGAACCGAACATGACCCGGGAAACCCCCAGGGCACGCACCAGATCGACGGCCTCGGTGTCCGACAGTGGCCGCTCCCCCTCCGCGCCGTGGATGACGGCCGACGTGTCGAAAAAGACGTTCGCGTATTTTTGGGACAGGGCGACCGATTCCTGAAAATAGCCGTGACCCAGGTGGGCGATCACCAGCGTGAGCTGCGGAAAATCGCTTAGGACCGGCGCGAAGTTCATGGGCCTTGTGTATTCCTTGTCCGTATCGAATTGTCCCCCGTGGCTGATCACGGGCAGCCCCCTTCCCTGGGCGGCCTCGTAAACGGGCCACAGCGCCCTGTCCCCCGGAAAAAAGCGGCCCTCGGCAGGATGGAGCTTGAGCCCTTTGGCGCCGTGACGATCCACCATGTCGGTCCACTCGCGCACCATGGCTTCCGACCCCATGATGGGGTCCACCGACGGAAAGGCCACCAGCCTCGAATGCTCCCGGGCCATGGCGCAGGTCCACTCGTTGCGGCGGGTCACCCGAGCGGATATCTTCTCACAAACGCCGGCTTGCTCGGCCTCCCTGCGCTCGGGCGTCATCCCGGCCACCGCAGCCTCGAACATGCTCCTGGCAGGGGTCATGTTCACCTGCACCGCAAGGGAAATACCGGCTTTTTCCATGATTCCCAGAAGCTCTTCCGGTGTGCCGCAGCAACCCACCCGGCCGTTTCCTGCCTGGGCCTGAAGGCCGATTTCCGGGGTTTTGTACGTGTGCACGTGCGCATCGATCACATAAAACTCGCCCATTTTCTCATCCCTTTCGTATCCTGCACCGAAGGAGCTGCCCCTTGAGGGGCCAGCCCCCGGAAAGGGGATCGCATTTTTCCGGGTCGTCGTCGGTGAGGACGTTGATGTTCGACTCCCACAGCCCGTGGAGCGAGGGGCTTTCCCCTGGTCTTTCCGGAAACCACCACCCGTGCTGGGTGACGATGCACCCCGGGTCAAAGGCGTTGGACAAACGGGCCCGCTGTCTCACAGACCCCATGGGAGACTCGATGACGACCCAGTCCCCGTCGTTTATCCCCTTCTTTCTGGCGGTGTCGAAATGGATCTCCACCACGGGGTCCGGGTGCCGCTGCCGGAAACGCTCCACATGCCGAAACTCGCTGTGATGGTAGGGCATCACCCGCACTCCGCTGATGTTGGTCAAGGGGTATTTCTTCACAATATCCTCAGGAATGGACGGCTCCACGTACTGGGGAAGCGGATCGTAGCCGAGCTTCTCCAAGACGGTGGAATAAAGCTCCACCTTTCCCGACGGGGTCGCCAGGGGGCCTTCCAGGCACCTGCCGGGACTGGGGGGTACCACGACCGCACGCTTCCTGTGGACGAACTCCTCAAGGTTCCGGCAACCGTGCTCCTCCATGATTTCGCCCAGGCGATACTCCCAGAGCGCCTCGAACGTCTCCCACGGCCACTTGTCCGCCTGGCCGAGCTGCAGGCCGAGCCCCCGCCAGAATTCATAGTCGTTGAGGCGTTCGTATCTGCCGGCGACGCGTGCCGGCACCGCAGCCTCTCCCATCTGGACCAGGGGGTAGCCGCCGACCGAGGCGAAATTGCCCATGTCGGGACGCTCCATCCAGCAGGCGGCCGGAAGCACATAATCCGAAAGAAGGGCCGTGGGGGTCCAGGTGATGTCGAAGGTCACGAGGAGTTCCGCAGCCAGCAAGGCCCTGTGGACCAGTTTGCTGTTCGCATAGGAGAGCAGCGGATTGCTGCACGAAACGATCAGCGCTTTTACCGGGTAAGGCTTTCCCGTGATCATGGCCCGGAAGACCGACGGCGCATGGGCGGCGCTGTGAAGATTCACCGCGGCGCTGTGTCGTTCTCCCCACACCTTGCGCATCTGTCTTTCGATCAGTTCCCACCCCGGGTACCCCAAGAAACGGAACCGGTCGCTGCCGATCTGTTTCCGTCGCTGCTCCGCAGGCAGCAGCTCGTTGGCCTCCATGCACACGTCGGGCAGAAAACCCGGGCACGGCCCTGCGATCAAATCGCCGCCGGGAACATCTATGGAACCCGAGATGGCACGCAGCAGGTTGATGGCCCGGATGGCCTGGATACTGTTGGGGGCCCCATGCTCGGTCGCCACGCCGATGACCATGTTGGAGGGCTGATGGGCCGCGTAGAAGCGGGCCGCTTCCTGCACGGCGTCCGGGGAGAGCCCCGTTATGGCGGCAACGGTGGAGGGAGGGTATTGCCGGGCCCGCCGCCTGAGCCGCTCGAACCCCGTGGTACACGCTTCCACGAACTTCTTGTGGTACAGGCCCTCCTCGATGATCACGTGGATCATTCCCAGGGCAAGGGCCGCGTCGGTGCCCGGTTTCATGGAGATCCACCTGTCCGCCTGGCGGGAGGGTTCCGTGAAACGCGGGTCCAAGACCATCGTCTTCATGCCGGCTTTCTTGGCCTTCAGGAAGCTGTTCCAGGTGGACGGCCCCCCCTCGTGGGGATTGCGTCCCCAAAGAACGACCATTTGCGTTTGCCCGGCACGTCGATCCGACACCAGGTGGCCCCCGAAGGTGGTGAACCACACCATGGCCCGGGGTGCGTAGCAGATGGTGATGATGCCGAAACGGTTGGGGCTGCCGAAAAGGTTCATGAAGCGTGTCTTGGCGAATTCCGCTCCCCCGCGCCCGGTGCCCGAGCTGGTGGCAAGGGCCTCGGCCCCGTAGCGATTGCGAATGTCCTCGAGTTTCGCGGCGATTTCCTCCAATGCCCGGCCCCAGGAAATCCGGACCCATCGGTTGGCCCCACGGGGTCCCTGGCGCTTCAAGGGAAAGTGAAGCCGGAAGGGATGCTCCTGGTAGTCCTTGGCAAGGGTGGGCCGCACGCAGAATCCCCCGGGCGTTACCGGAGCGCTCGTGTCCACCACGACCCGGCGCACGCGGCCCTCGTGCACATAGACCTTCATGGCGCACCCTCTGCTGGTGCAAAAATAACAGCTCGCGTACTTTATGTCCTGTGTGCTCACCGATTCAGCATCCACCGCCGGGCAGCCTCCCCCGCTGCCGTCCCCCACCTGTCCCTCGCCTGAAAAGGCAGGCTTAAACCTTACCGATCATCTTCTCCAAGGTGGGTAGTCCGTCCTCGGGTCCGGCATTTTGCCAGGTCACCCAACCCCTGAGCTTCTCCAGGGCCTTGCCGCCGGCAATCGCCTCCCGCGCCATGGCCACCCCTTCTTTGAGGTCCCGGGCCTTTCCCGTGATGTACAGCAAGGGGGCCGCATTGAGGCACACCACGTCGCAGCGCGGTCCCCGATCTTTTCCCATGATCACCCGCAGCAAACCCAGGGCGTCCTTTTCCACGTTGCGCGAGGAGGCGATCTCCTCAAAACGGGTCCGCCGGATTCCGAAGTCCTCGGGTTCCAGCGTGTACCTCTCGAGGGAACCATTCTCCTTGACCTCGGCCACATGGGTGGGCCCCAGGGTGGAGATCTCGTCCATCCCCCTGTCGCTGGCGGCATCGAGCCCGTGCATGACAAAGGCCCTCTTGAATCCGATCTCCCGCAGCGTCCTGGCCTCGATGTCGATCATCTCCACGGTGGGCACGCCCATCACCTTGTAGGTGGGCATGGTGGGGTTCAGAAGCGGTCCCACCAGGTTGATCGCCGAGCCGAAGCGGATCTGGGACAGGACCCGTGCCAGCGTCTTGGGGTGCACCGAGGGAAGGAACGCGTTCCACGCGCAGATCCCGGCTTTTTCGACGCTTTGTTTGGGCAGTTCCGGGGCGCTTTCCACGTTCACCCCGAGCGCCTCCACCACGTCGATGGCCCCGCAGTTGGACGAAATCGCTCGCGCCGCATGGCGCACCACATACAGACCGCACGCGGAAGAAACGATGGCGGCACCCGTACTGATGTTCAGGGTCTTGAGGGTGTCGGCCCCGGTCCCGCAATTGTCGATGAGGGGCTCGGGGGTATCGACCTGGACCTTGACGGTGTCGTATTCATAGAGTGCCTCGAATGTCCCCGCCACCTCCTCCGGGGTTTCGGGCTTGGCCTTCAAGGCGGCTATGAATGCTCCCTGCTGCAGATCGGACTGCTCCTCTTCACAGATCTGCCTCCAGCATTCCCGCGCCTCCTCACGGGATATGTCTATTTTGCGCGTCAGGCGTACCACCACTTCCCCGAACTTCCTCCAACGTTCTTCCCTGGTCGGTGTCTCCATGTCTCTCCGGTTGCCTCCGTTTCCGTTTGCTTGCTCAACATACTGCGCGCGGTCACAAATCGCGATTTCCCGCATCCTCCTCGTCCTGCGGGAGAGGGACGGGGTGAGGGTATGCACGACGCAGTTTGTGGACGCGCGAGGTATACTCAGAGCGTGTCTCACAATCCATTCCGCTTTCCCCGCCGGGGCAGGGCGGCGGTTTTCTCCGGGTCCCCCCCGCCTCCAGGGAGCCCCGGCCTACCCGAGAGTGATTTTCAGACACGCTCCAATGGGAAGCCCCTCACGCATTCCGGGGTTTGTAGATGACATACAAGTAGTCGCCCACGGTCTGCGCACTCACCAGACTGTACAGGGGGATTGCCTCCTCCGGCCAGAAAGATTCCCTTTCCACGGGGGTGATGGAAGTGGAACCTCCTATGACAAAGGGGCAGACGATCAGGTGGATTTCGTCGTAGAGGTTCTCGGCAATCATGGATCGGTGCACCGTGCCGCCCCCTTCCACCAGAAGCCGTCGGATACCCCATCGCTCGTACAGATCGCCGAGGAAGGGGACAAGAGAAACGAATTTGCCGGTACCCGCCACGACGATCCCGGCGCCCCGTTCCTTGAGCGCCTCCACCCTTTGACGGGGTGCGTCCGCGGTGACCCCCACGATGGTGGGGGCCTCACCGCCGAGCACCCGTGCGCTCGCCGGCATCTCGGCCAGGCCGTCGAGCACCACGCGCGTGGGGTTCCGGCCTTCGGCATCACGCAGGGTGAGCCGTGAATCGTCTAGTAGAATGCAATGGAGCCCCACCATGATCCCATCCACCCCCTTGCGCCGCGCGTTGTGGAGGGCCATGATCTCGGGCGCTATCAGCTCGGGTCCCACGGGGTTGGACTGACCGGGCCGACGCGCGGGCGAGATCTTCCCGTCCAGGCTCACGGCCACCAGCATGATCGTGTGGGGTCGCTTCATGTCCTTGTCCTGCACCCCATGCCCTTTGCCGCCTCGATGAAATCGCGGACCCGCCGGGGGTCTTTCACACCGGGAGCCTTCTCCACCCCGCTGATGACGTCCACCGCGTAAGGGTGCACCGCGGCAATGGCCCGACTCACGTTACCCACCGTCAGGCCCCCCGCCAGTATCAAGGGCAGGGAAACGGCCGCCGCCACCCGGCCGATCACCCCCCAGTCCAGGGTCACTCCCGTGCCCGCGGGCCGTATGGCCGTTTTGGAGTCCACCACCAGGCCCGCGATCCCGGACCCGGCCAGGACGGTCGCGGCCTCCACCGGATCGGCGAGGTCAAATCGGGCCTTGCCCGTGTCCACGTCGATGCGAAGGGCCTTGAGGACCTTCGTGCCGGACGGCCTGACCGCTTCGCAGACCTGTCGGATCTCGTCCAAGGTCTCATCCCCGTGAAGCTGCACAAAGTGGGGTCGCACGGTCAGGGCGATCCGCACCATGGTCTGCACCGGCCCGCCCACCACAGCGGTCGTGGTCACAAAGGGCGGCGCCTGCTCCGCCAGATCCCTGGCCCTTTGCCGGTCGATATTCCACGGCACGGGCACGGGATACTCCGTGACAAAACCGAGGGAATCCGCTCCGGCCTCGACGCACATCCGCACATCCGTCTCGCTCATCAGGCCGCAGATCTTGACGCGGGTCACCCCCATGGGCAAAGCCTTTCCAAACCTCAAATCTCAGGTCTCAAGTCTCCAATGCGCCAGCCGCGAGCTCCGCGAGCCCCCGGGCCACGTCCGCGGCCCTCAGGAGGGCTGTGCCCACGAGAACGGCATCGACCCCGGCCGCAAAGGCGCGCCGCACCTCCCGGCCCGTGCGCAGGGAGCTTTCCGAAATCGTGACGATGGATGCCGGGACCAGAGGGGCCAGCGCCTCGGTCACCCGCACATCGCCCGGGTCCTTTTCCAACTCCAGGATGTTGCGGTTGTTGATGCCTATGATGGTCGGCTCCAATCTGAGGGCACGGTCCAGCTCTTCGCGGGTATGGATCTCCACGACCGCCTCCATGCTGAGTTCCCGCCCCTTCCGGTAAAGCTGCTCTGCCCTGTCGTCCGGGGTGGCGGCCATGACCAGCAGGAAGGCCGCGGCCCCCGCACGGTAGGAGTCGGTGATCTGCCCGTTGCTGTTGAAAAAGTCCTTTCGCAGCACCGGCAGGCTGGTGGCCGCGGCCACCTCCCGAAGCATGGCGAGACTCCCGCCGAAATGCTTCGTCTCTGTGACCACCGAAAGGGCGCACACACCGGCCCTGGTGAGGGTTCGGGCCAGATCGGCTGGTTTTCTCCCGCCCAGCAGGTCTCCGTCCCTGGGGGAAACGGGCTTGATGTCGGCAATCACCGGGCAACCGCCTCCCGATTTTGCCCGCAGGATGGCGTCGGAAAACGCAGTGGGTTGCCTCACTTTCCTACGAACTGCGCCCACATCTTCTCCATGTCGTGTTTCGAGTAGCATCGGAAGGCCATCTGTGTGAGGGTCCTGGTGATACCGGGTGTGGAGGCGATCTGCTCGGAGACCACCTTGGCGAGTGAGTCGTATTCCTTGACCCGCACAACGGCGATGATGTCGTACTCGCCGGTGACGGAGTACACTTCCGCCACCCCTTCAAAATCCACCAATGTTTCCGCAACCTTCTTGACGGTGCCCACTTCGCATTGGATCATCACGATGGAGGTGATCATGGTGTGCTCCTTGTGGCGCCGACGGGAACGAAAACCTGCACAGGTTCCACCGGACTCCCGCCGTCGGAGAGGTTCCCTGGGGCAGCCGCTGCCGGGAATCGACCTTCGCTTTGTTGGGTGCCCCTGCTTTGCATGCAGTGCTTCAGTCTCCGAATAGTAGGCCAAGCCACTTCCCAGTGTCAACAGCGGCGGCGGCCCTGGCCGGCCCCACAACAAAGGCCGGGACCGCTCATCCCCTCCTTGTGGCCGCTTCCCCCAGGTGCGGGATGTTCGGGACTGCCGGTCAGGAGGCGCCCGTTGGGGTTTTCGTCGCCACAGAGGATACTAAGGGCTCGTGCAAAAATAACTTCCCATTTTGATGCGCCGATCCATCACGCCTGGCGGCGTTGCTCGTCAGTTTAATGGCCAGCCATTCGCCCTCCTCGCGCCTTGCCATGCGCGCCCCTCGACACCTGAAAAGGGGAACTTATTTTTGCACAAGCCCTAAGGCAAGGGAGGCACTCGGGCCTGCGAAGGCAGCTCCCGTGGGCAGACATCCGCCTTACTCGGCGCGGTGCAGGGCCAGGGACGGGTCGAACCAGCAAAGGATACGGTCGTTTTCCTCCCTGGGGTAGGTGTGGGAAAGGTCCTCTATCTGGCGGAAGGCCACATCGGCTCCCGATTTTTTCAGTATGGCGCAGGCCTGCTGTGCGTAGTGCACGGGGAACATCCAGTCCAAGGTCCCGTGCACCATGTAGATGCGCTTTCCACGGGCGTGAGTCAGGTCAATGGGGTGGAGCAGCCCTGCGATGGGCGCCAGGGCTGTGTAGGGCGAGTCTTTCTCCAGTCCGCAGGTAAGGGTGTAGATGGCCCCGTCCGACATCCCCGTGAGCAGGATGCGGCGCGGATCCACACGCCACTTGTGCGCCACCTGTCTGACCAGGGCACGCAGGGCCCGGGCATCCTCCCCGGTTGCGAACGACCACGTGGGGCCGGAGGAACTGGGGGCCAGGAGCAGGAATCCGCGACTCCTGGCTTCCCGCAGCCACACCCAAACAAAGTCCCGGCCGCTTCCCCTGCCCCCGTGGAGGGCGACCACCAGGGGCCGGTCCTGCGACCCGTCGTAGGTTTCCGGGACGTACAGGCAGTAGTCGTTCGGGATCGCCTCCGTGCCGCCGTGGACCATGAGGCCCACCTCCACCCCGGCGCATGGGTCCTGGAGGAATCTCTCCCCATCTCCACGCACGGGAGCCTCCAGAAAATAGCTGTTTACGGGCGGAAGGAGGCGGCACAGGGGGAAAAGGGCCTCCTGTGCCCGCTGGTGCTGCCTCATGGCCCGCATGATTTGCGCGAGGGCCTGCTCGGGCCGCACGGGGGTGGTGAAAAGGTCCAGGCAGTTGGCCGTGTGGGTGGCGGCCTTGTCCACCTGGGCCAGGAGCTCGTCGATGCCCTCGGGCTGCTCCTGCATGCTGAACCGCTCCCGTACGGAGCGCAGGGGCTCCACAAGCTCCTGCAAGACATCCCAGAGCCGGGGGAGCCTCGGCGGATGGAACTGCCGCATGGCCTTTTCCAGTTCGGTCAGGGTTCCTGTCAGCGTGAAGCACAGATCGAAGAGGGCCTTGAGGAAAAGGGGGCTGTAAGTACCGGATGCCATGATTTGCGTCACTCCCATCTGGAAAGGAGCCTGGCGAAGACCAGCGACAGGACCACTGCCGCCGCGGGCACCGCGTACAGGATCAGGGAAAAGAACTGCATCACCTCGTTCTGGAGTGCCCGCACCTTCTTCATGGGCATGGCCAGTCGCAAGACCCTGTCTTTCTTCCCGGATGTGAGGGTGGCCACGTACAGCATGTCGATCCCGAGGGTGGCGCTGCGGCGAACGGCGAACCCGACGCTTCCGGCCAGCGCGTCGCGCACCTCGGGCCGGGTGAGGTGATTGGCCGTCGCGATTTCTCGCCTATAGGATTCTCCGGCAACGCGCCCGTCCGTTCTCACGATGGTGACGCGCACAAGGGCCGTGTCCGCGTACTCCCGGCAGAAGGCGTCGAGGGCCTTCGTGTCGTCGGTGTCGGGCATCACCTTTCCAATCACCCTGGCCAGGGTCAGTATCTCCTCCTCCAAGGACCGGGTAAGACGTGTGCGCAGCCTGGCTTCAATGATGAACCCCACCAGGACGATGCCAGCGACCAGCGCGACGGTGAAAAGCAAAAGGAGTTTGCGGCCCTCGCCCAGTCTCATCGGGACCCCCCTCTCTCAAGAAAAGAAGACACGTAGCAACGCATAGGCCAGAAGGCCTCCGGCTACCGGGGTGAGCAGCCAGCCCAGAACTATCTTGCCAAGCATCCGCTGACTGACCGTTCGCACGTCTCCGACCATCCCCACCCCCACCACGGCGCCCACAACGGCCTGGGACGACGAGACGGGCACCCCGACCTGGGTGAAGAGGTGAAGGGTGGCGGCCGCGGTGAGAACCACAACGAATGCCGAAAACGGCCCCAGGGGAGCGATTCCCTTGCCCACCGTCACCATGACATTCCTGCTGTACGTGAGGACACCCGCGGCAATGCTCAGTCCTCCCACCAGGGAGGCCACCTCGGCCGAAAGGAGCGCGGCCCCCACATAAACACCGGTCACATTGGCAACGTTGTTGGCGCCGAGGGTGTAGGCGCCGTAGCAGCCGGCAAGGAGAATGCCTGCCCTGTAAAGGGTGTTCCTCGATGTGAGACTGGGTATGGTCCGGTTGATGAGATATCCGAGAACCCGGAACAGCACATAGGCAAGCGCCAGTGCGCAGACAGGAGTGAAAACCCAGCAGACAACGATCCTGTAAAGCCTGGAGAAGTCGGCCGAACCCGACAGCATCCCCACCCCGATGACGGCTCCGACCACCGCATGGGAGCTGGAAGCGGGCAAGGCGGCCAGGGTGAGCGCCGTCATGGTGAGGCCCCCTGCAAGGGTACAGCAAAAGGCGTCCACAGGGCTGAGCAGGGAAAGCTCCCCCACCGTTTCCATGCACTTGGGCCCCTCCACGAGGGCACCGAACAGAACGAAGATGGATGTGAGCACGATGGCCGTGGTGTAACGCACGGCGCCGGTGGCCACCCCTGTTCCAAAAATGTTCGCAGAGTCGTTGGCGCCCAGGCTCCAACCCAGGAAGACGCCGCTGGCTATTTTCCACATTGGCTATCTCACGGGAGAAGCCGGATGCCGGTCCGATCCAAGGGGCCCTCCCCCGTTCCCTCGGACCGGCTTTCCCGGGTCCTGCGAAGGCAATCACCGCATGCTCAGGTGGATCACCTGGAGCGAGTCGGTTGCGTCCTCGATGAAATCGCTGATGGAGGTGATCCCGGTGAGGAAATCGGCGACGGATTTCCCCTCCCAGAAGTCCCGGACCGGGAGCCTGCGCACATCGGCCATGAGATCGAACTTGATGTCGTCCACCTTTTTTTCGTAAATGCGCACGGCCAGACTTTTTTCGCGCAAATCCTCCCCGCGCAGCATGGCCTGAAACGTGATCAGGAGCATGTCGCACATCTCCCGGTTGATGGCGGCCACCTGGACGCAAACGTCCTGGATGTTCTCCGGCAGGGCGACTTCCCGGAAATACAAGGCGGTTTCCTGCAGCAGATCGAAGACATGGTCCACATTTTCGACGAACTTGCACAGGTTCGGACGCAGGTAGGGGAGAAACGCCCCCTCATAAATCGTCCCGATGATGTCTCTTCGTGCCGCGTCGCCCTGTCTTTCAAGATGGACGATCTCCTCCACCAGCTTCCTGTCTCCGGTCTCCAGGGCCCCTTTGAACAGCTCACATGCCCTGGCGAGCAGGCGGATGTGCTGTTCGATGCCGTCCACGACCTTCTGCTCCTTCTGACCGTGGGAAAGAAGCTTCTTAAGAAACATGGCTCCCTCTTGCCTTTTTCACAAGCTCCGCCGCCATGACGTCCATAAGCGACACGATGCCCACGATCTGATGGCTTCTGCAAACGAAAAGCCTGGAAACACTGCGCTCTTGCATGACAGAGGCGGCTTCATCCAGGCTCACGTTCTCGTCCACGCACACCAAGGGCCGCGTGGCCGCGTCCTTTGCCCGGACCGTGGACGGATCGAGGCCCTTGGCCAGGACCTTGTAGACCACATCCCTTGCCGTTATGACGCCCGATTCCTGGTCCATCCCCGAGAACCTCACGAGCACCGAGCGGATGCGCATGTCCACCATCTTCTCCACCGCGTCGTAAACCGATTGGTTGTTGTCGATGAATTCGACCTTCCTCGTCATGAACTCTTTCACCTTCATTATCAGGACACCTCCAATGCGTTGCAGAAAGACCGGCAACCCTCGAATCTTCGGTGTTTGCGGGTTTCATGCCGCCGGAATCGCATTCCTTCTCGCACACAACCATAGGGGATGCAACACGACGGCGCTGATCATCATTGCGGCCCGCGGGACGCAGGTGCGGGCCGGATGCCCCCGGCCGAAACCACGATCAAGGCCCAATACGGCAACCTCGGGGGGCACGGAGAGACAAGCGGAGTGGTTCCTGTGACAAGCAGTGGGCAGGCATACTGCGCGCGGTTACAAATTGCGGTTTCCTACATCTGCCTCGCCCTCTGTGAGAAGGACGGGGTGAGGGTACAAAAGCGCAGTTCGTGGACGCCCGAGGTATAGGTCAGCGGGCGTCGCCAGGCAGGTTTTCCCCGCAGGCCGAACAGTGCCGGTCGAACCAGTACAGGGCCCTGCCGCATTTGGGGCATGCCGTGGCGGCTCGCTGTCGCGCAACCCATGAGGCCAGGCCGTGGGCTTTCATTTCGGCCAGGTCCTCGATGACCCGGGCGTGGTGGGAAACACCCTTCACCACGTGGGCATCCTTGAAAACTTCGAGCCTGCCGCAGGGAAACTCCGTGCACTCGAAGCAATAGGTGACCCCATGCTCCGAGGCGCACCTTCGAAAACCGGGCGTGCACTCCTTGCAGTGGACCGAGACCCTGCCCGAGAGGCAGCCGTCGCAGCGAAGGTCCTCGGCGGGTCTGCCCAGCGCCCGGGACATCTTCTCCTGGGTGGCCACATCGTTGTTCCGATGGGCCAGGTAAGACGGACACGAACCGCAGTACAGGCCACAGATCCCGACCAGATGCTCCACCTTTTCTTCCATGGTTCCTCCCTTGCCTCCACGGGACAGGGAAAGGGTTACCGGCACGGGACTTTCAGTGCAGTTTCGCCCTGTCCTTGGTCCCCGTCATCATGGCCACCACTTCCCGTTCAAACTCTTCGTAATAACCGTGCCACTCCTCGTTGAGCTCGCCGTAAAAAAGCAGGATGTCCTTGCGTATCTCGAAGCGGGTCATGAGGCTGTCGTGGTTTTTTATCACCGGCGGCACCACCGGTGCGACCACGGTCCGGTAACCGTCACCGGCCGGGATGGTGCTTGCCACCCCGGGATAACTCAGGACAAAGTGCGTCTCTGTTTCTTCCACCAGCCTGCCGGCGATCAGGGAAGGTTCGCCAATGATCCGGATGACAAGAATCACTCTCTTTTTCGACCTCTCTCGGCCGCGGTTGCCTCTCGGGCACAAGATGACCGCACGTTGTGCTCCCGACCCCAGGGGCGAGGAGGGCGTCCGCAGGTGCCCCCTTTCAGGCTCGCTATCCGGGTGCATGACCTTTATCTTTATATGCTGCACGCGTCCACAAACTGCGCTTCTTATACCCTCACCACGACCCTCTCCCAAAGGGCGAGGGGGATGCAGGAAATCGCAATTTTCGACCGCGCGCAGTATACATGAATGACAATCCCGCCACAAATGCTAAAATAGACCCTCGTCCCGGACGCTTTCGGTGTGGAAGGCAATCCCCGATTTTGCTATAGGGAACCGTGGAACCGATAAGCGGCCGGGAGGCAAGCCCCCGGACAACGCTCTTCGCGGCGTTGGGAAACAACAAACCGGGAAGACGACCTCCAGGCCACACATTTCGTGCACACACCACTTCCGGCGGCTTCGACAGCCGGAACCACCTACCGAGAGAGGCACCATGCAGCGACCATTGGAAGGCATACGGGTTTTGGAATGCGGCGTGTTCCATGCGGGTCCCGGTGCGACGGCCATACTGGGAGACCTGGGAGCCGAGGTCATCAAGATCGAGCAGCCCGGGGTGGGGGACCCCATCCGGCAGGGCAAGACCATCGGGAGCATTGCCTTCGAGATCCCCGGGGACAGGACCCTTTTCTGCGAGGGCGCCAACCGCAACAAGAAGAGCGTGACGCTCGACCTGCTCACAGCCAAGGGGCAGGAGATGGCCCATCGCCTGGTCCGGCGATCGGACGTTTTTCTCACCAATATGCGCCGCCCGGCCGTGGAGAACATGCAGATGAGCTACCAGACCCTTCGCCCCCTCAACCCCTCGCTGATCTACGCCTCGGTCTCTGCGTTCGGGAGCAAAGGCCCCGACAGGGACAGGGGAGGTTTCGACTACCAGGGGCAGGCACGGTCCGGCTTCATGTACTCCATGGGCGAGGAGGACATGCCTCCCCTGGTCTCCCAGTTTGGAATCGTGGACCAGTCCACGGCCATCATGGCGAGCCACCAGGTCCTCACCGCCCTGTACATGCGGGAACGCACCGGCAAGGGCCAGGAGGTGCACGTGTCCATCCTGGGAACAGCCATGTTCCTGCTGTATTTCAACGTTCTGGTCGCCGGCGTGGGCAAGTTCCAGGTGCCGCGGCACACGCGGGCCAAGGAGCACCCCATGAGGAACTACTACCGGTGTGGGGACGGCCTGTGGCTCATGATGACCCTGATGCCGCCGGCTCGGCACTGGGGCCCCCTGTGCCGGGCACTGGGAAGACCCGAGCTGGAACACGACCCGCGTTTCGACACGGACGAAAAGAGACGGGACCGGTCCCAAGAACTGGTGGCCCTTCTCGACGAGGTCTTCGCCGCCCGTCCCAGGGACCAATGGCTCGCGTCTTTCGCAGAGCACGACCTTTTCGGGTGCGCGGTCAACACCCTCATGGACCTGGCCGGCGACCCCCAGGTCCTGGCCAACGACTATCTTGTGGACCTGGACCACCCCACCCTGGGGAAGATCCAGGTGCCCGGCTACCCCATCCAGTTCAGCGAAAGCTGGGCCCGCACCACCACCGCCGCACCGGATCTTGGCGAGCACACCGACGAGGTGCTGCGGGAACTCTGCGGCTGCACCCCCGAGGAGATCGCCCGGCTCAGGGAACAAAAGGTGGTGTGAAAGGAGACTGCCCATGAATGCCACGTTTATCGCCATGGCCCTTTTGGCGGCCTTGATCGTCGTCATCATTGTCAAGACCGCAGTCATCGTGCCCCAGAAGAGCGAGTACATCATCGAACGGCTCGGGAAATACAACAAAACCCTGGGTGCGGGCTTTCACATCCTTTTCCCGTTCCTTGACAGGGTGTCCTACAAGTTCTCCCTCAAGGAGGAGGTCCTCGACATCGTGAGCCAGACGTGCATCACCAAGGACAACGTCACCGTCGAGGTGGACGGCCTGATCTACCTCCAGGTCGTAGACAGCAAACGGGCCGCATACGGGATCAACGACTACCGCCTGGCCTCCTCCCAACTGGCCCAGACGACCCTGCGGTCCAGCATCGGCAAGATCGATCTCGACAAGACCTTCGAGGAAAGGGAGACCATCAACGCCCAGATCGTGGAATCCATCGACGAAGCCGCCCAGGCCTGGGGGGTCAAGGTGCTGCGTTACGAGGTCAAGGACATCCTGCCCCCCGAATCGGTGAAGAACGCCATGGAGGCCCAGATGACCGCGGAGCGGGAAAAGCGGGCGGCCATCGCAAAATCCGAAGGGGAGCGCCAGTCCACCATCAATCGGGCCGAGGGGGAGCGCCAGAACGCCATCCTGCGGTCCGAAGGGGAAAAGCAGCGGCGCATCAACGAGGCCGAAGGCCGGGCCCAGGAAATACTTGCCGTGGCCCGGGCCACCGCGGAAGGATTGGGGGCCATCGCCCAGCAGTTGCAGATGCCAGGCGGCCAGGAGGCGGCCAACCTGCGCGTGGCCGAACAGTATATCACCGAATTCGGGAGGCTGGCCAAGACATCCAATACCCTGGTCATCCCCGCGAGCGTCTCGGACCTGACCGGAATGGTAGGCACCGCCATGACGGCCCTTGAGAAAGTGAAGGGGGAAACGGGCAAAGCCTAGGCAAGGTTTCAGGTTTGACCGGAAATGACCTTGTGCCCCTCCTGGGTCAGCCGGTCCACCACCTCGTGCACATGGTCCAGGCCCCGGGTCTGGAGGACGAACTCGACCTCCGCGCACTGGAGGGGCAGGTTGGTGAAGGAGCGCTGGTGGCGCACCTCGATGATGTTGGCGTGCGCATCTCCGATCAACCGGGCCGTTTCGGCAAGGTTTCCGGGAAAATCCTGCACCTCGAGCAGAAGGCGCACCAGGCGTCCGGAGCGCACCAGGCCGCGCTGGATGATGGAGGAAAGGATGAGAAGATCGATGTTGCCTCCTGTCAGGACCAACCCCACCCTGCGGCCGGCGAAACGGTCCCGGTTCTTGAGAAGAGCGGCAAGGCCCGCGGCCCCGGCCCCCTCCACCACGGTCTTTTCCACCTCCAGGAGCAGGAGCACGGCCTTTTCGATGTCATCCTCGCCCACCAGCAGCACGTCGCTCACCAACTCGCGCACCAGGGGAAGGGTGAGGCGTCCCGGCTCGGTGACCGCGATCCCCTCGGCCATGGTGGAGCGGCCGAAAACCGCCGGCTCACCGTCCAGTGCCCGGCGCATGGAGGCAAACCGCTCGGCCTGCACCCCTACCACCTCGATGCCAGGCCGAAGACCCTTTGCCGCCACCGCGTTTCCCGAGATGAGCCCGCCCCCGCCCACGGAGAGGACCAGCACGTCCAAGTCCGGGAACGCTTCGAGCATTTCGAGGGCAATGGTCCCCTGGCCGGCGATCACCTTCGGATCGTCGTAAGGGTGCACCAGGCAAAGCCCCCTTTCAGCCGCCAGCTTCGTTCCGAAGACGTCCGCCTCCTGGAACCCCTCCCCGTGCAGGATCACCTCGGCCCCGAAGGCCCGGGTGTGCTCCACCTTCACGCTGGGCGTGCGCCGGGGCATGACGATCACCGTCCGAATCCCGAGCTGCTGAGCGTGGTAGGCCACCGCCTGGGCGTGGTTGCCCGCGGACATGGCGACAACCCCCCTACCCCGCTCCTCCCCGGTCAGGGAGAGCAGCTTGGCCAGGGCCCCTCGCTCCTTGAACGACGCGGTGAATTGAAGGTTTTCGAACTTGAGGATCACATCGGCCCCGGTGATGGCCGAAAGGGTCCGCGACCGCGCACAGGGCGTCACTTCCACCCTGCCCCGTATCACCTCCGCCGCCCTTTCCACATCCTGCAGCGTCACGCCCATGGCGTTCCTTTCTCGCCGCTTTCCATACCGTGAGCGGTCACAAATCGCGATTTCCTACATCCCCCTCGCCCTCTGGGAGGGTCGGGGTGAGGGATTAATAAGCGCAGTTTCTGGACGGACGAGGGATACTGTTCTCACGCACCCATGCGGTCCACGGGAATGAGAAGAAGCTTGGCCACCACCTTGAGCATGCGGTCCTTGCTCTCGGCGCAGCGCTTTTGCACGGCCATCAGGACCCGGCCCGCCGCCGTCTCGCTCCAGAACCAGTCGGAAAGCTCCCCACTACCAGTTGCCGCGCCACCCGGTTTGGCCGTTACGGCCTCGAAGTAAAAGGCTTTGAGGTCCTCGGTTGCGGCCTTGAGGGCCATGGGCACGCTCAGGTCTTTGCGTGGGCTTTGCTCGTGGGGAGCCCCTTCGAGAAAGGAGAGAACGAAATCGCCCAGGGCCTCGGGTTCCAGGCCGCTCAGGGCCACGGTGGTACGGCCGCGCTCCCTGACGGCAAGGTCGTACCAGGGAAGGAGCCGGGCCATCTCCTCCTTCAGGGCGGCCCCAAGGCCTTGCCCTTCCGTGGATTCTTTCTGCCGTGGCGGGGCAAAGCGCACGGGGCACGCCCACTGGACAGATCCTTCCTCCGTCCGGGGGACCGACTCCGGGAAATCCTCCAGCACCGGACCGCTTTTCGCCTCCAGGAGCTTGAGGGCGGCGGTGAGCACCCGCTCCTGAAGTGGGGTGTCGTTGGGAGCACCAAGGGGCCGGCCCAGTTCAAAGGGCACCCAGAGGGCACGGGGAGGCTTTATCGTCTCTGTGTGCTCCCTTATGAGGCTGATCTGCGTGGTGGAGAGTCCCTCCTGCTCGAGAAAATGCGCAAGCCCGCCCACGGCGCGCGTGCAAAACGGTCAAACGGGTACAAGGAGCACCGCGTCGACGCCATCCCCCTTGAGCACTGGAGCCAGGCTGCGTGCGTTGGGCTCCATTTTTTCCGGGTCCGTGGCCCCCATGAACGAATAGTGGTAGGCGGCCACACTTCCGATGACTCCATTGGCCGCCAGCCCGCAAAGACGATCCAGCGGGAAGACCACGTTCCAGTCCTGCTGGAAACCCGTGCGGTCGAAATTCGCCGAAACGTGACTCATCACCAGCTCACGGGCAGGCGTGTCGCCCGGTATGATTCGGTAATCATCGGCCAACAGCCCGAAGGGCCGATCTCCTTTCACATGCAAGCCTGCCGTTGAAACGAGCGCCACCCGGCGCTGCGTTAGGGGCGGGCCTTCCACCCACGGGTGTGTGCCGTAGGTGGGGCATTCCAGCCTGGCAAGATGTGTTCGCATCGGTTCGGGCATTTGGTCCAGTATGGCCATGGCGTCACCTTGATTCCTCAGAGCGTGTCTGAAAATCCCGTCCGCTTTCCCCGCCGCGCCCCGGCTTCCCTGAAGGTAATTCTCGGACACGCTCTCAGGCCTACGGGAAAAACAAACCAACCCGTCAGCGCATCATTTCCAGTGCTGCTTCTATCTCCCTTTTCACCGGCTCGGCCTCCCCGGCAAGGCGCGACTCGAGGATGGTGCGGGCCCTGGCGCCTCCCAGACGCCCCAATGCCCAGGCCGCCATGCCCCGCACCGTTTCGTGGGGATTGCCGGCCAGGGCGGTGCCCAGCATCGGCACGTAGCCGGTGTCGCCCATGTTTCCCAGGGCCCTGGCTGCGTTCATTTGCCATTTGGCCAAGTCTTTGCGGGATATATAGAAGCACAGAGGCCACACCTTGTTCTCGTAATGCTCCTGGTCCATGGTGAGAAGACGGCCCAGGTGAAAATCGGCGACCCTGGCTTCGAGAGACCCGTTTTCCGGCAAATCCTGGTGCACCCACGGCTGGGTTTCTGGGGCAGACATCCTGGCACCTGTCGCAGCCATACACCCAGGTCCCCATGGGCTCTCGCAATTCCAGCGGCGTCATGCCCTGGGCGTAGTAAGAGTTGTAGGCGATGCAGCGGTACGGATTCATCTTCAGGGGTGCGTAGAGGGCCCCCGTGGGGCAGGCGGCGATGCACGCGTTCTTGCACCAGGTGGGGCAACCCAGTTCGATGGGCGATTCGTCCGCAGCCAAATCGGCATCCACCACCACGGGAATCACTTCGAGCCACGATGCCCCCCGCATACCCTTTTTCGAATAGACAAAGCAATTCTTCCCATAGGTGGCCACACCGGCCCTGGCAGCGGACATTCTTGCGGGTATTTCCCCATGGAAAGCCCATCTTATCCCCTCCTTTTCGAGGAAGGAGAAATAATCCATCATCCCTTGGTGGCGCACGCCCTTCTCCTTACGTTCGTCCACCTGGTAGCACCTTCCGATAAGCCCCACAAGCTGCTCCGGAAAGCGCTTCAGGTGGTAATTGCGGACAAGAACAAGAAGGGCTTTGCCCGCCCTAGGAATCCGGCGGCCTATCGGACGCTTGCCGGGTGCTCCTTGGCGATGGTTCGCCTCGGGGTCCCAAGCATGAACAGGCAGGCCTTGGAAACAAAAACCCCCCCTTGCCACCTTTGTTGAAGGAGGGGCAAGGGGGGACTTGGATGTTCCTGTCGTCCGCCCCATCCGCGTGAGGGCTCAGGACGAAACATGCTCGAGCACGATGCGCAGCATCCTGCGAATCGGCTCCGCAGCCCCCCAGAGAAGCTGATCCCCGACGGTGAACAGTGTGACGTACTCGGGCCCCATGTTGAGTTTTCTGAGCCTTCCAAAGGGCACAAGGAGGGTCCCGGAAACCGCCGCGGGGGTCAAATCCCTCAGGGTGTCCGCCTTGGTGTTGGGAACGAACCGGACCCATTGGTTGGCCTCGAGAAGGATGTCCCGTATGTCGTCGACGGGAATATCCCGGTTCAGCTTGATGGTAAGGCCCTGGCTGTGACAGCGCATGGCCCCTATCCGGACGCAGATCCCGTCTATGGGAATGGGTCTTTCCGTTTGCAGGATCTTGTTGGTCTCGGCGTACCCTTTCCACTCTTCCCGGGTCTGGCCCGTTTCCATGGGGCTGTCGATCCAGGCAATGGCGCTTCCGGCCAGAGGCGCGCCGAAATGAGTCAGCGGGAAAGCCTCTTCCTTCATGGTGTCGAGCACCTGACGGTCGAGATCGAGGATGGCGGACTGCGGATCCTCCACCAGGTGCAGGGCCCCCCGGCCGATGGCCGCCATCTGGGCCACAAGCTCACGCATGTTCTTGGCCCCCGCACCGGAGGCCGCCTGGTAGGTCATGGAGGAGACCCATTCCACATATCCTTTGCGGAACAAGCCGCCCACGGCCATGAGCATGAGGCTCACCGTACAGTTGCCGCCGATAAAGTCCCTGACACCGGATTGCAGGGCCCTGTCTATCACGTCGCGGTTGACGGGATCCAGGACGATGACGCTTGCCGGCTCCATACGCAGGGCGGAGGCAGCGTCTATGAGAAACCCCTTCCAGCCCGCGCTTCTCAGTCTGGGATACACATCCTTTGTGTAGTCGCTTCCCTGACAGCTCACCAGCACGTCCATGGCCGACAGCTTTCCCACGTCCATGGCATCCTCGAGCAGGCACGGGCCGTGGCCGATGTCCGGGCCCTGCTCCCCCGCCTGGGACGTAGAAAAAAACAGCGGTTCGAACCCATGGAAATCGTTTTCCGCCCGCATGCGATCCATGAGTACGGACCCCACCATCCCGCGCCATCCTATGAATCCCACTCTCACCATGGAAAAACCCTCTCTGCTTGCCTGTCTTACTCGGAACCCTTGGTCCCCCCCTTGGTCCCTCAGCGCCGAACACCTGACCACTTTCGGCAAAAGCTCCTGGCGGCGGCGTCAACCCTTCTTGGTTCCCGCTTGTGCGCGTTGGGAAACAAGGAAGCGGTTTTCGAAACTGACCGTGAACTATAGGCAAATCACCCAGGTGTGTCAAGGTGCGCCCCCCTTCTCGACAGAGGGCAAATGGGTCCTGACAGCAATTCCATGAAAAACAGAGTCGGTAGATCCGTTGTCGGTCGTTCCCATTTGTGCTCCTTGTCGTTGTGGCAATCAGAAGTAAACCGGCGCTTAATCCCCGCCCATAGGACGGGGCTTTGCATTGGCACCCTTTAAGGTTGCTTCCGGCGTCCCTTCGTAGAAGGCACGCGTGGAGGTGTCCCCGTCCTTAGTGTTTCCTATTTCTTCAGCGGAGCAATCCATCGAGAACGCAGAGGCAGCCCATGAAACCCACTGACTTCTCTCCGGTCCCCACAGTCAGCGTTGCTGCACCTTCAGGCAACTCCGGTTGGTGCCCGCTGGCTGCAACGCCCAACTCGGCACTTCATTTTGTCGTTGAACCTGAGCTCGATCCTGCCTATAGTGGCCACAAAGGCTTACGGCTCGGGGAGTAAATTTCCATATGCCTGATCCGCCGGGTCAATGGAGCGGCGTGCGAAAGGGTTCAGTGGAACTCGACTTTTCGCCTCGGCCTCGCGCGGCAAGAACTCTGAGTCGTTCGCTTTGCAGAGCCAGAGGAGGTGAAACATACCAATCTCCTCGCCTTACGATTAGATCTGGCGCCGTCTTCTCCGGACGAAGCGTTTAAAGCGCAGTTGTAACCAGGTCGTCCCGGTGCCGATGCGCACGAAGGGCGACAGCGTCGGATTCGGAGAACTACACGGAGGCAATCAAATCAGGAAGGACATTTTCTTAAGGATGATCGGTGAGGATCGGGCTTTATATCCCGCGTCTTTGAAGAAACCGGGAGGCCGACCTTCAGGCGGCAGTACCACCCGGCACCCTCTAGGCCGTGAGCGAATCCAGGCATTTGCTGCGGCTTTCTCGATTGCGGGGCAAATTCCCACTGTGCGAGAGCAGTCGCGTCGATTCAACGCGCTGCGTTATGCCTGCGGAAGGAGAACAACACCATGAGCGCACTGGACAGCAAGGTATTCAGAGACCTCAGTTACGGACTTTATATCGTCACGTCTCTGGATGGGGAACGTCACAACGGCCAGTTGGTCAACACCGTCATCCAGGTAACGTCCGACCCTGCACGGGTCGCGGTGATCATCAACAAGAAGAACCTCACCCACGAATTCATATCCAAGAGCAGGGTGTTCGCGGCAGCGGTTCTGGATCAAACGGTCCCCTTGACCTTCATGGGGCCCTTCGGATTCCGGTCGGGGAGGGATTACGACAAGTTCGCCAAGGTGAGTTTCAAGAAGGGTATCACCGGGGCGCCGCTGATCACCGAGCACGTTCTGTCCGTCCTGGAGGCAAGGGTGTTCAACGAGATCGACCTGGGAACCCACACCATCTTTGTGGGAGATGCCCTGGCCTCCGAGGTGCTCCGGGAGGGTATACCCCTCACCTATCGGTACTACCACGAACACCTCAAGGGGAAGACATCCCCGAACGCCCCCTCGTACGCGGCCCCCAGGTGAAGACGGAGCAAGGGGCGGGGCTTTGCCGCAAGGACGGGCAAGTCTCGGGCGGCTCCCGGCCCGAGCCCCTCACCCCTTCTTCACCTTGAACCGGGCACCGTACCCCTCGAACCGGTACCCATGGTATTCCCCCATGGGATTGCGGTGCTCGCCCCGGAAGATCTCCACCCCGACACGGTCCTTTGCGTTCGTCTTGAACTGCCCGTAGTAGGGGTCCGCCAGGTGCCAGCGGCCCTGTTCGTAGAACTCGGCCCAATTGTGCACGTCCTGGGCACCCACCACGCGGTCCCGGTCGGTCACGTAGCCGGTGAGGGTTCGGGCGGCAATGCCGCAGGCCCGGCACAGGGCCGTGAACAAAAAGGCCATCTCCGTGCAGTCACCCGCGCCGTTTCGCAAGGCCCACAGGGCCCCGTGGTCCCGGCCGTCGAAGCCCAGGGGCCTCGCGTGCTGCCTGACCCATTGAAAGACGCTGCGCGCCGTCTCGACGGGCGTGGGGCCGCGCAGTGTGGCGGCGACCGCTGCAACCTCCGGGTGCCCGACTTCCACGAGCCTCTCCTCGGAAAGGTAGAAAGAAGGAGGGAGCCCGACGGGATCGGTCATGTCGGTGAGCAGAACGGAAACAAGGACCTCCAGGATGCGCGTCTCGAAGGGGGCGAGGTCCCGGAACGTGCACAAGACAATGCGGTTTCCCACGGAATCGGCGGCGAGCTTTCCGGGCTGGGAAAGCTTGACCCCCACAAGGTGCTGCCCCCCGATGCCTGCCGCCGGAAGGTAGCACCACAGATCGAACCGCTCAGCTCCGCGGCTTTCCAGGTTCTGGAAGGTGTACCGGGTCCGCAGGTGGCGTGTCACCACCCCCGCAGCCGCGGTTGCGGGCGCAAACGCGAAGGTTTCGGTCCCTTGGAGGGATGCGTAGTGGGCCTCGTAGCAGTCCTTCCAGTCCGGGCGCTCGTCGCAATAGGCCTGGAGTGTGGTGGCCGGCTCTTCCGGCCCGGAGGTCCTGCGGTAATGGGAAAGCCCGGCCCAGAGCACGAGACCCGCGCACGCGAGGACGGCAAGGACGATCGGAAGGGTCCTTTGGGGCATGCTTCTCTGCCTCTTCCCGCGCCTCAAGGACACGAGCCGCACTGCCCGGACCCCGCGCTCCCGTCCTGGGTGGTGCCCTCGCCCGGAGGGTAATCCTGCTCCAGGAACCAATCCCTTGTGCCGCCTTGCAGGGAAAAGGTAAAGGGTCTTTGCTCCTTCTTGAAGGGCAGCACGAGAAGCCGGGGCAAAGCCCCCCGGTCGTCCACCAGCACAAGGGGCCGTGCAGGGTCCCTGCCCGCCTGGGGATCGAGGACCCTTTCGGCCTTTTTCAAGAAAGGTTCTGTACCTTCCCCACTCCGCTTGCCGAAGGGAAGGTTGATGGCGCCGGGAAGGCTCCTTTGCGCAAAAGCCTTCTCGTCGCGAAGGTCGAGAACGACGGGAGATATCTCTCGGCACTCCCGTGCCCCTTGCAGGAGATACTTGGTCACCACCGCCAGGGCGTCCCTGTTGGAAAGGGGCTCCCACGCCGTGACGCCCCCGCGCAGGATGCGCACCTGGGCGAACCCATGGGTCTTCAGGTTCTCCCGAATCTGTAACAGCCTGCAAAGGGAAAGGGTTTCCGCCACCAGGACGACTTCTTTTCGCCGGAAAAATGGATTGGTTTTCAACGCAAAGGGCTCCACGTTTATGGAGCCCGGTATGTGATAGGCCGCGAATAGGGATGCCGGGCGCACATCCACCAGTGTGTGGCGCCCCGCATCCGCCGCCTTCAGCTCCTCCGCTTCCCTGAAAAGGTCACCGGGTCCCGCCCATGCGTCCCCCGCCCCGGCCAGGGCAAGGAGTGCCGCCAGGACGACGGGCAACCCAAGCCGCGCTGTGCGTACGGCTGCCGCCACCTACCACCCGCCCGTCAGGTTGCAGATGAGCCAGGCAAGATAAGCCCTTGCCGAGAAAGAGGCGCTGAACTCCACGGCGGGGTAGCCGTTGGCTTTCAGCTCCACGCACGGATTGAGCGGGTTGTCCCAGTTGATGTCCGCACCCACCTCGGGCATGAACCTGTCGAGGTAATCCTTCAGGGCCCCCTTCGGCCCCTTTGTGAGCACGTTCTGAAGGTCCTCGGGGGTCGGCATGAACCGATCGGAGTGATTCACCTCCTCGAACTGCCCAAGGGCCAGGCTGGCCATTCCCTCGGGATCGATGAACCGTAACGGGTTGTTCGCCGCATAGGTGTACGGGTTGGATGCGCCCACACCCGGGCCGAAAGGATCGGGACTGATGTAACGGCCGAGGGTGGGGTCGTAGTACCTGTGGTGGTTGTAGTGCAGGCCCGTTTCCGCGTCGTAGTACTGACCGGGAAGCCGCAGGTTGTTCAGAACAGCCTCCACCGTGACGTTCGCAGAACCGAAGGCGTCGTACTGCGCCTGCCACGCCACGGTCCCCGCGGCGTCGGTCATGAGCACCGGCCGACCCAGGTGGTCCAGGTGGTAGAAATAGAAGGCGCCGTCCGCCGTGCGCATGAAGACCGGCGCCGTGCCCTCCTTGGAACGGGGCAGATACCCGTAGCTGCGGACAAGATTGTTCTCGCCGTCGAATTCGGCGAGCAATCCCTGGTCTGCGTACACATAGGTGGTGATCCGGTCTCCCACCTGCTTGAGGACACGCCTGCCGTAGGGATCATAGGCGTAGGCGCCCAGGATGGTGTCTCCCTCGCGCATCTGCACCAGGCGGTTCTGTTCGTCGTACACGAAATCCCTCACGACGCCGGACCGGGTGCTGCGGATCATGTTCCCATGGGCGTCGTAGGCGAAGGTGTCCGCGCCGATGGCCGTGAGTTGGTGGCCGTCGTTGTGCACCCAAGGGTCCCCGCTCCCCGTCACCCCGGTCCGGTTGCCCACCGCATCGTAGGTGTAACCGACCGCGGTCCCCCCGGATTCTTCCTCGGTGAGCCGGTCCAGGGCATCGTAGGTGTAGCTGCGTGTCTCCTGCCCCGCGCTGTAGCCCGTCACGTTCCCTTCCAAATCGTAGGCATACGCCAGACTCAGGAGGGTGCCGCCGCTGCCGGCCACCGTGTCGGTCGCCGGGCGCCCCAGGTCGTCGTAGGTCCGGTTGACGGTGACGTCTCCCGGAATCGCGATGCCGGTCACCTTTTCCCACGTGCGGGTGTACACGATGCTCCCCGCCTCGTCGGGCAGAACGATGTGGGTGAGCCGATTGGCGTCGTCGTAAAGGTAGGTGTAAGCGCTCCCGTCCGGATGGGTCAACGTGTGCAGGGTCCCATTGGCGTCGAGGCCCATGGCGAGGGTGTAGCTGCTCGCCTCTTTCCCGGCTCTCGTCACCGTCACGGTTTCCCCTGTTTTCCGGTGCAGGTAGTCGTAGGTCAGCGTCCCGCTCACCGTCCCGTCCGTGTAGGAAAGGGGTTGATGGAACCCGTTGTAGGTGAACGCCACCGTCTTGGCAGGGCTCTGGGCACCGGCGGGGAAGGTGCTGTAACCCGTCATCCGGCCCTTCCCGTCGTAGGTGTAGACCAGGCGCCGGCCGTTGCGGTCCGTTGCGGTCACAAGGTTGTCGGCATCGTCCCACGCGTACTGCACGGACGCGCCCAGTGGATCGGTCCACCCTGTGAGGCGATCGGCACCGTCAAAGGCAAAGGTGGTCCGCTTGCCTGCCTCGTCGGTGAGGCCGGTCCGGTTGTCCCGCCCATCGTAACCCAGAACCAGCCGCCCTTCCAGGGCGTCGATCCTGGCAGTGAGCCTGCCCAGGGGATCGTACGCGAAGGAGGTCGTCCTTCCGAGCCCATCCACAAAGCGCGTGACCTTTTCCGCGGCGTTGTAATCAAAAGACCGCACCACCGTGGTGCCGGCCTTGGAGTCGGTCTGGGAAGTCCTGTTTCCGTCCGCATCGTAAGTCAGCGTCGTCTCCAGGCCGTCGGGCCGGATCACCTTGACGGGCGCTATCCTCGACGCGCCGGTGCAGCCTCCCTCCAGCTCCCCGCTTTGCAGGTTCCCCACGCTGCCAAGGGGCCCGGCCCCCCTCATGCCCACATCTTGTGCCTCGTCCTGGCCCCGGCACACGTCCTGTCCCTGCGGGTATTCGAAATGGGTCTGGTGACCCGTGCCGTCCACGGCGCGCACGAGCCGTCCCTGGGTGTCGTAGAGGAACGTCTCGGTCTTTCCCGACGCATCGGTCTCGGTCTTGACCGTCTGTTTGTGCACATGATCCACCGCGTAGTTTATGGTCTTGACCGGCGTGCCGTCGTCCAGGCGCGTGACGCCTGTGAGCCTGTTGACCGCATCGTAGGCAAAGGCAAGCCCCTCTCCATCCGGGAAAACCACCTGGGTTCGATTCCCGAACGCGTCGTAGGCGACCTCGGTGGTGAGGAACACGTCCTCTTCCACCTTTTCGATCACCGCGGTCTGTCTTCCGGCCGTATCGTATGCGTAAGCAGTGCTTGTCGCTCCCGGACCGGTCACGGACCAAGCCTTGCCCAGTTCGTTGTATGCGTACTCGGTCACCTTTGCCTCGGGCTCGACGATCCGAACGACCCGGCCATCGGCGTCGAACTCCTTGGTCACCACGACGCCGCCCGGCTTTTCTATGCGCACCCGGTTCCCCTGCCCGTCGTACCCGTAGCCGATGCTTCTTTCTGCACCCGTTCCCACGGCCTCGGTGAGCCGGGAGAGGTCCCCTCCCCCGTCGTACTGCATCTGGGTGACCATGCCCACGCGGTTGATCACTTCCACCGGCCGCACATAGGTGCTGGTGTAGCGGGCCTGGAACGTCGTTGCGTCGGGAAACTCCACGCTCCTTATCGCACCGAAATCGGTGAATCGCTCGGTCCTGGTGAATCCGGCCCCGTCGCGGATGATCTTCACGCGCTTGTCCCGGTCCATGCTGACACGCCGGACAAGGTCCCCGTCCACCCGCTTCTCCGTCAGGCTTCCCTGGCGGTCGAACGTGTACTCGGTCACCTTGCCTTTGAGATTCTCCACCGTGGTCCTGTACTGTTGGCGCACGGTGTCGTATTCGTAGGAAAAATCCATCCGCTCTGCGAGCACGTCCGGGCCGCCCTCGGGGTCCGCCTGGTAAAAATTCTGCACGAGAACCGAGTCGAAGGTGTCGTAGCTCATCGTGTACCTGCGGCCGCCCGGCTGGGTCTTGGAAACGATCCGGCCTTCGCCGTCGTAGGCGTAAGTCCACAACCCGCCCAACACATCGGTAACCTTGACCAGCTTGTCCGCGGACCAGGTATAAGCCACCGACCCCACTTCCGTCCCGTCCCCGGCGAACTGCACCACCTTGCTGGGCCGTACGGACCCCGCGTCGTACCTGTAGGCGAACACCTTTTGTCCGTCGGGTCCGTACACGTAGGCCAGGCGATCCTCCAGCCACTGGAGGGTGATGCGCCGGGAGGTGCCGGGGTCGCCGTTGCCGTACGCGATGAGCCTTCCCTTGGCATCGTATTTTTTCCACAACCCCTTGGGGTCCTGCCACAGGAAACCGTCACACCGATAGTAGCGGCCGAAACCGAAAAGGTCCTCAGCCCCTTGCTCCGTGCCGTAGTATCCCCCCAGGGTCCGCAGCGTGTAGGGACCGTTCTTGAACACGAAGTTGCGGGCCGTTGCCCCCTCGGGAGGCGTGGTGTCTCCGGGCAGGACGCCCCCTGAGGCGTAGGCCACGCCGTCCTTGTAAATGGTCCACTTGTCGTCCACGACCCGGTTCAGCTCCTCCAGGTAGGGGGGCGGCCCAGTCTCGGCGGCAAGGCTGCGGCCGGCATCCTGGGCGGCGGCCGCATAAACCTGCGTGTCGTTGATCCCACCGGTGTAGTAGATGGGCCGCTGGCCTTTGGAAAGCCCGGCGTCCAGATCGACGAATTTCCACGGGCCCCTTCCCCGGAGGCTGCGGGCCACCCAGGCGGTGAGTCGGCCGTAGCGCACCAGAAGGTCCTGCACATGGTCCTGGTAGGTGCCTTTAACCAGGTTGATGCTGGAGGCCGTCTCCTCGGAGCCGCCGGAACCGGCTCCGCAGTTTCCTTCGAACATGGGCGGATCGCCCCCCTCGTCGCCCTCCCCGCCGCACCCCCTGGCCATCCCGGGCCCGTACATGAGCTGGCAGCACGTGTTGCACGGCTCGTTGGGATCACACGGGGGAGGACACCGGAACCCTTTCACCGGCTGGCTGGAACCCGACCCGGAGCCCCAGCCGCCCCAGCCGCCGCCCCAGCCGCCACCCCAGCCGCCTGAGGTGCCTGAAACGCGCACCACTTCCGTCACTCTGGGAGGCGGGGGGGGAACGTATATTCGGGGTGGAGACCCGCCGGAGGGAGAGCAGCCGGGGGTAAAATAAATGTACCAACCGCACAGTCTGCCGTTGACCTCCATGGAGGGGATGCCCGGACACGGATTGTAGGTGAAGTTCACGCAAACATACTTGGCGTGGGGACAGCCTCCTCCCCCCTCACCGCCTCCCGCGTCCCCCTCGCCCTCTCCCGGCCTGGCGAGGCACGTCACACGGTACGGCAGGACGATCTGCTGCTTGGCCTCCAGGTATTCGGGAACGGCCCCGAGCAGCTCGTAGGTGAAATACGCATCGGAGTCGGGCATCTCCACCGTGAGGTTCTTGGCCCGGATCAGGCCGTGGTTGGTGATGCGAAATTCGCCCGTGAACACCGCCCCCGCCTCCATGTCAGGCAGGTTCACCGTCATGGGCTCCATGACCACCACCGGGGCCGGCACGTTGGTCTCGAAGGTGGCCGTCAGCTTGATCTCGTACCTGTCCTGGATGACGACCGGCGTCACCTCCCACTCCACGGTCACGAGCTGTTTGGAAAGATAGACCTGTTCCGAGGCGATGCTGCGCTGCTTCACCGAGATGGAGCCGGTGTAATCGCTGTGCCCGGTATAGGTGATCTTGTAATTGTATCTTCCTTCGGGAAGGCCCTCAAAGACGGCTTCTCCGGGTCCGAGGGTGGCGTGCCCCGGCGCCGCCGTGGTTTTCGTGAACGTCAGGTTCACGTCGTCGGCATTCTGGAGGGTCACACGGGCCCCGGCAAGCCCGAGGTTGGTCTGCCCGTCGTAGTAAAGGTTCACCACGTGGAAAAGGGCACTGCCACCGGGAGCCGCCTCACCGGGCTGCGGAAGGAGCGTGACCTTCGCATACACGGGAATGGTTTCGGTGGGAGCGTTGTCGCTGGCCACACGCAGCAGGTACTCGAACTCACCCGCGGCGGCGTCATTGGTCGGGCTGAAGCTTATGGGGATCTCCAGCTTTCCACGGGCTTCCAGGTCCCCGGGCGTCGCGTTCACGTTGAGCAGAATCCAGTCCGACGGGGGACTCTGGGCCCCGGGCACCAGGCTGAGCCGCACGTTCTTGAGAGCGGCCAGTCCCTGGTTTTCGATGGTCACGGTCTCCAGGTCCTTGCCCCCGGGATGGAGCGCCGCCTGCACGTAGCGCGGGTAATAGGTGAGCCGCGGCTGGGGCTCGAAAAAGGTGTAGGCCACACGCACCCGTCCCCACTGGGTGCCCGGTGTTTCGTCGCTCACAACGGCAAGGACGATCTCCCCTTTTTCCACGGCCCCTTCGGTGCCGGTGATCGTGAAAGAAAGATCGACCGACTGCCCCGCTGCAAGATCCGTGGGCTGGGGAAGCCCCACTTGCAGCTCAGCGTCGAGGATCCGGCCCGGCTGGTCCGCGGCCCGATACACCAGGGCCACTGCGTGCAGATCCGTGCCCCCGTGGTTGGTGACCCGGACGGGAAAAGAGCCGTCGTTTTGCCTCAACACCTCCAGCTCGAAAAGGGTCGGGCTGAAATAGAGGCTGGAAACGGTGAACTGCTGCTGAACCGGTTTGTCCTTCACGTCCGGGTGCACGGCCCAGGTCAGGTAGGTGCCGTTCTCACCGGCCAAGGGTCTGAAGTCCAGACTGAACGACCCGTCATCGCCCGTGAACACCTCGTAGAAACGGTCGAACCGATTCACCGAGACCCCCACCTTCACGGGCACCCCGGCCACGGGAAGGTCCGTGTCCCTGTCCAGGGCCTTTCCCCTGATGGCCATGGTCTGTCCCACGATGGCAGCAGCGGGCTCCACCGCGTCCACCTGGGCCCGGTACACCGTATCGATGAGGGTGGAACTCTTCCTCGCCCGCAGCCAGATCCCCCCCCCGGGGCCCGTGAGCGCGATGTGGTCCGGCCAGCCGTAGTGGTAGTGGGCCCTGTCGATTTCCACGGCGAGCACCACTTCTTCGGGTGAAGACAGGGGCAGGTGCACCAGGATGGCATCGGAGGTGAAAAACCCCCCGGCCGGCACGGTGGCAAGGGCCCCCCCGTTGGTGAGTTGGGTGATCATTTCCCCCTGGGTCTGCTTCAGGGCCGCCTGGTTGATCAGGTTGCCGTCCCCGTCCAGGACTTTCACCCGCACCTCGTTCGAGGCGGCTCCTCCCGGCGAGGCCGTCAGGAGCTCCAGGGGCTCCGGTCCCGTGTTGTGCAGGGAAAAGGATACGCTGGCCATGCTTCCGCGCACCAGGGTCTCGTTGAACACATCCAGGGGAAGGGACCGGTCCTGTGCCGAGAGGGTCCCGACCTCGCTTATCCGCACCGAGGTCCCCTGTTCCGGCTCCAGCACCACCGTGAAGGTGACCGGCACCGTGGCCTCGAGGGCCGGATCGCCCCCCACCACCAGCTCGACGTTTTCCGTTTTTCCCCCAGCCACGGAAAAAGCCTGGGAGGCAAAGGTCTTACCCCCGATGGTTGTCTCGAGCCGGTTGACAAGCGCCGTTCGGCTCCCCTGGTTTCTCACGGCAACGGGAAGGCGTGCTATGAGCCCCCTGTACAGGATCGCATCCGCGGGCAGGGACATGCGCAGGGCCGGAAGGAAGGCGGTCCTTCCCACACTCCGGTTGTCCTCGTTGTCCACGGCCTTGACGGTGTAGGCCCTCTCGCTCTGGCCGAAACCCGTGTCCACGTGAGTGGTGACGCCGGCATTTTCCAAAATGATCACCGGGCCCGCTGTCCCTTCCAGGTAAAGGTCGTAGCCCGAAATGGTCTGCCCCCCGGGGTGGCTCCAGGTGAGCTGGGGCGCCTGGCCGTTTGCCTGGACCACCGAAAGGGAGGCCACAGGCAGCAGGTCCACGTTCTGATAGGCCCAGTTGCTCGGCCCCGATTCGTTGCCTACGGCGTCCACCGCGGTCACCGCGTAATGGCGCTGAGCGGCCGTGGGTCCATAATCCATGGCCACCGTGCCCGCGACATTGGTGACCACGAGCTTGGCCCCCTCCACCGTCGTGGACTCGTCCGCGGCCCTATAGAGCCTGTAGGTGGCGGGGACCTCACCGGAGGGCGGGATCCATGAGGCGCGGATCCCGCTTCCCAGCATGAGAAGGGTCAGGTTTTCCGGCGGGCCGGGTGCCCGACTGTCGGTCACCACCTCCTGAGCAGCGGTCGGGGCGCTTTCCGCCACCTGCGCACCCACCTGGCGCAGACTGGTCACGGCAAAGCGGTACAGCCCGTCCTCACCGGGCGCTCCGGTCCACTCGGTCACCGTGAGAGGCGATCCGTCGCCATAGGGGACCCATTCCGGGTCCCCCGGCCCCTTCACGTAGAGCGTGTAGCCGGCCGCACCTTCCACGGCGTTCCACGTCAGGTGCACCCTGCCCGCGGAAAGGGCTCGGGCCTTCAAACCCGTGGGGATCCCGAAGGGCGGCAGCCCTCCCTGGTACAGCTCGAAGCGGCTCTGGCACGTGATGACGGAGCTTTCGTTGAAAAGGTCGTCTTCGCCGTGGAACACGAACTGTACATAATCTCCCTGCTGCTGCCCCTCTTCGGCCGAAAGGGTGAAAACAGCCCGCCATATGCGGTCCTCACCGGGGTCCTTTTCCAGGTCGAGGATCTCCGTGGCCACCACACTTCCCCTGGTGGTGTACGCGAGGTACGGGGCGATCCCCACCCGTACGGCCTGGTCGAGGGTGAGCGTCACGTGCACCTCCACGGGGTTCACAGGATCGTTGCGGATGGGCTCACCGGGCTCCACCACAAGGTCGGTCACCCGGGGCCCCGCGGTGTCTATCACCAGGTTTTTCACCGGTGCCGAGACAACGGTTCCCCGGTTTCCCACCTTGTCCCTGGCCGAGAAGATGAGCGTCCCCGTGCCGCTGGGAGTGGCTGAGCCGATCTGGAAATCTCCCCTGTACAGGGTGTCGGTGATCCGGATCAATCGGATCGCCAGGGGAGCCGCACCGGGTATGGCAAGGCTCACGAAGGGATCGGTTAACAGTGGCTCGCTCACCGTCACCTCCGCATCCACGATCCCCGTTCCGTACACGCCGTCCAGGTGGTTGCCCCGTGCCGTGAAGACGGCCAGGGTCAGCGAGGGGGGCGTGGCGTCCACCACTGCGGTCACCAGGTTGGACAGGCCCGACTCGTTGCCCGCGGCATCCACCGAGGTGACGGCAAAGAAAAAGGTCCCGTCGGCCACGAACATGGTGGAGAAAAGCGGCTGGGCGACGGGGCCTGCGTTCACTCTTGCCGCCTGGTCCGTGGACGTGAAGGCGCCTGCCGCCTTGTACAGGTTGTATCCCGAAGGCACTTCCCCCGTGGCAGGGGCCGTCCACGAGAAAGCCACCTCGCCGCCTGCCAGGGACTGGGCCTCCAAGTTGCGCGGGGCTTCCGGGGGACCGGTGTCCAGGTTCACCATGACCGTCTGGGATTTGGGACTCAGCCCGCCCCGGTGCTGGGCCGTGGCCTGGATCCGGTTTTGTCCTTCCACCAGGGTCACGGGTATGGAAAAGCCCCCGTCAGGCCCCACATCCTGGGGGTCCCCCACCGCTTTGTCGTTTATGAGAAGGGTGACCCTGCTTCCCTCTTCCGCACTGCCCGCCACGGTCACCACCGGAGTGTTGAATAGACCCCCCGTCGGCTGGGTGATGAGCGGCGCCCGGGGAGGAGCCAGTTGCAGGTTCACGCCGATCTGAAGGATTGCCTCGTTGTTCAGGGCGTCGTAGGCCGTGATGGTCACAGTGTGGGGACCGTCGGCCTCTGGAAGCACATCCCACTCGAACGTGTAAAAGGCGTCCCCATGGTCGGTGTCCGTGAACCGAATCGTTCCATCTACGGCAAACGACACGCGGCTCATGCCCGACTTCGCGTCCGTGGCCCGGACGCTGAAAACCGTCCTTCGGTCCACGAGCATCCCTTCGGTCACCGACTTGCCGCTCGCGGTGACATCGCTGAGAACCGGAGGCACGATGTCCTCGTGTGGCGCGGCGAATATGGGGGTCACCTGGGGTTGCTCGCACCCGTTGGCATTCACGGCGGTGACGGCGAAATAGTAGGTGGTCCCGTTCACCAGGCCGCTCACCCGGGCCGCAGTTGTCTTCACACCGCTCTTGACCGGCGAGAGCCCGCCCACGGTGTCAAAGGGCGCCCCTTGCACGTAGACATTGTAATGGGAAAGCTGCGGTGCATCGAGGGCCTGCCAGGTGAGGTCCACGAAGGTGTCGTCGGTGCGGGCCGAAAGACCGGTGGGGTGAGGAAGGTAGGTCGTCGCAGTGAACACCACCCCGGAACTCTCGTTGCCCTTGGTGTCCATGGTCGTGATGCGGAAGGCATAGGCGGTTGCCGGAAAAAGACCCGTCTTGGTGAAAGACAGGGTCCCTTTGGGGACCACCGATCCGGTCTCCTCGTTCCTGAAATATACCCTCTGCTCCTTGAGGTCCCCGTACGAGTCCTTGCTGGCGGTCCAGGCGAGGACGACACCCCCGTCCACGCAGGATGCGCGCACAGCGGTCACTTCTTCCGGGGGCTGGGTGTCCCTGGGGATTCCGGGGACCGACACCACCGTCTTTTCGCCGTTTCCGCGGGTATCCACGGCCACCACGGCAAAATGGTAGGTGGTCCCTTCCACGAGCTTCGTCATCTGATAGGCGAAGGTCCCGGCGTTGACGGTGGCCTTGGGAACCATGGAGGTGGCGATGGTGGTGAAGGGCTGGGGCTCCGAATAGATGCGGTAATACGCCACGTCCCCGGCAGCGGCCTCGTCGTATCCCTTCCAGTCCAGCAGCACCCGCGTGCCGTCTCCACTGCCCTTTGTAACCAGCGTGCCGACCGCAGGGGGCGCCATGTTGTCGTAAACGATGTCCACGGCACTCGGTCCGCTCACGTTGCCGGCTGGGTCCATGGCCACGAACACGAGATGGTTCGTCCCGTCCTCCAGCAACACGTTGTATTCCCAGTCGGTGCCCGGCGTGTGACCCACCACCTCCTGCCCTCCGAAAAGGATGGCGGCCCCCGCTTCCTTGGTTCCCTGAACGACCTGCTGAGACGCGGTGGTGGGTGACTGGACCGGCGCCACCTGGGGCGGCACGGGCGCCAAGGTGTCCACCACGAACGGGTGCGTCGCGTCCGGATCCATGACGTTGCCCGCCCGGTCCGCGGCCCCTGCGATCTTCACAAAGTAATCTCCGTCCTGCCCGGACTGGATCTGGTAGCGTCCTTTCCAGAGCGTGGGGCTTTCGAAAAGACCCGTCACCTTTTTTTCGGGGGTCCCGAAGGAAACGGCAGGAGGAGCGGCCTCATTCATGGGCTCGGTGAAGGAAACGGTGAATGTGGCCTCCCCCGCGGACATCGGGCTCGCCGGGGCGATAACCACCTGGTCCACGGACGGTTTCACCGTGTCGATCACAAAGGAGCGGGATGCGTCCTGCGCGAGCACGTTCCCGGCCAGGTCCTGTCCTCCGCGAATGTAAAGGGTCTGGGCGCCGTCGTATCCCGTCTCGACGGTGTAGCTTCCCTCCCAGAGGCCGGGGCCGGTGAAACCCCCGGACACCGTCTTTTCCGGCGAGCCGAAGGAAACGCTCAGGGCCTGGGAGTGATCCATGGGCTCGCCGAGCTCAATGGAAAAGGCCACGGGACCTGCCCGCACGGGGCTTGCCGGGTTCATCTGCACCTGGGCGACTACGGGTGCCAGGGTGTCCACGGTGAACCGCCCCAAGGTGCTGTAGCTGATGGTGTCCCCGGTGCCGTCCGTCGCGGTGACGTACCAGTGGTAGGTGGCCCCTTCCTCAAGGGCAGGGTCCCCGGCCCCGAGGGTGTAAGACGCGACGCCGATGGACCGCCTTTCCAGCAGATAGTCTCCCGCTTGTGTGGGAGCGCCCGTCACAAGCACATGGAGCCCGTAGCCGCCCTGGGCCTCGGGCACGGCGGTCCATTCAAAGGTGGCCGTTCTTACCGTCGTGTAGCTGCCGGGAGCACTCCTTTGCGGCAGGGTGACGGCCTGCCCCCCGAGCGCTTCGCTTCTTTCCCGCACAAGGGAATTGGCCGTCACCCGGAACGTATAGGGCCCCGGACCCAGGGCCGCGGTGGGCGTCACCCAGCCCGTGAACCTTCCATCTCCCGCGGTCGCGTCCGGAAGCAGGCCGTCGTCCTTGAGAACGGCCTGCCCCTCGATGCTCGGGCCCGACACCGTCACCGCGCTCACACTCCCCACACCGGGCCGGTAGTCCACAAGGGCCTCTGCCCAAAGGGCCTCTCCACGGGGAATGGCATCGGCCTGCCCGCTTTCGGGAAAAAGGTTTCTGGCAACATCCGCGGTCTTGAAATACGGCCAGTCGTAGAGGGTCCACTCCAGGGTGTGCACGGCATCGGAGGCAAGGTCCACGGGGGTGGGCTGGCCGTTCTGGCCCCCCGGTCCCATGGTCACCGTGTAAAAGCCCCAGGGCTCGTTGTCGTCCACGTCCACGGCGTCAAGGTCTCCCCCCCCGTCCGTGTCCCGGTAGGCAGCAAGGACGTAGGTGCCCGGGGTGAGGCGCAGCAGGTACGTCCCGTCGCTGCTCACCGTGAGGCTTGCAGGCGGGGCTTCTTTCCACCCGGATCCCACCGTCGCGGGCCAGGCGCCCACGTAGTAGAGTCCGCGGGCGCTGCCCCCATACACCACCCGCCCCTTCAGGGTTCCGGCCGGGTTCCGGACGGTGAGCACCGCATCCGAAGCGCTCGCCTCGTAACCCGGGGAAACGGTTTCGATCACCGTGTTGACCCGTGTCACACCCGGATTCGCCGTGGCCTTGACCGTGAATCGGAGATCGGCCAGCTTCAAGGCAAGGGCCTGGCCGGGCCAGGAGCCGCCGCCCCAGGCCAGGTACACGTACTTGTCGGTGTTGGGATTCTGATCCAGGTCCTGCGTGTCGTTTGCGGGCTCGTTCTGCTGGGCGGTGAGCCCCCCCTGAAACACATCGGCAAAGCCGGTGAATTCCAGGTTCGAAGAATCATAGTGGAACCGGACGACAAGACCCTGCAAGCCTGTGGCCCCATCGCTCACGTTGTAAGCCGCGGAAAGGGTGAGAGGGCTTCCGGCAAGGGGCTCGGAGACCGCGGGGGAAAGGGAAACGGCCTGGTACTCGTAGGCCACATCGATGTTCAGGACGTATCCTGCGTCCTTGTGCCACACCGGTACGGGCGCCGACGCCGCGAAAGAACCCAGGGGCGTGCCCGGGGTGACCGCCCCCTCGCGCTGCACACCGGTGCTCTTGTCCCACACCATGAAACGCAGGGTGCCCCCCTCGGAGGCCCCTTCCCGTACATCCCCGGTGGCCGGGTCATCGCCGTAAACCTGGAGCACGCCGTATTCGCCCGGTCTGGTGACACGGAAATGGCCGCAGAGGACCCCGTGGGAATCGAACACGGCCACTTCGTCGCCCACCGCGGCCGGGGCCCCGAGGATGGTGAGTGTTCCCAGGTAGTTGCACACATAGGGGTTTCCCACAGGCAGACCGAAATGGGTCCGTGTGTCGATGTTCAAAGCAAACCCTTTTTGCTCCTGCCACCTGGGGGGCACCGTTGCGGCAAAGAAATCCGAACCCGTCGGCGGATGCCCCGGGGTGAGCACGAGGTCGGACCCCGCCCTTTCCACCCCTTTTGCGGCGTCCCACACCCGGACCGAAAGCACATCGCCCTCCACTGCCCCCTCGTCCACCGCCGGCGTGCTCGGGTCGTCGCCGTACACGTGGACCACCCCATACTCCCCGGCCCTTTGCACCACATAAACGCCGCACACGTTGCCCTGGGGGTCCACGAAGGCCACCTCGTCCCCGGGTTGGGCAGCCACGCCGTCGAGCAGGATGCGCCCGACAAAATCACAGGTCACCGGCGAGGGGGTCGGGGAAGGGAAATGGGCGGCTTGCCCTGCGGGCAGCCAGGCCGAGGAAAGCATGAGGACCGATAGGGCCAACAGCCCGAGTCGTCCACGGGTTCTAAGGATGTGCCTCACTTGCTGCCTCCTTGTCGCAAAGCGCCGGGGCTTGAGGGGACATTTGTTCTTTCGACCTGATCTCAGCCCGGTCCCAATCCGGCCATTGTCCGCAGGATGTACAAGACCTCGCCCATGCCCACACGCCCGTCTGCGTCCACGTCCACCCCGGCAGGCGCATCGGCCTGCACGTCCAGACCGGCAAGGACTCTCAGGCCCAGGACCGCGTCGGCCAGATCCACATTGCCGTCGGCGTCCAGGTCGCCCGGAACGTGGGGAATGGTGTCGATGTCGAGGGCGTAATTTTCGTTGTCGGACCCCAGAACAGGAGGAACTGGGGAGGGAGTAGTGGAGCCGCCCAGAGTTCCGGGGGCGAGCTTCACGCGCTTGCCCCGGTATTCCACCCCCGCGGAAGCGTCCCACACACGGACCTCGAGCCTATCGCCCGTTTGCGTCTCTTGACCGGCGTACACCGCGGTAAACGGGTATAGGCCAGGACTCCCGGAGAGCACGAACCGTCCGCGCACAACTCCACGGGTGTTGAAGAAAGCCACTTCATCTCCAATCCCCGCCTCCTGCCCGTTGACACGGAACGCCCCAGCGAAGGAGCAGGAGGACGGCCCCGTATCCGTCGGCTCGGGAAAATGCTGCGCCCGGGCCATGACAGCCCCGCCCACCACCGCCGTGATGACGAGCACCGCCCCCACGACCGACCGCAGCCCTCTCCCTGAACCCCTCGGTGCCACGCCCCTATCTCGCAAAATCGACCCGCTGGCGCTGCCCGTCGCCCTTCCACAGGACCTCGGGTCCGTAGAGGGGCTCGCCGTTGACGTGGAAAGTCAGGACATCTCCCACACGGGCCCCTTCGTCTTCCCGGGTCCCCGGGTCGTCCCCGTAAACGTGTAGAAACCCGTACACCCCTGCCTTGCGGACCTCGAAGACACCGCAGGTGACGCCGTCGGGATCCGTCACGGTCACCATGTCCCCCGGCTCCGCCCCCTCCAGGCTTCCGAAGACATCCATCGAAAAGGGAGTGGGGCGCACCTGGGAGCCCGGGGCGCCCTCCGCCGCCCCGCAGAGGGCCGGGACGATGAAGACCAGGGCCGCAGACAACGCGAGCAATTTCCGGTGGTATTTTTTGGTGCATGTCCTTCCTGCCATGGCACATGTCCTTTCTTGGCTGTGAACCTCGGCAAGCCGGCGGCTGCCCGGGCCTCGGGCGCCCGGGGAGGCGCCAGACTGCCTGTCGGCATCAATACGACAGATCGGCCAGGGTCTTCATCTTGATCCATATGCCGTACCCGGGGCCCAGGTAGTCCATGTCGTTGTAAGCCCCCAGAAGCGGATCGTAGGTGTGGGCCTTTCCGTCGAAGGTGCGCATGACAGCGTACTTGCCCTCGATGGCCGAGACCACGTCCCCCAGGCTGTCCACCTGGACGGCTCCTGCGTCCGGCGGGAAATCCACCAGCGGAGGTGCCGTCGCGTACTGCACGTCCGGGTGCCAGTAGCCCACCAGGTTCCATCCAACGCCGAGCGTCAACTTGTCTGCGGCAGCCGCACGCAGCCCGTTTATCTCCAGGTTTCCGGCGCTGCGCATCTTGATCCAGTACCCGTACCCGCCTGCCAGGTACTTGAGGTCGCTGTACTCGGGCAGGAGTGGGTCGTACGTGTGGGCCACACCGTCGAAGCTGCGCACCACCTCGTACTTGCCGTCTATGGACGCCAGCACATCGGCGATGCTGCTCACCTTTTCCACCACGGTCCCCGGCAGCAGGGGAACATTCGGGGCCCCGTCGTCATAGCCGGGCACCCCGTCCACGTAGAGGCACCGCTTGACCGAGAGACTGACAAGGTTCCACCCGGCGCGTAAGGGGATGCTCTGTGCCCCGGCCCCGGTAAGGTTCACATGGGAAATGTCCCCGTCGAAGGTCCACGAAGGCGGCTGGGTGCCGGTCACCACCTGCACGGCCACGTTGAGCTCCGTCTGGGCGCTCGCGTCCCAGATGCGGAAGGTCAGTTCGTCCCCCGGACGGGCCCCCTCGTCCTCCTGGGATGCGGGATCGTCCAGGTACACGTGCATGAAGCCGTACTGGCCCGGGGTCGTGACGGTGAATTGCCCGCACACGGTGCCTTGCTCGTCCAAGACCGCCACCTCGTCTCCCCTTTCCGCGGGAACCCCGTCGATGGTCACGTTGCCGTAAAAGTCCATCCAGTTGTTCGTGACCCTAGCCACGCGGAAATGCTGGGCCGGCACCGGGATCGTCCCTGCGAGGTATTCGTCGATGTTGAACACCCCGTCGCCGTCCCAGTCCTCGTAGGCGTCTGCAGCGTTCAGGGGATCGAGCCCGTACTGGACCTCCCAGCCGTCGGGCATGCCGTCGCCGTCCGTGTCGCTCGATTTCGGGTCCGTGCCCCGGGCGTA
>Ga0209163_1000803_pt1 | contig 45512 bp, 45 predicted proteins | sample MTBAKSrepl2MetaG_FD_187457 | JGI IMG/M metagenome (GOLD analysis project Ga0209163, IMG submission 187457) | Enrichment culture microbial communities om Arthur Kill intertidal strait, New Jersey, USA, that are MTBE-degrading - MTBE-AKS2 (Arthur... | ecosystem: Environmental > Aquatic > Marine >...
GCATGGATGCCCTGGAAGACCACCTTGAGATTTCGTTACGGGAAATGGAAAACGACCACGAACGAGTCCATTCCATCGTGGCATGGCCATGGATTATTAATTCACTATTGAATTAGAAATGGAATTAGAACAAGCCGCCGCGTCTTCTGCTTTTTAAAAAGGGAGAGCCTGTTTTGGACTCATCCGGAACCGGCGCGAGATATTTTTCTCTGAGACATTATCTGGATCGCCGCTTCGGCTGCCGTGTGGCCCGGATACCTCTGGACGCGGGCTTGGGCTGCCCCAACCGGGACGGCTTTATCTCCCATGGCGGCTGCATCTTCTGCAACGCCCGCGGTTCGGGCACGGAAGCGGCTAGGCGTGGTCTGTCCGTGGCCACGCAGATGGAAGAGGGCCTCAAGCGCCTGGGCCGGCGGGCCGAGCGTTTCATCGCCTATTTCCAGGCCTTCACCAACACCTATGCCCCGCCCGAGCGGCTGAAGATCCTTTGGGATCAGGCGTTGTCCTCGAACCGGGTGGTGGGCCTGGCCGTGGCCACGCGGCCCGACTGCCTTAAAGACGAGGCCCTGGAACTGCTGGCCGGCTATGCCCGGACCCATGAGGTCTGGCTGGAACTCGGACTCCAGTCCGCCTCGGACAAGACCCTGGCCTTGATAAACCGGGGCCACACGGCCGCGGAGTTCAGCCGGGCCGTGGAACGGGCTCGAGGACGCGGGATCAAGCTTTTGGCCCACGTCATCCTGGGTCTGCCCGGTGAAGGCCAGGCCGAAGCGGACAAAACCGCCGCCTTACTGACCGACCTCGATCTGGACGGCGTCAAGATTCACTCCCTGTATGTCTGCCGAGGAACGGTCCTGGCCGACCTCCACGCTTCGGGCGGTTACGACTGCCCAAGCCAAGAGGTATACGTGGAACGGGCCGTGCGCTTTCTGGAGCACCTGCCCGCCGGCATGGTCATCCATCGTCTGACCGGGGATCCGGCCCCCGGCGAACTCATGGCCCCGGACTGGAGCCTGGACAAACAGAGCACCCTGCGCATGATCCGCGAACGTCTGGAGATACTGGACACCTGGCAGGGTCGCGCGCTCGGCGCGCCCCGTCCTCAAAAACGGTGATCCCAGGCTTGAATCTCTCGACATTTTGTGCCATAAAACGAAGTTTGTGGGCATGGCGAACCGACGGCATCCGGCCGCCGCGTCTCGCGCCGTCCCCAATAGCCGATGAAGGAGGTAGCGGCCCATGGACGTGAAGTACGAAATCGTAAAGGCCAAACCCGGCCCCTTGCTGCTGGCCGAAACCCAGGACGGGCTTTTCTACGTCGGATTCGGGGACGATTTGAAGCCTTTAGAGACCTTTGCCCGGCGCTGGCTGGACGAGCCACGCCTGAAACGAGGACGGGTCAAGGCCTCGGTCCAGGTCCGGGAATACCTGTCCGGCAAGCGCAAGGACTTTGATCTTCCCCTGGCCCCCCTGGGCACCGATTTTCAAAAGAAGGTCTGGAAGGCCATGAGCCGCATCCCCTACGGCCGGACCAAGACCTACGGCCAGTTGGCCCGCCAGCTTAAACGACCCGCCGCGGCCCGAGCCGTGGGCGCGGCCTGCGGGGCCAACCCGCTGCCCCTGGTCGTCCCCTGCCACCGGGTCCTGGGTCAAAATGGCTCCCTGACCGGCTTTGGCGGCGGTCTGGCCTGGAAGCAATGGCTCCTGGACCTGGAGGCCAAGTCAGCCTGATTGAGGCTCGGTTCGCCTCGCCTTCCGGCGGGGTCCGCCTTATAGAGCAGTATTTTCAAGCCTCGGTGAGGCGCGTTCGGCGCGTCCCATACGACACTTTACTTTTTACAGGAGATAAAATTGACCAACGCGAATCCGGTAAAATTCATGGACGTCACTTTTCGGGACGGGCAGCAATCGCTTTTGGCCACGCGGATGAAAACCGAGGACATGATCCCGGTTGCCGAGGAACTGGACCGGGTGGGGTTCTGGGCCGTGGAAATATGGGGCGGCGCGACCTTCGACTCGATGAGCCGTTTCCTGGGGGAGGACCCGTGGGAGCGGCCGCGCGTGCTCAAGAAGTATATCAAGAACACACCCTTCGCCATGCTGCTGCGGGGCCAGAACCTGGTCGGTTACCGGCACTACGCCGACGACGTGGTCCGGGCCTTTGTCGAGAAAAGCGTCGAGGTGGGCATCGACGTCTTCCGCGTCTTTGACGCGCTCAACGACTTGCGGAACTTCGAGACCTCGGTGGAGGTCATCAAGAAAAACGGCCGGCACTTTCAAGGGTCCATCTGCTTCTCCCTGACCGAGTCCAAAATCGGCGGCCCCATCTTCAATTTGCAGTACTATCTGGACAAGGCCCGCGAGATCGAGGACATGGGCGCCGATTCGATCTGCATCAAGGACATGGCCGGCCTGATCTCGCCCTACGACGCCGAGATGCTGATCAAGGCCCTCAAGGAAACGGTGCGCATTCCGATTCATTTGCACACGCACTACACCTCGGGCATGGCCGGCATGGTGTACATCAAGGCCATCGAGGCCGGGGTGGACATCCTGGATTGCTGCATGGCCCCATTGGCCCTTCGGTCCTCGCATTTGGCCATCGAACCCGTGGCCGTGGCGCTGCAGGGCACGCCGCGAGACCCGGGCTTTGACCTGGACCGTCTGGTCAAGATCGGGCAACACGTCGAATCCATCCTGCCTAAGTACGCCAACTTCATCAACAACAGCCGCTATTCGGTCATCGACATCAACGTGCTCAAGCATCAGATTCCGGGCGGCATGATTTCGAACCTGGTTTCCCAGCTCAAGGACGCCAAGGCCCTGCACCGGCTGGACGAGGTGTACGCCGAGCTACCCCGCACCCGCGCCGAACTGGGCATGCCGCCTCTGGTTACCCCCACCTCCCAGATCGTGGGTGTGCAGGCCGTGCTCAACGTCTTGTTCGGCCGCTACAAGATCATCACCAACCAGGTCAAAGACCTGTGCTACGGCCTCTACGGCCGGACCCCGGCCCCCATCGACCCCGAGGTGCAGGCCAAGGCGCTCAAAGGCTACAAGCGCGGCCAGACGCCGGTCACCGGCCGGCCCGGGGATTATCTCGAACCCGAATTGGACGTGGTCAAGGCGGACTGCGGAGCGGTGGCCAAAACCGAGGAGGACCTCATCACCTGCGCCATCTATCCCATCACGGGCAAGGAATTTCTGGCAAAGAAGTACGGCTTGGCCGCGGCTTAAAAACGTTGCGGGCGGGGTCGAACGAAGTTCGATCCCGCCCGCGCTTTTGAAGTTTTTGGGAAGGGGCTTGGGGGAACCTTTTTTACAAAAAAGGTTCCCCCAACTCTTTACAAATCATGCCGGGCCACGATGGGCATTTTGCGGCCCACGCCAAAGGCCTTGGACGTGACCTTGAGGGCCGGGGCGGCCTGTTTGCGTTTGTACTCGTTGCGGTTCAAAACGCGCACGATCCAGCGCACGGTCTCGGCCTCGAATCCCTGGGCCACGATCTCGTCCACGGACAGACCCTGCTCGATGTAGGCGGCCAGGACCTGGTCCAGAAGGTCGTAGGGCGGCAGGGAGTCCTGGTCTTTCTGGTCGGGCCGGAGTTCGGCCGAGGGGGCCTTGTCCAAGATGGCTTCGGGCACGATCTCCCGCTCGCGGTTGATGTAGCGGGCCAGTTGATAGACCATCAGCTTGGGCGTGTCGGCGATGACTCCCAGCCCGCCGGCCATGTCGCCGTAGAGCGTGCAGTAACCCATGGCCAGCTCACTCTTGTTGCCCGTGGTCAGCACGATGTGGCCGAATTTGTTGGACACGGCCATGAGGATGTTGCCCCGGATGCGGGCCTGGATGTTCTCCTCGGTGACGTCCGGCGGCCGGCCCTCGAACTCGGGCGTCAGGCTGGCCAGGTAGGCCTCGAAAATGGGCGTGATGGGCACGGTCTTGAGCTTGACGCCCAGGTTGGCGGACAGGACCCGGGCGTCCTCGACGCTACCGGCCGAGGAATAGGGCGAAGGCATGGACACGGCCAGCACGTTTTCCGGACCGAGCGCCGCCTGGGCCAGGCAGAGTACCACGGCCGAATCGATCCCGCCGGACAGGCCGACAGCGGCTTTGGAGAACCCGGTTTTGCGGATGTAGTCCCGCGTGCCCAGCACCAAAGCTTCATAGACCGATCCGATCCGGTCCTGGCAGCAGTAAGGCTCGGAAGACCCGGCCTTGTCCGTGTCCACGGCCTCGACGTGCTCCCGGAAGGCCGGGAAGTGGGCCAGGAGGCCGGCCTCTCGGTCCAGGCAGAAGCTCCGGCCGTCAAAAATCAGCTCGTCGTTGCCGCCCACTTGGTTGACTAGGGCAAAGGGCCGCTGGTGCCGCAGCACGTGGTGTTTCAAGAGCGAATAGCGGACTTGCTCCTTGTCCACCTGGAAGGGCGAGGCGGAGATGTTCAGGAAAAGCGTGGCCCCGGCCCGGGCCAGCACCTGTACCGGGTCAACGGTATAACGGCAGCCCGGCGCGAACAGGTCGGGCTCGTTCCACACGTCCTCGCAGATGGAAATGCCCAACCGCTCGCCCATGAAGTCGGCCGGCTCGTTTTGCTCGGCCGAATCGAAATACCGGGCCTCGTCAAAAACATCGTAGGTCGGCAGCAGGGTCTTGGGCTGCTCGGCCAGGATGCGGCCGTCCTGGACAAGCACGGCCGCGTTGTAAAGCCCGCGGCCCGCGGCTTTGCGGCTGGGCCGGGTGCAGCCCACGAGCAGACCCAGGCGGGGCGTGTTTTGGCTGTAACGGATCAGGTCTTCCAGGGCCTGCTGTTCCCGGTCCACGAACCAGTGCCGTTCCACCAGGTCCTGGGGTGGGTAGCCGGTCAGGAATAGTTCTGGGAAGACGACCAGGCCCGGGGGTTGCCCGGCCAGGCTGTCCAGCGTCTGTTTGGCCTTGGCCAGGTTGCCGGTCATGTCGCCGACAATGGGGTTGAGCTGCGCCAGGTAGAGCTTCATGGGCCGGCCTCCCTTCCGCCTTGGCGGGATACGAACGAATTTTAAACGGATTCGGTGGCCGTGTCGAGCCTTCATTCGGCCCAGACTTCTTGAATCCGGAAGAAGGCTGTGCTATTTTTCGGGCATGCCAGAGTCGCGCGCGGCCTTGAGGTTCCGCTTTTCTCTCGCCTTCCGGCCGGAAGGGGCGTGGGTCTTTGCCCTGCTGCTGGCCCTGAACTTGGCCCTGCCGTGCTCCAGAGCGCTTTCGGCCGCGGCCTCGGACACGGTGCTGGAAAAGTTGGAGGAGGCCTTCGAGGCCCACACCAACGACCGGTTCGACGAGGCGGTGACGCTCTACACCCGCATCCTGGACACCGGCGGGCTGGACCGGGCCGACCAGGCCGTGGTCTATCTGCTCCGGGGGCAGGCCCAGTCGGACAAGGGCGACTGCATCAAGGCCATCGAGGATTTCACCCTGGCCATCGACCTACGGTCCGATTACGCCCACGCCTTCTATTTCCGCAGCCTCTGTTACCAGCGGATGAAGGACTACGACCAGGCCTGGCGGGACGTCGATCGGGCCATCCTGCTCAAGCCGGACAAGCTGCTTTACCTCAAGAACCGGGCGCTTCTGGCCTCTCTCACGGGCCGCACCGTGCCGCCCTTGCCGGCAGAGCAAGCGGCCAAGGAGAAAGCCGCGGCCAAGGCCGCGGCGGCCAAGAAGGAAGAGCCCCAACCCACCGGCATCGCCGGGTTCATCCAATCCCGCATTTCCATGATTAAATCGCTTTTGGGCATGGGCAAGAAGAAAGAATAGCGCCCCCACCCGAACAATTCGGTGCGTGGTGCGCAAGTGCGGAAGACATTGTGCGTGGTGCGTGGTGCGCAAGTGCGGGGAGGGGACACGCGTCTTTTGTAGGGGCGGGTCTGTGACCCGCCCGCCGCGTCTTTAAATGTCCGGGCGGGTTTGAAACCCGCCCCTACCGCGTCTTGGCTGATCGTGCTTTTCCTTCCTCTACAACCCCACAAACACGTCATTGCGAGCGAAGCGTGGCAATCTCGGTTTTCAAATCCAAGGCATGAGATTGCCACGTCGTCCCGCCTCTGCCCGCCTTTGTCGGGCTTCGGCGTGCCTCCTCGCAATGACGTCCGCGCGGATATTCCGGCGTGAAGCGTCGTGCATGGCCGCTTGTCGGCCATGGGGGCCATGCCGCTCCATATCCCCCTGATTTGGTTCACATTTAAAGGACGTTGTGTCATACTCCTTACCAAAGGAGGCGACCGCCATGCCCGAGGACCAAGCCCCGAAAGATCTGCGCCAGATTTCAGACGAAGAGTTGAAGCAGGTGCAGGAGGATCACATTTTGTGGTTGAAGTCGAATGGAAAAGAAGGTGAGCAGGCAGACCTTTCCTCTGCTGATCTTCACGGTGCGTACCTCCGCAAGGCAAACCTTAGAGAGGCGCATCTCAGCGATGCGAACCTTCGCAAGGCAAACCTTAGGGAGGCGGACTTCCGCGGAGCGAACCTCATGTGGGTGGACCTTAGCGAAGCAAACCTTAAAAGGGCAGATTTACGGGAAGTGGAGTTCCATGAAGCGCATCTCGAAAAAGCCGACCTCGCAGCGGCACGCCTCGAAGGCGCCAATCTCTTTAGAGTTCACCTTGAAGGGGCCAACCTCGCAGGGGCTCACCTCGAAGGAGCCTATCTCTGTGAGGCGCACCTTAAAGGAACAAAATTCATGAGAGCGCACTTCGAGGAGGCTGACCTCGGACTCGCGCACCTCGAAGAAGCTGTCCTCGAAGAAGTGCATCTCGAAAGGACTAACCTCGGGCTGGCGCACCTTGAGGGAGCCGATCTCACGAGGGCACATCTCGAAGGAGCCAATCTCACGCGCGCCAACCTTGAAGATGCCGATGTTACGGGCGTTACGTATGATCGTAAAGGAAAATACCAGGGCATCCGGGTAGCCACGTGTTATGGCAGCCCCATGTTCAAGCGGTTCGCGCAAGACCAGGATTTTATCGAGGAGCTTGAAGAAAGAGGCAAGGACAGGGGAAAAAGCTGGCCCAAGCGTCTTTATTGGAAGGCGCTCTATTATTCGTGGAAAATCTTCGCGGACTTCGGCCGGACGCCGTGGCTCTGGATTCTATGGTCCATCTTCTTTGCGTTTTACTTTGGTCTGAATTATTTCTTTCTGGGACCTGAATCTTTCAAAGTGGCTAACGAAAACGCCCTGCCCTGGCTCCTCAACTCGATTTACTACAGCGTGGTAACCTTCACCACCTTGGGCTTTGGGGACATCACGCCCATCACCAAGACCGCGGCTTATTTTGTCATGGCCGAGGTGGTGTTGGGCTACGTCATGCTCGGCGGGCTGATTTCGATTTTCGCCACGCTGCTGGCGCGAAGAAGTGGACAATGAAGAGAATGAGGAATGCATATCAAGGTGCGTTCCGGGTGGCCCGGACAACGTCCGGGCGGCGAAGCCGCAAGAGGCGCGAAACGGGGGGTGCCTACCCCACGTAAACAAGTGCATCAACTAAAAGTAGCAGACTGCTCGGCCGGCTTGTTTCTCGTTCCAGGGCCCTGCCCTGGAACGGGCGATGGACGCGAGGCTCTGCCTCGCAACCGTAAAAAATCGTGTTGAGGCAGAGCCTCAAATCGTTTGGCGTTCCAGGGCAGAGCCCTGGAACGAGGGGAAAAAATGGAACTTCAGAATTGCTCGATAGTCCGAATTCTCGAAGCCTCTTGTCCGCCTTCGGCGGACCCGGACGTTGTCCGGGCCACCAAATTTGTTACGACTCTTCCTCGACCGCGGCTGGGCCGCGTTTGAATTCCCGGGTGAAAAAGGTCTCGGCGCCGAAGGCTTGCTTGAGGTATTCCAGGGCCGCCTGGGGGTCGGTGGACGGACCGCAGGTGAAGATGTCCACGGCCGCGTAGCCGATCTCGGGCCAGGTGTGGATCGAAAAATGGGACTCGGCCACGACCACGATGCCGCTGATCCCGTTGGGCGGGAACTTGTGGAAAAAGGCCTTGACCAGCGTGGCTCCGGACAGTTCGATGGCCGCCAGCATGTGCCGTTCCACGGCCGCCGGATCGTCCAGCGTCTCCGGACGGCAGCGGCAGAGTTCGGCGATCAGATGTCTGCCCAGAAAGGTTTCCACCAGGGTCTCCCGGAAAAGTTCGGCCCCAAGGCCTCTTTCAACATAGGCCATGGGGCCGTCTTTGGCAACGCCCTTTTCCCCGGACCGGACTTCCCCGCCCGCCGGGCCGGTTGACAAGCCCGGCCCGATTTGAAATACTGACCATGAATTCGACAGACAGACGGCTTCCCGCGTTCGGACGCCCGCCCGGTGGCGGCTCGCTTGATTGGCGCGGAAATAAGGAGCATCGCTCATGACTCGATCACGTCTTTTCCCGTCAGTGGCCCTGCTCGTTCTGGCCTTGGCCCTCGGCGGCTGCGGCGGAGGCGGACGGCTACCCATCGACACCCTGCAGCAGGACCTCAGGAACGCGCCCACCTACTCCATCATCCTGGAGGACATGGAGACCAAGGGCAACTTCTTCCCGGCCTATTACCATCGGTACAAGGTCGTGCAGGAGACCAAGGAGTACACCACGGACTGGGTGCGGGTGCCCGAGGAATACTACCGCCGCAACGAAAACTTCCTGGGCATGACCCTGGTCTCCAAGAAGGAAGGGCAAGTCAACGACACCCCCGGCCCGCCCGGCTACAACTACGTGGGCGATTCTCGCTACGGCCACTGGGAGTCCCGTCCCTCGGGCGGGTCCTTCTGGGTCTTTTACGGCCAGTACCGCCTGCTGTCCGATCTGCTGGGCGGCCGCAGCATCTTCCGCTCGGACTACTCGAACTACGATCGGTATCGTTCCGAGCGACGTCCCTACTACGGCACGCGCAACGAGTATGGCACCAGCGGGTCGGTGACGCGCAGTCAGAAGCCCAATTTCTACGCCCGGCGCGCGGCCCGCGTGCAAGCCTCGAAAAGCTCTTTTTCGAACCGCGTGTCCGAACGCACCGGCCGGACCCGTTCGAGCGCCCGGAGCCGGAGCTACGGGAGGGGGAAATAAGCCATGGTGTTGGACACCTTGCTGACCGCGGCGGTCCTGATCGTAGGTTTTTTCGTGGTCTTCTATGTGGGCAAGCTGGTCAACGACCTGCTCCACCGGGAATATAAGCTCACCGAGGAACTGGTCCAGAAAGACAACGCGGCCCTGGCCCTGGCCGTGGCCGGATACTATTTCGGCCTGGTGCTGGCCTTGGGCGGGACCCTGACCGGCCCGAGCCGGGGGATCGTGGACGACCTGATCGACCTGGGCATCTACGGGGCCATGGCCATCGTGCTGCTCAACATCTCCTGGTACCTTTGCGACCGGCTGATCCTGTACAAGTTCAAGGTCTCCGACGAATTGATCCGGGACCAGAACCTGGGCACGGGCGCGGTTTCGGCCGCGGTGAGCGTGGCCTCGGGGTTCATCCTCTACGGTTCGATCCAGGGCGAGGGGGGGACCATCTGGACCGTGCTGGTCTATTGGGCCATTGGTCAGGCCATCCTGATTCTGGCCGGGTTTGTCTATCAATGGATCACGTCCTACGATGTCCATGCCGAGATCGAAAAGGACAATGTGGCGGCCGGCGTGGGCTTCGGCGGGGCGTTGGCGGCCGTGGGGGCCATCATCGGTCTGGCCGGGGAGGGCGACTTCACCTCATACAGCCACGACCTGCCCCGCTACCTGGGCTACGCGGCGGTGGGGCTGGTGCTCTTACCCATCATTCGCTTTCTGACCGACCGGGTCCTCCTGCCCGGGGTAAAACTGTCCGATGAGATCGCCCGGCAGGACAAGCCCAACCTGGGCGCGGCCTACATCGAGGCCTTTTCCTATCTGGCGGCCGCCTTCATCATCTACTGGTGCGTCTGATCCCGGCCGCTCCCAACGACATTTTCCAAGCGCAAACGCCCGCCCGCCCCGGCGCGAGCGTGGTGCTCAAGGTCTCGGTCTTCGCCACGGGCTGCGCCGGCATCGTGGCCGAGTTCGTTCTCTCCACCCTGGCCACCTACATCCTGGGCAACGCGGTCTTTCAATGGACCGTGGTCATGTCCCTGATGCTCTTTTCCATGGGCCTGGGCAGCAGGGTCAGCGCGGTCTTCCGCCAGCGGCTGCTGGACGCCTTCATCCTGGTCGAATTCGCCCTGTCGCTCCTGTGCGCCTCCTCGGCCGTGCTGGCTTACGGGCTCATGTCCCGCACCACGCACCTGTCCCTGATCATCTACGCCCAGGCCGTGGCCATCGGGCTGCTCATCGGCCTGGAGATTCCCCTGGTCACGCGCATGAACCAGGCCTATGAGGAACTCCGATCCAACATCGCCGCGGTCATGGAAAAGGACTACTACGGCGCGCTGCTGGGCGGCATTTTCTTCGCCTTCTTCGCCCTGCCCCGCCTGGGCCTGACCTACACGCCCATTGCCCTGGGGGCCATCAACTTCTTCGTGGCCGCCTTACTGCTTTTTTTCCTCTTCCAGTCCGTGTCCTGGAAGCGGTGGCTGGTAGCGGCCTGCGTCGCCACCGCCGCCGGGCTGGCGCTCCTGGCCGTGTTCGCCCGGCCGGTCATCCTTTTTGGGGAACAGCGGCAGTACAAAGACCAGGTGATTTACGTCCAGCAGACCGCCTACCAGAAAATCGTCATCACCCGCTGGAAAAAATATTTTTGGCTGTTCATCAACGGCCAGAACCAGTTTTCCACCTATGACGAGGAAAAGTACCACGAACCCCTGGTGCACCCCGGCCTGATGCTGGCCGCGCACCGGGACCGGGTCCTCATCCTGGGCGGCGGGGACGGCTTGGCGCTCCGGGAAGTGCTCAAGCACCCGGACGTGAAATCAGTGACTTTAGTGGACATCGACCCGAAAATGGTCGAACTGGCCCGCACCCACCCGGTCCTCATGGAAGTCAATCGGGCCGCTTTCAACGACCCCCGCGTCCGCGTGGTCAACCAGGACGCCAAGGTCTTTCTCCAGAAGGACGACTCCCTGTACGACGCCATGTTCGTGGACCTGCCCGACCCGGACACGGTCGATCTGATGCACGTCTATTCCCAGAGCTTCTACGGCCTGGCCCACCGGCGCCTCACGGCCGGTGGCACCATCACCGTGCAGGCCGGCAGTCCCTACTTTGCCCGGCAGGCCTTCCTGTGCATCATGAAGACCATGGCCTCGGTCGGTTTCAGCGTATTGCCCATGCACAACCAGGTGCCGACCATGGGCGAGTGGGGCTGGGCGCTGGCGGCCAGGGCCGAGGATTTTTCGACGGAGACCCTCAAGAAACGCCTGCTCAGCCTGGATTTCGACAGGCTACCCACCCGTTTCCTGAACAACGACGCGGTCATGGCCATGGCACATTTCGGCAAGGGCGTTCTGGACGGAAAAGACGCGGAGCAAATCCAGGTTAACACCGAAAGCCGCCCGGTGCTGATGCACTACTACCGCTCTGGAAGTTGGGCCGTGTATTAAAGAAGTGCGGGGTGCAAAACAGGGGAAGAAATTCACCACAAAATACACGAAATAAACGATGAAAAGATATTGTTTTGGTGTGTTTCGTGTGTTTCGTGGTGAAAATCTCTTGGGTTCCGGTAAGGAACCACTCCTACTTGATCTCCCTCGGCAAAATGTTGCTGAAGTGGTACTCCTCGACCGGGACGCCGGTCGTGGTTTCGAAGTCTTCCTCGCCCCATTGTTCGATTTCAAGGAGCTTTTCGCCGGCGTCGTCCTCGTAGCTCCAGCGTAAAAACTCCTTGCCCGGCGGCAGGCCGTCCTTGAAAAAGTGGCCGCCCGAGGTCTCTTCGAGGTAATAGACCGCGCCCTCGTACTCGATCTCGTCCGGCGGGTCTTCCTCTTCGAGGATGTGCTCCTTGACCGCGGCCCCGAGCTTGGCGAAGGGTATCTTCCAACTTATGCTCCAGTATTCCTCGTCATCGGATTCGAGTTCGAGATAGACCGTGCTGTCCGCGCTTTTAAGCTGCCACTCGTAGGAGCGGTCGCCTTCACCGAAGTCGTACCAGTTCACCGCGGTCACTTCCCAGGTCTTCATGTCGTAATCCACGAAGTACCCGACCTTCATGTTGACCAAGGTGAGATCGGTCAGCGGGTCCAGGGTCGGTTTTTTGTCTTTTTTGAACCAGTCTTTTATTCCCATCAGGAGATGTCCGTTTTCTATAACTGGCGTTGATTTGTGTGAGGCGGGAGGGACGACCGGGCCGATCGCCCCTGCCTGTAGCCCCTGGGCCTCAGGAAATCCCCATCTTCTGTTTGAGTTCGAGCAGCTTGATGGAATCCGAGGCGTTGGTTGTCTCGCTTGGGGCGCTCAACGCGGCGTTGATCTGGTCGTCCAGGCTTTTATCCGCGTTGGCCATCTCGCCATAGGCCAGGGCCAGGGATTCGTCTTCCTCGACCTTCTGTTTCATCTTCTCCAGCATGGCCACAGTTCCTGTTGTGTCCATATGGGCCAGTTGCTTGTTGATTTTTTTGGTCGAGGCCGCGGTCTTGGACCGGGCCTTGAGCGTGACCAGGTCGTTCTCGTAGCTGGTGACCGTGGATTTGATCTTGTTCACATTGGCCTGGAGCTGCGCGGCGTTGGCCTCTTGGCGCTCGGCCTCCTGGGTCAGGCGCACGGCCTCCTGGGCGTAGCGCTCCTTCTGGTTCAAGGCCTCGGTGGCCAGACGCTCGGCCTCGGCCTGCTCGATCTCGCCCTTTTGCATGCGGGTCAGGAGCATCATGGCCTTGCGCTCGTACTCGGCGGCCAGCTTCTTGTTGTTCTCCGCGTCCCGGCGGGTGCGGACAACGATGGCTTTCACCTCGGCCAGACTGGTCATGGAGGCGTTCAGGTCGTTCTTCAGGTCCCGGATGCCCTGCTCGGTCATCTTGATCGGGTCTTCCATTTTATCCAAGGCGGCGTGGGCTTCGGCTTGGCCGATCCTGAATAGCCTTTTGAAAACAGACATGGGTCTTCCTCCCTTGCGTTATCTTTTGGCGAAGCCGAGCAGTTCGGCGCTGAATTCGGTTAAGGCCAGTCCCAGGGCCTGGATCGAGGCCTCGAGTTCGTTCCGGTCCAGGTGTTCGAGCTGCAAGGTGTCCCTGAACAGGACCAACCGCCCGTCCTCGTTCAGAACAAAGGCGCCGTGCACGAGTTCGCGGTTCATCTGGAGCAGCCGTTTGAAGAGATCGCCGGGATGCTCCGGCACAGCCATGATGATCTGCTCCAGAATCAGGATGGGGTCCTCGCAGTCGATGATCATGTCCTTAATGCCGTTGTCCTCGTCGGTGACCACGACCAGTTCCTGGGCCGGGTCCTCGCTCACGATGGGGATGCCCATTTCCATCAGGTAGTCCTTGACCAGGTTGAAATGCTCTTGCATGGGTCTCTCCTTTGCCGGGAAGTTCAAGGGGCTTCCCGGTCGGTTCAATCTCACGTCAGGGTCGGCCGATGTTCGGCGATGACCACCAGTTCGTCCCCGTCTGCCAGCGTATAATCCACGGCCGGATTGGGCAGGAGCTGCCCGTCCTCGGCGCGCTCCACGCCCACCAGGAGCACGTTCTGGTCCTTTTTCAAGTCGCACAGGACGTCGAAAAAGGATCGGCCGACCAGGGACGGCGTGACCCGCAGCTTGTACAGCTCGCTGCCGTAACGGGTGCTGACCAGCTCCGTGATCATGCGGGTCAGGCCATGGTTGAGCGTGGCCTGGACCAGCAGGTTCGTGGCCAGCTCGCCCACGACGATGATCTCGTCGGCCCCGGCCCGCTGGCCGTGGTCCACGTTCTTGGCCTGCATCAATTCGATGCAGGTATAGACGTTGGGAAAAAGGCTCTTGACCGTCAGGGTGCTCAGGATGGTTTTGGCGTCTCGGGAGTAGGCCTCGAGGTCTTCGTCGGCCAGGATAATGACCGACTGGGCCTCGGCCAGGTTGGCCTTGGCCAAGGGTTCGGGCTCGACCTCCCCCCGGACGAAGTACAGCTTGGGGTCGTTGATCGGCTTTTCCGCCAGGTCGGCCAGCAGCACCAGCGGGGTCTTTTGGGTTTTCGGGTCGGCGCGAAGTTCGGCCACGATCTCCGGCCCGCGAAAGTTCCAGCCGCAGATCAGCAAATGCCCGTGAATCTTGGTCGCGCCTTGTCCCTTGTCTTCCATCAACTTGTGCTCGATAAACACCCCGGCCACCGAGGCGGTGAAGACGCCCAAGAGGCCGATGCCCGAGACCATGACGCCCACGCCGATGATGCGTCCGCCCAGGGTCGCCGGGGAAATGTCCCCATAGCCCACCGTGGTCACCGTGACCACGGTCCACCATAGGGCGTCCAAGAAGCCCAGGTTCTTTTCGAAGTGGGCCACGGCCACCGCGCCCACCAAAAGCAGGACCACCAGCACCAGCGCCACCCGATGGAGCTGTTCGCGCCGCATCAGATGAACCAGCGATCTGACAAACGTGAGGACCGCGGGCATGTCTGGTTCAAACACCTGGGTCCGGCCCGGACATCGATCCTGCGCCGCGAAAAACGTCCGAGCCGGATTTTTTCATTATCATACCCGAAAACATCTGCAATGAGAACCCGAAAAGGCGGGTGGTGATGGAGCCTCACTAAATCCTAACAGCTGAAGCGCTTAACCTTCTCAAGGACGTTCCCGCAAAAAACCTCCCAGCTTCACGCCTTGCGTTGTCAAGTGACTTCCCTTTATAATATGATAATGCAAGCATAGGAGAGGGCCATGCGTAATTTCACCGCTGTCGTGGAAAGGTGCCCGGGCACTGGACTATATGTAGGCTATATCCCAGGCTTTCCTGGCGCGCACAGCCAAGCGGCCAGCTTGGATGAATTGCAGGCGAACCTCAAGGAAGTCGTTGAAATGCTTCTGGAAGACGGCAGCCCGCAGTTCGAAGCTGAATTTGTAGGAACGCAGTTGGTCACGGTGGCTTAACCGTGGATGTGTTGCCGGTCCTGAAGCCCAGGGAGGTTGTTGCCGCGCTGGAGAAGCTGGGGTTTGTCGAAGTACGTCAAAAAGGCTCGCACAAACAATTCAGACATCCCGATGGAAGGCACACAACCGTTCCCTTCCATCCTGGCCGCGATATTTCGCCAATACTTCTCAGACAAATTCTGAGCGATATCAAGTTGACCGTGGAAGAATTCCTCGGAAGACGTTGAGACGACCCCCTCTATTTCATTCAATTAGCCTTCTTCCCCCGATTCGATACCCAAAATCTGGATTTTCGAGATCAGGGACCGGCGGCTGATGCCCAGGCGGGCCGCGGCGTGGGTCCGGTTGCCCTGGGTTTCGGCCAGAGCCCGGGCGATGAGGGTGCGTTCAGTAATCGCTCCCACCTGTTTTAAGGTGTCCTTCAGGTTCAATCCGCCGTCATCCGGGATGACCACGGACAGCCCGCCGCTCAGGGAGACGGTTGCGTGGTCGAAAGGCAGATCGGCCGGGGTGATGAGCGGACCTTCGGCCATGATGGCCGCCTGCTCGATGACGTTTTTCAATTCGCGCACGTTGCCCGGCCAGGCGTGCCGGCTTAAAGCCCGGAGCGCCTCGGGCGAAATCTTTTTCATTTCCAGATCGTTGCGCTCGGTCACTTCCTCAAGAAAGCGGCGGGTCAGGAGCGGGACATCCTCGGGCCTGTCCCGAAGCGGCGGCAGGGTCAGGCGGATGACGTTGAGACGATAGAAAAGGTCTTCGCGGAACCGGCCGGCCTGGACTTCGGCTTCGAGGTCCCGGTTGGAGGCGGCGATGACGCGCAGGTCGATCTTGCGCGGGGCGGCCTCGCCCAGGCGCCGGATTTCCTCCTCTTGAAGCGCCCGGAGAATCTTGACCTGAAGGTCCAGCGGCAGGTCGCTGACCTCGTCCAGGAATAAGGTCCCGGCGTCGGCCTCCTCGAAGAGGCCCTTTTTCTCCTTCTGAGCGCCGGAAAAGGCGCCCCGGGCATAGCCGAAGAACTCGCTTTCCAGCAGGTTGGCGGGCACGGCCCCGCAGTTGATGGCTACAAAGGGCCGCTCGCGGCGCGGGCTGTTGAAGTGGATCGAGCGGGCGGCCAGCTCCTTGCCCGTGCCGCTTTCGCCCAGGATCAGGACCGTGCTCTTGGTCTCGGCCACCTTGGCGATGACCTCGAAGACGCGTTGCATGGGGGCCGAGCGGCCGATGAAGTTCGAAAAGTCGTACCGGCCCTGGATTTCGGCCTTGAGCGCCCGGTTTTCGGCCAGGATATTGCGGCGCTCCAAGGCCTTTTCCAGGGTGAGCAGGAGCACGTCCTCGCGGAAGGGTTTCGAGACGTAGTCGTAGGCCCCCTGGCGCATGGCCTCGACCGCGGTTTCGATCGAGGAAAAGGCGGTCATGATGATGACGGTCAGGTCCGGGTCGTGTTCCTTGATGCGCCGGAGCAGGTCCAGGCCGTCCAGGCGGGGCATGCGCAGGTCGGTGATGACCAGATCGAAGGGGGCTTTCTCCAGACGCTCCAGCGCCGCCACGCCGTCGGCCGCGGTCTCGGTTTGGTAGCCCGGCTTGGCCAGCATGACAGTCAGAATCCGGCGGATGTGCTCCTCGTCGTCCACGACGAGAATGCGCGGCGGCTGGCTCATGGCCGGCGGCTCCTCTCGACGTCCATGGGCAGGGTGACCGTGAAGGTAGCCCCCTGTCCGGGCCGGCTGTGGCAGGCGATCCGGCCGCCCAGGCCCTCGACGATCCGGTAGCAGACGGCCAAGCCCAGGCCCGTGCCCTGACCGGCCGGCTTGGTGGTGAAAAAGGGATCGAAAATCCGCTCCCGAACCTCGTCCGGGATGCCCGGGCCCGTGTCGGAAAAGACGAGCCGCACTTGGCCGACGCCGGCTTCGGTGCGAAGGTTCAAACGCCCGCCCTCGGACATGGCCTGGGCCGCGTTGAGGGCGATGTTGACCACGATCTGGGTCAGATGATCCCGGTCCATGTTCAAGGCGGGCAGGTCCTCGGCCAGGTCAAGCGCGATGTCGATGTCCCGAAAGACCCGCTGGGCCGCAAGCATGGCCATGACCCCCCGCACCGATTCGTTCACGTCGATCAGGGACCGCGCCCCGGCCGAGGGCCGCGAGAAATCCAGGAGATTTTCGATGATGCGCTGAATGCGGGCGGTCTGGTCGGCCATGGCGGCCAGGTATTCGCTGGCCTCCTCGGGCGAAACGCCGCCGCCCTGCAAAAGCTGGGTGTAGCCCGAGATGGCGCTTAGCGGGTTGCCAACCTCGTGGGCCACGCCGGCGGCCAGAATGCCGATGCTGGCCAGCTTTTCCGAGTGAAAGAGCTGTTTTTCCAGTTCCTTACGCTCGGTGATGTCCCGGGCCAGGACAATGGTGCTGGCCTCCCTTCCCGGTCCCGGCGCGAAGCGGGAAAGGTTCAGAAGCACGGTCCGCTCACCCAGGGTGGGGCTGAGAAAGATCACCTCGGGCATGGCGTCGCCCTCCGGAGGCTGAGAGGCGGCTGGTTCGGCCAGAAGGTCGGTCAAGGCCCGTCCCGCGAGCGCGTCCTTGTCGTAGCCCCATTCGCCGATCTTACGGTTGACATAGGTGATCCGGCCCGCTCCGTCCAGGGTGAAGATGACGTCGTTGGCCGCTTCGAGCAGGCTTTCGAGGTAGAGGCTCGTTTCCCTGGCCTGCCGCTCCGAGGCCTGAAGGCGCACATTGGCCTGGGCCAGGTCGTCCAGGAGCCGCAGGTTGGCCAGCGTGGCCGCGGTGTGGTCGGAGAGGATGGTCAGGACCCGGACCTCGCTTTCGCCGAAGGGAAAATCGGCGGAGCGGCTGAGGGAGAGCAGGCCCACGGTCTGGTTGTGGGCCACCAGGGGCAGATAGAGGCGGGAGTGGGGGCCGGGGTCGCCGGGTTCCAGGATGACGGGTTGGCCGGCCCGGGCCGCTTTCACGGCCGTGCCTTCACTCAGGCGAAGAGCGCCGGGTTCGTTCTCCTCGAAGTAGCGGCTCTGTTCGCTGAGGCCGTCGAAGGAAGCCTTGAGAACCAAGTCGCCGCTGGCCGGGTCCTGGATCATGAGGCCGAGTTCTTCGATCGTGATCTCGTGGGCCACGATGTCCACCAGTTCGAGGCAGAGGGATTTGAGGTCCAGGGGGGTGCGCAGGGCGTCGCTGATGCGCCGGATGAGGGACAGTTCCTCGATCTTGGTGTCGTAGAGGTCGTAGATTTCGGTCAGGGTATGGCGGTAGGATTCGAGGGAGGCCTCGAGTTCCATGATCTTGCGTTCGGCCGCCTGTTCGGGCGGGGCGGGGGACGGCGGTCCGGCATTCGGCTTTGGCGGGGCGTCGCCTTTTTTTCGGACCATGGTTTCCCCTTTTCCCGCCATTCCCGGGATTCCGATCAGGGTTCGGGACCGAGGTCTTTGAACCAGCGGGGCAGCGTTTCCAGGAGAAGCGCGGCGGACTTGGGGGAAAGGTTGATGGCGTCCCGTTTCCGAAACTCGCCGCGGAATTTCTGGTAGCGCCTCAGACCCGCCTTGGGCGGGCCGAACTCCCCGGTCTGCCGGTCCCGTTCCCGGAAAAGGAATAAAATGGTGGTCCAGGCCCCCCGGTTGAGCACGACCCGGTCCAGCTCCTCGACGACCAAAAGGCCGTCTTCCTCATAATTTATCGTGATCTCATCAATATTTTCAGCCATGGGCCCATTATAGAAGCAGACCACGGCCGACGTCAACTCGCTGCGAGGATCGAGACCGCGTTTCGGTCCCTCTTTTTCTTGGATCGGCCTTTACTTGGTTTTTGGCTTCGGATATACTAACGGCTTCGGTTGGGTCGGAGGTAGGTAGCACCCAGTTTGCACCCAAAAGCGCGCCTCTCCATGGAACGGGTTCGCAGAACCCCCGCAGGCGGTCTCCCATTTCAAAAACCAAGAGGATTTTCCAGCCTCCCCTGGTCTCGGGTGGAAGTCTCGAAGGATACAATGACGGGTGTCAGACGCCCGTGACAGGTGTGGTAGATGCGTCTTCTTAAAGGGAAAATTTTTTACGGCTGGTATATCGTCCTGGCGACCAACATTATCTGTCTGTTGGGCTTCGGGACGTGGCTTTACAGTTTCGGGGTGTTTTTTAAGCCGATGATGGCCGAGTTCGGCTGGACCCGGGCCATGACGGCCGGGGCCGCGTCGCTCCGTAGCGTCGAAGGCGGTGTGGCCGGTCCGGTCGTGGGCTGGGCCGTGGATCGGTACGGAAGCCGCGTCGTCATAATCGTGGGGGCGATCATCTCGGGGCTGGGCTTCGCGCTGATGCCCTTTGTCAATTCCCTGCTGGGTTTTTACATTGCTTACGGCCTCATCGTCTCGATCGGGATGAGCGCCATGCTGTACATACCGGCCTTCACGGTCCTCGCCTATTGGTTCAAGCGGCGGCTGTCTTTGGCCTTGTCTCTGCTGGCGGTCGGCGCCGGTCTGGGGGGATTGCTCTGCGCCCCGGCTTCGGCTTTGCTCGTCCAGCGCCTGGGCTGGCGGTCGGCCTTTCTGGTGATCGGGGTGATGATGTGGATCGTGGTCATTCCGTTGGCCCTGGTGGTGCGGGACCGGCCGGAGGAAAAGGGGCTGACCATCGACGGCGACCCGCCTCCAGAACCGGATCCGACCGGGGAGCAAGATCCGGCTGAGGCCGTGGAGGTCTCCGGCCCCAAGGAGGGTAGGGATTACACCATCAAAGAAGCCATGCAGTCACGGGCCTTCTGGTTGTTGGCGCTGACCTTTTTTCTGCAGAGCGCGGCCTATAACGCGGTCATCGTGCATTCCATTCCGGCCATGACCGATGCGGGCATCACGGCAGCAACGGCGGCCTTCAGCTTCGGGTTGATGACCCTGGTCAGCATCGTGGGCCGGATGACCTTCGGAACGCTCGGGGACTATGTGGACAAGCGATATTTGTTCATGATCACCTACGGCATCATGGGGCTGGGCGTCCTGGTGCTGATGAAGCCCACGAGCATGTTCATGGTTTATCTTTTCGTCGCCCTGTTTGGGATCGGGTTCGGCGGCACCGTGCCTTTGATGCCGGCCATCCGGGCCGAATACTTCGGCCGAACCGCCTTGGGCAAGGTGCAAGGCTTCATGAATCCGGTGGTCATGGTGGCGGGCGCCACCGGTCCGTTCGCGGCCGGACATCTTTTCGACCAAACAGGGACCTATTACACCAGTTTCCTGCTGGCCGCGTTTCTGGCTTTCGGGGCTTCAATCACGGTCTTTTTCGCCAAGCCTTCCAAGTTGCCGGCGAAATAAGCGAGGGGACCTTTTCTAAAAAGCTGTACGGGGATTGATGCTTAAAAAGATTTATTACGGCTGGTGGATCGTACTAGCCACCAACATTATCTGCATGTTGGGTTTTGGCACGTGGCTTTACAGTTTCGGGGTGTTTTTCAAGCCGATGATGAACGAGTTCGGTTGGACCCGTGCCATGACGGCCGGGGCCGCGTCGCTCCGCAGCGTTCAGGGCGGCGTGGCCGGGCCGATCGTGGGTTGGGCCGTGGACAAGTACGGTTCGCGCGGCGTGGTCCTTTTGGGCGGTATTATTTCCGGCGTGGGCTTCATCCTCATGTATTTCGTGAACTCGCTGGCGGCCCTGTACATCATCTACGGCCTGGTGCTGTCCATCGGCATGAGCTTCATGCTTTACATCCCGGCCTTCACCGTGCTGGCCAAGTGGTTCCGTCGCAAGCTGTCCCGGGCGTTGGCCGTGCTGGCGGTCGGGGCCGGTCTGGGCGGACTCATCTTCTCGCCCCTGTCGGCGTTTCTGATTCAGCGGTTGGGCTGGCGGTTCGCCTTCGTGGCCATCGGGGTCCTGGTCCTGATCGTGGTCATTCCCTTGAGCTTCGTCATCAAGGAGACGCCGGCCGACAAGGGTCTGCGGATCGACGGCGATCCGCCCGACGACGAGGCGGAAAACGGCTCCGAGGAAGAGCGCATCAAAGCCACGTCCACGGTCACGGCCTCGGACTACACCTTGAAACAGGCACTCAAGAGCCGAACGTTCTGGCTGCTGGGGGCGGCCTTTTTCTGTCAGAGCCTGGTGCATGGCACGGTGTTCATCCATGCCGTCCCGCACCTGACGGACATCGGCATCTCCATGGAGATGGCGGCCTTCAGCGTGGGGTTGTTGACCATGGTCAGCGTTGTGGGCCGGCTTTCTTTCGGCTATCTCGGGGATTTCATCGACAAGCGGTATCTCTTCATGACGTCTTACACGCTGATGGGGCTGGGCGTGTTGGCGCTGCTCTACGCCCACACCATGCCCATGGTTTACCTGTTCATCGCCTTGTTCGGCGTGGGCTTTGGAGCGAACGTGCCGCTCATGCCGGCGTTCCAGGCCGATTACTTCGGCCGGGCCGCTTTGGGTAAAATCCAGGGTTTCACCAACCCGGTCTCCATGGTGGCCGGGGCCACGGGGCCGGTGCTGGCGGGTTATCTCTTTGACCGGACCGGGTCCTACCACGTGAGCTTCATGCTCGCCACGGCCATGCCCTTTCTGGCGGCCGCTTTCATCTTCTTGATCAAGCCCTCTCCCCTGCGCAAGGGCACGGCATGAAAAAAAAGGTCTTCTACGGCTGGTGGATCGTAATAGCCACCAACATTATCTGCATGCTGGGCTTCGGCACGTGGCTGTATAGCTTCGGTGTATTTTTTAAGCCCATGATGGCCGAGTTTGGTTGGAGCCGGGCCCAGACGGCCGGGGCCGCGTCCTTGCGCAGCATCGAAGGCGGCGTGGCCGGACCGCTGGTGGGCTTTCTCGTGGACCGGTATGGCGGACGGTGGATCATTTTCACCGGCGGCGTGATTTCGGGGCTTGGTTTCGCCGCCATGTTTTTCGTCAACTCCCTGGTCGGCTTCTACCTCTTTTACGGCCTGTTTCTTTCCGTGGGCATGAGTTTCATGCTCTATATCCCCTCCTACACCGTCATCGCCAAATGGTTCCAACGCAAGCTGTCCCGGGCGCTGTCGATCTTGGCGGTCGGGGCCGGGCTGGGCGGCTTGATCTTCACGCCGATTTCGTCGATTCTGATTCAGCATCTGGGCTGGCGGTTTGCCTTCCTGGCCATCGGGATCGTGGTCTGGCTGATCGTGCTGCCGCTGAGCATGGTCATCAGGGAGAAACCGTCCGTGATGGGGCTTTTGCCCGATGGGGACGCAGAAAAAGCGCCGGACGGGACCGAATCCGGGTCGAAACCGGTGGAGCAGGGCCGTGATTTCACCTTGAAAGAGGCCATGTTGTCCTCGTCTTTTTGGCTGTTGTCCGTGGCCATGTTCTGCCAGAGCATGGCCCATTCCGTGGTTTTCGTCCACGCGGTGCCGCATCTGACCGATATCGGCTTTTCCGCCCCCCAGGCGGCCTTCAGCGTGGGGCTGATCACCATGGTCAGCGTGGTGGGGCGGCTGTCTTTCGGGTATCTCGGGGACTTCATCGACAAACGGCGTCTGTTCACGGTATCCTACGCCATGATCGGCCTGGGCGTGGTGGTGCTGCGCATGGCCGACACCATGCCGCTGGTCTATCTGTTCATCGCCCTATTCGGCATCGGATATGGGGCCAACGTGCCCCTGATGCCGGCCATCCGGGCCCAGTATTTCGGCCGGGCCTCCCTGGGCAAGATTCAGGGTTTCATGACGCCGGTGACCATGGTGGCCGGGGCCACGGGTCCGATCACGGCCGGTTATCTTTTTGACCAGTCGGGATCCTACAGCTTCAGCTTTTTGATCATCAGCGTCCTGCCGTTCCTGGCGGCAGTTCTGGTCTCCTTCCTTCCGCCCGCTGGACGGGTTCATGGAATCGCATGAAAAAAAAGGTTTTCTACGGCTGGTGGATCGTTCTGGCCACGAATATCATCTGCGGGCTGGGCTACGGAACGTGGCTGTATAGCTTTGGGGTTTTTTTCAAGCCGATGATGGCCGAATTCGGCTGGACCCGGGCCATGACCGCGGGCGCATTCTCTCTGCGCAGTATCCAGGGCGGGATCGCCTCGCCCATCCTGGGCTGGCTGATCGACAAGTACGGCGGGCGGGTGGTCATCTTCGGCGGAGCGATCGTCAGCGGCCTGGGTTTCGTGTTGATGTACTTTGTCAACTCCCTGTGGAGTTTCTACCTGATCAACGGGGTGATTCTATCCGTCGGCATGGGGGCCATGCTCTATCTGTCGGCCTTCACCATCATCGCCAACTGGTTCGTGCGCCGGCTGTCCCTGGCCCTGTCCCTGCTGGCCGTGGGGGCCGGTCTGGGCGGTTTGGTCTGCGCCCCGGCCTCGGCCGTGCTCATCGAACATTTCGGATGGCGGGCCGCCTTTGTGGTCACCGGGGTGGTGGTCTGGGTTGTGGTCCTGCCGCTGACGTTGGTGATTCGGAATTCGCCGGAAGAAAAGGGACTGAGGCCCGACGGCGACGCACCCCAACCAAACCCGAAGGCGAATGGCTCGGATGACCCGTCGGTCGATGGACCCACAACGTCCTCGGACTACACCCTAAGGCAGGCGTTGGTTTCGAGAACCTTCTGGCTGCTGGTGGCGGCCTTTCTGTTTCACAACATGGCCTACTCGGTGGTCATCGTGCATTCGGTGCCGTCCCTGACCGACGCGGGCATTCCCATGGCCATGGCCGCCTTCACCATGGGGCTGCTGACCGCGGTGAGCATCGTCGGCCGGTTGTTGTTCGGTTATCTGGGGGATCGGCTGGAGAAGCGGTACCTGTTCATGGTCTGTTACATCATGATCGCGGGCGGGGTGCTGGCGCTCCGGGCGGCGCACACCATGCCCATGGCCTACCTGTTCATCGCTTTGTTCGGCATCGGTTTCGGCGGCACCATCCCCCTGGACCCGGCCCTCCGGGCCGAGGTTTTCGGACGGGCCGCTTTCGCCAAAATTCAGGGCATCATGTCGCCCCTCATCATGATTTCCAGCGTCACCGGACCGATTCTGGCCGGCTACCTGTTCGACGTCAGCGGCTCCTACCGCTTCAGCTTCCTGCTCACGGCCCTGTTCCCCTGCTGCTCGGCCGTCTTCTGCGCGTTCCTGCCCAGGAGCCGACGCCGACCCGCTTAGTGTCCCGTCCCAGCAATTTCTTATTATAGTAAATTCCCGATCCGTCGTTGCGAGGAGTCACGCTGGTCCACTGAAAGTGATTGTGGCATGGGCTTCCAGCCCATGCATCCGATGCACGGCCAGGGTGGCCGTGCCATAAAATCAGGCGGACGACGTGGCAGTCTCTTTCATTTCATATAGATATGAGATTGCCACGCTTCGCTCGCAATGACGGCGAAAGGGTAGATCTAATGCAAGGAACTTGTGGGACACGATATTAGAAGCCGTTTCAAAAAGGTTTTAAAACCACTTCTATAAACCCGGGCCCTGAACCTCCAGGAACCGCCGGTACTGGTCCATCTCGGCCAGGACCCCGGCCGCCTGGCGGAACGTCTCGAACGTGGCGAACGAGGCGCTGTTGTACCGTTCCTCCATCTCCTGCCGAATGATGTCGCCTTCGATCCCGCTGCGACCCTTGTCCAAGACCACGTAGATCGGTTTGCCCATCCGCTTCATGGACTCGACGGTCAGTTTGACAAAGCCCTCCATCATGGACCGGCCCACGACCTTGCTGATGATGTCCACGCTCTGGTTGAAGATCAGGGCGTCGATATTGGGGTCGTCCCGGAGCAGGTCCATGAGGGTCATGATGTTCTCGGGGCCTCGTCCGAAAAAGGCGCCCATGATGTCCAGCGGGTTCTTGGCGCTGGACCCCTGAATGGGTACGAACGCCTCGATCGCCCGGATGGTCTTGTCGGTCAGGTGAGGCACCCGCAGCCCGGCCTCCTCGGCCATGTCGGTCATGGTCACCGAACCACCGCCGGCCCCGCCCAACACGGCCACGTTCCGGCCGCGCGGCAGAGGCAGGCGCATCAAAGCGGACAGGGTGGCGGCCATGTCTTCCAGGGAGCGGGCCGTGATGATGCCGGTCTGACGGCAGAGGGCCTTCCAGATTTTCGGGGAGCCGGCCAGGGAAGCGGTGTGGGACTGGGTGGCCCGGGAACCGCCCTCGGTGGTGCCGCCCTTATAGACGACCAGGGGCTTGACCGGCGTGATCTGTTTGGCCAGTTCGAAAAATTCCCGGCCATCCTTGAGGCCCTCGATATAGGAGCCGAGGAATTTGGTCTTGTCGTCCTGGGCCAGGTATTCGAGGAACTCGTGGTTCTGGAGGTCGCTGGCGTTGCCGTAGCTGACGACCTTGCTGAATCGTACGCCCTTGCCCGCGGCCAGGGAGATGAAGTGTCCGGCGAGCTGGCCGCTCTGGGAGACGAAGCCGACCGGGCCGGGCGAGGTCGGGAACTCGTTGGCCCAGGCCAAACCGCCCTCCGGGCAGTAGAGGCCCATGCAGTTGGGGCCGATGACCCGGATGCCCGCCTGGCGGGCGATCTCGATCATTTCCTTTTCCAGCCGGGCCAGGTCCTCGCGCCCGGTCTCGGAAAAACCGGCCGTGAAAAGATGGACGTATTTCACGCCCTTGGCCGCGCAGTCGGCCATAACGTCGAGCACGACCTTGAAGGGCACGCTGAAGATGACCAGGTCCACGTCGTCCGGGATGTCGCGAACGCTTTTATAGGCCGTGAGCCCCAGGATGGTTTCGGCCGTGGGGTGAACCGGAAAGATTTTTCCCTTGAAATGCAGTTTGATGGAGCCTTCGATATAGGTGTTGCCTCCCCACCGGCCCCCGGCCAAGCCGCCTTTGGGCGAAGCGCCGACCACGGCGATGTTCTTGGGGTAAAACAAAGTTTCCAGGGGATGAGGTGCTTTTTCGCTCATGGGTTGAACCTCCGCAAAAACGGCAACCGTCCCGGCGTCTCAGGCGAGCGCCTCGGGGCGGGAGTTGGATTCCTTGAACCGGCGGTACTGGTCTAGTTTGCATATGACCCGGGCCGCGATTTCGAACGAATTGAAGGTGGGCAGACCGGCCTGCTGAAACCCCTGGATGGCCTCGGAGCCCATGAGGTCCATCTCCAGGCTGCCTTCCGGTTCGACGATCATGAACACTGGCTTGCCCAGAATCTCCCGGGCCTTGAGCGCCTGTTGGATGAGGGAGTTCACTCCGGCCCGGCCCTGGTCCCGATAGACCCAGCGGAAATGGAGGCTGTACATGAAGATGTCGATGTTCTCGTCGTCGCGCAGCAGTTCCATGAGCTTGTAGAAATGCTCGGGCTTGTGGATGTCGATGTCCAGCGGATTGCGGGCGCTGTGGCCTTCGATGGGCACGAAGGTCTCGATGCCGCTGACCGTATTGGCGGACAGGTGCGGCACCTTGAGCCCTTCCCTTTCGGCCAGATCGGTCATGGTCACCGAACCGCCGCCGGCCCCTCCCAGGATGGCCGCCCGCACGCCGCCGGGCAGACCATCCAGGCTGAGCAGGGCGGCAACCGTGTAGCGGGCCTCGTCCATCGAGTTGACCGGGATGATCCCGGCCTGGCGGCAAAGGGCCTGCCAGATGCGGCTTGAACCAGCCACGGCCGCGGTGTGCGACCGGGTGGCCCGGGCGCCGCCCTCGGTCTGGCCGCCCTTCCAGACGACCAAAGGTTTGACCGGCGTGATCCTGCGGGCGGCCTCGAAAAAGGCCCGGCCGTCCTTCAGCCCTTCGAGGTAGGCGCCCATGACCTTGATTTCGTCGTCCTGGGCGAAATACTCCAGGAACTCGTGGGCCTGGAGGTCCACGGCGTTGCCGAAACTGACCACTTTGCTGAAGGTCAGCCCCAACTGAGCGCCTTCAATGATGAAGTGACTGGCCAACTGACCGCTCTGGGAAAAAAAGCCGATAGGCCCGATCGGCTCCGGGAACTCGTCGTTCCAGGCCAGACCGCCTTCCGGGCAGTAGAGCCCCATGCAGTTTGGACCCACGATGCGGATACCGCCTTTCCGGGCGATGCTCAGGAGTTCGCGTTCCATGTCGGCGTGTTCCGGCCGGCCGGTCTCGGTGAAGCCGGCGGTCAGCAGATGGACGAACTTGACCCCGTTGGCCACGCAGTCCTCCATCACCTGGAGCGCCGCCCGGGTGGGGATGGTGAAAATGACCAGGTCCACGGGCTCGGGCAGGTCGCGGATGTTGGCGTAGGCCTTGTAGCCGAGCACGGTCTTGGCCGAGGGATGGACCGGGTAGAGATTGCCGGGAAAGCTGTGTTTGATCGAGCCCACGATATACGAATTGCCGCTGGACCATGAGCGGCCGCGCTTGGGGGATGCGCCGACCATGGCCACGCTTCGGGGGTAGAAGAGTCGATCCAGGGGGTGTGAATCACGTGAGGGCATGGGTACCTCCAAATCCATAACGAACGGGTCACCCGACCCGGGTCCGCGTGCAAGCGCGACCCTGGGTGCGCGGGTTGGCAGAGGATGGGGTTGAGGCCGCGAGCAGGCCTCTGGGTCATCTAAGTCTTCCGCGCCGGTTTTCCGGGCGGGATCAGCCGGAGCGGCCGAAGGTGTTGGACGCGCTCCGGGCGAGTGGCTTTCGTTTTTGCTTTAACAACTCAAGTAACCAGTTGCACCGACCTCCATACAAGCCACTTATAATATGCCAAACCGGGGACAAAAGCAAGCGAGACCGAACGCCGGACGCGGGTCGCCAGCCGGCTCGGGACTTGAATTTTCTCCGCCATGGACGCATCTTAGAGAGAGGGCCATGGACGATCGTGTGAAAAAATTCCGGCGAATTCTCGAAGCCTGCGCGCTGTGCGGGCACGGCTGCGGAGCGGACCGTCTGGCCGGAGAGAAGGGCCTTTGCGGAGCCGGGGACCGGGTCCGGGTGGCCGCGCATCTGCTTCACCACGGCGAGGAGCCGCCGATTTCCGGCACGCAAGGCTCGGGCACGATCTTTTTCAGCCACTGCCCGCTCACCTGCGTCTTCTGCCAGAACTATCAAATTTCGCAACAGGGCCAGGGTGAGGACATGGACCCGGACGGACTGGTTGCCCGGATGATCGAACTTCAGGCGGCCGGCGCACACAACCTGAACCTGGTCTCGCCCACGCCCTGGGCGCCCCAGATTCTCGAAGCCCTGGCCCTGGCTCGAAACCAGGGCTTCGACCTGCCCGTGGTGTACAACACCGGCGGGTACGATTCGCCGGCCGCGCTGCGCCTCTTGGACGGCTGGGTGAATGTGTACCTTCCGGACGCCAAGTACGCGGACCCGGCCGTGGCCGAGGCCTTGTCCGGCGCGGAAAACTATCCGGCTGTCAACCGGGCCGCGCTTAGGGAGATGTATCGTCAGGTGGGGCCGCTGACAACCGACGCGCGGGGTTTGGCCGTGCGGGGCTTGTTGGTCCGGCACCTGGTGTTGCCCCAGGACCTGGCCCAGACCGAGGCGGTCCTGTCCTGGTTGGCCCGCGCTTTCGGACCGGATGTTCCGGTCAGTCTCATGGCCCAGTACCTGCCCTGTCACCGGACCAAGGGCATTTTCGATCCGTTTCCAGCCTTGACCCGGCCTCTGACCTTTTCCGAATACCGGGAGGCCGTGGACCAGGCCAGGGCCCTGGGCATGGACAACGTCTTTGTTCAGGAGCTGACCTCGGCCGAAGCCTATGTGCCGGATTTCGGGCGGGATCACGTCTTCGAGCGCATGGGTTGACGCGCCGGCCCGATCTTTTGTTTGACCGGACCTGGAAAAATTTGGTAGTAGAAACACTTTACCTCCCGGGCTGCGCGGTTCGTTCGGGTCAGGAAAGGAAATCATGCCCGATTATTGCACGAAACACCCGGACCGGCCGGCCGTGGCCCAGTGCCAGAAAATGAATGTGGGCTACTGCGAGGAATGTCTGGACACCTGCATGGCCTGCACCGAGCCGACCAATTATTGCAAATTCAGGTCGAGCTGCGTGACCTGGGAGAGGTGCCGCAAGAGCGACCGGGTCCGCAGCCTACGGGAGGAGAGCGCGAACAAGGCCTGACGCGGGCCAGCGAGGAAAATGGAATGGGAAAAACGGTAGCCGAAAAGCTGTTGGATGCACATTTGGTCGAAGGCCGGCCCGAAAAGGGGACCGAGATCGGTCTCCGGATCGACCAGACCCTGACCCAGGACACCACCGGGACCATGGTCTATCTGGCCTTCGAAACCCTGGGCATCGATCGGGTAAAGACCGACTTGTCGGTTGCCTACGTGGATCACAGCCTGCTTCAGACCGACAACAAGAACCCGGACGATCACGCCTATCTCCACTCCGTGGCCCGGCGGTTCGGCCTGTATTTTTCGCGGCCGGGCAACGGCATCTGCCACCAGGTGCATCTGGAGCGGTTCGGCCGACCGGGCAAGACGCTGCTCGGTTCGGACAGCCACACGCCCACCAGCGGCGGGCTGGGGGCCTTGGCTGTCGGCTCGGGCGGGCTGGATGTGGCCGCGGCCATGGCCGGGTATCCGTTCTACCTGACCTATCCCCGCATCCTGGGGGTGCGCTTGACCGGGGCCTTACCGGATTGGGTCAGCGCCCGGGACGTGGTGTTGGAACTCCTGCGCCGGCTGACGGTCAAGGGCGGGGTGGGTTACATCGTCGAGTTTTTCGGGCCGGGGGTGAACGCCCTGGACGTGCCCGGACGGGCCGTGGTGGCCAACCTGTGCGCCGAAATCGGGGCCACGACCACGGTCTGGCCCAGCGACGAGAACACGCGGCGGTTCCTGGCCGCCCAGGGCCGGGAGGACCATTTCACGCCGCTGGCCGCCGATTCGGACGCCGCCTACGACCGGGTCATCGACCTCGACCTGTCCGGCCTCGAACCCCTGATCGCCCGACCGTCCTCGCCGGACAACGTGGTCCCGGTGCGGGAGGTCGCCGGCCTTGACGTCCACCAGGTCATCATCGGCTCCTGCGCCAACTCCTCCTATCGCGACCTCATGACCGCGGCCGAAATCCTGGACGGCAAAGGCGTGCACGAAAACGTCGGCCTGGACATCAATCCGGGCAGCCGCCAGGTGCTGGAAAACCTCATGGACGCCGGCGGCCTGATGAAGCTGGTCCGGGCCGGCGCGCGCATCAACCAGTGCGGCTGCCTGGGGTGCCTGGGCATCGGCCAGGCCCCGGCCACGGGCGCGGTCAGCCTCCGAACCGTTACCCGCAATTTCCCGGGCCGAAGCGGCACCCAGGGCGACCAGGTCTATCTCTGCTCGCCCGAAACGGCCGCGGCCGCGGCGGTCTCCGGCCGCATCGTCGATCCCAGAGAATTGGGCACGCCGCCCCGGATCAAGCCGCCGGACCGATTCATCATCGACGACCAGGGCATCCTGCCGCCGCTGGCCGATACAACCCAAGTGGCCATCCGGCGCGGTCCCAACATCAAGCCCTTTCCCACCCTGCCGCCTTTGCCCGACCGCTTTGACGGCCGCGTGCTGCTCAAGATAGGGGACAACGCCACCACCGACGACATCATGCCGGCCGGCAGCCAGGTGCTGCCTTTCCGCAGCAATGTCCCGGCCATCAGCCGTTTCGTCTTTCAGCATATCGATTCGGATTTCGCGGCCAAGGCCGAGGCGGCCGGGGCCGTGGCCGTGGTGGGCGGCGAAAACTACGGGCAGGGGTCCTCGCGGGAGCACGCGGCCTTGGCCCCGCGTTTTCTCGGCGTGGGCGTCAAGCTGGCCAAAAGCTTTGCCCGCATCCATCGGGCCAACCTGGTCAACTTCGGCATCCTGCCTCTGACGTTCGTCCACGCCTCGGACTACGAGGCCGTCGCCGCCGGGGAGCCTCTGGCCATCGAGCGGCTGCGGGAGCTGGTTCTGAGCGGGGCCGAGGAGATTCCGGTGAAGGTCGGCGACCAAACCGTCCTGGCCCGGCTGGAAGCCTCGGAGCGCGAGCGGCGCATCCTGGCCGCCGGCGGCTTGCTCAACCTCATCCGGCAGGGAGCGGCGGGATAGTCCATGCAACGGCGGAACGCGGCTTTTTATAAGTTATTTCCGGGACGGGATACTAGTGGGCCTCGTCCGGGGCGTGGGAGCAGACCCCGGTGCAGGAGCAGGCGTCGCCATGGTCATGGGCGGCGCCTATTTTCGTGACGGCCCGATAGAGCGGTTTGATCGAAAGCAGCAAGAGAACCACGGCGCCGGCGATTTTAATCGGCTCGGGGAAAAGTTCGGCCGCCTGTCCGATCACGGCCTGGGGCGCAATGCCCAGGCCCGCGTACACTTGGTCCACGACCAGGCCGAAGCCGACTGCGGCCACGGCCAGGGCGGCCAGATAGATGGCCGTGGCCCGCCGGCCGAGCAGGCCCAGAAGCACGGTCAGGGAGGTGACGTTCGTGGCCGGTCCGGCCAGCAAAAAGACAAGGGCCGCGCCCGGACTGACGCCCTTCATGATGAGGGCCGCGGCAATGGGCGTCGAGGCCGTGGCGCAGATATAAAGCGGTACGCCGATGACCAGCATCAGCAGCATGGACGGCAGCCCGCCTCCCAGGTAATGGGCCATGACGGTCTGGGGCACGAGCACCGATATGGCCCCGGCCAGCAGCATGCCCACCGTGAACCAGCCGGCCAGGTCCGGCCACAGGTCGCCCACGGCAAATCCCAGTCCGGCCCGCGCCTTTTGTCCAAAGGTGTGGTGATGCCGGTGTTCCTCGGGCGGGCAGTCGATTCCCGAACAGCAGGCGTCCACCGGGCAGACCAGGCTCGGAACCGCGGCCTCGCCGGACGGTTCCCCACCCCCCCACAGATTTTCCACAATGCCGGCCGCGGCGGCCGTGAAAAAGGCGACCACCGGACGGGCCACGGTCATGATCGGGTCGAGCAGGGCGTAGGACACGGCCATGGAATCCACCCCGGACTCCGGCGTGGAAATCAGAAAAGCGGTCACCGCCCCCTTGTTGGCCCCCTGGCTTTTAAGGGAAGCGGCGGCCGGCAGCACGCCGCAGGAACACAATGGCAAGGGAATGCCCAAAAGCGCCGCCTTGAACACGGAGCTAAAACGGCCCGCGCCCAAGTGCTTGGCCACCAGGGACGGGTCCAGGAAGACCTTGAGCATACCGCCCACCAGCAGGCCGAAAAGCACATAGATCGAGGCCTCGACATACAGATGCCAGACCGAGGCCAGGTAGTTTCCGAGATAGACAATCAGGCCTTCCATCTTCCTTCCCGTCACTCGCGGATGTGGTCCAGGCCGAGCTGAAGCAGCCTAGCCACGTGATCATCGTCCAGAGAATAGTAGAGAACCTGCCCCTCGCGCCGGGCCTTGACCAAGGCCAGGTCCTTGAGCCGCCGGAGTTGGTGGGAGACCGCGGATTCGCTCACCTTGAGATACGCGGCCAGGTCGCAGACGCACATCTCGCCGCCGCTCAAGGCCTGCACCATTTTCAGCCGGGTCGGGTCGCCCAGGGTCTTGAAGGTGAGGGCCAGCCGGTCCGCCTCGCTGGGAGCCACGGCCTCTTGGCGGGCCTGAGCCACCCGGGCCAGGTGCACGACCCGGACCTGGCATCCGTCTTCTTGCGTGAGGCTGGCTTTTTTTCGGTTCATGGTTTTCTGCTTGCCCTTTCATGATTATATGAGCATATATTCAATTTAACACCAAGCCCGCGCCTGTCAAGGGGGCTTTCAAAAGGCGAGGGCGGTTTGTTCTTGAAGGAATGTGCGGCAAGGAACGCCCGAACGCGGCGCAAGGGCCCGTATCGGCCGTCCCCCTAAACCTGGCGCGCCAGGCGAAACCCGATGCCGGAACTGATCGAGGCGGGCCATTCCCCGAGGCGTATCCCGCACCGGATTTGCACGTCCAGGCTGCGCCACGATCCGCCGCGCAGGACCCGCATCTGGCCGGTCTCCGGGCCGCGTGGGTCCGCCCCCGGCGAATTCGAGTAGTAATCGGAAGAAAACCAGTCGGCGCACCATTCCCAGACGCCGCCCACCATGTCGAACAGCCCATAGGCGTTGGCCGGGAAGGAGCCCACCGGACCGAGCGTATGGTTCACGTCGATCCACTTCAAGCCGAACTGGGCCCGGCCGCTGGGCGGGTCGTTGCCCCAGGGGTAGCGCATGCGCTCCAGCCCTCCCCGGCAGGCCTTTTCCCACTCCGCCTCATAGGGCAGCCGGTACGAACGGCCCGTCTTGTCCGAGAGCCAGCCACAGTATCGCTCCGCGCCGAACCAGGTTAGGCTGTTGGCCGGATAGCGGTCACAGCCCGGGAGGGGCAGATAGACATTGCCTTCCAGCACCACCGTGGACCGTTCCGACGGCTCGAAATAGGTCTGGTCCGGGTTGCCCACCTCGTTCAGGAATTGGGCCCATTCCGCGGCCGTGACCGGGTAGCGGGCCGCGAGAAATTCCGAAACAAAGACCTCGTGTTCCGGGAACTCGTCCTCCTCGCCGTGACCGGTCCGGCTGCCCATGATAAAGGGGCCGGCCGGGACGCGCACCAAGTGAATCTGCCGCCTGGACGATGGATTGGTGAGGCTCATGCCGGGCTCCCGCTCGCCTGTTCAGAAAATCCCGCGCGGTTCGGACATCGTTCGATATTTTTCAGTCATATCACCAAGACGGGAGGTTTTCAAACCTTTCGACAGACGGCAGCCGGGCTTGTACGCTTCTTAAATGGGAATTGATTTCGCCGCCGGGGAGGGCTACACTTGAAAAAAAACATAGAGGAGTCCTTATGAGCGAGAGGAAACATACGCCGGAGTCTGTCCTGGGCTTGGCCCGGTCGTTCATGGAGGCGCGGGTGGTCCTTTCCGCCGCGGAGCTGAATCTTTTTACCTTGCTGGCCGGGGAGGCCCGTTCGGCCGAGGATGTGGCCGGCGAGATCGAGGGCGATCTCCGCGCCGCGACCGTTCTGCTGGACGTCCTGGCCGCTCTGGGGTTTCTGGAGAAAACCGACGGCCGCTACAGGTGCCCGGAGGACCTGGCGCGGTTTCTGTCCGCGGGCGCGCCGAATTCGGTCCGGCCCATGGTCATGCACGCGGCCACGCTCTGGCGGACCTGGTCCAACCTGACCGCCATCGTGCGCGGTCAACACACGCCAGAGGCGGCCGGGGAGAGGCGGCGTTTCGACCCGGAGGACCAGAAGGCCTTTATCGGGGCCATGCACGTGGCCGCGGCCCGAACGGCCCCGTCCGTGGTCCAGGCCATCGATCCCGGTCCGGCCAAAGCGCTGCTCGACGTGGGCGGTGGTTCGGGGAGCTACACCCTGGCTTTCCTCAAGGCCTCCCCGGACCTCAAGGCGACCCTCTTCGACCTGCCGCCGGTCATTGAAATGGCCCGGCAGCGCATTACCGAGGCCGGGGAGATGGACCGGGTTAGGCTGGCCCCCGGCAATTTCTACAAGGACGAACTTCCGGGCGGCCACGACCTGGCCCTGCTTTCGGCCATCATCCACCAGAACAGCTACGAACAGAACGTGGCCCTGTACGAAAAGGTCTATCGCGCCCTGAACCCGGGCGGCCGGATCATCGTCCGGGACCACGTCATGAGCGCGGACCGGACCGAACCCCTGGAAGGGGCCATGTTCGCCGTGAACATGCTCGTGGGCACGCCGGGCGGCGGGACTTACACCTTTGGGGAGATCGAGGAGGGACTGACCCGGGCCGGGTTCACCCGCATCCGGCAGCTTCAAAGCCGGGGCATGTTTTCCCTGGTCGAGGGGTTTAAGCCCTGAGTACTCGGAAGCGCCTCGCGCTAAATCAGCCCCTTCCGGTCATTGCGAGCGAAGCGTGGCAATCTCATAGCGGGCTGAATAGGAACGAGATTGCCACGTCGTCACGCCCAGGCGTGACTCCTCGCAACGACGGATCGCGACTCCCCTCTCGTTCCAGGGCTCTGCCCTGGAACGTCATAAGGACTTGAGGCTCTGCCTCAACACAACTTTTTCCAAGTAATTCCAAATCGTTTGGACGATAGGTGTCGAGGCAGAGCCTCGATGCGATTCCCCGTTCCAGGGCAGAGCCCTGAAACGAGAGGAAGGGAACGCCGCGAATGAACAACAGCTTCTAGCCTTCCTCGTGGCCCCGGCGGAGTGCGCGGGCCATGTCCCGGTCGGCCATGCGTTTCTTGATAACCTGCCGCTTGTCAAAGGACTGCTTGCCCCGGGCCAGGCCCAGTTCCACCTTGGCCCGGCCGCCGCTGAAGTAGATGGCCAAAGGGATGAGGGACATGCCCTTTTCCTGGGTGTGGCCGAACAGTTTTCGGATTTCCCGTTTGTGCAACAGGAGCTTGCGACGGCGGTCCGGGTCGTGGTTGTCTTGATGCCCGAAAGGGTAGGGGCTGATGTGGGAATTGAACATCCACACCTCGCCGTCCATGACCCGGGCATAGGAGTCGCTCAGGTTGGCCCGGCCCTGACGCAGGCTCTTGACCTCGGTGCCGGTCAACACCAGACCCGCCTCGTAGATTTCGCCGATCTGGTAGTCGAACCGCGCCCGCTTGTTGCGGCAGACGATTTTGCGGTCCGAGGCTTTTTCTTTCGGGCTCATGGTCGTTTTGGGGATGGGCGGGTTAGGGCCGTCAAGCCGAAGGCCCGACGCGGACGCCGTGTTTCAGGCCGCTGAAGCGGTTGGCGGCCGTCAGCTTGACGAAGTCGTTCACTTCAATCACGGTGCGGCATCTCAGAATCTGCTCCAGATACGCCTGGCACTCGGCCCGAGTCATCATGCGGATGAGCCGTTTGATATGCGGCACGCTGGTGCTGGGCATGGACAGCTCGTCCAGACCCATGCCCACCAGGATGGGGACGGACAGGGGATCGCCGGCCATCTCCCCGCACATGGCCACGCTGATGCCGGCCTCGTGTCCGGCCCGGATCACGGACAGGAGCACGCGCAGAACCGCCGGATGCAGCGGCTCGTACATATGGGCCACCCGCTCGTTGACCCGGTCGATGGCCAGGGAATACTGGATGAGGTCGTTGGTGCCGATGGAAAAGAAATTCACCTCCCGGGCCAGCACGTCGGCCATGATGGCCGCGGAGGGCACCTCGATCATACAGCCCACGTCCATGTCCGGGTCGAAGTCAAAGCCGCCCCGGGTTAGGTCGCGGCGGACCTTTTCCAAAATCTCCTTGGCCTGTAACAGCTCCTCCAGTCCGGAGATCATGGGGAACATGATCTTGACGTTGCCGAAGGCCGAGGCCCGGAGAATGGCCCGGAGCTGGGTTTCGAAGATGCCCCGTTCCTTGAGGCAGAAACGAATGGCCCTGAGCCCCAAAGCCGGGTTCATCTCCTCGGCCCAGCGAACGGTCGAGGCGAACTTGTCGCCCCCCAGGTCCAGGGTGCGGATGGTCACCGGCCGCGGGGCCATGATCTGGGCCACGTCCCGGTAATCTTCGAACAGCTCCTCCTCGGTCGGCAGGGTAGGACGGGACAGGTACAGAAACTCGGTCCGGTACAGCCCGACCCCGTCTCCGCCGTGATCGACCACCGCGGCCACTTCCTCGAACATCTCGATGTTGGCCTTGACCTCCAGCCGATGGTCGTCCAGGGTCACGGCCGGCAGATGGGAGCAGCGGACGATTTCGGCCTGGTAGCTCTCGTAACTGCGCTGGCGGCCGTGATAGAACTCGAGGGTTTTCTCGTCCGGGTTGATCAGCACGTCGCCGCTGGTGCCGTCCACGATGATGAGGTCGCCGGTGCGGATGCGCTGGGTGCAGTCCTTAAGCCCGACCACGGCCGGAATCTCGAGGGCCTGGGCGATGATGGTCGTGTGGGAGGTCTTGCCCCCCATGTCGGTGATGAAGCCCATGACCCGGTCCAGCCGCATCTGGGTGGTGTCGGCCGCGGACAGGTCGTGGGAGACGATGATGACCCGCTCGCTGATCTCGGTCAGACTCTCGGGCTTTTGCCCGACCAGGTTGCGCATGACCCGGTCCGTGACGTTCTCCACGTCCATGATCCGCGTGCGGATGTACTCGTCCCGAATGCGGGAGAACAGGTCCGAGGCATGGTCCACCGACTTTTTCAGGGCCCACTCGGCGTTGATTTTTTCCTCGCGGATGCGGTCGATCGTGTCCTGGTAGAGCATGCGGTCCTTAAGCAGGCGCAGATGGGTGTCCAGGATGTAGGCGTGGTCGCTCAGCTCGGCCGGAATCTCGGATTTGATGGCCACGATCTGGGTCTCGGTCGCGTCCACGGCGCGCTCGAAACGGGCCACCTCCTCCTCGATGAAGGACTCGTTGATGAGGTACTGGTACAGGACCCGGACCTTGCTCCGATCCACCAGATAGGCCTTGCCGATGGCGATGCCCGGGGAGGCGGCCACGCCTTTCAGCAGGGAAGAGCGGTCTATGAAGTCCGGAACTTTCATTCTTCGCCGAATTTGTTCTCGATCAGTTCAGTTAATGCTTCCAGGGCCAGACGGCTGTCCGCGCCCCGAGCCGTGAGCCGCAGCCGGGACCCCACCGGGCACTCCAGGGTGAGCAGCGACAGCAGGCTCTTGGCGTCCGCGCCCTGTCCGTCCTTTTCTATCAAAATCTTGGACTCGAACCGCTCGGCCGTCTCGGCCAAACGGGTCGCCGCCCGAAGATGCAGCCCCAGGCTGTTTTTGATGGTTATGTCCTTGGTCGTTTCCAAAACGCCGGTCCTCTGTCCACTCAATCTCCAGGCTTCGCACCACGCCCGGGCCTCCGGCCCCGGGCTTCGAGGGCCAAACGATACAATTCGCTGCGGCTCATGTCGGCCACCTTGGCCAACTCGGCCACGACCTCCTTGAGCGGCCGGGTTTCTTCCCGGAGAATCTCCAATAGTTCGTCCCGGCCCAAAAGCCGGGCGGCGGCCGCCTCCGCGCCGGCCACCACCAGGGTCACTTCGCCGCGCACCCCATCCGGCCGCGCGCCCATCTCCCGGGCCAGGTCCGGGAGCGGGCCCCGCAGGAACTCCTCGTGCCGCTTGGTCATCTCCCGGCCCATGACCGCCGGACGGTCGCCCAAGATCGCGGCCAGGTCCGGGAGCGTCTGGGTCAGACGATGCGGGGCCTCGAAAAAAACCAGGGTCCGGCCCTCATGGACCAGGGCCTCGATGGCCCTCTGCCGCGCTGCCTTTTTGGCCGGCAAAAAACCGACAAAGAGGAAGCCGGCGATGGGCCACCCCGCGACCGACAAGGCGCAGGCCGGGGCCGACGGTCCGGGCACGGGCACCACCTGCCCGCCTTGCCCCAGCACCTCGGCCACCAACAACGCCCCGGGATCGGATACGCCCGGCGTGCCGGCGTCCGAAACCAGGGCCACGTCCCGCCCCTGGCCGATCTCGCTCAGCAGGCGCGGCAGGACCCGGGCGTGGTTCTGCTCCCGGTAGCTGACCAGCGGGGTCCGAAGACCGTAATGGGTCAAGAGCGCCCGGGTGCGCCGCGTGTCCTCGGCCGCCACCAGGGCCGCTTCGCCCAGCACGCGCGCGGCCCGAAAGGTCAAATCCTCCAGGTTCCCCAGCGGAGTGGCCACCACGTAAAGCGTACCCGGAGCCGACATTCGCCGCGTCCCGTTTAATCCGCCGCCAAATCGAAGGCGTCGATCAAATGGTCCAGCCGGGGACGGCCCTCTTCCAAAACGATGCCCACCACGTCGAAACGGGCCGCCCGGTCCTGCCAGCCCTTGTCGGCCAGAAAAGAGAGGGCCGCCCGCGAAATCCGCCGCCTCTTTTCCCGGTCCACGGCCGCCGAAGGCCCGCCGAATCCAGTCCCGGAACGCGTCTTGACCTCGGCGAAAACCACTATCCGGCCGTCTTCGAGGATCAGATCGATCTCCCCATAGGGGGTGCGCACGTTCCGGTCGATCAGACGCAGGCCTTTTTTCTTCAAATAGGCCGCCGCCAGGTCTTCGCCCTCCCGGCCCAGGTCCCGGCGTTTTTTCAGGCGGGCGAACATGATCTCACCGGCGCAAAACTCCGACGGTGGATGGGGCAGGGCCCGTGACGCTTAAGCGCGGCCAGGTGGGCGGCCGTGGCATAGCCCTTGTGGGCGGCGAATCCGTAATCGGGGTACAGCCGGTCGTATCTCTGCATCCACCGGTCGCGCACCACCTTGGCCACGATGGAGGCGGCGCCCACGGTCAGGCTGAGGCGGTCCCCGTGGGGCAGGGCCTTCTGAGGAGGGTCTCCGGCGGCGCTGAGATCCGGGAGGGGGAAGGTGCCGTCCACCAGGACATAATCCGGGTGGAGATTGAGTCCGGTCACGGCTCGGGCCATGGCCCGAAGCGCGGCCTGGAGGATGTTGTAGCGGTCGATCTCCTCGACATCCGCGTACCCCACGGCCACGGCCTTGGCCCGTTCAACGATCAAGGCAAAGGCCTTTTCCCGGGCGGCCCGGGTCAAGGCCTTGGAGTCGGTCACACCCGGATATTCGACCTCTTCGCTCAGAATGACCGCCGCCCCGACCACAGGACCGGCCAATGGGCCTCGGCCGGCCTCGTCCGCGCCGGCGATCAGGGTATGGCCCGCCCGCCAAAGCGATTTTTCCACATCGCCGGCAGCCTGGGCCCGGGCCAGCTCTTTGAACAAGGGCAGGTTCTTGGACCTTCGCCCCGCCAACGCGTCCCCGCTACGCCATCCGGCGGCTCTTCAACCGGGCCGCCTTGCCCCGCCGTTCCCGCAAATAGTACAGCTTCGAACGCCGCACCTTGGCCTGGGACAACACCTCGATCTTTTCCAACAACGGCGAGTTCGTCGGAAAAATCCGCTCCACCCCGATGCCGTAAGAAACCTTGCGCACGGTGAAAGTCGCGCCGGCCTGGCCGTGCCGCTTGCGGATGACAACGCCTTTAAAGGCCTGCAGCCGCTCCTTTTCCCCTTCCTTAATGCGCACGGTCACGTTGACCGTGTCGCCCACCTGGAAGGAGGCCAGGTCGGTCCTCATTTGTTCGCGTTCAATCATGTCCACGGGATCCATTTTGCTCCTCCGCGACGCCTATCTCGTACCGCACAGCCGATCGCACACGATCCGGGCTGTCGATCGGACTGACAGATGTTTTTATTTGCTCGGCCCTCAAAGGGGCGCGATGCTCGTTTGTCGAACCGGACGCCTTTCGCTTGACCCGGCCCCAAAAAAGAAGCCGCCGGGCCAAAGCCGCCAAGCCGCCCGCGCTAAAATTTTCAATCCCGGCCACGACCCCGTCCGGGCCGCCGTAGCCATTTATCGACGCTTATACATCGGGCCGCGAAAAAGCGCCAGAACTTCTTCACGAATCCGCTTCATCTTTTTCGTCGCCCCCGAGACCCCACGCCTCGGCCTCGAAGGCGAGCAGCACCTCCCGGTCCTCGTCGCTCAAGGCGGCCGAGTGCAAAAGGTCCGGCCGCCGCTCGCGGGTGCGGACCAGGGACTGCCGCCGCCGCCAAGCCCGGATGGCCTCGTGGTCGCCGGACAGCAGCACCTCGGGCACGGGCAGGTCCTCGAAGACCCGGGGCCGGGTGTAGTGCGGGTATTCCAGCAGCCCGTTGGTGAACGTGTCTTCCTCGGCCGATTCCTCCTTGCCCAGCACGCCGGGCAGAAGCCGGGTCACGGCCTCGATGACGGCCATGGCCGGAATCTCGCCGCCGGAAAGCACGAAATCGCCCAGGCTGAGTTCCTCGTCGATCCGCGTCCGGCTGACGCGCTCGTCCACGCCCTCGTACCGGCCGCAGACCAGGATCACATGCTCCTGGCCCGCGTACCGCACGGCCGTCTCCTGATCGAAACGGCGGCCGGTGGGGCTGAGCAGGATGGTGAGCGGTTTGACGCCGGCCGAAGCCGAGGCCTTGACCTCGTCAATGGCCCGCCCCAGGGGTTCGGGCATCATGACCATGCCCGGGCCTCCGCCAAAGGGGCGATCGTCCACGGTGCGATGCCGGTCCGTGGCGAAATCCCGGATGTCCCGCACGCGCACTTCGAAAATCCCGCGGGCCAGCGCCTTGCCGATGAGGCTTTCCACCAGAAAGGCGTCGAACAAACGCGGGAACAGGGTCAAAACGTCGAAGCGCATTTTTCCTAGACCGCCGCCAAACTTCGGCTTTCGGCCGAACTCTTTGTCGGGCCTCGGCTCGAAGTCATCGAAATATAACAAATATTCCTGCGGCTTCGATCCTCGCCCTCCTTGATTTCGCCTCGAAATCCTGTGTTTCGCAGCGATCTCATCCTGGAAATCCCTTGGCCGTGAAAAGAGGTCCGCCGGTCGGGCGTCAGAGGTCCAAGAGGCCTGGAGGCGGCGCGGCCACGACGCGGCCGGCTTCCAGATCGATGGATTGGACCACCTCTTCCAGAAAGGGCAGCAGGATCTCCTGGCCTTCCCGGTCCAGCACGAGCAGGTCGTCGGCGTTGGTGGGTAGGATGCGCGTGACGCGGCCCAGGAGGCGGCCGTTCTGGTCAAAGACGGACAGACCGATCAGGTCGGCCCAGTAGTACTCGTCCGGCGGCAGCTCGGGCAGGCTTGATCGCGGCACGAAAACCTCGGCTCCGACGAGCCGCTCAGCCTCTTCCAGACTGTGGATGCCCTTCAGTTTTAAAAGAACGAACTGTTTGTGCTTCCGGACCGTCCCGACTTCAAAATGACGCACCGTTCCGTCGGGAAGTGAAAAATGAAGATGGTCGCGGCTGAGGAAGAAGTCCGGGGATTCGGTGAAAGGCGTCAGGCGTATTTCACCGCCCACGCCATGGGTTCGCCCGACCCGGCCGATGAGCACCCGGTCTTCCGCCACCTGGATTACTCGAGAATTTCGAGAACAGAACGTTTGTTGAGCTTGGTGGAGGCGGCCGAAAGAATCGTTCGCATGGCCCTGGCCGTACGGCCCTGTTTGCCGATGACCTTTCCCAAATCCTCTTTGGCCACTTTCAGCTCGAGCACAGATGTCTGTTCTCCCTCAATCTCCGACACCACAACCTGATCCGGATTATCCACCAGTGACTGCGCAATGTACTTGATCAATTCCTTCATCCCGACACCTCCATCTCGCTTACCGCGCATCAAATCGGAAGGCTGGTACCAGAATCAGGCCAGACTGCGTTGTCACAGGCGGATCGAAATTGATCTCCGCCAAGCCGGCGGGTCAGGAAGCGTTGAGCTTCTCCTGCCGCCGTAGCAGACTGGCCACTGTCGTCGTTGGCTGCGCCCCTTTTTGGAGCCAGTCCTTGAGCCTGTCGTCTTTAATTGTAACGCGGGCCGGATCTTGAAGCGGATCGTATGTCCCGATCACCTCCAGAAATCTCCCGTCTCGCCGCGCGCCGGCTTCGGCCACGACGATGCGGTAGAAGGGGTTCTTTTTTGCTCCCATCCGGGTCAATCGAATTTTTACCGCCATGTGACGCCTTCCTTCCGTATCGGCTAGTATATTCTGTTTTTTAAAAGAAACCAGTCCCAAGCGCGACCGGGCTATCCCATGGGAATTCCGCCCCGCAGGGCCCGCATGCCGCCCTGGGAAACCTTTTTCATCATCTTCCGGGTTTGCATGAAATTCTTGATCAAGGCATTCACCTCGGCCACGGATGTGCCGCTGCCCTTGGCCACCCGCCGCCTGCGGCTGGCATTGAGGATGGACACGTCCCGGCGTTCCAAGGGGGTCATGGAATTGATGATGGCCTCGACCTTTTTCAATTCGCCTTCCTCAGGCTTGATGTCCTTGAGCTGCTTGAGTTTTCCCAGGCCCGGGATCATGCCCAGAATCTGATCCAGCGAGCCGATTTTTTTGAACTGGCGGATCTGGGCCTGAAAGTCCTCCAAGGTGAATTCGTTCTTCCTGAGCTTCTTGACCAGGGCCTCGGCCTGCTCCTGGTCAAAGGTCTGCTGCGCCTTTTCGATCAGGGTCAGCACGTCCCCCTGGCCCAGGATGCGGGAGGCCATGCGGTCCGGGTAGAAGGATTCGAAAGCCTCCAGCTTCTCGCCCACGCCCACGAATTTGATGGGCCGATCCACCACGGCCCGGATGGACAGGGCCGCCCCGCCCCGGGCGTCGCCTTCGAGCTTGGTCAGGATCACGCCGGTGAGGTCCAGCCACTCGTTGAAGCTCTGGGCCACGTTGACCGCTTCCTGGCCGGTCATGGCGTCGGCCACCAGCAGAATCTCGTTGGGTTGGACCTTGCCCTTGATGTCCTCCAGCTCCTTCATCAGGGCCTCGTCAACCTGCAGACGGCCGGCCGTGTCCAGGATGAGGGTGTCGGCGCCGAAATCCCCGGCCGCGGCCAGGGCCTTGACCGTGATATCCACCGGCCGCATGGCCGAGGTTGAAGGGAAGACCGGCGTCTGAACTTGCTCGCCCAGCCGGCCGAGCTGCTCGATGGCCGCCGGCCTTTGCACGTCGGCCGGCACCAGAAGCGGATGGCGGCCGTGTCCCTTCAGATACAGGGCCAGCTTGCCGGCCGTGGTGGTCTTGCCCGAACCCTGGAGGCCCACCAGCATGATCTTCCACGGCGGGCGGCCGGAAAAGTCCAGCTCGGCCCGGGAACCTCCCATGAGCGCGGCCAGCTCCTCGTACACGATCTTGACCACCTGCTGGCCCGGCGTCAGGCTGGCCAGGACCTCCTGGCCCACGGCCCGCCGCCGGATGGTCTCGATAAGCGTCTTGACGACCTTATAATTGACGTCCGCTTCGAGCAGGGCCAGGCGCACTTCCCGAAGGCCCGCCTGGATATTCTCCTCGCTCAGCCGGCCACGGCCCCTAAGCTTTCGGAACGTCTCGTTTAATTTATCCGTCAGACTGTCAAACACCCGCTTTTCCCTCCGCAGTCGTCTGGAAACAGTAACACATGAATTTACTTGTTTTCTTTCGGAATGTCAATCGAAATCGCTGGATGACCGCTCATGACCGCCTCTTTGGCGCCCCGACACGAAGAGGGATTGATTGACAACGGGACTCCGAGGTCCTACTTTACTTTAGATGACATCTGGCCGCGCCACAGTGCGACCGGGTGGGCCAGCCAAGGAGGATAACATGACTGAAGAGAAGAGCATCTGTCCCTATTGTGGGGAGAAAATGAAGAAATGGGAAACGCCCAACACAAGCACCTGGGGCGGCAATTTTTTGTATGTTTGCTTCAATGATGAATGCAGCTATTACAAACGCGGCTGGGACTGGATGTACAAGACCCGCATGGTCAAGTGTTCCTACCGCCATTATTTCGACCCGTTGAATGGAGCGACCGGCCCCCTGCCCGTCAACACCCCGATGGCCGGCCGGGATTCCATCATCGAAGAATAAGACGCCCGACCCGCGCGACCGCCGACAGGATTTTTCTTCAGGCGGGCCTGAGGATGCCCCATGAACCAGAATCGCTATGAATTCAGGGCCGCGCGGGTCAAGGACGTTCCGGACCTGGTGGCCATGCGCCTGAAGCTCGAGGCGCATGTCTTGAAGCGCAACCCCGCATCTTGGAAGATGAGCCAAAAAAAGATCGCCGCCACGGGCGATTTTTTTCGTCAGGCGATCGAGGCGGCCAGCGCCCGCGTCGTTGTTATTCATGACCGTGAGTCCGGGAAAAACGTGGGCATGGGCATGGGGAAAAAGCGCGCTCACGACGATTACATCCCCGAGTCCAGCGGCCGGATCGATGACATTTGGATCGAACACGGACATCGCAGGCAGGGCTTGGGCCGACGCCTAGTGGCGGAATTGGTGCGATACTTCGAGTCGCAGGGCATACGCTCCCTGACCCTGGACTATGCCCGCGGGAACCGGGAGGCCGCGGCCTTCTGGTTATGCCTGGGGTTCGAACCCGTGGCCGTCTTGGCCAACGCGGACCTGAACGAGGTGGCGGGCCGGGTATTGGCGGAGTCCGATCGTTATTAGGGCTTGGCTGAGCAGAAAAGCGCCAGGAAACCGTCATCGCGAGGCGTTATACAGGCGCCGGCAGCAGGCGGACGACGTGGCCATCTTCTTCATTTTCAATCAGTGAAGAATAACGCACAAAGAAAAACCCCCTGGGCCGAAGCCTCAGGGGGTTTTGAATTAAATCCGGCGGCGACTTACTCTCCCACGCAGTCACCCGCGCAGTACCATCAGCGCTGAGGGTCTTAACTTCCGTGTTCGGGATGGGAACGGGTGTTGCCCCCTCGCTAGAGCCACCGGAAAGGGTGGAAAGGGTTTAAGCGAATAGGTATCGTTTGATTCAAGCCTTGCCCGGGCCTAATGAAGAGTTAAAGATATGGTCAAGCCGCACGGACGATTAGTATCAGTCGGCTAAATACATTGCTGCACTTACACCTCTGACCTATCAACCTCGTAGTCTTCGAGGGTCCTTAAGTCTGCGGGTCTCCCCGCAGAGGGATATCTTATCTTGAGGGGGGCTTCCCGCTTAGATGCTTTCAGCGGTTATCCCTTCCGAACATAGCTACCCAGCCATGCCGCTGGCGCGACAACTGGTACACTAGTGGTTCGTCCACTCCGGTCCTCTCGTACTAGGAGCAGCTCCTCTCAAATATCCTACGCCCACGGCAGATAGGGACCAAACTGTCTCACGACGTTTTAAACCCAGCTCACGTACCGCTTTAATTGGCGAACAGCCAAACCCTTGGGACCTGCTTCAGCCCCAGGATGCGATGAGCCGACATCGAGGTGCCAAACCTCCCCGTCGATGTGAACTCTTGGGGGAGATAAGCCTGTTATCCCCGGCGTACCTTTTATCCGTTGAGC